>Ga0153992_100015_pt1 | contig 90896 bp, 89 predicted proteins | sample TSNC076MetaG_FD_104683 | JGI IMG/M metagenome (GOLD analysis project Ga0153992, IMG submission 104683) | Attine ant fungus gardens microbial communities from North Carolina, USA - TSNC076 MetaG | ecosystem: Host-associated > Fungi > Mycelium > Unclassified | place: USA: North Carolina, Lumber... | reverse complement strand
CGCCCGGTCACATTCCGAACCCGGAAGCTAAGCCTCTCAGCGCCGATGGTACTGCAAGGGGGACCTTGTGGGAGAGTAGGACGCCGCCGGACTCAACGTTGCAACACCAGGGAACCCCTGACCACCACGTGGTCAGGGGTTTTCTGCGTTTCCCGGCGGCTCCGGAACCGTTCCCCGCGCGCCCGTCACGGCAATAGGATCAGCCGACGACGAAGGGGAGCGATGACGAACCAGCTCGACCGTGCACCGGTGTGGCCCGTCCTCACGGACGCCACCCGGGCCGCGCTGCGCGAGATCCTCGTGCACGGGGTGCTCTCCCGCGCCGAGATCGCCCGGGCGCTCGGGCTCTCCCGTGCGAGCCTCACCCGCGCCGTCCGCACGCTGCAGGAGCACGGCTTCGTGATCGAGGTCGGCACCGACGTCCGGGGCGCCACCGGACGGCCCTCGGAGCTCCTGCGGACGAGCGAGGGCCGGTGGGAGTTCCTCGGGGTCAAGCTGACCCAGGAACGGCTCTACGCGGCCGTGACGGATCTGGCAGGCCGCACGCTCGCGCTCCACGAGGAGCCGCTCGACGACACCGCGCCCGAAGCCCTCGTGGCACAGGTCGCCGCGGTGGCCGAACGGCTGCGGGTGTCCTCGCCGGCGATCTGCGCGCTCGGCGTCTCGGTCCCGGGTGACGTCGTCACCCGCGGCGGCGTGACCGTGGTCGAGGTCTCCCAGTTCCTCGGGTGGCGGGACGTCCCACTCTCGCGGTTGCTCGAGGACCGGACCGGGCTCACCACGTTCACCGCGAACGACGTCGACGCGCTCACGGCCAAGGAGCACTGGATCGGTGCCGGCGCGGGCGTCGGGTCGATGGCGCTCGTGACGGTCGGCGCCGGCGTCGGCTTCGGGCTCGTCACCAACGGAGAGGTCTCCGAGGGGGCGCACGGTCGCTTCGGCCGTGTCGGGCACCTCCCGGTGTACGGCGGCGGCCCGGACTGCGGTGTCGGGCACGCCGGCTGCGTCTCCGGGTACCTGCCGAGCTCGATCATCGCCCGGAACGCCGGTCACGACGACGGGGACTACGGCGCCGTGGTGGACCTGGCGCGTGCGGGGGACCCTGCGGCGCTCCAGGCCTTCCGTGACGCCGGCACGGCCCTCGGTGTCCTGCTGTCCACGGTCGTGACGTTGGTCGACCCGGCGTCGATCGTGCTCACCGGTGACGGACTCCCGGTCTACGACATCGCCCGGGCCGAGGTCGACGAGGCGTTCCGGAACGGCCTGCGTCCCTACGACCCTGCGGTCACGGTCGTCGTGCAGCCGTTCGAGTTCTCGGAGTGGGCGCGCGCCGCAGCCGTCCTCGCCGTCCGCAGCCTCCTCCGGTTCTGAACGAGCGCCGCTCCGCGCACGCGGTCGAGTTAGTTACGCAAGTTGACAAACGCCTCCGACTGACGGGATGCTGTCCTGGTCCACCGTCGAAGGAGATGTCGTGACCCCTGCCCGATCCGTGCCCTGGCCCACCGAGGCCCTGTCGTTCGGCGGTGACTACAGCCCCGAGCAGTGGCCCCGCGAGGTGTGGCACGAGGACGTCCGGCTCATGCAGGAGGCCGGCGTGAACCTCGTCACGGTGGGGGTGTTCGCGTGGGGGCTCCTCGAGCGGGCACCGGGGGAGTACACGTGGGACTGGCTCGACGAGGTCCTCGACCTCCTGCACGGGCACGGCATCGCGGTCGACCTCGCGACGCCGACCGCCGCCCCGCCGAACTGGCTCCTCACCGCGCACCCCGAGGTGCTGCCCGTCGACGCGACCGAGCGCCGTGAGCGACCCGGTGGCCGGCTCGGCTGGTGTCCGGCGTCGCCGGTGTTCCGCGAGCACGCGCTGCGGATCGTCACCGCGATCGCCGAACGCTACGGTCACCACCCCGCCGTGCGGCTCTGGCACGTCAGCAACGAGCTCGGCGGCGGCAACGGGCGGTGCTACTGCGAGGTGTCCGCCGCGGACTTCCGGCGGTGGCTCGGCGCGAAGTACCCGACCGTCGACGCCGCGAACGCCGCGTGGGGCACGGCCTTCTGGGGGCACACCTACACGTCGTTCGACGAGGTCTCCCCGCCGCGCGGCGTCGGCGGCGCCCCGAACCCGGGCCTCGCGCTGGACTTCGAGCGGTACTCCTCCGACGCGCTGCTCGCCCACTACGAGGCCGAGCGGGCCGTGATCGTGGAGCACTCCGACGCGCCGGTCACCACGAACTTCATGGTCGGCGCGGGATCGCAGGTGGTCGACTACGCCGAGTGGGCGAAGCACGTCGCGATCCCCGCGAACGACCACTACACGCTCGTCGACGACCCGGACCGCGCCGAGGACCTCGCCGCTTCGGCGGACCGGATGCGCGGACTCACCCGGGATCGCAGCCCGTGGCTCCTCATGGAGCACTCGACGGGCGGCCCGAGCTGGCAGCAGCGGAACCGGGCGAAGGAGCCCGGTGAGATCCTGCGCAACTCGCTCGCGCACGTGGCCCGCGGCTCGGACGGTGCGCTGTTCTTCCAGTGGCGTGCCTCCACCGCGGGGGCCGAGCAGTTCCACTCCGCGATGGTCCCGCACGCGGGCACGCGCAGCAGGGTCTGGCGCGAGGTCTGCGCGCTCGGCCGGGCCCTCCGCGCGCTGGGCTCCGTGCAGGGCGCGCCCGTCGAGGCCGCCCGGGTCGCGATCGTCGTCGACGAGGCCTCTGGCTGGGTGCTCCAGTCCGGCCTGAAGCCGCACCGCGGCCTGCGCTACGGTCGCGAACTCCGCGCCTGGCACACCGCCTTCTGGCGCCGGCAGGTGCTCACCGACGTGGTGCCGCTCGACGCCGACCTGTCCGGGTACGACGTCGTGGTCCTGCCGACGCTGTTCGTCGTCGACGACGCGGCCGCGGCACGGATCAACGCCGTCGTGGACCGCGGCGCCACGCTGCTGGTCAGCTACGCCTCCGGCATCGTGGACGAGACCGCGCGGGTCCGCACCGGCGGCTACCCGGGCGCGTTCCGCGACGTGCTCGGCGTCTGGGCCGAGGAGTTCGTCCCCCTCCAGCGCGACGACCGCGTGCTGCTCGACGACGGCACCGTCGTCACCGACTGGGCCGAGGACCTCGTCGTCGAGGACGCCGAGGTAGTCCTCCGACATGTCGACGGTCCGCTCGCGGGCCGCCCCGCGGTCACGCGCCGGGCCGCCGGCGGCGGCGCCTGGTACGTCTCCGCGATGCTCGACGCGGACGGCGTGCAGCGGATCGTGGACCGGGTCGTCGAGGAGCGCGTGGTCCCGCGGACGGTCACCGCGCCTCCCGGACTGGAGGCGGTGCGTCGCGTCCGGCAGGACGGCACCGGGATCCTGTTCCTCCTGAACCACCGCCTGGACGACGTGACGCTGTCGGCTGCCGGTACCGACCTGCTCGACGGCTCCGGGCACGGCCCGGAGACCGTCGTGCCCGCCGGCGGCGTGCGCGTCCTGCTCGAGGCGGCGACGGCATGACCGTGCTGGACGGCGAGGAGGCGACCACGGCGGTGCCGGCGACGGCCGTCCGGGTGCACGTGCTGCGTGCGGCAGACGCCAGTCTGGTGGTCGCCGCGCGGATCGACGGGCTGCCGGAGGTGCTGCACTGGGGCCGCGACGTCGGTGAGATCGCCGCCGAGGACGCCGAGGACGTGGTCCTGGCGCTCGCGCGCGCCGTGTCGCCGAGCGGGTTCGACGCGGCCTGGCCGCTGACCGTGCTGCCGACCGAGCACGACGGGTGGGAGGGGCGTCCGGCCCTCGCGGGGCAGGTCGACGGTCGACCGCTCGTGCCCGTGTGGCGGGACGTCGTCGTGGCCTCGGACGGCCGCGCCCTGACGGTCGACGCCGTGTCGGACGAGGTGTCCCTGCGCAGCGGGTTCGTGCTCGACGACGCCGGCGTCCTGCGGGTGCGGCACGCGCTGACGAACACCGGCTCGGCGTCGGTCGAGGTGCAGGCGCTCGAGGCCGTGCTGCCCGTGGACGACCGGGTCGCGGAGGTCCTCGACCTGGCCGGACGGTGGACCCGCGAGCGGACCCCGCAGCGTCGGGAGCTGACCGACGGCGTGCACGTGCGGGAGAGCCGTCGCGGACGGACCGGGCACGACGCCCCGACGCTGACGGTCCTCGGCACGCGGGGATTCGACGACCACACCGGCGAACTCTGGGCCGTGCACCCCGCGTGGAGTGCCGACTCGGTGCACCGGTACGACCGGCTGCCCGAGGCACGACCGCTGCTCGGCGCGGGGGAGCTGCTGCGGCCGGGCGAGGTCCTGCTCGCGCCCGGCGACACTTTCACCACGCCGGACACCGTCTTCGTCTGGACCGACGGGGGCCTGGACGGGCTCGCGGGACGGTTCCACGATTCGCTCCGGGCGCGCCCCGGACACCCGCGCAGCCCGCGGCCCGTGGTGCTCAACACGTGGGAGGCCGTCTACTTCCGCCAGGAGCTCGAACCCCTGCTCGCCCTGGCACGTGTCGCCGCGGACGTCGGGGTGGAACGCTTCGTGCTCGACGACGGCTGGTTCACCGGTCGCCGTTCCGACACCACGTCCCTCGGCGACTGGACGGTCGACCCCGAGGTCTGGCCGGACGGCCTCGGCCCGCTCGTCGCCGGCGTCCGGGCGCTCGGCATGGAGTTCGGGCTGTGGTTCGAGCCGGAGATGGTCAGCCCGGCGTCGGCGCTCGCCCGCGACCACCCGGACTGGCTCCTGCAGGCGCCGGACCGGAACCGCACCTGGCGGCACCAGTACGTGCTCGACCTCGCCCGCGCCGACGTCCGCGCGCACGTGCTCGACCGGATGTCGGCCGTGATCGGCGAACACCACGTCGACTTCGTGAAGTGGGACCAGAACCGCGACGTGATCCAGACCGTGCACGACGGGCGGGTCGGCCTCGATGCGCACACCCGCGGCGTGTACGCGGTGATGGACGAGCTCCGTCGGCGACACCCGTGGCTCGAGATCGAGGCGTGCGCGTCCGGCGGCGCCCGGGTCGACCTCGGCGTGCTCGAGCGCACCGACCGGGTGTGGGCGTCCGACTCGAACGACGCGATGGAACGGCTGCCGATCCAGCGCTGGACCGAGCTCCTGCTGCCGCTCGAGCTGATCGGGTCGCACGTCGGCCCCGAGGTGTCGCACACCACCGGACGGCACCTCGACCTGGACTTCCGGATGGCGGTGTCGCTGTTCGCCAGCGCCGGGATCGAGACCGACGTCACCCGGTGCAGTCCCGCGGAGCTCGACCGGCTGCGGGAGTGGACGGCGCTGTACAAGCGGGAGCGCGGGCTGCTGCACACGGGGCGGCTGCACCACCTCGACCTCGGGGACCCCGGGCTGGACGCCACCCTCGTCGTCGCCCCGGACCGGGCGCGGGCGCTCGTGCGGGTCGCCCGGACCGTGACCGGGCCGCGGTCGCTCGCTGTGCCGCTCCGTCTGCGTGGGCTCGACCGGGCGCGGCGCTACCGGGTGGCGCCGGTGACGGGGCTCCGGGTGCCGAAGGGCGTCGACGTCACGCGCACACCGTGGCTCGAGCGGGGGAGCGTCGAACTGTCCGGCGCGGTGCTCGAGGACGTCGGCGTGCGGATGCTCGCGCTGGCGCCCGGTACGGCGCTCGTCCTCGAGGTCCAGGCGCTCTAGCCGCGCGGGTCTCACCCGGCCGCCCGCGGGTCTCGCCCGGCCGCCCGCGGGTCTCGCCCGGCCGGCTGCGGGTCTCGGCCTGCGCGACCGAACTCGGGCACGGAGCCGCGAGATCGGTCGCCCAGCGCGAGCCTCGGGCCGGGCCGGCACGCCCGGGCGAGCACGCCGGGGCCGGCCCGCCGGGGCCCGGGCCGGCCGGGCCCCGGCGGGCGCGGGTCAGGCGCGGAGCTGGCCGGCGTGCCGGAGCACGAGCGGGCCGACGAGCGCCTCGGCGTCGATGCCGGGAGCGCCCGTGACCGTGAACACCACCGACTCCCCGGGGAGCAACGACACGAGCCCCTCGTCCACCCGCGCCCGGGCGTCGACCCGGTCCGGGAACAGCGACACGTCCCGCGCGTAGGACGTCGCCGTCACGGTCACCCGTGCACCGTCAGCTGTCGAGGCCACCGATGCCTCCAGCGGGGACGGCGCGAACAGCTGGTCGACGACCTCGGTGAGGTCGACCACCGACCGGGTGCCGGCTCCGGTGACGACGAGGACCTCGGACCCGGCGTCGCCCGGCACGGCCAGGTCGTCCGGCAGGGACACCCGCGCGGCGTCGGCCGGCCCGGCCGCGAGGAGGAACGACGACGACGCGAGCACGGTGCCGTCGAAGGCGACCCGGGAGACCGTGACCTCGTCGGACACCGGCGCACCCGAGGCGTTCACCAGGACCACGTCGAGCGCGCCCGCCGCGCCAGCCGCGCTCACCGCGCCAGCCGCGACCGCAGCGCCGGACGACCCCGGCTGCACCGTCAGCAGCACCGGCTGGTACGCGTGCCGCACCGCGTACCAGACCGGCTTCCGGATGCCGGCGTGGTCGACGAGCGCCCACGACACCACGGGCCAGTCGTCGTTGAGCTGCCACACGATCATGCCGGTGTTGTCCGGGGTGCGGGAGCGGAACCACTCCATCCCGAACCGGATCGCGTGCGCCTGGTTGAGCTGCGCCGCGAAGTGCCAATCGTCGATCGAGGCCGGCGTCGGCAGGTGTCCGCGCATCCCGTCGGCGAGCTTCCGGTTGCCCTCGTGGGCCTTCTGGTGCACGAGCATCTCGTGCCCGTCCGGGTCGAGCGGCTCGTCGTGCACCACGGCCGCCAGGGTGGACCACGCCGGAGGCCCCTGGAACCCGAACTCGGCGACGAACCGCGGCTGCCAGTCCCGGTAGGCCGTGTAGTCCAGCTGGTTCCAGACGTCCCAGATGTGCACGCTGCCGTTCCGTGGGTCGTTCGGCGTCAGGTACTCGTCGAACGAGAACGGGCTACCGGGCGTGTACGGCCGGGTCGGGTCGAGCTCCGCGACGATCGACGGCAGCAGCGACCGGTAGTACCCGTTGCCCCAGGTCCGGCCGACGAGCGACGGCCGCCAGCCCCACTCGGCGTACGCCACGAGGTTCTCGTTGTTCCCGTTCCACACCACGAGCGACGGGTGCGGGCTGAGACGGGTGACGGCCTCGCGGACCTCGGGTTCGACCTCGTCGGCGAGCCAGGGCTCCTCGGCGTAGGCGGCGCACGCGAACAGGAAGTCCTGCCAGACGAGCACGCCGAGCTCGTCGCACCGGTCGTAGAGGTCGTCGGACTCGTAGATCCCGCCGCCCCAGACCCGGAGCAGGTTGACGTTCGCGGCGACGGCGTCGTCGATCCGCGCGGCGTAGCGCTCCGGCGTCATCTCGGTCAGGAACGCGTGGTCGGGGATCCAGTTCGCCCCGCGGACGATCACCGGCCGGTCGTTCACCCGGAGCAGGAACGGCGCGCCGCCGGCGTCGGCCGCGGTGTCCAGGGTCACGGTCCGGAACCCGACGCGGCCGGTCCAGACGTCGTCGCCGACCGCGACGCGGACGTCGTAGAGCGGCTGGTCGCCCTCGCCGCGCGGCCACCAGACCGCGACGTCGGGGACCTCCACCCGGATGGTCGCCGAGCCGTCGACCACCGGTCGTGACGCTGCGCGGCCGGGAGGCACGGTGTCGGTGACCGGCGACGCTGCGGACGCACGGTGCGGGGCCACGGTGATCCGCGCCTCCAGTCCGACCGGTCCGTCACCGTCGGCGGACGCGACGGGCGCGCTGCCGATGGCCTGTGCGAAGGCGCCGGTGGAACCGGCGTGCTCGACCTCGACGTGCGTCGTGAGGACGCCGGTGGTCCCGTCGACGTCGACGAGCGGGCGGACGGCGGCGATGCGGACGCCGCTCCACGACTCGATGCCGATGGACTTCCAGATGCCGCTCGTGGCGACGTCGACGCCCCAGTCCCACCCGAAGTTCGACGCGTTCTTGCGGAGTGCGTTGTACGGGTGGTGGTTGACGTGCGGGAGCTCGCCGCCGTGCAGGGCGGACAGGCGTTCGGCGGCGGGGACCGGGGCGTCGAAGGTGACGACCAGCTCGTTCGTGCCCGGGCGGAGCAGGTGCCCGACGGGGAACCGGTACGACCGGTGCTGGTTCGCGGTCGTCGCGACGACGACGCCGTTCAGCTCGATCGTGGCGAGGGTGTCGAGCCCGTCGGCCACCAGGTCGTGCCGGGTCTCGTCGGGAGCGGCCCACGCGAACGTGCGGCGGTAGCGCCACACCGTGTCACCGATCCACTGCGTCTCGGCCTCGCCGTCGCCGTCGAACGGGTCGGGGATCAGCCCGGCCCGCAGCAGGTCGGTGTGCACGCAGCCGGGGACCTCTGCCGCCACGGGGTCGCGGAACCGCTCGGATCCGGCGGGCCCGCTCACCGCCTCGACCGTCCACGTGCCGTCCAGGGTGGTCCGCTCCATCGCGTCTCCTCATCGTGACGGGGTCGTGATCCGACCCCTTGACCGACTTAGTTTAGGCGTGTAACAATCACGCTCACAACGTGGACCTGCGACGACGCAGACCGAGAGGACAACGATGTTCAACCCAACCCGTTCGCGGCTCGCCATCGGTGCAGCCGTGCTCCTCGCCGCCGGCCTCGCGCTGAGCGGCTGCAGCTCCAGCGGCACCGCCGGCACCGGCGCCTCGGACTCGACCCTGATCGCGTACACCGGCCAGTCCGGCGACTACCAGATCAACTACAACCCGTGGTCGCCGTCGAACATCGGCGGCGTCGGGACGATCTACGAGTCGCTGTTCTTCATCACGAACGTGAACACCAAGGACCCGAAGCCGCTCCTCGGCAAGTCCTACGAGTGGAACGGCGACGGCACGCAGCTGACGATCACCCTCCGCGACGGCGTCACCTGGAGCGACGGCCAGCCGTTCTCCGCCAAGGACGTCGTCTTCACGCTCGACATGCTCAAGAAGCAGAAGGCCCTCAACTCGATCGGCTACGACGGCACCGCGAAGGCCGAGGGCGACGACAAGGTCGTCGTGACCTTCGCCAAGCCGTCGTTCGTGCTCGGCCCGAACCTGCTCGGCAAGACCTGGATCGTGCCCGAGCACCTCTGGAAGGACATCGACCCGACCACCGACGTCGTCCGGAAGCCGGTCGGCACCGGCCCGTACACGCTCGGCACGTTCAAGGCGCAGGCCTTCACCCTCGAGGCGAACAAGAAGTACTGGGGCGGTGCCCCGGCCGTGAAGACGATCCGCTACCTGTCGCTCTCCGGCAACACCGCCGGCGCCGACGCCCTGTCGCAGGGCTCGATCGACTGGCAGACCGGCCCCGTCCCGAACATGGACGACATCCCCGGCAAGTACCCCGGCTACGACGGCATCACCGTCGGCCAGAACCAGATGGCGCTGCTCACCTGCTCCTCGACCGCGATGGGGTGCTCCGGCCCGCAGACCGACCCGGCCGTCCGGCACGCGATCGCCGACGCCATCAACCGCAAGCAGCTCAACTCGCTCGCGTTCTCGAACACCGCCAGCGAGATCTCGCCGACCTTCGCACTCACCACCACGCAGAAGGACACCATCTCGAAGGAGGTCTCGCCGGCGGTCATGCCGAACGGCGCGGACGCCGTCGCGGCCGCCTCGACCCTCGAGGGCGACGGCTGGAAGAAGGGCTCCGACGGCATCTACGCCAAGGACGGCCAGAAGCTCTCGCTGACGGTCGAGGTCGTCACCGGCTGGACCGACTACATCACCGCGATCGACACGATGACGCAGCAACTCAAGGCCGCGGGCATCGAGCTCAAGGCGCAGCAGTCGTCGTGGAACGAGTGGACCGACAAGAAGACCAAGGGCACGTACCAGCTCGCGATCGACTCGCTCGGCCAGGGCCCGACCGCGAACCCGTACTACCTGTACAACAACTACTTCTCGACCGCGAACACCGCCAAGGTCGGCGAAGCGGCCCCGATGAACATCGCCCGGTACAGCAACCCCGAGGTGGACGCGGCGCTCGCGAAGCTCGCCACGATCAACCCCGAGGACACCGCCGCGACGCAGCCGGAACTCGACGTCATCCAGCAGCACGTCGTCGAGGACATGCCGTACATCCCGATCATGACCGGTGGCACGACGAGCGAGTTCCACGCGGCGAAGTTCACCGGCTGGCCGACGAAGGACGACCTGTACGCGTTCCCGGCGGTCTGGGCGAGCCCGGACAACGCCGAGATCTTCAAGGCACTCAAGCCCGTCAAGGGCTGACCGCGGACTGCGACCGAGGAGCGCTCGTATGCACTACTTCCTGCGCAAGATCGGCTTCTACGTCGTGGCCCTCTGGGCGGCGTTGACGCTGAACTTCATCATCCCCAGGCTCCTGCCCGGCAACCCGGTGGACATCCTGCTCGCCAAGCTCCAGCAGCGCGGCGGACAGGTGACCCCGGCGACCCGGCAGGCGTACGAGCTGCTCCTCGGTGGCAACACCTCGGAACCGATCATCGCCCAGTACGGCCAGTACCTGGGCAACGTGTTCCGCGGTGACCTCGGGGTGTCGGTGAGCTACTTCCCGGCACCCGTGACCGAGGTCATCGGGAGCTCCCTCCCGTGGACGATCGCCCTCGTCGGCATCGCCACCGTCCTGGCCGCCGTCATCGGGGTCGCCCTCGGCGCCTTCGTCGGCTGGCGGCCGGGCACCTGGCTCGACTCGTTCGTGCCGGCCACCACCCTGCTCGCCGCGGTGCCGTACTTCTGGCTCGCGCTCATCCTCGTGTACTTCTTCGCGACCGGGATCCACCTGTTCCCGGCGCAGGGCGGCTACGACGTCACCCTGACGCCGGGCTTCAACGGCGAGTTCATCCTGTCGGCGATCAAGTACGGGGTGCTCCCCGCGGCGACGATCGTGCTCGCCTCGCTCGGCGGCTGGCTGCTCGGGATGCGGAACATGATGGTGTCCACCCTGTCGGAGGACTACATCACCACGGCGCTCGCGAAGGGACTGCCGCACGGCAAGGTCCTCCGCAACTACGCCGCCCGCAACGCCGTGCTGCCGTCGGTCGCCGGGTTCGCGATCTCCCTCGGGTTCATCGTGTCCGGTTCCGTCGTCACCGAGCAGGTGTTCTCGTACCCGGGCATCGGGTCGAAGCTCCTGTCCGCCGTGACGAACAACGACTACGCGCTCATGCAGGGCATCTTCCTGTTCATCACCCTGGCGGTCCTCGGCGCGAACCTCGTCGTCGACCTGCTCTACGGGCTCATCGACCCGCGCACCCGGGCCCGGAGCTAGGAGGACACGACCATGACCAACATCCAGCAGGAGACCGAACCCACCATCGGTGCGCTCGCCGAGGAGGCCGACGCCGGCTCGACCCGCAGCATCGCCACCGCGCGGGCGGCCCGACCGAAGGGCGGCGTCCGCCGGTTCCTCCCCACCCTCACCCCCTGGCTCGTCACCGGCATCGTGCTCATCGTCGGCGTCGGACTGTTCGGGCTGATCGGCCCGCTCCTGGTCGGCGACCCGAACGCCATCCGCGACTCGGGGATGCAGCCGCCGAGCGCCGCCAACCTGCTCGGCACGACGCAGACCGGGCAGGACGTCCTCGCCCAGCTCGCCTACGCCACCCGCGGCAGCCTGCAGATCGGCCTGATCGTCGGGGTGCTCGCCACCGTGCTGTCCGCGTTCTTCGGCATCCTCGGCGCCTACCTCGGCGGCATCATGGACGAGGCGTTCTCGCTCTTCTCGAACGTCTTCCTCGTGATCCCCGGCCTGCCGCTCGTCATCGTCATCTCGGGCCTCGTCCCGCAGGAGGCACGCGGGCTCTGGACCATCGCGGTCGTCCTCGCGATCACGTCGTGGGCCGGCTCCGCGCGGGTCCTCCGGGCGCAGACGATGTCGATCCGCAGCCGCGACTACGTGTCCGCCGCCCGGGTCGCCGGCGAGAAGCCCTGGCGGGTGATCGCCGTCGAGATCCTGCCGAACCTGCTGCCCGTGCTCGCGTCGCAGTTCGTGTTCGCCGTCATCGCCGCGATCCTCGGCGAGGCCGGGCTGTCCTTCCTCGGCCTCGGCGCGTCGAACTCGTCCACCCTCGGCACGATGCTGTTCTACGCGCAGAACGGGTTCGCGCTCGCCCAGGGCGCCTGGTGGTGGTTCGTGCCGCCGGGGCTCCTCATCGCCCTGCTCGGCATGGGCCTGTCCCTCGTCAACTTCTCGATCGACGAGGTCATCAACCCGCGACTCGCCAACGTGCGGGCGCAGCGACGGCGCGAGCGACGTGCGCGTCGCGCGGCCCGGACGGGAGGCGCGGCTCGCCGCTCCGAGACCGCCACCGACCGGAAGGGGGTCGCCCGATGACCCGCGACGCCGTCCTCACCATCGACCACCTCGACGTCGTCTACGAGACCGAACGGCCGGTGCACGCCGTCAAGGACGTCTCGTTGACGCTCGCGCCCGGCGAGATCCTCGGCCTCGCGGGGGAGTCCGGCTGCGGCAAGACGACCCTCGCCTACGCCATCACCCGGCTGCACAAGCCGCCAGCGAAGGTCGCGTCCGGCAGCATCACCTTCCACGACCGGGACGGCAGCGACGTCGACCTGCTCGGCCTCGGCGACGAGCAACTGCGGGCCGTGCGCTGGTCGAAGCTGTCGATGGTGTTCCAGGGCGCGATGAACGCGCTCAACCCGGTCACCACCATCCGCGCCCAGCTCGACGACGCCCTCGTCGAGCACCGCCGCGGCATGCCCCGCAAGGAGCGTCGGGCCATCGCCGAGGACGCCCTCCGCCGCGTCGGCGTCGACCCGTCCCGCATCACCGCGTACCCGCACGAGCTGTCCGGCGGCATGCGGCAGCGCGTCATGATCGCGATGGCGATGCTGCTCGAACCGCAGGTCATGATCATGGACGAGCCCACCACGGCGCTCGACGTCGTCGTGCAGCGGGAGATCCTGCGCGAGATCGTCCGGCTCCGCGACGAGCTCGGGTTCGCGGTCGTGTTCATCACGCACGACCTGCCGCTGCTGCTCGAGATCAGCGACCGGATCGCGATCATGCTCCGCGGCGAGGTCGTCGAGTGCGCCACCGCACACGCGATCCAGCACGACCCGCAGCACCCGTACACCCGCCGGCTCCTGCAGTCGTTCCCGAGCCTGTCCGGGGCCCGCGGCGGGTTCATCCGTTCCGGCATCGATGAGGAGGTCGCGTCGTGACCAGTGTGACCGTCAGCCACCTCGGCAAGGACTTCCACACCCGGAAGGCCCTCCGCCGCACCACCCTGCGCGCCGTCGACGACGTCTCGTTCGAGCTGCTGCCCGGCCGCACCGTCGCCCTGGTGGGGGAGTCCGGCTCCGGGAAGTCCACGATCGCCCGGATGCTCGCGAAGCTCGAGACCACCACGCGCGGCTCGATCGACGTCCGGCTCGAGGACGGCACCCCCGTCGTCGGCAGCCTCTACCGCCGACACGTGCAGATGGTATTCCAGGACCCCTTCGCCTCGCTCAACCCGTTCCACTCGATCGAGCACCACATCGCCCGGCCGCTCCAACTGCACCAGCGCACCCGCGGTGCCGCGCAGACCGCCGACCGCGTGCGGGAACTGCTCGGCCGCGTCAACCTCGACGAGGACTTCGCGACCCGCCGACCGCACGAGCTCTCCGGCGGTCAGCGGCAGCGCGTCGCGATCGCCCGGGCGCTCGCCCCCGGCGCCCAGGTGCTCGTCGCCGACGAGCCCGTGTCGATGCTCGACGTGTCGATCCGGCTCAGCGTGCTCAACCTGATGGGACGCCTGCAGCGCGAGGACCACCTCGCTGTGCTGTACATCACCCACGACCTCGCCACCGCCCGGCACTTCTCGGACGAGATCCTCGTGCTGTACCGCGGCCGGGTCGTCGAGCGCGGGCCCTCGGACGCGGTCATCCTCGACCCGCAGCACGACTACACCCGACTGCTCGCCGAGGCGGCGCCGGACCCGGAGCGCACCGACCGCCGGGTGACCTCGGGGCCGGCGCTCGACCGCTCCACGATCGACAACACCACGTGCTACGACCACGCGCTCGGAGCGTGGGTGTCGAGCGAGCCCGCGCCGGTCGGGGCACGGTGACCGGGGGTCTCGTCGACTGGGTCACCCCCGGGTTCGCGGCGCGGTTCCGGATCGCGTCCGACGGGCCGGTCGCGCTCGTGTCGTTCGTGCCGGCCGGCGGGGCGCTCGCCGACGGACCGACCGACCCGCAACCCCTCGTCGAGCTGACCACCGTGGGTCACGGCCGGTTCCCGGGCGGGTTCCGGCACGTGGACTCCACGATCGGGACGCGGCTGCGACACCGGTCGCACCACGCGACCGAGGACGGGACCGACCTGTGGTTCCGGGTCCTGCAGGAGGACGCGGCCACGGGCCTCCAGGCCGAGTCCGTCTTCCGGGCGGAGGCCGGTGTGCCGGCGTTCCAGACGTGGACCGAGGTGCGCGCGGAGCGCGGCGAGCACGTCGTCGACTTCGTGTCGTCGTTCGCGTCCGGGGCGTTCCTGACCGACTCGGGCGTGACCGTCGACGAACTGTCGCTGCTGCACGCCGACAACGACTGGGCAGCCGAGAGCCGATGGCGCACCGATCCGCTGCGGTCGATCGGGCTCGCGCGCATCGACCGCGAGGCGCAGCACCACCCGCCCCGCAGCCGTGCCGTCGTGCAGAACCGCGGATCGTGGTCGACCGGCGAGGCGCTGCCGATCGGGGTGCTGTCCGCGGTGCCGCCCGTGCCGTCGGACGGGTACGCGCTCGTCTGGCAGGTCGAGCACAACGGGCCGTGGCTGTACGAGCTGGGGGAGACGCGGCGGAACGCGTACCTGTTGCTGAGCGGACCGACCGACCAGGAGCACCAGTGGACGACCGTCGTCGCGCCGGACCGGCCGTTCGTGTCGGTGCCGGTGTCGGTCGGGATCGCCTCGTCGGTCGGTGGGGCGTTCGAGGTGCTCACGGCGCAGCGTCGGACCCGCCGGGCACTGCGTCCCGTGGACGCCACGATGCCGCTCGTGTTCAACGACTACATGAACACGCTGATGGGCGACCCGACGACCGAGAAGCTCCTGCCGCTCATCGACGCGGCCGCGGATGCCGGTGCCGACCTGTTCTGCATCGACGCCGGCTGGTACGCCGAGGGGCACTGGTGGGACACCGTCGGAGCGTGGGAGCCGGCGGCGTCGCGGTTCCCGACCGGGCTCGAGTTCGTCATCGGTCACATCCGGTCGCGGGGCATGCAGGCGGGACTGTGGCTCGAGCCCGAGGTGATCGGCATCCACTCGCCGCTCGCGTCCTCGTTGCCGGAGTCCGCCTTCGTGCACCACCGCGGGGTCAGGGTCGCCGAGCACGGGCGGCACCTGCTCGACCTCCGCTCGCCGGACGCCCGGGCACACCTCGACGCCGTAGTGGACCGGCTCGTCGGTTCCCTCGGCGTGACGTTCTTCAAGATGGACGACAACACCATGACCGGGCCCTTCTCGGGGTCGCTCGAGCACGCGCGTGCCCTGCTCGACTGGCTCGACGACGTGCAGGCCCGGTACCCGGCGCTGCTCATCGAGAACTGCGCCTCGGGGGCGATGCGGGCCGACGCCGCCATGCTGTCCCGGTTGCACCTGCAGTCCACCTCGGACCAGCAGGACCCGGTGCTGTACGCGTCGATCGCCGCCGCAGCCCCGGCCGCCATGCTCCCGGAGCAGGCGGGCAACTGGGCCTACCCGGCGGCGTCGATGGCGTCGGACCTGTTCACGCTGTCGCTCGTGAACGGGGTGCTCGGGCGGATGTACCTGTCGGGGTACCTCAGTTCGATGTCCGGTGCGCAGCGGGAGGTCGTCGGGTCCGCGATCGCCGCGCACCGTCAGGTGCTGGAGATCATCGACACGGCGCTGCCGGTGTGGCCGCTCGGGCTGCCCGGGTGGGAGGACCCCTGGGTCGCCCTCGGACTCGAGGTTCCCGACGGGGACGTGTTCCTGTCGGTGTGGGCGTTGCCGGGAGCGTCGGCGGCGGTGTCGTTGCCGCTGCCTGGGTGGGCGGGTCGTACGGCCGCGGTCGAGCCGCTGTTCCCGACGGCGCTCGGGTCGTGGTCGGCGTCGTGGGAGGCGTCGACGGGGGTGCTGCACGTCGACCACGGCGGGGTGACGCCCACCGCGCGGGTGTTCCGCGTCCGGCGCGAGCCGGACTTCCGGTCCCAGGGGGCGGACGCGGGGCACTGACCGGGGCGCGCCACGGATGGCAGACGGTGCGCGTTTCGGGACGGGAGGCGCGGTGCGGGCAGGCACCGCGCCTCCAGTCATGCGGGTGGTGCGTGGGACGACCAGGTTCGGTCTGCGCTGTGACCGTGCTGGTTCCGGATCCCCGGGGATCGTGAACCGGAACGGTCACAGGTTCAGTCGTCGGGGCGGATCCAGTCCGTCAGCGGCTCGAACCGTGCCGCCGGCAGGACCTCGTCGGGTTCGGCGGAGCATCAGGTCGGGAACGGCCATCCGGACGACGGTCCGGACGGCCGTGCTGCGCGCGAAGCCGACCTCGGACGGACCGTCGTCGCCGTGCAGCACGCCGTCGCGGTAGGAGACCGTCGGGAGATCCGAGCGCTCGAGCGTCCACCGCTGCCGGTGCTCGTCGACGTCGAGGCGGAACTGCCAGTGCTCGCGAGGCGAGTCCTGGTGCGCGCCCTCGATGACGACGCGGCCCGGCCGCCGGAGCGCTGCGAGCTCGTCGGCGACGGCCGGGCCGTCGGGGCGGGCGAGGACCTCGTCGAAGCGCATGTCCCCATCCTGCCGACGGCGGCTGATCGGAGCGGGTGCGTCGAACCGGTGCGCGCGGGCCAGGTTGCGTCAAGCAACGCCCGGGTAGACCGGGAGCATGCAGGTCGTCGGAGTCGAACAGTTCGGAGGGCCCGAGGCCCTCGCCGTCCACGAGGTCCCGGAGCCGCACGCCGGCTCGGGCTCGGTGCGCATCCGGGTGGCGGCGTTCGCCGTCAACCCGACCGACACCGGCGTCCGCGCCGGGCAGCGGGACTCGTCGAAGGCCTCGCCGCCGTACGTGCCCGGGATGGACGCCGCCGGGGTGATCGACGAGGTCGGGCCCGACGTGTCCGGGTGGGCCGTCGGGGACGAGGTCATGGCGATGGCGCTGCCGCTCAGCACGCACGGCGGGGCCTACGTGCAGGAGCTCGTCGCGCCGGTCGGGTCGTTCACCCGGGTGCCACGCGGGCTGTCGCTGCCAGTCGCCTCAACGGTCCCGATGAACGGGCTGACGGCGCTGCAGATCCTCTCGCGGGCGGCGCTCGAGCCCGGGCAGACCCTCGCCGTGACCGGGGCCGCCGGACTGCTCGGGAACTACGTCGTGCAGCTCGCCCGCGCCGCAGGGATCACCGTCATCGCGGACGCTGGTCCTGCCGACGAGTCCTTGGTGCGGTCGCTCGGGCCGGACCACATCGTGCAGCGCGGAGACGGGTTCGCGGACGCGGTCCGTGCCATCGTGCCGGAGGGGGTCGATGCGCTCGCCGATGCTGCTGTCCAGCGCTCCGCCGTCGTGGGTGCCGTTCGGGACGGGGGAGTGTTCCTCGACGTGCGAGGGTGGGCCGGCGACGGCTCGCGGGGCATCCGGTTCGAGCAGGTGATGGTGTTCGAGGAGTACCGGTCGTTCGACAAGCTCGAGCAGCTGCGTCACGCGGTGGAGAGCGGGACGGTGACGCCGAGGGTGGCGGAGGTGTTGCCGGCTGCGCGGGCTGCGGAGGCGCACGAGCGGCTGGAGGCTGGGGGGACGCGGGGGCGGTTCGTGTTGACGTGGGAGTAGACGCGCGTCCGCGCTTCCCGTCACCCGTCATCGGCGGCGGGTGACGGCGGCCCAGCGGTCGAGTTCCTGCTCGACTCGGTCGGCAGCCGCCGGTGGGTCCTCGTGCTCCCAGAAGCGCACGACGCGCCACCCCTCCGAAGTCAGGATCGCCTGGTTCCGCGCGTCACGCTGACGGTTCGCGAGCAGCTTCGTTCGCCACAGTTCCGCGTTGGCCTTCGGCAGGTGGGCATGCTCCTCGAAGAAGTGCCAGAAGCAGCCGTCGACGAAGACCGCGATGCGCGCGCGGGGAAAGACCAGGTCTGGTCGAACACGACACCGCCCGCTGACCGGACGATCGACGAAGAATCGACGTCCGCGATGGTGGAGCTCTCGGCGCAGAGCGAGCTCGGGAGCGGTGTCGCGTCGGCCGAAGCGGGCCATGTGGTGTCGTCGGGCGTCGTCCGCGTCCCAGTGCTCCATGCCCGGATCATCGTCGCTTCGCCGCGGATGCCGTGGCCGATCAGCAGATCTGTGGACGGAGGCGACGGCTGGGGACGCAGTCGGGCCGAGCCGGCGGACCGAGTGTCAGTCGGTCGTCGGCGGGGGGCCGCGAACGCGGACCGGGATGCCTCACACGTTCTCGTCGTTGACCGTTCCGGTTGTTGACTGCCGGGCATCCGGCACCACGACGGTCACGACCCCTCGGGAGAAGGGCGCAGCCATCGATCTGGCTCGACTCCTCCATCAGCGAGGAGCGTCCTCGAAGGCGTCCTTCCACATGTTGGCGCAGCGGTGCCGCGACGACTGCCAAACGTAGAGCCAGACGCCGAGGACGGTGAGGAGCGTCGCAGCGCAGACCATGACCGTCCCGAACACCACGCGCCAATGTTCGGACGCTGAACCGTCGGTGACGGTCAACGCCGTCGTCGTCATCGACCCGACGACTGCGAGCGCAACGGCGAACATCGTCAAGATGCCGCCGGGTCCGGTCGCAGCGTCGGACCGCACGCGGTTCAGCACTCGGAGCGCCATGGCGACGTCGCCGGACGCAGCCTCGTGGAAGGCGGTGACGAGCGATGCGGAGGGGACAGCGCGACGCCGGTACTGCCGCTCGAACTCCGCTTCGTCGAAGCGGATGGGTGCGGGTGCGTTCTTGGTCGATCGGAACAAGGGGGAGTCCTTCGTGGTGGAGGTGATGAGCACGCTGATTGCCTGCAGAAGAGACTCATCGGCACGATGAACGAGCTCGTAGCCGACTCCCCGAAAAGACTTCGCCGGGTCAGCGGAGCAGGCCGAGCTCCATCGCGCGGGTCACCGCGCGGGTGCGGTCGTTCACGCCGAGCTTCTCGAACACGTGCCCGAGGTGCGTCTTCACCGTGGTCTCGCTGAGGAAGAGCGTGCGGCCGATCGCCGGGTTCGAGTTGCCCTGGGCGACGAGCTGCAGGACCTCGAGCTCGCGCGGCGACAGGGACGGACCGGCGGTCGGTTTGCCGGTGGCCCGGCGCACGAGGGCGGCGGCTGCGGAGGGCGCGAGGGCGGTCTCGCCGCGGGCGGTGGCACGCAGCCCCGCGAGGATCTCGGACTCCGGCGCGGCCTTGAGCAGGTACCCGGCAGCGCCGGCCTCGATCGCAGCGAGGATCTGGTCGTCGGACTCGTAGGTGGTCAGGATCAGCACCCGGATCCCCGGCTCGCGGGAGAGGATCCGGGCGGTCGCGTCGTCGCCGGTGATGCCCGGCATCCGGAGGTCCATCAGGACGACGTCCGGTCGTTCGGCGAGGGTGATCGTCACCGCGGCCTCGCCGTCGCTCGCCTGCCCGACGACCTCGACGTCGTCGGCGTCCTGTAGCAGCGCGACGATGCCCGCGCGGACGATCGGGTGGTCGTCCGCCACGACGACGCGGATCACCGGGTCACCTCCGGAACGGGGACGGTGACGGGGACGGTGACGGCCGGGCGGCGCGGCTGGGCTCCGGTGGGCAGCGACACCTCGACGACGGTGCCGCGTCCGGCGTCGCTGGTGATCGTGCAGGTGCCGCCGGCGAGGGCGAGCCGTTCGCGGACGCCGCGGAGTCCGTGGCCGGCGGTCGGGACCGCCGCGTCGAAGCCGACCCCGTCGTCGGCGATCCGCAAGCCGACCCGGTCCGCCGCCACGTGGAGCGCGACCTGCACCGAGAGGGCGCGGGCGTGCGCGCGGACGTTGGCCAGTGCCTCCTGACCGACACGCAACAGCACCACCTGGGTGTCGCGATCCAGCGCGCAGTCGGCTGCGTCGACGGAGACCGGGATACCGGTCTCGCGGGTGAAGCGCTCGCCGAGGCGGTGCAGGGCGGCACCCAGCCCGTCGCGCTCGACGCCGGCGGCGCTCGCCGCGACGAGGGTCCGGGACTCCTCGAGGGCAGCGCGAGCCGATTCTTCGAGGACGGTGAGGCGTTCGTCGAGCCGGTCGACGCGGTCGGCGGCGAGGTCACCGCGGGCGCGTTCGGTGAGCATGACGATGCCGGCGAGGTTCTGGGCGACGGTGTCGTGGATCTCGCGGGCGAGGCGTTCGCGTTCGCTGGTGACGCCCGCGCGACGGTTCGCCTCGGCGAGGGAGTCCTGCGTCGACCGGAGCTCGTCGAGCAGGCGGCGGCGTTCGTCGGAGAGCTGGGCGATGCGGGTGATCCAGAGGCCGAGGGCGCAAGCGCCCGCAATGCTGACGCCCTCGATGAGGATGGTGCTGACGAGGTCGCTCGGGCCGCTCGCGATCTGCAGACCGACGCCGGCAGCGACACCGATCGCGACCGAGACGACGATCGCCGTCCGGGTGCGCTCGAGTTGGCACCAGGCGACGGGGAAGAGGATGCACTGCACGAGCGCGGTGCTCGGCACGACCGCGGGGAGTACCAGCGCCGCGAGGATCAGCAGCGGCACGAAGCCGGCCGCGGCACGGGGGAGGTCGTAGCCGCGCCACCCGTACGCACCGTAGGCGACGGCGAGGACGCCGAGCATCGCGAACGCGGGCCACCGGTTCGACCACGGCGACCACCCGAGCACGGCGATGACCGCGACGAGGGCGATCGTGACGCCGAACGCCACGTGCAGGCCCCAGTTGCGCTGCGCCGTGATGCTGCGCGGTGACGGGATGCGGTCCATGGCCTCAGCATCCCATCGCCGATCGGCCTTCGAGCGGTTTTCCACAGGCCGGATCACGCGTCCTTGCGATTCCACCGGAACGTCAGCAGGCAGGCCACCGTGCCCACGACCAGCCACGCTGTCAGGACGAGGGCTCCGATGCCGAGGTGCCACGCGCCTCCCGGCTCGGCGGAAGCGAACGCGTCCGGCAGGAAGACCGATCGCATGCCCGACGCCATCCAGCGGAGCGGGAAGGCAGAGGCGACGTTCTGCAGCCAGTCGGGGAGCTGCGTGAAGGGGAGGTAGACACCGGAGATGAACTGGAGGACCAGGACGATGGGGACGATCGTGGCAGTGGCGCGGCGACCCTCGCGGGGGAGCGCCGAGATCGCGATGCCGAGGACGCAGCTCGTCGCGACGCCGAGGAGCATGATGCCCGCGAAGTGCGCCCATGCGCCGCCGTCCGTCGGCAGGTGCACGCCGAACACGAGACTCGCGACGGCGAGGAGCAGGGCGGTCTGCACGACCGTCGTGACGAGGACCATGCCGATCTTGCCGATGAAGTAGCTCACCACCGGCAGGGGTGTGCCGCCGAGGCGCTTCAGCGTGCCGTCGCTGCGCTCGCCGGCGATGTCGACGCCGAGGGACTGCGTGCCGGAGAGGAGGATGCCCGTCGCGACCAGGCCGGGCAGGTAGTAGGTGGCGTAGTCGACGCTGACGTTCGGGCCGGCGTGGATGTCCTCGGCGTTGGCGAACGCGACCGAGAAGAGCGCGAGCATGACGATGGGGAAGAGGAACGTGAAGAAGACGGAGTCCGGGGCGCGGAAGTACGAACGGAGTTCGTAGGCGATGCGGTGTGCGCCGATGGCAGTGGTGTTCATCGGTGGCCGACCATTCCGAGGTAGACGTCCTCGAGGGACGGGCGGATGACCTCCAGGTCGTTCATGGGGTCTGGGTTGTTCTTGATGAGCGCGACCGGGTCCGTGGTGCGCTCGTCGTGGTGCGTGCCGTCTTGCCTGCGCCAGCGGACTCGGGGTGTCCGGGCTTCGCCGCCGCCGATCTCGTCGATCGGCGCGATGTCGAGCAGCTTCCCGTCGGCGATCACGGCCGCCCGGTCCGCGAGGTGTGCGGCTTCGTCGAGGTAGTGCGTGGTGAGGAGGATCGTCGTGCCCTCGTGCTTGACCTCGTCGATGAGGTCCCAGAACTGCCGACGCGCCTCGGGGTCGAAGCCGGTCGTCGGTTCGTCGAGGAAGAGGACCTCGGGGTGGCCGATGATGCCGAGGGCGACGTCGACGCGGCGGCGCTGGCCTCCGCTGAGGCGGCTGATGCGGGTGTTGCGCTGCTCCGTCAGGCCCGTCTTGTGGAGCAACTCCTCGACGCTGCGGTGCCTCGGGTAGAAGGTCGTGAAGTGCGAGAGCTGTTCGGCGACGGTGACGTTGGGGGACTCGGCGCTGGTCTGCAGCACGACGCCGATGCGCGCGTTGTGGCTGCGGCTCGTGTGGGCCGGGTCGTGGCTGAGCACGCGGACGTCGCCGCCGGTGCGGGTGCGGTAGCCCTCGAGGATCTCGACCGTGGTGGTCTTGCCGGCGCCGTTCGGGCCGAGGAGGGCGAAGGTCTCGCCGCGGGGGATGTCGAAGGAGACGTTGTCCACGGCGCGTTTGCCGGTGGGGTACTGCTTCGTGAGGTGGTGGACCTCGACGGCGGGAGATTCGGGCATGAGACCAGCGTGGTCTCGTGCGGTTGGTGGGGGATCGGCGGGGAAGGTGGACGGGCATCCTCCGATCGGGGGACGGCGGTGGTGCGTGTCTTCAGCATCTCGAGTGATGCCAGAATGATGTGGCCTGCATCGACGAGGGCAAGGACCGGGGGAAAACGGCGTGACTGACAAGATCAACCATGCGACGCCCTACGTCCGCGTGACCGCGAAGGTGCTGTTGGCGCTTCCCGCAGAGTCGCTCGCCGACACGACCCAGCAAGACCTGCTCAGACGGGCGAAGGCCGCAACGGTTGGCGAGGTACGCGCGGCACTCGTCTCCGACCTCCGCTTCGACGGAATAGAGCACGATCTCCTGTCGGATGCCAAGGTTCGCCTCGCGGCCGGTTTGCCCGATCAGCACCGGGCGGCCACCGCGGCGGCGGGTCAACCCGTGTTCGAGGTCCGCAGCAGGTCCGGCGCGGGTTGGCGTGGCGCCGTCGTGCGCGAAGACGACGGTGTGTTCTGGCTGGTCTACGCAGCCAAGCACGACGTGTTCCACAGCACCGTGGCGTCGGTCATGAAGCGCGACGAGTGGCGACCGGGAGCTCTCGACCGAGTGGTGTTCGGCCATGATCGAGCGGACGCGAAGCGAGTCGCCCGGTCCGTGGAAATCCTGACCTCACTCATCGGTACTCTCCGTACGGCGGTGGTTTCCGGAGCTGCGGAGCGCTTTTCGGTTGAACGCGCTGGCTCGTCGCCGGCTTCCGTCGCAGTCGAGGTCGAGCACGATGAGCCCGCCAGCGGGCCGCAGTACGCGAACCAGTCGGAGAGCGCAGTCTCGTTGGTGCTTCGCATCGATGCGGACTCGTCAGAGGTCCAGCGAGAGCTCATCCAGACGTGTGTCCCGTTCCTCCAGCCGGACGAACGACAGCGGGATCAGGCGTACGGACGAAGCAACACGCTCGAATTCGTCATGACGGTGACCCATGCAAGGTTGGCGCAACTGACGGGTGAGTTCATCGTTGAGTTCACGGACACCGCAGCTGCGATCACCGCACCTGATCGTCTTCACTACGCCAATGTCACAGCCACAATCGAAGGGTTCGTTCTCGGCACCGCGGTCCTTGCGCTGTGCGGATCGTGGTTCGTTCCTTCTACGAGTGAGGGCTCGGGGCTGCCGATCTGTGACGAATGCGAGCGCGTCCAACCCACAGCGCAACTGCTTCTCGATCGCATCCGTGAGCGACTCGGTCAGAGCTGATCAAGCGCATTCAGGGCATCAGGATCGACCGTGGTCGCAGGACGCTCGTGCAGGGCCTCCGTCACCGCCTTCGAAGCCCTGTCGCGTCGGCGCGCGAAGTCCAGCAGATCAGCCAGCTTGATGCGTTGATGCGAGCCGACCGCGTGACTGACGAGTGCTCCGCTCTTCACGAAGGTGAGCAGGTGGGGCCGGCTCATCTGCAGGAACCGAGCGGCTTCGTTCGGTGAGAGCTCGCGCTCCTGCTCGAGCAGTGTCAGGTCGGAGCCGTTCGCCAGCCCGGTGATCAGCATCTGCATCATCGCGCGCGTCGGCGAGTCGTCGTGCATGCGCTCGAGTGCGGCACAGAGCACTGCGATGTCGGCCTGGTCTGTCGCCTGCGCCTCGATGGTGGCGTACTTCATGGCCCACCCCTCCCAGATATGTGCAATAACTGTAATGGCTGCAATAACTGTAACAGATTCTCGAGCGGGAGTGGGCGAGACTGACGGCTCAGAACCGAAAGCCTGCCGCTTCCAGCGCCGCGGTCGCGATCGGCCAAGGAATGCGCTCCTGCTCGAGCCGTGGATCCCCGGCGGTGCGAAGTCGACCGAGCGTCTCGGACTCCTCCGCACTCAACCTCAGCAGGACACCGCGCGCCGGCTTTGGCTCGGGGACCCAGAGGTCGCGGAAGGCGTCAAGCGTCATGCTGTCCATGAGGACGCTGTCGGCGGGCGTCACCGATCGCAGCTCGCTGAGGATCGCAAATCCGTGTGAGTCGAGGTCTCCCCAGTAGACGAGATGTGCGGATCGCAACCACGAGATCTCGCCGGCCCAGCTACTGACCCCGTAGCCAGCGCCGTGCACAGCGATGGTGTCAGCGAAGTCCGGGAGAGCAAGGAGCGTTTCGAGGTTCTCGCACATGAGGACAGCTCGCGGGCGAACCTCGAGTCGAGCGAGATCCTCTACAGGGAGTGCGAGATGCCGAAGACCGGCAGGAGCGAACGACCGGTCGAGGAACCGGACGGTGATCATGCGCGGGTTCGGTGTGAAGTCGAGCGGTGCGGCATCGGGGCGAGCGGTGTGCAGCTTGGTGACCAGTCCGCGGTGCCGACCGAGCCACTTCGTGTCGACGCCGCGGATCGGGAGCTCACGGATGCGACGTCCGGTGGTCGGGTTCTGGTCGAGCCAGTCGAGCACGCCGATCAGCCGGTCGACGTCTGCTCCGTCAAGTCCCTCGATCGCCGCTGCCTGGCCCGCGAGCACCGCGCCGAAGTCGATCGGGGCGGCGACGGCTTCAGAGGTGAGGGCGTGGCGGACACGGTCGAGCCGGTTCCGCAGTCCACGCCAACGCGTGCCCATGCCGGCGAAATCGATGATGGAGCGCACCCCGTCGAGCACCAGGCGCACCGGAACCTGCTGCGTCCCGACACTCGCCCACCGTCGGGTGGCCCACTCGACGCCGTCGATACCGCGCCACGTCTCCGCCCAGCCAACCGCTGCACGGTAGTCCGCGAGGACGGCGCGCTCGTTGGGCGGGGCGAGTGCTATGGAGAGTGACGCGGCCGGACTTTCCTCGGCTGCCCACGACCTGATCGAACGCTCGACCGTGCGTCGAGTGCGTTCCCGTGCCTGGTGAACGGTGACGGTCACCGCTCCCACCGAATGTTCGCGAGCGTCGAGCGCTGGCGAGTCTCGTTCGTCACCGCGGTCACCGCACCGACGTACGGCTCGATGGTGCCGAGAAGCTTCTGTGGTGTCGCGAGGATCATGTGGAAGCCGAACGCCATGAATACGTCCATCGCGTTCCGCGTGTACGACGCGTCGGCTTTGTCGAAGGCTTCATCGAGCACGATGGTGCCGTAGCGGGGAACCTCGTCGTCCTCGGAGGTGAGCTGGTAACGGAGCGCTGCGGCGAGGGAGAACACGACGAGCTTCTGTCGCTGGCCGCCCGACAGACCCGCTCCGGAATCGTGCACGTTCTGTTCGGCCCCGGCACCGTCGAACTCCGCGGCCTGGAACGTGACGTGCTCCCGGGTGTCCAGACACCGCTTCCGCCAGTCGGTGTCCGGCCGTTGGCTCGAGGAGAGGCGGCTCATGAGCTGCTCGAGGACGGCGAACCGTGCTTCGGCGGCGGCGAGTTCCTCTTCCGCCCACGCCCCTTCGACGACCGAGCGCAGGTCAGCCAGGAACGCCTGGACTTCTTGCGACCGATTGTCACGGACGCGGATCTGCAGGAAGCGGTCGCGGTCGTACTCGGACTGCAGCAGGGATGCGTTGACCGGCTCGATGCGCTCCCGGATCATCTTCGGTGCGTCGCGCAGATCGGCGAGCAAATGTCCGATCAGCTCGCGCGAGCGGTCGCGGAGGAGTCGCATGAAGGACTGCTCGTGCGCCGGGAGTCCGCGTGACTCGATCTCGGCCCGGCGAGCCCGGTACCCCGCGCGGTCGGCGATGTCCTCGGTGAGATCCGCCACGAGCGCGGGCCACTGTGCCCGGAACCGCACCGCGTGCCCGAGGAAGGTCCTCGCGGCGGTCGCGCTCGTCGTGCGGGCAGCGTCGCGCTCCTCGTAGAGCGCGGTCTGCACGCGGCTGCCTACCTCGGCGACTTCGTCCCGACCGATCGATCGCTGGACCGAGCGGAAGCGCCGCGCGAGTTCCATGCTGGCCTGGTCGTCGTCAAGCGATTCGCGCGCGGCGTGTCGGAGCTGGTTCGCAGCCATAATGAGCGACTGGACGAGTGAGGTTGCTTGAGTGGATGCCACGCCAGCATTGCGCTCGTCGTCTTCTGCGGAGCGGAGGACTTGCCTCGACTCTTCCTCGGAGGCGAGCGCGCGTTCGAGGTCTGGGTTCCCCTGACTGAGCCGTTCAAGCGCGGCTGCTCCGCGAGCGACCCGTGCGGCTGCGCCTTCTCGGTCGACGTCCTCCCATGTCCGGTTCAGCAGCAGTTGGAGCGTGGTGCGACGTTGCAACTCCGCGTCGCGCCGCCGTTCGGCGAGGTCTCGGGCCGCTTCCGAGCGTTCCCAGTCAGCCTTCGCCTCTGCCAATGCTTCGAGGAGTGCATCGAGCTTTGCGCTCGTGTCCGATCCGAGCACCCACTGGGTTCGGTCGTCGATCCGGAAGCGATCGTCCTTCTCGTACCGAGCCCCGCGCCGGATCTGCCCTGTGATGGTCACGGCGCGGTCGGCCCGCTCGAGCTCGCCCGCGGAGTCGACGCACTCGTAGTCGTACTCCTCTCCGATCCGCCAGGACGCCCAGTCGCGGAACGGGGTCGCCGTCGCGGACACCCTCCTGAGCAGCGACCGTTCGGAGCGAGCGGGCCGCGGGGGCCGCACGGTCACAGGCACCGACTCGAACACGAGTCGGACGCCGATGTGTCGACTGTCGACGAAGGACCGAACAGCCGGCAACAGATCGGCTCGCACGGCGAGCGTGGTTGCGACCGGTCGAAGAACACGCTCGATCGCTCCGGTCCACTCGGCGTGTGCGGGGGAGACGTCGAGGAGTTCGCCGACGAACGGCACAGAACGTGGGTCGACACCGAGGTGGGCGGAGATCGCCGCCCGGACGGCGAGCAGCGCTGCGGGGATGTTGCTCCGCTGCCGTTGCAGCTGCTCGACGTCGTCACGGAGGCGCTCGAGCGCCTTCCGAGCGGTGGCGGCTCGGTCGAACTCTTCGTGAAGCGAGGCCCGTTCCATCGCGTTCGTCACCTCGCCCCGCGCGGTCTCGTGGAATTCCGCGAATGCCTCGGCGGTCCTCGGCGGCTCGATGCCCACGCTCGCCAGGTCCGACACGAATGTGTCCCACGCTCGGTCGATGTCACGCGCAGAGCGCTCGGCCTCGGTCAGCCGGATGCGCGCCACCTCTGTCCGGTCACTCCCGAGAGCACGTGCGGCGAGCGACGCCTGTTCAAGCGCGGCAGATGCCTCCTCGCGCCGGTGCGACGCGGATCGGAGCAGTTCAGCAGTACGGGCCTCGTCCGTGCGGGCGAGGGACAGGTCATCCTCGGTCAGCTCCAGTCGCAGCCTGTTCTGGAACGCTGGCAACGACACGAGGAGTCGGTCGGCCGCGACCGCCAGTGATTCGGCTTGCTCGAACTGCGCGATCGCGGGTTCCATCGCGCGGAGGGCATCTCGCTGCTCGCGGGCCTCGACGACGAGGCGATGCGCGGCGTGCAGTTCCGCGAACTGCTGTACCGCGTTGTCCGCGAGTGCGAACGTCCCGGGCTCCTCGAGCATGTACTCGCGGAACAACTGATCGAGCGTCCCGAGGTTCTTGGCGGCCTGAGTCCGGTGCAGCAGGCGAAGCGCGGTGGTGCTCGGTCCCAGGAGTCGCTCGATCCGGGCGAAGTAGCCGCGGGCGGACCCGCCCGAGACCTCGGCTCCGGGCCACGCGCGCTTGATGCCGCGGACGTCGATCGACGGGCTGATGAACGGTTCGAAGGCGTCGAGTCCGACGGCGACGCGGTCGATGAACGAGACGTCCTTGACGTCGCCGACGTCGGTGCTCCTGCCACGGATCTGGAACAGCTTGACCAGAGAGACCGACTCGCCGTGTCCGTCATCGAACCGAAGGGCGATCCCGCTCCACGTCGGGCCCGTGCGGAGGTACTTCGACACGGCGCGGTTGAGGTCGGCGTCGGATTCACGGCTCCACGCGCCCCGGACGTAGCTGACGAGGGAACGGTCGTCGGACCTGTTCGACTCCTGCGCTGCCGCGTTGAAGTGCAGTTTGCCCCGAGGTGTCAGCGCGGTCGCGATGGCGTCGAGCATCGACGACTTGCCGGAACCGGACGGCCCCGTGATGAGGTGGCCGGATCGTGCGACGTCGACAACAGTCCGACCGGAGAACGTTCCCCAATCGACGAGTTCGACCCGAGCGAGTCGCCACTGCGGTTCTGAGCGGTCGGTCACGAGTCCTCCGGTGATCCACCGAGCGACGCGAGCCGCTCGTACTCGGCGCCGATCGCGCGCACCTGGTCGGGGTCGATCAGCAGACGGAGCACCGGGGAGATCTCGACGCGACCGTCGTCGCCGTCGCCGCGGACCTGGTGCAGCAGCCCGAGGCCGTCAATCTTGCGCCACGCGCTGTTGAGACGCTTCTCGAAGTCGGTCTGGTCGCGGTCCTGCGTGCGGAACACGCTGAGCTGCTCGTACACATCCTCGCGGTCGACGAACACCCTCGACACCCCGTCGCCACTAAGCAGGTGCTGGCGGAGCACCAGAAGTAACGCCGTGTCGATGAACGTCAGGTTCTGCGAGCGCACCACCCGCGGCACGTCGACGTCATCGGCGGCAACGTTCCGCACGAAGGCGAAGCCGGCCTCGGTGTCGACGACAAGATCGAGGAACAGATCGTGCAGTCGGGACCGGATCGCGGCCTCGTCGCTTCGGAGTGCAGACCACAGCTGCGGACGCTGTGTTGACGACAGATACGGTCCCTGGACGATCTGCGCCAATGCTCGGCGCGAATCGATCGCGAGCGTCCCTGTGTCACCGGGCCATGCCGCTCTGCTCTCAGGCGTGTCCCACGATGCGCTCGAAGACATCTCCGACACTGTCTCGGCGCTGCTGCTCGTGTCGGTCATCCGATCGTCCTCTCAAACACACGGTGCGGGATGGCGGCGGTGCGCGCAACGTCGTCGAGCCCGCTCCACGACACCGTCTCGGCGCGGCCGTCGTCTGCCGTGAAAGTTGCTGCAGCGAGTGCGAGGAGCCCGGCGACGCTCGCCACGCCCTGCGTCGCCGGGGTCCGAGCGAGGACCTCGCCGATGGACGCCCGGCCAAGTGCCTCCACCGCCGAATTCACGTTCGCGGTGAGCTCGGCGAAGTCGATCTCGGTCTGCCGGGTGATCGCTCGCAGCGCCTCGAGGTCGAGTGCCTCAGGTTCGTTCTCCACCACCGACACGACCACCGGCAGGTCGTCCGCCGGGTCGTACAGGCTCAGCGCACCGACGCTCGACATCCCGACCGATGGCAGGTCGATCGCGCGCTCGGTGGAAGCCCAGGGACGAACCACGTGAGCCGCAGCCACACCGGCACTGATCGACGCCCGGAGCAGGTTCCGCAGCTCGCGATCACGCTGGAACTCCTGCGACTGCACGTACCGGCGCAGTCCACGGGCGAACCCCGTCAGCGCCCGGTTGATGTCCGCGTTGTCCTGCTTGAGTGTCCGGAGGAAGCGGCGAAGCAGCCGACGCTGTGCGGCCGGGAGCTGACGAGCGAACGGCTGCTCGACGATCCGCTCGACGTCGTCGTCGAACGCAGCACCGAGTTCCTCGTCGAGCAGCAGCTGGCTGAAGGCACGGAACGTTCGGCCCGCACCGCTCTCCTCGATCAGGTCCACGCCACGGAACACCTCGTCGAGAACATGCCGATGCGACGCGTCCGAGTCGATGACCTCCTGCCGGAGCACCCGGTTCAGCTCGTCGAACTCGGCGCGAACGCGAGCGAAGTCGGTCGGCACCTCCGATGCCTGAGCGAGGATGTCCGCCAGCCGTTCCTGCGCTCGGTCAGCGCTGAGGACCTCCACCTCGCCACGGGAGATTCGTTCCATCGCCGCGTCGATCCGGTCGCGATCCGCCTGCAGTTCTCGCAACCTCCTCGATGCGTCCGGATCCGTGTCGGTGGCGAGCCGCGACAGTTGTGAGGCGATGCTCATGAGACGTGATTCGGTCGCACGGCTGCGTGGCGCCTCCAGGTCGGTGACGATGCGCGCGGCGGCCGCGGCTGCGGGGCTGAGCTCGAACGTTTCCTCGCGCGCGTCGGGTGACGGACGCCGTACCAGGAAATCCGCCTTGCGCCAGTCGGCGCAGTACCGCTGCGCGGTGAGAGGGAGGTCTTGGCCGAGCGCGCGGAGGTCGTCGAGGTCGGCGTCGATCCTTGCGTACAGCTCTGCAGCCGGCAGGCGGCGTTCGTCGCCGCCGAGGTGCGTGGTGAGCATCGCGAGGATGAGGGGCGCGTTGTCCGTGCGGAGGAGGCGCCAGCTCACGTCATCGCGGAGTGTTCGCTCGAGGGCGAGCATGCGGGCGCGGGCGGAGGAAGCCATCTCGGGTCGAGTCTTGCAGATGCCTTGTTCACCGCGCGAGGCGCGTTCGGGGGCCAGTGCTCAGCCAGCCTGCCGCGTCTCCACGGGCAGCGCAGGCTTGCGGCCGACGCGCGCCACGACCGCGTACTCGTCGAAGCGCGTCAGGCCGCGTCCCTTGATGACGTGCTTGATCTCGTCCTGCCAATAGGTGCGCGAGGACCGCAATGGACTGGAGACGCGGATCGGGTTCCAGGCGTCGTCGAACGCGAGTCGCGCCTCCAATCCGGGTGCGCGGAACGCGATCCCGCGTTGCTTCAGCAGGCGCGTGGCGAACGCGTGGACGCCCATGAAGTCGACGTGACCGACCATGTCGGGCGCGAGGCGCTCGAGAAGTGACTTGAGCACGCGCGGCAGGGTCTTGATGTAGGAGGTGAAGAGGACGCAGCCGCCGGTCGAGCGTGCGAGGTAGGTAGCACGGTGCAGGCCGACGACGGTCTTGCCGGTGCCTGCGGCGCCGCGGATGCGTGCCGGACCGTTGAAGCTGCGGCGGACGAGTCTCGCCTGGGCCGGGTCGAGGAACGCCATCCAGTCCTCGATGGGGGCTTCGAGGACGCCGCCGAGGAGCTGGTCCGTGAGTTCGTCGTCCAGGGCTGTGGGCGTCGGGCCGGGCGTTCGCGCGGGCTCGGGGGGAGGACGAATGTCGGGACGAAGACCCGCAGCGCTGCTGCCGGCTTCGCTGGGTATCTAAAGAGTGCGTGTCCTGCCGATGGGTTCAAATCCCACCGGTACCGCCATCGCGAAGAGCCCCAGATCCCCGTCATGACGGGGATCTGGGGCTCTTTTACTTCGCCCCGGCGGCTGTGCCAGTAACCAGGCGGTAACGGACCTTCTCGCAGCAGGTGTGAGCATCTGCGCTATCGGACCGCTTCAAAGCTGCGCTGGTCGTGAGGGTGGCCGGCCCTGTCCGGCGTCTCGCTTGACGCCGTGGCTTCCCGATGCGTCCCTGGTCCCGCTGACAGTCGGGTTGTCCGCGATGTTGGTGTGGAGCGAGGGCCGCACCTTGGTGTCGCGCTTGGGGTCAACGCCGGCACTGTGCAGCCAGCCAGCCAGCCAGCCAGCCAGCCGGGCGCGAGCGCCGGCCAGACCGTGTTCCGGGGCTGGACGATGTCACCGCGCAACGAGACGACGGGCTCATCGACATCAAAGGCCGCGACGGCACCGCGACGCTCACCGACGAGTACTTTGCGTTCCGCTTCCGCTTCCGCTTGCGCTTCCACGTGCGCGGCACCGAACTCGCCAAGAGCGTCCGGGTGCCGCTGACCAAGGTCAAGCGGCTCGAGTACGAGGGCAACCGGCAGCGAGTCCGCGCGAAGCGCTGGTCGTTCACACCCGAGCCGAAGGCGGACGGTCTGACGTTCCGGTTGAATACCGACGGCCCGCTTTCGACCCGAGAGCTGAAGCCTCGGGCATGCTGATCCACATGCAACTGTCTGCCGAAGTCACCGCCGACCTGATGTCCATCCGATCCCTGAGGGACTTCGCCAGGCACCAAGCGAGCGTCCCGGGAGCTGTTCATCGTCAGGTTGCGGTGATCCTTCTTGATGCCGCGATCGAGCAGACGGTATTTGCGGCAGCCGAGTACCTCGGTGAGTCGTTTGTGGATCGAGATTTAGTAGAAAAGCCGTTGCAACGACTTAGGCAGATGGGTCTCAAGGTGAATGAAGGTGTCGAGACTAGCCGTAAGCGCTTGCATCGGGCGCGCAATGTTGTGCAGCATGCCGGCGTCGGGGTCGATGCGGATGATCTCCCAAAGTGGTCACAAGCCGCAAGGCGCTTCATCGATGAAGTTGTCAGTTTTGCATACGAAGTCGAGCTTGATTCGATCCATTATTCCGCAGCGGTTACGAACATCGACGTGCGTGGCTATCTCGACGAAGCGGAAGAACTCCTCGACGCGGATAATGCCAACCAGGCCATGGAAGCAATCAATAAGGCATATGACATCGTCATCGGCGTGTGGCGTGGATTCGTCAATTCTGTTAGCCGCGACCTGCGTCCTCGGTCTGGACACCACACAGAGTTCGGCACCTTTGGTGGCGACGATCCGAAGGTCCTCGCGCTTTAAGCTGTCACACTGCTGACCTCGATTGCACCCGATTCAGGTGAGGCGATTTGGTTCCTCGATGCTCGTCAGCAGGCGCAGCATCTAGTCGTCGACGAGGTTCGCCGCGCGCTCCTTTTCGTCTTCTCGCTCACCGTCGCCGTCGAGGCAAGCCCTGCGGCTCTGCGAGAGGACAGGAGGCACCGGTCCGCGATCGTTTCTCGCAACACGAGAAGCGATCCTTCCGCCCAAGTATCGCTGGGAGCGTTCGACATCAAGCGGACCGCGTTTCAAGATTGGGACATCAGCTTCGCTCTCGAAAATGTACCGGAGCCAGAGTTGTTCGATGAATGGCGTGAGGTCGTGTCCTCCGAGTTGAGGGACCCGGACGATGGTTGGCGATTCTATATTCGAGACGATGGAGTTCTCACTGGATCCGGCCTCGAGGGAACGTTCGCCTCCGCTCTTGATCGACTCGAAAGTCTCCTCGAAAGAAGCGAAGCGTCAGTTGCAGAGTGCCGCAAAAATCAGGAAGAGGAGGCGTCGGAGAGAAAGGGCATTGAAGCGGCGTTCTCCTCCGCTGTGACGGAGGCAACCCCACCTGACTTGCCCGAGTGGTTCAAGTTGAGCATCGCTCCGAGCCCGATGCGTCAACCGACGCCTGTCATTTCGGTCGAGTTCGGCGAGCTGTGGGATTACGGTGACGAAGTCCGGGCCGCATTCGACGCCGCCGGGCACCCCGCTTACATTAGTAAAGGGTGGGTGGTGCCAGAATTGTCGCCAGAGGAAATCCCTGATTTCGTCCGCAAATTACTGCCTGAACTCAAGAGGATAAGAGCAAGGAAGGATGCGGAGTCGATCGCGGCGCAAGAAGACCGGCAACCGATGATCGATCTGTTGGCCAGGCGCGGATATGTCAGAGCGCCGGATACTCCCGAGCGCCGGAGGCCCTGAGCCTGCGAGCTCTGGAACGACCTGCAAGAACGCCGCATCAACGAGTTGCTCCCGGCGCTCCGCTTTCAATTCGTCATCGGGGGATTACGTGAGGAACCATCGTCGTGGGGAGTGTCCGTAGACGCCCTTACTGATCGAGTGGTCCTACCAGCCTAGGCTCGCGTCCAAGGCTGCCGACTGCACCACCAGACCATCGTCGATCCGGACCTGGCGGACCTGGCGCATCTCGTCGAAGTGCTCGACGGCGTTGCCTCCGACAGACACCTTCGCGCCGACCGGAGCGTACCCGAAGCTCCGATCGGCGTTCGTGAACGCCAGGATTGGGTCGGCGAAGTCGTCCGGCTCGATGAGGTACATGAAGCGCGTCGGTGTGACCTGCTGCATCATCCGAACTACCCCTGAGATCGTGCCAAAGGTGGCCGGCGTTGCGGGCTTGAATGTGGCGACCGTCGGCTCGAGCCCGCGCAACTGCTGCCAGATCAGGAGCAGTGGCGTGAGGATGAGGTCGTTGATCTCGTGCTCACCGACCCAGAAGCCCTCACGGGTTAGGATCTCGCGGTAGAGGTCGCTGTCGGCCTCGCTCAGTGCGGTGCGCAGGCGAGCCGTGAGCTCGGCATCGATGTGGTCGCTGAGTCGGCCGGCGTTCTCGCCCTCGAAGGTCCCGCCGATGGCGTAGCGCGCGCGGGGAAGTTCGGTCTCCGCCTGGGGTGCTGCGGGAGAGTTGAGCCAGGCCGCGGCGAGGTCGGTGACCGCGGCGAGGGTGAAGGCTGCGTCGGCCGTCACGTCGACGAAGGGTAGGCGGCGGATGCGCGTGCCCTTCGGGTCCCAGATGAGCACGTGCTTCGTCCACCGCGCCACGTGCTGCGACAGCGCCTGGAAGACGTCGACGATCTGGATGCCGTCGACGATGTCGACGCCTTCGCCGGCGAGGTGCTTGATCGCGTAGTCGACATGGACCGCGGGGACCTGCAGGACGTTGCCGGGCGGGGTGGAGTAGCGCAGAGCGGTCATGGGGGCCTTTCGGGTGGTGATGGGTTCGTGAGGGTCTATCGGTCGCTGGGCGGCGCCTGTCACGGCTTCCCAGCCGCCGGCGGGCCCGACAGCGGCGGCCGAATCGCGCCGAATCGGGAAACTGATCCCTGCGCCGAAAAGTTGCGATAAGGGCCATTACCGTCGGTGTGAGTCGCACCCCTTGAAGTGACCTGATGCTGCGGCTGTCTGCGGATGAGGGGGTCCCGCCCGTAGGCTCAGAGGCATGCGTTGGACAGCGGTCACAGTTGTGATGGTGCTCATCGGCTTGGTTCTGACCGGGTGCGCCGTCTGGCTCATCGCGCAAGGCAGCGGATTTGGTTGGCTTCTTCTCGCCGCGGACGTGGTGCTCGGGTTCGTGAACGTGCGTGCGCACCGTCGGCGAGAGACCCGCACCATGGCCGACCGGTAGACCAGCTAGATCCGCCGCGGGCACGTTTCCTGAGCGGCGAACTCGAGGAGCATCGCGGAGAAGATCGCAGCACCTCCGACGGCCGTGGAAGACGAGAGTTACTCCTGGCTAGGGTGAGCGCCATGCGAACGTGAGACTTCTACCTCCCGGACGAAGAGGTCGTCACCGACATCTGGGGTTCGGCGGTCAAGCAGAAGGCTGCCCTGGACACGGAGCTTCTCGAGGGGCTGCTTCGGGGACCGCACGCGCAGCATGGTGACTTGGAGATCGCGGTCCCGCTCGCGCGCGTCCTGCACGAGGAGTACGAGGCCTACGGCACACACGGGTCGCCGCTCAACAACGACGACTCGCGGCTGCTTCTTCGTGCGTTGAAGGCGGTGCTCGACCGCCTCGGCATCACCACGTTCGACCCACCGTTCCGCGACTTCGAGACGTTCCGGAAGTACTGGCTGAGGAACGACGGGCATGGCAGCTGGCAGGCCCGGCGCAGCATGCTGCGATGAGCAGTTCGACGATCTCCACGCGCTGCTCGATGCTCGTGAGACGGACTCGCTCACTGGTGCACTCGCTGATCCGATCTCGCCGCGCGGATCCACCGGGTGGCAACGTGTCGAAGAGGAGCTGAACGAGATGCGGCGCCACTTCCAGGCCGCCCGCACGGAGCAGGACTACTCGAACGTCGGCAACGACGCTGTCGCCGCGCTTGAGGCGCTCTCCGCGGCTGCGTACGAGCACGGGCGGCACGGCGAGCCTGGCGTTGACGAGCCGCCGGTGCCGAACACGAAGGCCCGACTCGGTCGTTTGGTCGACGTCGAGCTGCCGGGGTCCGAGAGCGCCGAGCTCCGCAAGGTCGTGCGCGCGGCGATCGAGCTCGCGCAGGCGACGAAGCACCGGAGGAACGGCGACCGCAGGTCCGCGGGGATGGCGGCCGACGCGGTGCTCCTGGTGGTGAACCTGGTGCGCCGCGCCATCGAGCCGGTGAGCTGAGGTCCGTACGTCCGGCGTGGTCTTCTGCGTAGCGCATCCCGCATGTCACCCTGATCATGTCCAGCACCGAGGTGAGCTGTTGGACTGCGTTGAGCGTTGCGTGTTGCCCGGCTCGGTCGGCACGGCATGTTTGATCACTGTCGTGTGGGCTGGCAGGACGACAGCAACTCGACGATTCCCCTCCTGCCTCAGCGATTCGCCCATGCCTCTTCCTGTCCTCGCTGTATTCAGAGACGAGTGTGACCGGCACAAATGACGCCGCAGCTGCAGGGCCGCAGCGCGGAGAACTGCGTCATTGGCTAGCAGATGGTCCCATCGTCCGGTTCCGGGTCGACGGTCCGCGGAGCGCTGTCGATGCTCCGCCGGAGAATCATCGGGAAACGGACGTCGTCCCGATCGAACCCGAGCATTCCGCCGATGATCGAACTGGCGTCGCCATCGCTGCCGCCGCGAACCTGCTGGCGATCAGCGATACCGAACGTCTCGAGCGCCTCGCCGCGAAACGCCTGGCGAAACCGGTCCGTGAGTTCCGAGACGCGGGTCAGACGTGTCTCGCCGGCGCCGTCGGCGACAACGAGGGTCGATGCGCTCCACCTCTGAAGGTCACCACCCACCCATTCGCGGTGGCCGTACTCGATGATCGTCGAATCCGTCGATGTTTCTGGTCCGGAGACGCCTGCTTTGGAAAGCCGGATGCCGAGCTTCCTGGTTCGGGCTCGTTCGGCGATGATTGCCCGCTGCAGCGCCGCGGCGTCGTCCGGGAGCTGGATCCGGGGCAGCCCTTGGTTATAGGCCTTGCCTGCCTTCTCGATGTCGGACGCGAGGTCAAGGAGCGGTGAGGCGACGCGCCCCTCACGATTCCAGTGACTGACCACTCGACCGATGCGCTCACCTTCGTGCAAGACGCCGATTTCGCGGAGTCGTAGCTCTCGGATCGGGTCCTCGCGAAACAAGGACATGTCGGCTTCGGTCAGAAGGTCCGCGGCTCCGCCAGCACCACCTTCAATCTCGACGACGACCCAACTTGTCGCTGACTCGTCGACCTGCACGAGGTAGCGGCGCGACCGATCAAGCCTCAATGCCGCAGCCTCGTGCACGGGCAGGTGTTGCGCGATGATGACTTCTACGGCCGCCTTCTGCCGGGTGAGGTCAACGAGGTTGTCTGCGCTCGTGATAGTTCGCTCTTTCTCGTTTTCGCGTTCCCGGAGTGCGTCGACGATGCCGCGCCATCGGACTCGTTTCGGCGGTAGTTCGAATGTCGGTCCGAACTTGACGTCACCGCGGGAAGGAGCTGTGCGGATGGCGGCGATCGCCGCTTCACGGTCGTCGAAGCTCGCGAAGATGAGTGTGGCGCTGACGGGGATCCCATCTGCCTCGACCGTGAGTCCTAATGCGACCATGCGGTCGATTGGCCCGAGTGTGCGGTCTTTCTTGTAGAGCGATTCCATCGCTTTCCTGTGCGCGCGCAGACCGGAGACGTTCGCCGCGTACGACGCGATTTTGAAGGTGGGAATGTGCGCTCGGACGACGGTGTCGAAGACCGTGGAAGCGAGGTGGCGGATCGGGTGCACCGCGAATCGGTGCTCAATCTCGCCGATGAGCGCGGCCAACGCCATGCCGTTCGGGATCAGCGCGCCCGTGACGGATGTGTGTTCGTTCGCGGCCGAGACGGTCATGCTCAGTTTGTCAAGGTGTTCGAACGCCGCAACGGCAGCCTCCAGTGGTCCGTGGCGGCGTTCAGCCCAGATCGCTGCGGCATTGGTGTCCGCGACGTCGCCGACGGACCCGTCGGGTTCGCTCATCTCGATGAGCGCCCACAGGATGCTCAACTCAGTGTCGGTCAGCTGCAGCAGCGACCGGTGATAGTCCGACAAGTCCCCGGGATTCAGCTCGCGGAGAATCGCGGGGAGCGACGCATAGAGCCAGCTGCCGAAAACGTGGTGGGTGGCCATCCAGGTGTCGACGGCACCGTAGGCGCCGGCTGCGACTGCGTTCCGTTGGTCGGACCCGAGGGCAGTGCGCCAGATATAGGAGCGACGGCGATCGTGAAACCACTCACCCGTCGACGTTTCCACGAAGATGCTGGCCCCGCGCAGCGCCGACGTGAGTTCTCCGAGCTGATGAACGTCAGTGGCGAGGTAGGTGCAGAGGAACGCTGCAGGGGGTGGGTCGGCGAATATCGCAAGCTTCCCGGCGGCGATCCTCTGCGCCTCGGTGAGATGCTCCCACGCGTATTGTTGTAGCGCGACAAATCGTTGCGACGTCGGGATGTCGAGCAGCGACTCACCGTTGTTTGCGAGGCGGATCGCGTCGGGCAGGAACAACGGATACCCGTTCGTGAGGTGCTCGATCGTTGCCCACTTCGCGGGCTCCACGCCAGCGTCGTCGAGCCACTCGGCGACCGCGTCATATCCGAGTGGGCCGATTGATTGGGCATCAATACCGCTGCGTTGAAGCAGGCCGACTGTGTCTGCTCCAGCCGCGTCGGCGGTGCTCATCGCGACGACGACGAGATACGCCGGATCGCTGAGCGTTCCGATTGCCCGAAGCAGGGTGATGTCACGGGCAGAGAGTTGCTCGCCACGATCGATGCGCACGACGAGCCGCAATCCGCACCAGGATGCAATCTCGGTTGCGATGGTGTTCAGTTCGACGGCTACATCCGTTGCGATCAGACCGCCGAGGCGCGCGTCGAAGCCGGCGTGCGCGCTTTGCAGGATGTCGCTCACGACCGCCTTGATGACGTCGGCTGTGTCCTGGCCGAGCTTGTCGGCGACGACGCCATAGGCAGCCTCGACGATGACGGTGCCCGCCTTCCGGGCACCCTCGGTTGTGGCGTTGCGGACAATGTTCGCCATTCGCGCCCAGATCTCGAGGTCGCCCGGATGACGAGCGTGGTGCGTGCGAACGCAGTCGCCGAGTCCTTTTGCGATCGCGGACTGCAACGCGTCGTCGACGCCGGACACGTCGTAGGGCTCCGACACGAGGCCTCCGGAATCAGCGTCGATGACCGTGTCGATCGCACGGAGTAGTTCGGACTTGCCGACGCCGGAATCGCCGGCAAGTATCAAAGCGCCGTCGGCCGCCGACGCGATCGCCGACAAGTCGGCGCTTCTTCCCCATAAGTACATGCCATCCACGGTCCCCATCCTCGCCGAAGGGGCCGACACCGCTGAGCCGCGACGCACGGGGCTCCGCGGCCGCTCTACGCTCTGCGATGGGCCGGTGCACGCCCGGCACAGCCCGTTCTTGCTGCGGTGCCGCGGGTGGCCAATCAATCGCTCAACCCTTGAGCGCTGGTGGCAACCACCCGCTGGCCCCGCCGAACGCGTTCCGGTAACCGAGCAGTAACGGAGTGTTGGTTGCGAGGCGTGCAAGGGTGCGAGCAACTGCGTCCATGTTCCCAGTCAGGACGGGGAACTTGTCGGTTCGCCCGTGTTTTGGGGCCTCGCTTTTTGGGTTCAAATCCCATCGGTACCAGTATGAATCGGGGCGCCTGTCTACCTGACCCATGGCCGACAGTCTCCTCGGCCGCTCACGAGGAAAGTCGTCCAACTGGGCGACTCGGCAATCTGGCAGGAGATCTCGCATCCTGATCGCTATTTTCCCGCAGTACCCCTCCCCGACGACGTCAACTGCAAGGTGACCGACCCCACGGTCCTCGGCGCCCCGCCGACCTCGGGCAGCGGCAACCAGGCGAACCGCGCGTGGGTGCCCTGAATCTGCGCCGAGCCCTCCCGCCGGTATGGCACCCTGGATCCGGCGGTAGGGGAGGTGCTCGTGGAGGGTGACGATTCGTCGAGGCCGGAGGGGATCGGCCGAGGGCTGCTGGTGATGCTCGCAGTGGTGGCCCCGATCGCGACGGCGTTCGCCCTCGGCCTGCAGGTCATCACACTGATCTCGGTCAGTTGGCGCACGTTCAACCACGGCAGCGGCGACTACCTCGGCTCGCAGATCGCGGCGCTCGTCATCGGCCTCGGCATCCCGCTCGTCCTGCTCGCCATCGGGATCGTCGCGGTGCGTCGCCGCCGGGACGGTCGACCGGCAGTGGTCCTCACGGTCGTCGCCGCCCTGTGCGTCGGTGTCGCAGGGATCTGCGTCGTCGTGCCGTCGGTGGGCGTCATCCGACAGGCGCCCGCCGACGACCGGGCCTACCGCGCGACGCTCGCACAGGACGAGCTCGACGAACTGGACCCCGCGGACCCGGCCGACGCGCACCAGGCCGCGGACCGCATGGACCCCGAGATCACCGAGGCGCTCGGTGTGCTCCACCTCCGTCGCGGCGCCGTCGACGTCCGACGTGACTTCACCGCCGGGAAGACCGAGGGTGGCAACGCCTGCACGACCTTCACGGCGACGATCGCGCTGCCCGACTCCCTGGACCGCGACGCGACCATCGAGACCCTGTCGGACCACTTCGATGACCGCGACGAGGCGAGCCTCGGCGCTGACCACGCCTACACCTACCAGGGCGACGGCGACCCCTCGCTCCGGCCGGCCCACACGCTCTCCGAGATCGAGTACCGGGCGAAGCCGAACGAGCTCGTCGTCGAGAGCGACTGCATCATCCTGCGGACAGCTGGGAACTGATCAGCCCCGCCGGTACCGTGTCGCCGGCTTCCCCGGTCCCTCGGCCCGCTTGGCCGAGGTCGCCACCAGCATCGGCAGCATCGCCCGCCGGAACGAGTCCGGTAGCAGCGCCTCGCCCCGGACGGCCTCGTGCACCCGTCGCAGTTCCGTCATCGTGAACGGCTCGGCCAGCAGCCCGTGCGGGTCCGGCGCCCCCGTGTACGCGGCCCGCAGCCGAGCGACCGCGAACGCGACGATGTCGTCGTGCCCGTGCACCATGCCCGTGGAGTCGGCGACCGGCACGATCCGGGCACGCGACGCATCGAGCGAGGCGGACAACGACGAAGCAGGCACCGCGTCCACGTGCGCCACCGACAGCACCCACCCCCGGTCGTCCCGCGAGGGATCGTCGAACACGTGCAACTGCTCCGGCGCGAGCCCCGTCACGCCTGCCTTCGTCTCGAGCGACCGGAGGACGGCCGACGCCAGCCGCTCGCCTTGGTGCACGAACGTCCCCGGCAGCCGCCAGTCCCCGTCGACCGCGTCGAGCACCTGCACCACCGACAGCGGCCCGCCCACCGGCACGGTCAGCACAGCCGTGTCGACCGCCACCGACGGGCGCGGGTAGTCCGTCAGCCGCTTGCCGTCGGCGTCGCGGTACTCGTTCGTCATGGGCACGAGTTTACGCACACTTGCGTAAACCAGCGGAGGCGTGCAGACTCAGGTTTACGCACTTCCGCGTAAACCTGCATCGGAGGCTCACATGACCACTCAGACCACCACCCAGGTCGACCGGGCCGTCGGTGCCGTCCTCGGCTCCGCCGCCGGCGACGCCCTCGGCGCCGGCTACGAGTTCCGCCCCGCCGTCCCCGAACCCACCCCGATCCGGATGGCCGGCGGCGGCTCGTTCGGCTGGGCGCCCGGGGAGTGGACCGACGACACGAGCATGGCCGTCCCGATCCTCCGCACCGTGGCGCGCGGCGGCGACCCCGCTTCCGAAGAGGCGCTCGACGGCCTCGTGGCCGCCTGGGCAGCGTGGTCGGTCAACGCGCCCGACGTCGGCATCCAGACGCGCAACGTCCTCACCGGCCTGGAGGCACGAACCGCCTCCCACGCACGCGCTGCGGCCCGGCAGGAACACGACTCCAAGGGCCGCTCCGCCGGCAACGGGTCGCTGATGCGGACCGCGCCGCTGGTCCTCGCGTACCTGCGCGGCGACGTCGGGGAGGAGGAGCGGCTCGCCTCGGCCGCGCGGGCGATCAGCGACCTGACGCACTTCGAGGCGGACGCCGGTGACGCGTGCGTGCTCTGGTGCGTTGCGATCCGCCACACGGTGCTCACCGGGGAGCTCGACGTCCTCCGCGGCCTCGACCTGCTCGACCTCGACCGCCGCCGGCTGTGGGTGGACCGACTCGTCACGGCGGAGCATTCCGAGCCGGTCGACTTCACGGAGTCGAACGGGTGGGTCGTCTCCGCGATGCAGGCCGCGTACGCCGCGGTCATGCACAGCACGTCGCTCGTGGACGCCCTCGTCCGCGCCGTCCGCACGGGGAACGACACCGACACGGTCGCCGCGATCGCCGGTGGTCTGGCCGGGGCGCTCTACGGGGCTTCGGCGCTCCCGGCCGATTGGCGCGAGCTGCTGCACGGCTGGCCGAAGCTGCGCGCCGACGACCTTGTCGCGCTGAGCGAGCAGGCGTTAGCGCCCTGACCCGGGCACGGCGACGGAGGCTCTGACTGGGGGGAGTCTCCGCCGCCGGACTCGGCGACGCTACGACGTTGAGGGGCGAGGTCACGGCAGTCCAGGTGCAGCGCCCGCGGGTGGGATCACCGGCCCTCCGAACGGGGGCAGGAGGTCGGCAACCTCGTCTCATAGGGTTGTATGCATGGGGACCTGGTACGAAGACGTGCACGCTGTGGTGCAGGGAATGCCGAGCGCAAGATTTACCCTCCGTGAGGTCTATGACGCGGCATCTGAAATCAAGGCTGCACGTCCGGATAATCGCACGGCGAATGACACCATCCGCAGGGTGCTTCAGGAGCTGCGAGAGAACGGGCACCTTCGGTTCCTCGACGAACGAGGCAACTATGAGCGCCTAGATCGGGATGTTCCGGAGGCGCCCGTGATGAGCGCCGTCAACGAACCGTGGCCGCTGCGGGTCGGTGAGACGATCGATCGGGCTCGTCTCCACGACGTCCTCGGTGGTGGCGATCGGCAGGGCGGGATCACACGAGTGGTCAGTCGCAATGAAGTGCTCGTCTTCAGCGGCGTAGGAGGCGCCGCCCACGGATACGCCGCGAACGAAGGGGTAACGACCGACGGTATCTTCCAGTACTCGGGACAAGGACAGGTCGGTCACCAGCAGCTCACGAGAAACAACAGGGTTCTCGCTGAGTCGGATCAACGCGGTCTCCCGGTGCGCGTGTTCGCGGGAACGTCCGGCACAGTTGTGTACGTCGGCGAGTTCGTGGTCGGCGAGCCGGCGTTCTCCTGGAAGCACTTCGGCTCCTCCACATCTTCTCGCGCTCGTCGGGGTCTCGTGTTCAACCTTCTGCCGGTGACGGCGGACCTTTCGCTCCTTCCGGCCCTAGATATCGATGAAGGGTCTGGGGGTGAAGCTGCGAATTCCGAGCCTCTCGACCGGCCATGGGTGCCGCTCGAGTTCGCCGCATACCAGCGTGAATTCCGCGGAGATCCGCTGCAGCCGACTGCGGTGTCAAGAGCCGAATTCGAGCTCCAAACCGCTTTTGGGAGTTGGCTCACTCGCCGTGGGGACGACGTGCGCTCTCGCAGCTACCGCGTTGGCAATTCACGGGTGACTCCGGACCTGGTGAACCTCACTACAGGTGAAGTCATCGAAGCTAAAAAAGGCGTCACCAGGGCACTCGTGAGGACAGCGATTGGCCAAGTTCTCGACTACGCAATGCTCTCGAAGTCCGGCCAGGCGCTGTCACCATCGATCCTTGTTCCTCACCAGCTGCCGACGGACCTCCTCGAGCTGTGTCACTCCGTGGGGATCAGCGTGTGGCATCCTGCGCGCGGGAACGAATTCGTCCTCAGCGCTCCGCAGCGACCCTGAGTTGCCTCAGCGCAGCACGTCGGCTTCGACGAGCTTCGTGACTGCAGGAAGGTCGGGCTTGCACCAGTTGAGTTCGGGAAGCCGGGCAGCGGGGAGCCAATGAAGGTCGTCGTGGTCGCTGCTCGTCGTCGGCTTCTCACCAATGAGCACAGCTTGAAAGCAGGTCAAGTCGATCACGGCACGCCCCGTTGACGTTACGGAGCGATCCACCACACCCTGGATTGTGACCACGATCCCGAGCTCCTCGTCGAGCTCGCGGGCAATGGCTGCCTCTGGCTCCTCGCCGCTCTCGATCTTGCCGCCCGGGAACTCCCACAGGCCCGAAGAATCGCGACCAGGAGCGCGACGACACGCGAGAACCCAGCCCGCTTCGTCACGAATTGCCGCGGCGACTACAGGAATTGGGATCGCGTCTGGTTGCGTGCCGCCGACGGTCATCATGGTTCACCTTAACGACATTGTCGGTTGGGGGGTGAGGCACGCTTCGTCGAGTTCTCGTGCCGGGACGAGACTCGATGTGGTGATTCATTCCTCCAGGCACGCAACGTCGTCAGGTTGTGGTGCGCTGCCGGAACACGCCCGCGCGGACCAGCCACACGTAGAGCAGGCAGCCGATGCAGACGTCGAAGACGGCGTTGAGGAACGCGGCGACCAGCGCGATCGCCGCACCGACGGGCGCGGCGTAGGGCACGCCGACCAGCGCGAGCACGAGCGCGAACGCCGTGATGACGAGGCCGACCTGCTGGGCGAAGGTCGGGGGTTCGGACGCCTCGAGCTCGGTGGGCGGGGCGAGGCGCGGGCGGACGAACCGGCGGAAGAGCGCACCGTACGGGTGGCGGCGGATGCCGGCGATGCCGCCGATGGCGAAGAACACGACGATCACGGCGAGCAGGACGATGCCGGCCGCCCACGTGGCGGGCACGAGCGTGAGGATGATCGTCGCGGCGAGCAGGACGGTCGTGATCGCGGCGCCGAAGCGTGGGGAGCGCGGGTCGATGCCGTTCGCGGGGGTGGTCGGGGTGGTCATCGGGACTCCTCTGTGCCTGGGGTCAGCACGGTGTCGAGGGCGGCGGAGAGCTCGGCGGGACGGGGCGGTCCTCCGAAGCGGGTGCGGACGGCGCGGTCTCCGTCGAGCAGTAGGACCGTGGGGGTCTGCATGACGTCGAAGCGTCGGGCCAGCTCGGGCCGTTCGGCGAGGTCGATCTCGATGCGGGTGACACCGGGGGTGCGGTCGGCGACGGCGTCGAGCTGGCGGCGGGTGGCCGGGCAGCGCGCACACGTCGGCGTGGAGAACTGCACGAGGGTAGCGGCGCTGCCGAACGCGTCGGCGGGCGCGAGGTCGTCGGTGTGCTGTGGAGGTTGGCCGCCTGCGCGTCCGGTGGGGGCGTTCGTCGCACGTGCGCGCCCGGTCCGTGCTCGCAGGACGACACCGAGGACGGTGGCGAGCGCGAGGACTCCCACGAGGACGGCGACGGCCGCGATGACGGTCATGCCGTGACGGTACGTCCTCCGGCGGTCACGATCGCTCAGATGACCGTGTGTGACGGGCCCGCGCGGGCTCCTGCGTCAGCGGGGAGCGGGGAGCAGCCGGGCGATCGTGCCCTGCAGCAGGAGGAGGAGCACCCAGTAGAGCCCGATCGAGGGGAAGACCAGCGACAGCACCAACGCCAGGGTCATCAGCGCGACGGTGATCGGCCCCTTGCGCGGGTCGCCGAGCGGCGACGACAGGAGGTCCGGCGCGCGCCGGAGCTCGCGCTCGATCGCGGTGAGCGTCAGGCTCGTGACGACCATGCTGCCGATGTACAGCGCGTGTGCCACCCGGTCGCCGTCCTCGCCGTTGTTCAGCAGGTTCGCCGCGAACGGCAGGAACACGATGCTGATCAGCCACACGAAGTTCAACCGCATGATCCGCAGGTTGTAGGAGCGCACGTGCTCGAACACCTGGTGGTGCAGCGTCCAGAAGCGCGCGATCACCCAGAACGTGACGAAGAACTCCACGAGCGACGGCCAGTGCTCCTGGAGGAGGTCGCCGGCGCCACGGTTGCCCGAGAGCTCCCCGGCGAGATCGACCAACGGGAGGATGAGGAGCGTGATCGCGATCGCCACGGTTGCGTCGGAGAAGTTCACGAGCCGGTCGAGGCCACGCTCGGTCCGGGCCTGGTGCGTCTGCTCACTCATGCGGCCGAGTGTATTGAGCGCATGCGGCCGGGTGTCCCGAGCGGCGGCGCCGGGGCCCTAGCATCGGCAGCGTGGACGACGTGCAACCGGGACGGTACCGACACTTCAAGGGGAACGACTACGAGGTGCTCCTCGTCGCTCGGGACGTCGAGACCGAGGAGCCGGTCGTCGTGTACCAGGCGCTGTACGGCGAACGGGGGCACTGGGTCCGGACGCTCGCGGACTTCACGGCGCACGTGAGCCGGGACGGCTACGACGGGCCGCGGTTCGTGGCTGTCGGCGGCCAGCCCTAGGCTCGCACCGCACCGAACGAGACGGGGGAGCCCAGCGCATGCAGATCGGCACCGATGGCCACGTCCTGCTCAGCCCGAGCGACCTGTCCACCTGGGCCGCCTGCGAGTGGGCGTTCCTCCGCCGCATGGACGCCAAGCTCGGCCGCGGCGAACCCCTGCCGGAGTCGCACGACGACATGCTCGAGCGCACTGCCCGGCTCGGTGACCAGCACGAGCTCGACTACCTCGCGATCCTCAAGCAGACCCGGGACGTCGTCGAGTTCGACCGGCCGGCCCCGCGGGACTACGACCGCGCGGCCGGCGACGCACGACGCGCCTTCCACGAGGGCGCCGACGTCCTGTACCAGCCGACCTTCCACGCGCCGCCGACCGAGGCGGCCCCGGGGTTCATCGGCTTCGCGGACTTCATCATCCGGAACGACGACGGCGCGTACGAGGTCTACGACACGAAGCTCGCCCGGCACGCGAAGATCAGCGCGCTGCTCCAGCTCGCCGCCTACGCGGAGCAGATGCAGGCGCACGGCATCCCCACCGGCGAGCAGGTCCACCTCGTGCTCGGCGACCGGACGACCACCACGCACGACCTCGCCGACATCGCTCCGGTGTACCGGACGCAGCGGGCGGAACTGCAGCGGGTCATCGCCGAACGTCTCGCTGCCGACGAACCGCTCGCCTGGGGCGATCCGCGGTACCGGTCCTGCGGCCGCTGCGACGTCTGCTCGACCCAGGTGGAGCAGCACCGCGACCTGGTCCTCGTCGCCGGCATGCGTCTCGACCAGCGCACGAAGCTGATCCGCGCCGGGGTGCGGACCATCGACGACCTGGCGGACCGCACCACGGCCGTCCCCGGCATGTCGCGATCGACGCAGGATCGGCTGGTACGGCAGGCGCGCCTCCAGGTCGACACCGAGCACGCGCGCGACGCGAGCCGGACGCCCGGCGACGCGAGCCGGACGCCCGGCGGCGCGATCGCACCGCTGTTCGAGGTCCTCGACCCCCGCGCCCTCGACGCGATCCCCGCCCCGGACCTGGGCGACGTGTTCTTCGACTTCGAGGGCGACCCGCTGTACACCGAGGACGGCGTGCACTGGGGCCTCGACTACCTGTTCGGCCTGGTCGATGACCGAGCCGAGTTCACGGCGTTCTGGGCGCACACGCTGCGCGACGAGCGGCAGGCGCTGGTCGACTTCCTTGAGTGGCTGCGGCACCGGCGCGAGCAGCACCCCGGCATGCACGTCTACCACTACGCCGCGTACGAACGGACGCACCTGCTGTCCCTGGCAGCACGGCACGGCGTCGGCGAGGAGGCCGTCGACGACCTCCTCCGCGCGGGCGTCCTCGTCGACCTGTACCCCGTGGTGCGGAAGGCGCTCGTGGTCGGCAGCCACAGCTACTCGATCAAGAAGCTCGAGCCGCTCTACATGGGCGAGGACCTGCGCGAGAGCGAGGTCACGAACGCCGCGGACAGCATCACCGCCTACGTCGACGCGATCACCGAGATCCGCACGGGCGACCCGGTGCGCGGGCAGCACATGCTCGACGAGGTCGCCGACTACAACGCCTACGACTGCCGCTCGACGCTCCGACTGCGGGACTGGCTGCTGTCGCTCCGCACCGAGTCGCCTGAATCTCCGCCGGCGGACGAGCTACTGCCGCCGATCCCCGTCGAGCGCGAGCCGAACCCGGTGTACACGGCGCTCGCCGCCGAGCTCGAGGACGTCGACGCCCTCGACCGCACCCCCGACCAGACCGCGTTGGCGCTCGCCGCAGCCGCGATCGACTACCACCGTCGCGAGGCGAAGACGTTCTGGCAGGACCACTTCGACCGCCTCCGGAACCCCGTCGACGACTGGGCCGACACCCGCGACGTGCTCGTCGTGGAGCGCGCGTCCGTCGAGCGGGACTGGGACACGCTGCCGCGTGCCAAGACCTTGTCGCGTGAGATCCGGTTGTCGGGGACGCTCGCGCCCGGTTCGCGGCTCCGGCCTGGAGGCACGCCCCACCTCGTCTACGACGACCCGCTCCCGCCATCGGTCGAGTCCCCGGGCCCGGGCTCGAAGGGCGCGTCGTCGCGCGCGGTGGTGGTGGACGTCACCGACCACGGTGACACCGTCGAGGTGCTCGTGAAGGAGGGGCTCCCGGTCGGCGGGACGCCGCACGCCGACCTGCCGGTGGCCCTGGCACCGGCGGCCCCGCCGCGCGCCAAGCCCCAGCCCGAGGCGATCGCCTGGTGGGGGCAGGAGGTGCTCGACGCGCTGCCGTCGATGCTGCCGGACCCCGCGCTCGACCTGCTCCGGCGCGTACCACCCCGGGGTCCGATCGTTCCCGTGCAGGGCGACGACACGGTGTCCGCGGTGGTCGCGACGCTGCTCGGCCTCGACCACTCGTACCTGGCGATCCAGGGGCCGCCCGGCACCGGCAAGACCTACGTCGGCTCGAACGTCGTCGCTCGGCTCGTCCGCGAGCACGGGTGGCGCGTCGGGGTCGTCGGGCAGTCCCACGCGACCTCGGAGAACTTCCTCGAGGCAGTGGTCGCCGCCGGCGTGCCCGCTGACCGTGTGGTCAAGGTGCCGCGCTCCGGAGCCGACCCCGACGCCGTGGAGGCCGCCGAGTGGACGCCGGTGAAGAACAACGCCGCGGTGGCCGCGTTCCTGGCTTCGTGCGAGGCCTCCGGCACCGGCGGCGTCGTCGGCGGGACCGCATGGACGTTCGCGAACGAGACGACGATCGAGCGCCGCTCCCTCGACCTGCTCGTGGTCGACGAGGCGGGGCAGTTCTCCCTCGCGCCGACCATCGCGTCCTCGGTGGCCGCGACCCGCCTGCTCCTGCTCGGCGACCCCCAGCAGCTGCCCCAGGTGTCGCAGGGCTCGCACCCGGAGCCGGTCGACGTGTCCGCGCTGGGCTGGCTCGCTGACGGGCAGCACGTCCTGCCCGACGTCTTCGGGTACTTCCTCGCGCGCACCCGTCGGATGGAACCCGCGCTCACCGCCTCGGTCTCGGCCTTGTCGTACGACGGGCAACTCGCCTCGATGGTGTCCGGCCGGCACCTCGACGGCATCGATGCGGGCGTGCACCCCGTGCCGGTCCTGCACACCGGGAACACGACGTCCTCCGTCGAGGAGGCCGCTCGCGTCGTCGCCCTCGCACAGGACGTCGTCGGCCGGCGTTGGGTCGACGGTGACCTGACCCGGACCCTGACCGACGAGGACGTCATCGTCGTCGCGCCCTACAACGCGCAGGGTGCGGTGATCCGGGACGCCCTCGACCGCGCCGGACTCCGGGGCACGCAGGTCGGCACCGTCGACATGTTCCAGGGGCGGGAGGCCGTCGTGTCGATCGTCTCGCTCGCGGCGTCGAGCGCTGCCGACATCCCACGCGGGCTCGACTTCCTGCTCATGCCGAACCGGCTGAACGTGGCGTTGTCGCGGGCGAAGTGGGCGGCATACCTCGTGTACTCGCCGGCGCTCACCACGGGGTTGCCGCCGTCGATCGCCGGGCTCTCCCTGCTGTCCCGGTTCATCGAGCTCGTCTCGCCCCGTCCCTGAGCGGGCGGGGGTGCGGGGGAGGCCCGATCTCGTTCTCGCGCATGATCGTCCCGGTTCACGATCCCCGGTGTTCCTGAACCGGGACGGTCAACTGCGAAACCGAACGTGGCCCTCCGCCGCCCGCCGTCCGTCGGTGTCGCCTGAACGAGGGCTGGCCCGACCGGTGTCGCCCTGGGACGGTGGACGCATGGGGGAAGCACGAGGGTCGGCACCACTGACGCTGCGCGCTCGGAAGCCCGGGTACGCGGTGATGCAGCAGTGCTTGGCGATCCAGGCGGCCGCGCCGGCACGGACACGGTGGCAGCGGTTCTGGGGTCAGGACCCGCTGCACGAGGACGCCCGGTCCTGGTTCAAGGGCGCCATCGGTGAGCGCGACGTGGCGCGGACGCTGGAGTCGCTCGGTCCGGACTTCACCGTGCTCCACGCGGTTCCGGTCGGCTCGGGCGAGACGGACATCGACCACGTGGTGATCGGTCCGACCGGCGTGTTCTCGATCAACACGAAGAACCACTCGGGGCGCGATGTCTGGGTCGGCGGTCGGACGCTCACGGTGAACGGGCAGCGGACCCGGCACGTGCACAACGCGATCGCCGAAGGAGAACGCGCCACGGCCCTGCTCTCCGCCGCTGCCGGTGGTCCGATGCCGGTGCAGCCCCTCCTCGTGGTGTCGGCGAGCCGCCTCCGGTTCGGGAAGACGCGGCCTGCGGTGGTGACCCTCCGCCCCGACGAGGTCGGACCGTGGATCGTCGGCCTGTCACAGGTGCACTCGGACGAAGCCGTGCGCTTCCTCTCGATGCTCGCCGAGGAACGGGGGACGTGGCACGTCGATGCCGTCGTCATCAACGACACGTTGCGGCACGTGCAACGGTTCGAGCGTCTCGAGCGGGACATCGCCGAGGCGCGAACCCGGCGTGCACTGCTGCGGAAGGCCCGCATCGTCGCCGTGCTCGCCGTGCCGTCCGGAGCGCTCCTCGGCTACTGGTGGGCCATCGCCGGCGCGGCGCTCGCCACGGCCGGCGCCTGACGCAGCCCGAGGACGGCCAGCACCGCCGGACCTGCCCAGCCGCCTGGGACGGTGCATCGCTCAGCCATCCCCACACGGTGCCCCGCGTGACGGGGGCGCGCCGCGCCTCCAGGCCGACACTCAGCCGCGGCAGCCTCAGTACTTGGCGGACTGCCCACCGTCGATCGGGACGACCGTCGCGTTGACGTAGGACGCGTCGTCCGACAGGAGGAACGCGACCACGGCGGCGATCTCGGGGGCCTCGCCGTAGCGCTTCGCGGGGTTGACCTGGATGAACTCCTCGGCTGCTTTGCGCGGGTTCTCCGCGTCGAGCTGCTTCATCGAGTTCTCGACCATCGGCGTCCAGATGGCGCCCGGGGCGATCGCGTTGATGCGGATGCCGTACTGGCCGTACTCAACGGCGGAGTTGCGAGTGAGTCCGACGACGCCGTGCTTGGCCGCGGCGTACCCGGACTGGTTGCCGATGCCGCGGATGCCGCCGACGCTGGCGGTGTTCACGACCATGCCGGAGCCCTGCGCGCGCATCACGGCGAGGACCTTCTCGAGGCCGAGGAACACGCCGCGGAGGTTGATGGACACCACGCGGTCGAACTCGGCGGCGGTGAAGGACTCGGTGGGGTTCTGCTTGCCCTCGATGCCGGCGTTGTTGAAGAAGCCGTCGATGCGGCCGAAGCGCTCGGTGGTCGCGGCGACGTACGCCTCGACCTGGGCCTCGTCGGACACGTCGGCGACGGTGGTCAGGACCTGGGCGTCCGGGGTGGCCTCGAGCACGGCGGCCTTCGTCGCCTCGAGTCCCTCGGCGGAGACGTCGACGAGGGACAGCGCTGCGCCCTCGGTGGCGAGTCGGACGGCGGTCGCGCGACCGAGGCCGGAGCCGCCGCCGGTGATCAGGACGACACGGTCGGTGAACCGGGTGGTGACGGTACTGCTGTCGGGCATGTGGAGGCCTCCTGGGGTCTTCGACGGTGAAGGTCGGTGCGTCCGCATCGGCCCGAACTAGGCTACACCTGTTGCCTAAAGGACGTTCCGGTGAGCGGTAGGCTGCCGTGCCGTGGGGAACAGGACACTGCTGAGCAGGATCGTGTGGGACGGGACGCGGCGGCACGCGGTGCTGCTGGTGATCGGCGCGGCGTTCGCGCTCGCGGCGGTGGGGGAGGTCGCCCTCCTCGTGCTGACGACCGATCCGGACTGGGGCACCGGGATCACGAGCGTGGTCTGTGCGATGGCGATCGCCGGACTCGTCGTGGGGCTGCGGTGGAACCCGTTCGACTCCGTCGAGAGCCGCGACCGGGTCCGGGCTGCCGAACACACCTCGCGCGAGGGCCGCCGCACCGCGCTCGACCTGCTGCTGCTCGACCTCGTGCTCGTCGTGCTGGCGTTCCCGCTCGGCGCCGTCGTGGTCGTGCGCGACGACGATCCGACCGGGTGGTTCCTCTCGCTGATGTTCGCGTTCCTGTCCGCGATCGGGCTGCTGCTCGCGTGGCTCGTCGACATGCTCGTCGTGCTGCCCGTCGTCACGCTGGTCTCGACGCTGATCGGGCGGAAGGGGCGGAGCCGGGTCGCGGCGTCGCTCGCGGCGATGCTCCTGGCGATCGTGGCGTTCGCGATCGCCGTGACGTTCGCGGTGCCGAGCGAGTCGCACGGCTACGCCGGACGCGGCGGCCGGTTGCTCGAGGCGGTCGGTGTCCTGCTGGGCGTGCCGTTCCGCGAGCCCGCGAGTCCGGCGCTCCTCTGGATCGCGCGGCTCGCTCTCGTGCTCGTCGTCGCGTCGATGGTGTGGTTCGCCCGCGAGGGGCGCGCCGCCCGACGGCGCTGACGGTCAGCAGCGCTCGAGCACGCGCGCGATCGCGTCGCGTTCGGCGGGGACGACCCAGAGTCGGTACTTCGTCTTCACCGCGACCTGGTGCTCGACGTAGGTGCAGCGGAACGACCTGTCCGCCGGGAGCCACGTGGCGGCGTCCCCGGACCGCTTCTGCGCGTTCGAGCGCCCGTCCACGGCGAACAGGTTCTCCGGGTCGTTCGCGAGGGCCGCACGCTCCGCCTGCGGCAACTGCTGCGCGCCCGTGCGCCAGGCGTTCTCGAGCGCGACGACGTGGTCGATCTGCACCAGCGTCGAGGTCGTGTTCCCGCGGACGAAGTCGATCGTCGCGCCGGTGTACGGCGACACGAGCGTCCCGCGCAGCACCGTGCACGGACCCTTCCGGGTGATCGCCGTGAGGTCCCGGGCGAGCACGTCGTTCCGGGTGTCGCACCCGTTCCGGTCGACGTCGAGCCACGCGGTCCCGAAGTCCCCGACCCGGTCGTACCCGGTGGCGGGGGCGCTGCCCTTGACGGGCAGGTCCGCGAGCTGGGTCCGAGCGGTCGCGGCGTCCCGCTGGTCGGTCGCGGCGTCCTGCTGGTCGGTCGCGGTGTCCTGCTGGTCGGTCGCCGCGTCCGGCTGGTCGGTGACTGCTCCGGTCGGCTCCGTCGTCGGCCTGGAGGCGCGGGTCGTCTCCGGTACGGAGGGTTCCGCCGTGATGGTGGGTTCGTCCGACCCCGTCGGGCCGCCGGTGACCGCGGGTGCGGCCTCGGCGTCCTGCGCGAGGAGTCCGGTGGTGTGCAGGGCGTACGCGCCGACGGCGAGCCCGAGGACGATCAGGACGGACGTGAGGCTGGTGCGGGTGCGGCGTCGTCGGGACGTCATGCTGCGGTGGAGCTCCTGGTGGTGCGGTGGTGCGGTAGTGCGGGCCGTGTGGCCGGCTGGCCTCGTCGATCATGCCGGACGCCTCGGACATCGCCCGGGAGCCCGCCGGAGGGTCGGGGCGTAGACACGGACGCATGACCGATTACGCCAATCCGTCCGTGTCCGTCACCGGTGGGTCGATGCCGCTCCTCGGCTTCGGCACCTGGCAGATCGCCGACGCCGATGCTCCCGCCGCAGTGGGCGCGGCCCTCGAGGCCGGGTACCGGCACATCGACACCGCCACCGGCTACCGCAACCAGCGCGGCGTCGGGAGGGCCATCGCCGACTCGGGGCTCGCCCGCGAGGACGTCTTCGTGACGACGAAGCTCCCGCCGGACAACGCCGACCGGGTCCGCGAGACGATCGAGGAGAGCCTCGACCAGCTCGGGCTCGACCACCTCGACCTCTGGCTCGTGCACTGGCCCCCGAACGGCGAGGCCCGACCGGACGTGTGGGAGCAGGTCGTGCAGGCCCAGACCGACGGGCTCACCCGGGCCGTCGGCGTGAGCAACTACTCGCTCGCGCAGATCGACGAGCTCGTCTCGGCCACCGGCACGACCCCGGCCGTGGACCAGATCAAGTGGAGCCCGGTCGAGTACGACGCCGCGACCGCGCACGGGCTGGCCGAGCGCGGGGTCGTCCTCGAGGGCTACAGCCCCTTCAAGGCGAGCAACCTGCAGGACCCGACGCTGGTCGAGATCGCCGGAGCGCACGACGCCGACAGCGCCCAGGTCATCGTCGCGTGGCACGTGGCGCACGGGTTCGTGGTGATCCCGAAGTCGTCGAGCCCCGAGCGCATCCGGTCGAACGCTGCCGGCGCCCGCATCGAGCTCACCTCCGACGAGGTCGCACGGATCGACGCCCTCGCCCGCTGACCCCCCCCCGCCGCCCGCGCCGCACAACCAAAGTCATGCCGAACCGTGCATCGTCGCGGCTCGGCATGACTTTGGTTGTGCGGTGGCACACGACGGCGGGCGTCGGCGTCACTCCAGCAGGGAGCGGATGTCGTCGGGGGTCAGGTCCTCGGCGAACAGGGCGTCGTCGTCGATCATCGTGGCGAACAGCTCCGCCTTCTTCGACGCCAGCGCGAGGACCTTCTCCTCGATGGTGTCCTCCGCGATGAACCGCTGCACGTTCACGGACCGCGTCTGCCCGATGCGGTGCGTGCGGTCCACCGCCTGGTTCTCGGCGGCGGGGTTCCACCACGGGTCGAGGACGAACACCGTGTCGGCCTCGGTCAGGGTCAGCCCGAACCCGCCGGCCTTGAGCGAGATGAGGAACGCCGGGGCGGTGCCGTTCCGGAAGCGGTCGATGACCTCCGGCCGGCGCCGGGTCGAGCCGTCGAGGTACTCGTAGCCGACGCCCCGGTCGTCGAGGGCCGTGGCCACCATGCGGAGGAACGACGTGAACTGGCTGAACACCAGGGCGCGACGGCCCTCGGCGGCGAGCTGTTCGAGTTCGTCGAGCAGCAGCTCGAGCTTCGCGGACGGCACCGGCTCGTCGTCGGGAGCGGGATCGGCCGTCGCCACCAGTGCCGGCGACAGTGCCAGCATCCGCAGCAGGGTGAGCGAGCGGAAGACGATCATCCGGTTCCGCGCCAGGTCGTCGATGAGGTCGAGGACCTTCAGGCGCTCCCGGTTCAGCGTCGTCTCGTACAGGGCTCGGTGCGCCGGGTCGAGCGTGACCCGGACGACCTGCTCCTGCTTCGGCGGCAGGTCCGATGCGACGCTCTCCTTCGTCCGCCGGAGCATGAGCGGCCGGATCCGCCGACGGAGCCGTTCGGTGAGCTCCTGGCGTGCCGCACCGCGCAGGTCGGGGGAGGCGAGCGGTTTGACGTAGTCGTCCCCGAACCGTGACCACGACGACAGCAGCCCCGGTGCCACGACGTGGAACAGCGCCCAGAGGTCGGTGAGGCCGTTCTCGAGCGGCGTCCCCGTGATCGCGAACTTCACCGGCGCGCGGAGCTCCACCGCGGCCCGGTGCGTCTGCGACTGCGGGTTCTTCACGAACTGCGCCTCGTCGAGCACGAGCGCCGACCACGGCAGGTCGGTGTAGGCCGGCGCGTCGAGCCGCAGCAGCGCGTACGAGGTCACGACGACGTCCGACTCGGCGGCCGCCCGGGCCACTCGGGCCGGGTCCTTCAGCGAGGTCGCGGTCACGGTGGTCACCCGCAGGCCCGGCGTGAACTTCCCTGCCTCGGCCGCCCAGTTGCCGACCACCGAGGTCGGCGCGACGACGAGGAACGGGGGCGCGTCCGACGAGGACTCGCGCGCCGCAGCGATCGTGGCGAGGACCTGCAGCGTCTTGCCGAGGCCCATGTCGTCGGCGAGCACCCCGCCCATCCCGTGGGCCAGCAGGAACGACAGCCAGGCGTACCCGGCGTGCTGGTACGGCCGGAGCTCGGCGTGCACGGTGTCCGGCACCCGGACGTCCCGCGGGGGCGTCGCGCCGAGCAGCCCGGAGGCGATCGCCTGCCACCGCTCGTCGTGCGTGGTCTCGTCGGCGAGCTGGTCGAACTCGGACCAGATGCCGGCCTGCAGCGGCGTGACCGTCATCGGCTGGTCGGGCTCCCACTCGTCGAGGTCGCGGGCCTCCTCGATGAGCTCCTTCAGGCGGTCGAACGCCGGGTCGGACAGCGACAGGTACGAGTTGTCGATGAGCTTCATCCGCCGGTCGCGCTTCGCGAGCGCCCGGAGCAGCGGTGTGAACGGCACCTGCTTGCCGTTCACGGTCACGAAGATGCCGAGGTCGAACCAGTCGTGCTTGTCGGACGGCATGGTCGTGACGCGGATGTGCGGCCGCCCGGTCAGCCGCTCGTAGTCGACGCGTTCGCCCTGCACCACGGTGCGCACGCCGAGCGCCGGCAGCCCGGGCAGCAGCTCGTTCGCGAAGACCGCGACGTCGGCGCCGTCGATGGTGCCGTCCGCGAACCACTCCAGTCCACCCCCTGGACCCCGGACGGGAGGCGCGGCTCGACTCGCGTCGTCGTCGGCCGCCCGCAGGGTGGTCAGGTCCGGCAACGGGCCGTGCAGGGCGACCGGGTCCTTCCGGCCGTCGACGTGCCAGCGCCACTGCAGGTGCACGCGGTCGTCCGTCCGCGGGGCGCGGGCCGGCTCGAACGTCGCGGTGAGCACCAACTCGGGCGGCGTGCGTTCGGGCAGCTCGACGGAGCCGTCCGAGCTGACGAGACCGAGCGCCCCGCGGAGCCGCGGCGACCAGTCCGCCAGGAACTCGTCGACCTCGGCCCGGGGCACGGTGATGCGGCTACCGCCGACGAGCATGCGGCGCTGGTCCTCGGGCACCGGACGGGGCGTCGGGGCGACCGTGACGTGGAACTCGGGGCTCTCGCGGAAGGCGTAGACGCCGTGGTCGCCGATCATCCGCGCGGCGCCCTCGGCGACCGGACGGCCGTCGATCACGGCGCTCGCACCGATCACCAGCGCATCGTCGTGCCGGGCTGCGTCCAGGAGCACCCGCGCCTCCGCTCCGAGGACCGCCCCGCCCTCGCGCTTCCCCGTCACGAAGGCGATCCCGAGGTCCGGTGCCTGCGCGAGCAACGGCCACAGCAACGGCGAGCCGAAGTCGTCCAGGTGGATCCAGTCGGCCTCGCCCGGGAGCCCGGCGAGCTGCCCGGCACGGTGGAGTGCGGCGAACTGCAGGAACCACGCGTGCTGCTCCGGGACGAGCCCGAGGCGGTTCAGCGAGTAGGGGAGCGTGCCCCAGGTCAGCTGCCCGCGCACCCAGTTGCCGGCGTCGCTCCTGGTCACCGGGCGGACCCCGAGCCGGACCGACCGCGAGGCCGTCGGCAGCGCCCGACCCGCCGCCCGTGCACGCGACGCGAGCCGGGCGGACACGGCGTCACGCAACTCGAACTGCAGGCCCATGGCGGTGCCCTGCGGGGTGACCGCCTGCTCGTCGTCGCCGGCGAGGCGGGCGAGGTCGTGCCTCCAGTCCGAGGGCGGCGGAGCCGGCGCTTCCGGGCGCGGGCCGGCTGCCGCAGCGAGGGCGCGCGCGTTGATGGTGAGGAGCGCGGCGGCGACGTGCTTGCACTCGCCGCCGAGGGGGCAGCTGCAGGTGCTGCGGACCGGGCGGACGAACTCGCCGCGCGCCGGGGTGGTCTCGACGCGGAGCTCGTAGGGGTCGTCGGCGGAGCCGGACACCGTCGCGGTGACCGTGCCGTCGTCGTCGTGCCAGACGGCGTCGTCGACCAGGCCCGCGCGGACCAGGTCACGCGCGCGGCCGAAGGCCTGCGGCCCGACGAAGCGGATGACGTCGACGGCGTCGATCATCGGGGCGGCTGGCACGGTCCAACTCTGCCAGGTGCCACCGACCTCGGCGGCCCGGAGCCGAGCCATACTGGATCGGTGACGACCATGCGAGGCGAACTCCGATCGACCGCGACCCGGGAAGCCGAGGGCAGCGGGGACAACATCGAAGCGGCTCGGCAGGCCGCGATCGCCGCGCTCGACCTGGACGGGTACGAGCTGCAGCAGATCAACGCGGTCACGAGCAAGGCAACGGGCGAGACCACCGTGCGGGCGGTCGCACGGGCACGCGACACGAAGCCGCACGAGGCCACCGGGAAGGACTACCAGGACGCGCTCCGCGCGTTCCGCGAGTCGGTGCCGGAGGGGTGGCAGGCGCAGAACATGCGTGAGGTGCGGTCCTAGCAGCCCGTTCTGGGGGCGTCGCGGACGGGCGGGAGCGGGCAGGATCGACGGCGTGCTGCAGTCACTGGTCTACATGAGTTCGGCCGCGGAGCCGTTCGACGATGCTGCCCTCGAGGAGGTGCTCGCGCACGCCCGCGCGCGGAACACCGCCGACGGGCTCACCGGACTCCTGGTCCACCGCAACGGCCGGTTCATGCAGCTGCTCGAGGGGCCCTACGACGCGGTGCTCGCGACGTACCAGCGGATCCTCGCGGACGACCGGCACGACGACGTCCGCCTGCTCGCCGAGGAGTCGATCCACACGCGCCGCTTCCCGGAGTGGTCGATGGCGTACGACCGGGATGCGTCCGGTGCGGCTGACGCGTCGGGAGCGTCGGGGTCGTCGCTCCCCGAGGGGTTCAGCGACTTCCTGCAGGTGGGGGACCGGAGCGCGGACGCGAGCCGGTCGCGCGAACTGCTGCGCTGGTTCCGCAACCACCCGATGGCGGACCCGACGGCCGCGAAGGGGAAGCACCGCCGCGAGGCCTGAGTCCCGTTAGCCGGCGGTGTCGGCGGTGTCGGCCCGGTCGGCGTGGGCGTCGACCGCGCCGATCAGCAGGGCGTTCGCGAGGTCCTCGAGCAGGGCGAGGAGGCGTCCGTCGTGCGCCGCGTCGACCGACCCGAGGACGGCAGCGTAGCGCCGCTGGCGGTCTGCGATGAGTTCGGCCCCGGCCGGCGTGAGCTCGAGCAGTGAACCGCGACGGTCGGCCGGGTTCCGCCGGCGTTCGACGAGCCCGGCGTCGACGAGCCGGTCGGTCGTGTTCGTGACGGCGCCGGAGGTCAGGCCGAGGTAGCCCGCGACCTCGGTCGGTGTCGCGTACCCGGTCTCGCTGAGGAGCACGAGCGTGCGCAGTGCCGACTCGTGGATCCCGGCCTGCCGGCTGAGTTCGGTCGTGAGGCTCGTCTGCGCGCGGACGACGGCGTCGAACGCGGCACGGAGCGCGGCGGAGTCGTCCGCCTGCGGGTGCTGCTGATCCGCCATGCGGGGCTCCTTCCGTTCGTCGACGCCTGCGGCAGCGTACAACGGCTGTCCCGCCGGGCCGGCGTGTGTCCGATCCACGACGAGCGACGTGCCCCGCTCTGGGGGCACCGAGCGGCGTGCAACTGCGTCAAGCGTTCGCTATCTTGATGATTGAGCAATCCGGACATCGTGATTGTGAACCCTGAACCCTTCGACATCGAGGTACCCCGTGTCCAACTCGCACCGCATCTCCCCGCTCAAGCGGATCCGCTTTGCTCCCGTCGCGATCATCGCGGGCATCTTCGCCGCCGTCCTGCTCTCGCTCTCGTTCACCGGCACGCTGTCCGGGTTCGCCGCGAGCATCACCAACAGCAGCAACACCGCCGGCAGCGGCACGCTGATAATGCAGGAGCAGAACGCCGGCGCCTCGGTCACCTGCCTCAGCACCGACGGCGGCTCGGTCTCGACGAACGCCGCGACCTGCTCGACGATCAACAAGTTCGGCGGCAGCACGACGATGACCCCGGGCAACACCGTGAACACCGCCATCACGATCAAGAACACCGGCACCGCCGCCGCCAGCACCTTCACGCTGACCCCGGGCGCCACGTGCACGCAGTCCGCGAACGGCTCCTCGAACGGCACCGCGACCGACCTCTGCTCGAAGATGAACCTGGTCATCACCTCCGGTTCGACCACCGTCTTCTCCGGCACGCTCGCGAGCTTCAAGGGTGCGGCGGCCTCGGCCTTCACGATGCCCGCAGCCCCCGCCGCCGGCGCCTCCGTCCCGTTCAACTTCGCGGTGACGCTCGACCCCAGCGCCGGCAACACCTACCAGGGCCTCGCCGCCTCGGTGCCGATGACCTGGACCTTCACGGCCTGATCCCCGGCGGTGCGGCACGGTACGCGGTCTGCCCGAGCGACCACGTCCCGCGCCGCACCGCGATCGTCCCGTCACCCCACCCCACTTCGCCCCCTCACTTCCCGTTTTCCCCCCCCGCAGGAGCAGAGCCCATGAGCCAGACCGCCGCCATCTCGCTGCAGGGGGTCCTTCCCCGCCAGCGACCGGCGTCGCGGTCCGCCTCGCCGCTCGAGACCCTCCTCGCCTGGTCGACCGCGGTCGTCGCCGGACTCCTGCTCGTCGGCGCGATGCTGTTCGTTACCGGCGGCGGGCGCTGGTTCGTCGTCGAGACCCCCTCGATGGGCGAGGCCGCCCCCGTCGGGACGCTCGTCGTCGACCGCCCCGTCCGCGTGGAGACCCTCCGCGTCGGCGACATCGTCTCCTTCGAGACCGCCGCGAACCCCGGGACGACCTACACCCACCGCATCGTCAGCATCGACGCCGACGGCGGCATCCACACCCGCGGCGACGTGAACGGCGCCACCGACCCGTGGACCCTCGGCCAGGCCGAGATCATCGGGACCCCGGTCGCCCTCGTGCCCCACGTCGGCTGGCTGCTCCGCGCCGCGCCGATCCTGCTCATCGGCACGCTCATCGTCTGGATCCTCACGAGCCCGTTCACCGACCGGGTCACCCGCGCGTCGCTCCGCATCGCCGGGGGAGCGCTGACCGCCTCCTACGCCGCGTTCGTCCTCAAGCCGTTCGTGAACGTCGCCACGATCGAGAACACCTCCGGTGCGCACTCGGTCACCGCGACCGTGATCTCCTCCGGCATCTTCCCGGTGCGCGTCAGCGGGCACGGCAGCGACAGCGTGCACCTCGTCGACGGCGAGGTCGGTCGCGTCACCATCCACCAGCTCACCGCGAACGGCCACTACCAGCTGGCCGCGAACATCGACCTCGACCCCGCCGGCTGGGCCCTGCTGCTCGCGGTCTGCGTCGTCCCGCTCGTCCTCTGCCTCTGGGTCGGACGCGTCCCCACGGTGCGTGCCGCGTGACGCCGCGTCTGCTCGCACTGCTCCGCCCCCTCCGGGACGGGCGGGTGGTCGCCCTCGCGCTCGTCGCCGTCCTCGGCCTCGTCGTCCTGCTCGCCCAGGGCGGCCTCACCCGGTCGGCGTTCAGCGCCACCGTCGCCAACAGCGGCAACACCGCGGCGACCGCCCCCTACTTCACCTGCGCCGCCGCGGTCGCCGCCGACGCGTCCAACGCCGTGTTCGCCTACCGGCTGACCGAGGCGTCCGGCGCGACCACCGCGGCCGACTCGTCCGGCAAGGGCTTCCCCGGCACCTACCAGGGGTCGATGACCGCCGCCACGCCGTCCCCGAACGCGTGCAAGCGCGACGCGGGCAGCTCCTACGTGCTGAACGGGTCGACGAGCTTCGTGTCCACGCCCAGCTCCGTGAAGAACCCGACGACGTTCAGCGAGGAGGTCTGGTTCCGGACCACCGTCGCGGGCGGGCTGCTCATCGGCTTCGGCAGCAACCAGGTCGCCACCTCCGGGCAGCACGACCGCTCCGTGTACCTCAACACCGCGGGGCAGCTCGTCTTCGGTGCGTACAACGGCACCACGCAGGTCGTCACGTCACCGAGCGCGTACACCGACGGCAAGTGGCACCACGTCGTCGCGACGATGTCGGCCGCGACCGGGATGCGCCTGTACGCCGACGGGGCGCTCGTCGCGTCGAACGCGGCGTACACCGCGCCGGAGAACTACACCGGGTACTGGCGGGTCGGGTACGACACGATCAGCGGGTGGCCCGGCGCTCCGGCCAACTTCTTCTTCACCGGCTCCATGCGGTTCGCGGCGGTGTACTCGACGGTGCTCACGCCGACGCAGGTCGCGAACCACTACGCGGCCGGGGTCTGACCGGTCGCCAGCTTGCTGTGCCGCCGCGAGTATCCGAAGTACAGCTGCCCGGGTGTTGTCGCGTAATGTCAACTGGAGCCATCGTTGATTTGGCGCGGATCACGGCAATGGCGGATGTAGCGCGAGAAGGTGCAGGAGTGGAGCGCTTGCGGACTAGCTGCGGACTCGAGAGTGCGGGCAGGGCGAAGTGTGTGTGCAGGTAAGTCGCTTCGTACCCCCCCCCTTGGGGCAGACTCCTCGTATGACATCTGTACCGCTCCTCGCAACCTCGGCGCTGCAGACAGCGACTCAAGTGGCCGCTGACCCCTCGACGCCGACACCGTTCTAGTGGTGGAGCGAGATCGTCCTTCCTGCTGCCGTTGGGGCTGGTTCGATTGCTGCCACTGTTGCTGCACTGATCATCGCGATCAGATCGAACAAGCTTGCTCGCGTAGCTGCCGGCGCCGCGTCTCGGTCGAACGAGATTGCTCGACGCGCGAATCGTCTCAAAGAGCGGCGCGATCATCGCGCGGCCGAGTCCAGCGCTCGTGCCGAGCGTGAAGACTTGCGTTCTCGCTGGGCGCCCGTACTCGATCGGATGGCCCGCGACTTGCAGTGGGGTTCAGCTGACGCACCAAGCACGAAGACCGCGCAGGAGGGAGCGCAACTCATCACCGAAGGTGAGGTGCGCGAGTTCTACCCGCCGCATGGTGCCGCGATGGAGCTGCTTCACCGTGCACAGGAAGCGGGAGGGGGGCGACATCCTCTTCATGCAGGCGTCAGCGGCCGCTCAAGCCCTGATGCATGACTGGGTACGCGCCCCGGACCGAGCTGAGCATGGGGCTGAAAAATGGGCTGCGTGGATGACCTCGCGTCTGCGGGAGCACGAGGAGGATGTAGCTCGTGATCTACCGATTTAGTTCAGCGCGACGCCGGGGGCGAACGGCTTTGGCTTGGGTTCGCTCACGTGTGAGGATTCAGACAGCGAGCCATATGGCGGGCTTGCACTGTCTGTGACAGTTGCTTCCGGCCGGCGATCGTCTCTCCGACGTTGGGCTGAAGCCAGAACGAGCTCCCGCTCGACGGACTCGGCCGTCAGACGACGGAGCAGACTTCTCATTCACTCGTAATGAATAGGTCGTCGGTTCGATTCCGGCAGGAAAGCCCTTGTCAACCTCGCTTACAGCGTGATGTCCGGGGTTTCTTCGTGCTACCAGGTGCACACACCGGTGCACACCTGCGCGCGGGTGCTCATCGTGACCGCCGATGTCGCTGAGATCGCAGCCGTCCGAGGCGCATGAGCCGCAGAGGCCCGATGACCGGTGCTATCCAACTCATGGGGCGCATACGTGGCTTTCCGTCGAGCAGAACGAGTTCGAGGTAAACGAAGAACTGCGAGATCGGCCCCCGCTCGCCAATCCGCTGCAGGGCTTGGTCGACTGGCAGACCTGACTGCACCCACAGTACGAAGGCGTCTCGACGTTGCCGGAGGACTGACGCGAGGGCGATGACGAGTGCAGCGACGAACGCAACGAGAGCTAAGGCGAGTTCGATCAGGGCAGCGGCGGTGAACTGAAGCTGTTCCGGAGACGCAATGTCGCGGGTCGGCGATAGGGCTGAGGCAGTGAAGACGAACCCGGTGACGACCACCAGATAGACGTAGGCGATCCGGAGGAACCACGTAGTGCTCTTCGGGAAACCCACGAGGGTCAGCGCGGCCAAGCGGAGCGCATCAGCCTCCATCGATCGCCGAACAGCCGCTTCGGCAGGCTCGCCCGCAGTGAGTAGAGTGCGTACGTCCTCCGAGCGTGAAATTGACTTCCGAAGTCGTCCGCGGCGACTGAGTTGCAGGCCTCCTGTGACCAGACCGGCGACGCCTGTGCTCCCAAGCCCAGCCCCAACGATCGCGGCGATGTTTCCCCAGTCGAAGTTCACAGGCTCAGAGCCTAGTGAAAGGCGACGTGGGATCGGGATCGACGAGCCCTGTGGCGCGACGTAGCACTAAGTGACCGAACCGTGATGCGCGCCGATCCCCTTGGCACCGCGGATGTGTTCGATCGGGCGTTTGACCGCCCGCCTTCGACCGGTCACGCTCAGGACATGAACTGGGCCGCAATCGTCAAGACGCTTAACAGCGACGATCTCGCCGACCTCGAGTCAGCACTCGCAGCATCGAGAGGGAGAAGTCCCTCGGCGGCTCAATGGATCTGGCCCTGGTTCTCAGAGGTGTACTCGAAGAGGATCGCATCGAAGACCATTGCCTCCTACCGGACGAGGATCAAGCAGTACATCGTGCCCGCGATCGGGCACGTGCCTCTTCACGACGTGGCGCCTCAGCACGTGCGAGAGGTCGAGGCCTACATACGCGATAAGGGACTCGGCGGCGGCAGCGCGGAGCAGGCACACCGGGTGTTGTCCGTCGCCCTCCGCGACGCGATGCGCGACGGACGGATCAGTCGGAACGTCGCCACTCTCGTCGACCAGCCGAAGAAGAAGCCCCGACGCTCACCGTCCTCGACGCTGCTGGTGGGATCCGGCTGCTCGAACCGTGCAGCATGACCGCCTCGGATCCTGCATCGCCGCCGCACTGTTGACGGGCGCACGGCAGGGCGAACTCCTCGGACTCGAACTGGACCGTGTCACCGACGAACTCGACCTTTCGTGGCAGTTGAAGCGGTTCTCCTGGGCCCATGGCTGCTGCAACGTGTCGAAGCCGTGGGAGCCGGTATGTGGTGCAAAGCAGGGGTCGAAGTGGCCCGAACGGCGTCTGGATGCTCCGGAGGATCAGGAGTTCCGTCACCTGACTGGTGGGTTGTGGCTATCGCGACCGAAGTCCGCCGCCGGGTGGCGTGTGGCGCCGCTGGTGAATCCGCTGCGGTCCATCATCGAACGGCGCATCCAGGTCGCAGCGTCGGAGCCGAACCCGCACGGGCTCCTGTGGACGTCCGAGCCCAACAGGCGCCTCAAGGACCCCAACGGCAAACCAACCGACCCTCGCGTTGACAACCGCGCCTGGCACGCCGCCCTCGATCACGCCGGCCTACCCGATGCGAACCTCCATTTGGCTCGACACACTGCCGTCGACCTCCTGTACTCCGAGGGCGTCGACGAAGTGACGATTGCAGAAATCCTCGGTCATTCCACTTACCTCATGTCCCGCCGCTACCGCACCCGCGGAAACCGAAACAGTCTCCGCGACGCACTCCGTCGCGCCTACCGGCCGCTCACCACGGCACCACCAACATCACCAGGGGAACACCATGATCCGACACTCAGCGCTAGCGGGACCGCCCTCGTAGCGGTACTCGTCTCACTCACGCTCGCATCGTGCAGCGGGGGAGCGGAGACCGCTCCAGGTTTCGAAGAGGCCGCAACCGTGTCGCCGACGGTCAGCGCTACGCCAACGCCGACCGAGCACATCGCCGACGGGTGGATCTTCGGCTACCAAGGCGCCACCGGCAGGTGCGAGTTCACCGGCGATGAGGCGGATCCGGCCGTCGCAGCCGTCGAGCACGGGCTTGCGTGAACGGCCAGTCCGTGATTCTCGTTCCCGTGGTGATCGACAACACCGCAGGCACCGAGAGTCTGAACATGCGTCAGGGCGGATTCAGCCGAGAGGATCCCGTAGATAAGCCAGGAAAGCGTGACCACGATGCGATACGTCGTAGAAGTCAGTCGTGAGCACGCGACCTCCGGTGGCGCCGTCCCCGCCAGAAGGCGATAGGGGGACGTTATGGACGACGCGATCACTCAGCCTGTCGAGGATCCCCGCCCTCGCAAGCGCCCCAACCCGTCCACGGATACGAGCGGGGGGAAGCTCGTCGCGATCCTCGAACCAGAAGCGAACCTGTAGCTCCACTTCTTCAAGCATCCGCGAGGTGCCCTCCGTAAGGTCTTCGACAGCGGCCGCGACTCTCACGTCGTCGGGATCGAAACGGTCAAGCCACCGTTCGAACTCGCGGTCCACCGGGTCGCCGGCGCTCATGTTCAGCAGCGCGTTGCGAAGTAGCTTCCGCTTCTCTTCGCTCTCGGCCTCGATGAGCCTGCGCATCGTGCGCTCAGTCGCAGCGAGGAACTCGTCGGACTGGACCACATCCTCAGTAGGAAGACCGCGCTGATCGCGCAAGCGCCTCACGTCCTCGGCGAGTTCCGACAAGATGCGCTTAGTACGACGTTGCGCCGCTGAGCCCGCCGCTTGACCGAACAGCGCAGCCAGCACCGGCCCTGCCCCAGGGATGTAGCCGAGCGTGACCTGTGTCCCAGCCGCAGCAAGGTCCTCGATCGCATCGCGATGCTCGTCACGCATGGCGACAGCGTACGGCCGAGCGGGCGCGATGAAAAACACCCTCGAGCTCCCGAAGGAGCGCGAGGGGGTGCCTGGTGCTCACCAGCGCATGGGTGCCGCGCGCCACGTTGACGCGGCGGAAGCTCGCACCGCGCGGCGACTGATGGCCCGTCGCCGACGCGGCCGCCTCGACCTCGGCCCCGCCTACTCCCTCCCTGAAGCGGCACGCGGCGGGCCCGAAGTCGACCTGCCCGTACCTGACCCGGTCCTCGCCCGGGTGCAGTTCCCCGGCCGCATCCTTGAGGTCGAAGCCCGTGTGCTCACGCACACCGAGCGTGCCGTGCTCGTCGAGTGGGGGTTCGGCCAGGGGGCGGACTGCGCGTGGGTCTGGCGCGACGCTGTGTCCAAGAGACTCAGCTGATGTCGATCCCGAAGATCTTCTGCACCGCCGCGAGTGTGACAGCACCCAGGACAGCGCCACCAGCACCCGTGAGAATGCCAACCCGAATGTTCAGCACGGCCGCTCGGATCTCTGCACGACTGCCCTCCCGAAAGCGGTGCCCTCGACCGGCAGGCAGCGACGTCCGAGGCGCGAGCTTTCGCGTTGTCCAGATTCCTGCGGCCAAAGCCCCCAACGTGATGATCGTGCCGTAGGCGATCAAGGTCGGAGGGATTTGATGGCTGGCGATAGTGACGATCCAGAGGACGACGAGGGCGACACTCGCGCAAAACGGCACGACGGAGGCCAGTCGAGCCCAGGGAAATTGTCGCGACCCTTCCGCACGCAGGTACGCTTCCATCTGGCCGACCAAGCGCGCGTCTCGTCCCTGGATGCCGTACGCGAACTGCGGGTAGAACGCAGTCCCTACACCGCCGCCGGTCACTCGGAGGCGCGCGCGTTCCGATGCGCTGAGCGATCGAACGTCGTGCGGCTCGACCACTCGCTGATTGTGCTCGCCTATATCGATCCCGGGCACGAGGGGCGGATTCACGAAGATCCGAACAGGATCGACCGACGACGGCAATCGCTCTCGATAGATCTCATTCTGACCTTGACCGGCGGCCCATGTCTCCCGTACGCGGGCGTCCTCAGCTTCAAGGTGCTTCTGCATCACGGCGACCAAGCCCTCAACGACGTCGATGTCGTAGACACGTGGACCGATGAAGATTGTCCCGGCATCGTTCCAGCGATCTGGTCCGTAGAAGAAGTCCCACACACTTTGAATCTAGCCCGAGCACGGCAGAAGACCCCCACCAGGCTCCCGAAGGAACCAGGTGGGGGTCTCGTCATGCTTGGCCCTCGCGGCGGAGCCGGTGGAACTCCTCGCGGGGGATCGTGCGGTCCATCTGGGGCCAGTCCCAGAGCTCGTCCCGGGCGATCCCGGCCGCTTCGATAAGCCGTACTCGTAGTTCGCCCGCGTGCTCACGAGCACGCTGCTCGTTCGCCACTGCGACCTGCCGGTTCGCGCCAGACCAGTCTGCGCGTTCGTTCGCCCGGTCGAGCCGGGCGAGGCCCTCGTCGCGTTGCTGCACGATGTCGACGCGGCATTTCCCCTCCGGCGGAGCTTCGCGATGACGGTTCCAGTCGCTTGGATCACGGCGCTCACGCCGGCGCCGCCGCCGAGTGCCGCGAGGAGGACGATGGGGTCGATCTGGCTCACTCCCTGCCCCCTCAGTAGTGCTGCCTCGGTACGACGTTCCTCGTGCGGCGGCCGAAGACGGTCCTCCACCAGCGACGGCCCCCGTCTCCGGACTCGGACGTGGTCCGGGTTCCGGGGCGTCGAGGGGGGCGCCCCACCCTCGGAGGCGGTGATGACCTATCCCGGGTTTCCCGGACACGTTCTCTGTACTGATCATGCCGCGGTTTCGGCGGCGTTGTAATGGTCCTCGAACTCGATGGGTGAGTAGTACGCCAGCGCCGAGTGGCGCCGGGTGGGGTTGTAGAACGCCTCGATCCACTCGAACATCGCCGACGCCAGCTCCGCACGGGTTGGCCAGTCGCAGCGGTCGAGTAGCTCGATCTGCATCGATCCGAAGAACGACTCCATCAGCGCATTGTCATACGCGGACGCGACCTGCCCCATCGATCGCAGGAGCCCGGCTTCGCGGAGCCGGCTGCCGAACAGCCAGGACGTGAACTGCGCTCCACGATCCGAGTGGACGATGGTTCCCGTGGGCTGGCGACGCCAGGTGGCCATCTGGATCGCGTCGACGACAAGCTCGGTGCGGAGGTGATCCGCGATTGGCCGGCCCACGCAACGGCGGGAGAACACGTCGATCACCGCCGCGCAATACACCCACCCTTCACCGGTGCGGTGCTGGGTGATATCGGTGACCCAGAGCTTGTCGGGAGCATCCGCGACGAACACCCGCTTCACCCGGTCCTGGAACACGGCCGGCAACCGACCCGTCCCGCCAGCGCGCCACTTCCGGTGGTGCACGCCCTGCAAGCCAGCGATCCGCATCAGCCTCTCGACACGACCGTGACCGATCCGCCGCCGCCGCCCAAGGACCAGCTCCGCATGCACACACCGAACGCCGTCGGTGCCGCGGGAGCGGGCATGGACGTCCCGGATCTGGTCAACCAAAAGCGCGTCGTCGACACCACGGTCACACGGGCGACGGAGCGCCACTCGTAGTAGCCCGATGATGAAACCTGCAGGACCCGGCACGCCACCGCGACGGGCACCCCGTCATCGGCGAGTTCGCGAACGAGCCGGAACCCTATTTTGGGAGCACATTCTCCCTGGCGAAGTACACGTTCGCGCGTTTGAGGATCTCGATCTCCATCGCCTGAACTCGGTTCTCCCGACGCAATCGGACCAGCTCGGCCCGCTCGTCGCGGGTCCTGCCCTCGGCACGGGCCTCCTCGATATCGGCCTCGCTCATCCAACGGCGCAGACCCGACTCGCTGATCCCGAGATCCTCCGCGATCTCCCGGACCGGTTTCTCGCCCTGCCGGGCAAGCGCCACGGCGCGGCGTCGGAACTCCTCAGGCTTCGCAGCAGGCATCACGGACTCCTCGTCCGGGACGATCATCGCCCCAACTCAGGTGTCCGGAAAACCCGGGACAGGTCGGTGACGTACCGGATGCCAGGGGTGGGGTGGGGGTCAGTCGGTTGGGTCGTCGTCGAGTCAGTCGACCTGTTCGTTGGCGAGGAGTGTGACGAGTCCGACGCTCACGTGCAGTGGTTGTGTCGTGGGGACGATGGACTGGTAGTTCACGACATCGTCTGCTTCGGGGACGAGGGCTGCGGCCATGACGACGAACCCGGTGAGGTAGGCGCCTTCGCGTTCGTCTGCGACGTGGGCTGTGATAGCAGTCCTCGACTGCCTGGCGTGTGGTGTCGCTCATCGGGGTGCTGCCATTCCCCCCGCTGCCCGGTTGCACCGGTAGGCGTGCTCGGGTCCTCGATAGATGGTGCGGTCGTGGTCGTCGTGGCCGAGGTCCCACGGTTCGTCGGGTGCGATCGGGTCGCCACAGCGCCAGCACTTCATCGTGCCGCGTGCGACTCGGGGTGCCCAGCGTGCCCGCTCCCGGTCATGCCCTGCCCCGTAGCCCCGTGCCTGACGGGATCCCCGGGCCCGGTCGTGTTGGCGCTGGTGGGTGAGTCAGCGATAGGTGCGGGTGGGGGTGATGATGGGGCAGCCGGGCTCGGAGCAGACGGGCAAGGGCTGCCTCCTCTCCCGCTACTGGCCGCGAGCTGCGCGGCGGGCGAGGATCTCGTCCGCGATCGCAGTCGCCTGATAGACCTCCTCCAGAATCAGGTCCATCAAGTGCAGCGCGTCGGTGGCGTCTTCCTCAGTGGGCAGTTCCTCGACGTCCCCGTGTGCCATGTCATTGCCGATCACCCGGATTGCGTGCGCGAGGGTCAGCGTCGCCGGCCGGATCACGCCGCCGTCGCGCATCTTCTCGATCTTCTCGAAGAGATTGCCCTTCGAAATGCCTTTGCTCTTTCGCGGTCGCCTCGATCGTCGTCCGGGCCATGAGAATGCTTGCCGCGTTCGCACCGACTCCATGCGCCATGTGCGCTTCGATAGCGCAGCGGCCGACGTGCTCGGGGACGTGGGGGTAGTCGGGTGCGGGAGCACTCATCGGTGACCATTCGACGTCGCCGCGATCGGTGATGGACCGGCGGGTAGTCGGATCGTGCAGATCACGTACTGCTCCGATGGGCCGCGTTCGCGCGGTGCTGACGTTGTTGCAGTTGGCGCAGGTGCACACGACTCGGATGATCGCCCTTCGTTGTCCGTTTGCGCTCTCACCAGCTGGCTGGGCCGAAGCCCATACGGGGACCATGTCGGACTTGCTGTCGCAGAAGGGGCAGAGGCGCGTCGTCATATCGCGATTCTGGCGCAAGCGACCGACAGCACTGACGGATCAAGCCACGACTAGGAAGGCGACCGTCCCGTCCGCGAGTATCACGTCGACGCCAACGACGATGCCGTGCTGCCGCTTCACGTCGAAGCGGTCGATCTCGACCGTGGTCTGGTGCCCGTGCTGCTTGAGGAGGGCGCGGAGCTTGGTGAGCGTCATTGTCACCTTCTCGGTAGGGTTCGTGAACGCTTGATGCAGCCCGCTCGGGCGACGCGTGTCAAAGGAGTCCGAATGTTCGAGTACCGAACGGTCAGCTTCATGTTCCCGACAGCCGAGCTTCTCGGTTCGGTGCCGAGCGGCGTCCACGTTCGCACAATCGACTTCACATCGAGCGTTCCTACGTTGGCCGAGCATGTCGACGGCTGGGATTTGGTGAACTCGCAAATCGTTCCGGGCGAGAACGGCTTCTCGTACCTGGTGCTATTCCTGCGCACCCAGGTCGATCGTCCGGCTTAAAGGCAGCGGGCCGGCACTGACTGGTCGAGGGTGCAGCTCGGCGACGTCAGCCGTTCTCGGCACAAAGGTTCCGACGTTGACTTCCACGCTCAGCTCCTGTCTTCGATGACCTCGGCTATTGCCGCGTTGATCTCGACGACGGTCTCCGGGGGTGGGCTGAGGCGGCGGACGTTCGACCGGGTGCGGTGTGCGCTGAGATCGTCAGGCTGCTTCGCGGACGGCATGTCGAGCCTCGTGGCGTTCCCGTCGGCGGCTCATGCGCTTGATGCTCGACCGCGCGCCAGCTCGTTGCAGGTAGCCCAGGTAGCGGCGACCGAAGCGGCTGTACGCATCGTTCTCTGCGCCTGTCGCTCGACGGCGGCGGTCCATGCTCATCAGTGTCTCCTCGGCGTGGTCGGCCGTCCTCGTCCGGGGTCCGCATGCGACGGCGGGTTCCCTCGGGGGTCTCGGCCTGAGTGTGTCCTCGTGCTCGCGCCGCGTGTTGGTGGTTCGCTGTGCGTCCGTGTTAGTCCTCGCCGTGACAGGGCGGGCGGCGGCAGATGCGCTAGCGGTGTGTGTCGGCGGGCACGAGGAAGTGTTGGGTGCCAGGTGCGGAGGACTTCCGCTCGACCCTCGGTGCCTGGCGCACCGTCGGTCACAGCCCGGATCCGTGGGCGATTCGTTGTCGCTGTCGTTCTCAGCGGGTGGGTCACCACCACCATGTGCCGGAGCCAACCCGAACGCGGCTCCGACGGCCCCATCCCCACCCCGTCTCCTTACGGCGAGCGCCATGCTGCCGAGAAGGCGGGACGTGGGGAAGTTCATAAGCAAGAAGCGCCTGTCGGACGACGTAGCCGCGCTCGCGGTGGATCAGAAAGAGGCGGCGGACGCTATCGCCGCTCTCGAATCGAAGGTCGAAAGCCTGTCTTCGGTCTTGGACAAGAGCGACGAACGTGAACAGCCCAGAGCTCTGTGGGCGCCCATTGGGGTCATCGCCGTGTTTGTTGCCCTCGCGTTAGTCATCTCGCAGTTCGTCTACGCCCAGGAGGCAGGTCGCCAGTACCGCGCTTTGGCCGACGTCATTGGGGCTGTCCTGGTCGTGCTCTCCGTGGTCGCTCAGAGCGCCTTGGTCATCCTGGATGCCTGGGGAGTCAGCTCTGACAACCGCCTGAGGGTGAACGTGTCGGTCTTCTCAATCGCGAGTGGCCTCGTCGGAGGCATCTTCGTCGTGATCGGGGCGCTCAACGCGCACGGGCTTTGATGAAGCACGAATGCCCGCCATCTCGGGCGGGCATGCGGTGTCGACGCGAGCGTAGCGGAATCGTTGGCGTTCTTGTCAAGTCACTCCCGGCGGCGTGTCTCTTCCTCATTAATCTGCTTGCTTCGCGCGCGCTGGTACTTCATGTGGATCGTCCCGATTAGTAGGGTTGGGCCGAAGCCATGCTTCCGCAGCACTGCGTTGGCTGGGCGCTCAACGCCCTCTGGTATGTGTGAGTGCTCGTAGTAGGCGTACGTACCGTCGGGAGCGCGGAAGAGCACTCCCTGCCGATCCCATTCGCGCCATGGAGAGCCAAGAAGCTTCTGCTGGCCGTCTGCCGGACCACCGTGAAACTTCGCATGGAGCACTGGCTCGTCCTCGAAGGGGATGTTGTAGCGGTCGGGCGGTTCCGGCTTGTCGCGCCAGACGTGACGCACTTCGACGGGGTGTCGGGGCGACAGGTCAACCTCTCCCGTCGCCCCGACGGAGAGCGTCACAATGTCACGGCCGCTGCCGTCTCGCCGTCGGCTGACCGTGAGAGGTCCAGAGATCACCGGACGCCCGTAGTCAACGTCCCGAGAGCGCTTGAACACTATGAATCGGCCAACATGTTCTGAAGTGACTTCGGCGGCGGTCATATCGGTCATTGCGGATCACGCTCCCATCCGGTGCCCGACCTGCCGCATCGACGTTTCGCCCTTCCGGGCGACCGCGATCACGTCGCGGCGGAACTCTTCCGGATACGCCTTCACCATGGCGCACATCCTTCCAGCAGGAGCCGATGGCCCTACCGCTCAGGAGTCAACCGAACCCGCAGCAGTCCCGTGATTGAGACGATGTGCTCGACCGGCGATGGTGCCGCCCGCAACGCGTCGCGTGTGTCCTCGTAGGCGGTGCTGGTGGTCATGCTGCTGCTCCTTGCCTCGGGCCGTTCGAGGGTTTCGTCTGTCGAGATGCGGTCACGCGAGTAGTCCCCGTTCCCGGTAGCGGCGCTCGGCTCGGGCGTCTAGCGCCTCGTAGCGGGCGTCCGCGGTCGGCCAGCGGAAGGCGGCAACCTCCTGCCGCTGCTCGTCGGTGAGCTTGCGGTCACCCGGCCAGTCCTCCGCGATTTGGCCTTGGAGCTTGCCCTCCTCCACGACTTCGCGGTTCGCCTTGACCAGCGCGGACACTCGCTGACGGATGTCGACGGGCTTCAGGTAGTCGCGAGACTGCTGGAAATGAGCCACGACCGCGTCCATGGTGAAGTCGAGGGGAAGATCGCTGATGATCTTGTGCCACATCTCAATCGTCTCGGGCTCGACGTTGCGGTGGTCAATGATCGAAGCGGTCGCGAGAAGCTTCGAGAGTTCGAGCTTGTCCATGCTGTGCTTCCTGTTCGGCGAAGTAGTTGACGGTGGCGAGATTTCTTTGGAACGCGGACTGTTTCGGCTGGGCGCCCGTGGGCTGAGCGAGGTCATCTGACCAGCGCTCCTGGTTGAGCCAGGCGAGGAGCCCCGCGACGTACTGGACTTGCCTCCCGGACGCGGTGAAGGCGTCGCCATGGCGGATGATCTCCGCTGCGAGCTTCTCCGCGCTGATCTTGCGGTCGCGGACGAGCCGCTGGAACTTCTCGAACGCTGGCTCCATGTGCAGCGGCAGACCCAGAACCGTGTCGGCGGCCTCGACGTCCTTGGGCCCAAACACGGGTCGGAGCGGGTGGTGCCGGTTCCAGATGAGCTGATCCAGCGTCTGTCTCGGCACATCGAGCTTGTCGGGGTTCACGGGGATCACCGGTGGATGTTCGGCAGACCGCCGTCTCCGACGGCGCTTCGGCACTACTTCGTCAACGCCTGCCGCGCTGCAAGCATCACGGGCGTCACGCCACACGACATGCGGCATCAGTACGCGTCCGGGCTCATCTTGGGAGGGCTCGATGCCGTCGCCGTATCGCGTGCGCTCGGGCACTCTTCGCCCGCGATCACGCTTGACGTCTACGCGCACATCTGGCCGGACGCGGCGGACCGCACTCGAACTGCAGCGACCGCGCTCATGAGCTCTACGGCCGATTCTGCGGACGATTTGCGGATTACAGGGTCGTAGTCGTCTCTGATCCCGCCAGCTTGCTGTGCCGCCGCGAGTACCCGAAGTACACGCCGAGGCCGATCGCGAACCAGACGGCGAACCGGACCCAGGTCTCCCACTGCAGGAACGTGACGAGCCACAGCGAGGCGATCACGCCGATGATCGGGATGACCGGCATGAACGGCAGTCGGAACTGGCGGTCGAGGTCGGGCTGGCGGTAGCGGAGCACGATCACCGCGGAGCAGACCACGACGAACGCGAGCAGGATGCCGATGTTCGTCAGCTCGGCGACGACCCCGATCGGCAGCAACCCCGCGAGCACCGCCGACGCGATGCCGAGGATCCAGGTGACCCGGGTCGGGACGTGGCGCTTCGGGTCCGTCTTCGCGAACCACTTCGGCATCAGGCCGTCGCGGCTCATCGAGAACCACACGCGGGAGGCACCGAGCATGAACGTCACGAGGACGGTGATGATGCCGACGATGGCGCCGATCGCGATGATGTTCGCCACGCCGCCGAGACCGACCGACGCGAACGCCGACGAGAAGCCCGAGGTCGGGTCGATGTCGGTGTACTTCTGCATGCCCGTCAGGACGAGCGTGGCCAGGACGTAGAGGATCATCGAGATGCCGAGGGACAGGAGGATCGCCTTCGGCATGTGCTTCCGGGCGTCGGTGGACTCCTCCGCCGCCGTGGACATCGCGTCGTAGCCGAACACCGCGAAGAACACCGTCGCGGCGCCGGTCATCACGCCGCCGAAGCCGAACGGGAAGTACGGCGAGTAGTTCGCGCTGTTGATGTGGAACACGCCGAGCACGACGATGAGCACCACGAGGCCGACCTTGATGCCGACGGCGACGAACTCGAAACGCGCGGCACTGCGGATCCCACGGGTCAGCACGAACGCGGTGAGCAGGCAGAGGATGATCGCGAACACGTCGATCACGTGGCCGTCGCCGGTGCCGGGCGCGCCGAGCATCCACGCCGGCAGGTCCACGCCGAACTGGCCCACGAGGAACCCGACGTAGCCGGAGATGCCGATCGCGACCACCGCCACGATCGCGGTGTACTCGAGCAACAGGTCCCAGCCGATGAACCACCCGACGATCTCGCCGAGCACCGCGTAGCCGTACGTGTACGCGCTGCCGGCCTTCGGGATGAGGCCGGCGAACTCCGCGTACGACAGGGCAGCGGCGGCGCTCGCGACCCCGGCGACGAGGAAGCTGATCAGGACGGCGGGGCCGGCGACGCCGTGGGCCACCGTGCCGGCGAGGGTGAAGATCCCGGCGCCGATGATGCCGCCGATGCCGATCGCGGTGAGTTGCCAGAGGCCGAGGTGGCGTTTGAGGCCGTCCTCGCCGCCGGTCTCGTCGTCGATCGTCTCGATCGGCTTCCGTCGGAACAGGGTGCGTGTCGTCGTCGTCACGCGCCCACTCTGCACCATGCGGGCGCCGCGTGTGCGGCGCGGCGGGCGCGGGCGCGCGGGCGGGTGCGCGGGCGGGGGCGCGCCGAGTCTCGCTCTGCGCGACGCTTCTCGGGGTCGCGGGCGCGAGAACGGTCGCCCAGGCCGAGTCTCGGCCCGGCCGGCGGGCGGCGGGCAGGCGAGCGGGCGAGCGGGCGGGCGGGCGGCGGGGGCGGCGGGCCGCACCGGCGGGGCGGGCCGGCACCGGGCCTCCAGGCAGGGTGGGGGCGTAGACCGGGACCATGCGTCGACCCACCCGCACCGAAACCGGCCCCGGACAGGAGTCCGTCTGGGACTACCCGCGCCCTCCCGCCGTCGAACCCGTGCCCGAGCGCGTGGTCGTCAGGCTCGGCGGCACCGTCATCGCCGACACGACCGATGCCGTACGGGTGCTCGAGACCTCGCACCCGCCGGTGTACTACCTCCCGATGGCGGACCTCGAGCTCCGGCCCGCGGAGGGGTCGAGCATGTGCGAGTTCAAGGGACGGGCACGGTACTTCGACGTCCTCGGCGGGGGAGTCGTCGCGGAGCGTGCGGCCTGGAACTACCCGACGCCGGAGCCGGGCTACGAGGCGCTGCGGGACCGGGTGGCGATCTACCCCTCGGCGATGGACTCGTGCGAGGTCGGCGGCGAGGTGGTGCAGGCGCAGGAGGGTGACTTCTACGGCGGGTGGATCACGTCGAAGGTCGTCGGGCCGTTCAAGGGCGGGCCGGGCACGTTCGGCTGGTGAGCGGCCGGTGGGGGCTGCGCGTTCGGGCTGGTGGGAGCTGCGCGAGACTCGGGCCTGGCGACACGTCTCGGGGTCCGGCGCCCACGATCGGTCGCGCAGACCGAGTCTCGCGCCCGTCCTCGCCCGCGCCCGCCCGCGACCGCGCCGCCCGCGACCGCGCCGCCCGCGACCGCGCCGCGCCGCGCGCGGTCGCGCCCGCGCCCGCGTCAGCGGTGTGCGTACGGCGACCAGAACGGCGGCGGGAACGCCCCGCCCGTCGCGATCACGAGCAACTGCCACACGAGCATCACGAGGCCGAGCCCCCCGATCACGATCCCGACCCACGACCACACCCGCACCGCGATCCGCCGGTGTCCCGCGATCGCGAGGGCCCGCCAGCCGCTCAGCACGCAGACGACCCCGAACGCCGCGCCGAGCAGCACGTGCCGCCACATCGACGCCGCGGGGACGATGATCCCCATGTAGAACGCGATCGGTCCGAGGAGCACCGCGAACGTCGCGGGAGCAGCCGGCGGTTCGTGGTCTCGAGAGGCTGCGCCCATGTCCCGAACCTACCGAGCATCGGGGCCGGTTGGTCCACCGGCGCCGCGGACGGGCACGATGGAGGCATGCGTTCCTTCCTCCGTGTCCTGCTCGGCCTCGCTCTCGTCTTCGCGGGGACGAGTCACCTCACGTTCGCCCGCCAGGACTTCCGCGCGCAGGTCCCCGAGTTCGTGCCGCTCGACGAGGACACCACCGTCCTCGCCTCGGGCGTCGCGGAGATCGGGCTCGGCAGCGCGCTGGTGCTCGCGCCGCGTCGCAGCCGTCGCTTCGTCGGGACAGTCGCGGCCCTGTTCTTCGTCGCGGTCTTCCCCGGCAACGTCTCGCAGTGGCTGAACCGCCGCGATGCCTTCGGCCTCGACTCGGACGTGAAGCGCATCGGCCGCCTGTTCGGCCAGCCGCTGCTGATCGCCGCGTCCCTCTGGTCCACGCGGGGGCGGTGAGTGTGATGGCCGCGCCGGTGACGGTGGATCCGCTCGGGTCCGGTCCGGCGGCCTTCGGACGGGAGGCGCGTCACCCCCTGGCCGGCGGACGTCGCGTCGCCGACGTGGTCGCCACCACGGCGCTCCTCGTCCTCCTCGCGGCCGAGTCGGTGGTCGCCGGCGGCGGGATCGTGTTCCTGTCGCTCGCGTTCGGCTCGTGCGGCGCGCCCGGCAACAGCTGCGACGCGACGCTCGGGGGCACGGTCGTGTCCGCGGGCCCGGTGCTCGTGGCGGTCGTGCTGGTCGCGACGCTGATCGTGTGCATCCTCCGGCTCGTCCGCCGCAGACTGACGTGGCCGTTCGCGCTCGTGGGCATCGCGGCCGTCGTGGCGGTGTTCTTCGGTGCCCTCCTGCTCGTGGACAGTTCGATCACCCACGGGATCTGAGCGCTGCCGGAGGGCTTCCCTCCACAGGGTGACCCCGAGCGGGTGCTGTCCACAGATCGGACCGCGACGGACCAGCGGCGGACCCGTGGGCGGGACGCTGGTGGCATGCCAGACACCGACATGCTCGACCGCCTCATCCACACCGCCGTCCGCACCGACGACGACGTCATCGACCTCGTGACCGCCCTGGTCGAACGGCCGATCACCCGGCAGTGCTGGGTGCTCTTCCTCGACGAACGGGCGGTGCCGGTCTCGTTCGTGATGCCGATCTCGGACCTGCCGTGGCAACCCGACGAGCACGTCGACGACTTCGCCGCGCTGACCGCCGACGTCGTGCACCAGGTCGCCGCGACGGAGGTCGTCCTCGTGTGGGAGCGACCGGGGGAGTCGCGGCTCTTCCCGGTCGACTGGGAGTGGGTCGACGCCTGTGCCTGCGCGTTCGAGGAGCACGGCGTCCGGCTCCGTGCACAGGTCGCGGTGCACACGGGCGGGGTCGCGATCGTGTCCCTCGACGACGACGACGAGGACGAGGCAGCGTGATGCCCGCGGCGATCAGCCCTGCGGCGCGGTGTCCGGGACCTTCTGGCTCGTCAGCCCCTCGACGACGGCCTTCGCCTCCGGCCAGAACTTGGCGTAGTGGTCGGGATCCGAGTTGATCTGGACCGCGTGGGCCATCTGCGTCGGCGTCATCGTCTTCCACCCCGGCACCTTGACGAGCTTGGCGTAGAACATCGACGCGGCGGTGTACGGGTCCATCCGCTGCTCGTACGTGCCCCACGCGCCGTTGTCGCGCTGTTGGAACAGGCCGCGGCTGTCCGGTCCGGCGGCATCACCGTGGTCGAGGTTCACCAGGCTGGACTCGCCGATCGCGGTCATGACGCCGACGGCCTGCGTGTGCGGGCCGATGCCGAGGGCGCGTGCGGCCTCGATGACGGCGGCGGCGTTCACCAGCCGGTCCTGGCAGAACCCGGCGATCGGGCCCGCCGGGACGACGATGCCGCCGACGGTCTTCGACGCGACGTCCGGGCAGGTGGCGACGGTCTCGGCCGTCGCGGACCGGGCGGCACCCGACAGGGAGTTCACCGCGATGACGATCACCACGACCACGCCGATGCCGATCGCGACGACGCCCGCGCCGAACACCGAGGCGAGCGTGATGCCGACGCGGCGCATGACGGGTCCTCTCGGGCGGGGCGGGACAGGCGGAGCACGACGAGGGTACGTGCGCCGGCTGGGAACCGCACCCGCCCGATCGGGGGTGTCGCCCGGTCAGCGCTTCCGTTTCCCGAACACTCCGGCAGCGGACAGCGCGATCACCACGACCATGGCGATCGAGATCCCGAAGATCAGGTCCGTCATGTCCATCAGACGCCCCGGCGCTCGTGGTCGTGGTCGTGCTGCACCGCGGTCGGCTCCGTGACGAGTCCGGTCGGCGCCTTGTCGGTCTGCTTCCGTCCGTGCGTGAGCCACGTGACGATCCAGAGCAGGATGCCGAGTGCGAGCAGGGCGCCCGCGATCTGGTACTGCTGCGGATCGCGTCCGGACGAGAACGGCAGCACCAGCCACAGGCACGTGACCACGCCGATGACCGGCACGACGACCCCGGCCCGGAAGTGCTTGTGGTCGACCTTGTCGCGCCGCAGGACGAGCACGGACGCGTTCACGACGGCGAACACGGAGAGCAGCAGGAGCGAGGTGGTGCCGCCGAGGACGACGACGATCGGGGAGTCGGGGTCGAGCGAGACCCAGCCGATCAGCAGGAGCGAGACGAGGGTGGTGAACACGATCGCGGTGGACGGGGTGCGGCGGGTCGGCGAGACCTTCGCCAGGAACCCCGGCAGGACGCCCTGCTTGCTCATCCCGTACAGCAGTCGCGAGGCCATCATCATGTTGATCAGCGCCGTGTTGGCGACCGCGAACATCGAGATGAACGGCAGCAGGTCGGCGATCGGGAAGTCCGGCGCCGCGGTCTGCACGACGGTGACGAGCGGGGTCTCGTTGCCGGCGAGCTCGCCGATCGGCACGACGGCGACGGCGCAGATCGACACGAGCACGTAGATCACGGCCGTGATGCCGAGCCCGGTGAGCATCACCTTCGGGAAGATCCGGGAGGGGTCCTTCGTCTCCTCGGCCATGTTCACCGAGTCCTCGAACCCGACCATCGCGAAGAACGCCAACGAGGTCGCGGTCGACACCGAGAGCAGGAGCGTCTTGTCCTCCGGCGTCTCGAACATGACCACCCGCGAGAAGTCCGCGTTGCCGCCGGCGATCGCCCAGAAGCCGATGAGGATCACCATCACGAGACCGCTCAGCTCGACGAGGGTGAGCACCACGTTCGTCTTCACGCTCTCACTGACCCCGCGGAAGTTGATCGCCATCACCGCGAGCATGAAGCCCATCGCGATGAGCATCACCACCGCGTTCGGCAACTCGAGCCCGAAGCCCGCGCCGAGGTTTGCCGCGAACGCCCGGGACGCCGTCGACGCCGAGGTGATGCCCGAGCACATCACGATGAAGGTGACGATGAACGTGACGAAGTGGATCCCGAACGCCTTGTGCACGTAGAGCGCCGCACCGGCGGTCTGCGGGTACTTCGTGACGAGCTCGAGGTACGAGAACGCCGTCAGCAGCGCCACGGCGAACGCGATGAGGAAGGGGAGCCACGCTGCTCCGCCGACCTCTGCCGCGACCTGTCCCGTGAGCGCGTACACGCCCGTGCCGAGGATGTCCCCGACGATGAACAGCAGCAGGAGTTTGGGACCGATGACCCGCTTGAGCTCTGTCTGCTCCGCCGGCGGGCGCTCTGTGTTGGTGGTGGCCATGCGTCAGCCTCTTCCGGGGGACACCATCCTGTCCGCCTTCACAGGAAGCTCCCCGGTGATCGCAACACGGTCGTGTCCTGCGCGACACGCGGGCTGCGGACGCATGCGGGACCGACCGCTACGCTCCGAGCCATGTACGACGAGTCGAACACCACCGAGGAACCCGTCGAGTTCGCCGACTTCAACGCGAAGCTCCTCGTGCTCGACGTGCTCTGCTACGACCTCGACGTCCTCGAGCCGTACGACGCCGAGGACCAGGACGAGGGCGACGAGGACCTCGACGTCGAGGGGCAGGACGACCGGGCCCGCGAGTACTACGACGACCTCGACCTCCTGCCGTCGCACCTGGCACTCGTGACCGAGATCACCGTGGACTCCGACCTCGAGGTGCTGCAGGACGTGCACCCGGGGTGGGACGGCTCCGACGACCGCTACGACCCGCAGAACTGGGACGACCTGCTCGACCTGCCGTCCCTCGAGACGGTGTACGCCGCGGTACCGCTGCCCGCGCACGTCGTCGAACGGCTCGCCGCGAAGGGCGTCGAGGTGCAGTCCGCCTGACGGCCCCGACCGCCGCGCCCCGTCGAACCAGGGTTCCGACGTCGAACCGGGTCCCGCACGTGGTTCGACGTCGCAAGCGTGGTTCGACGCGACCCCGACGCGACGCCGACGCCCCGCGATGTCGACGCCCCGCCGTCGTGCCCGCGTCAGTGGTTCAGCGCGAGGAGCTGCTCCGTGAACTGCGTCGCGCCGCCCTGGGCGGGATGCCGCACGGCGACGGCGTCGATCCCCGCCAGCGCGAGCGCACCCTGCGCCTTCCGCCCGACGGCGACCACCCGGACCTCGTGCCCGCCCGTCGAGCGGAGGGCGTCCAGCAGTGCGAGCGCGACCGGAGCGCCGTCCCGGACCTCGGCGGGCCGCGGCGTCCGGTTCGTCAGGCGGTCCGGGGCGGCGAACGGGTGGTGCGGGAAGATCGCCCAGGTCAGGGGGAGCGGACCGTCCCACTCGGCGAGGGCGGCCTGCACCACCCGCGAGGACGCCTCCCACGGGGCTGTCGGCGCGGGCGGCACGAGGTACTCGGGCCCGAGTTCGCGCATGCTCGTGAACGGCACGCCGGTGTTCGTCATGCCCCGCCAACCAGGGGCCTCGGCGACGAGCACGGTGTCCGCGGTGTCGCCGACCCGAGCGAGGTACCGCGTCAGGTTCTCCCGACGCAGGCGCCCCTCGGCCGTCGACACGTCGTAGAGCGCCTCGGCGTCGTCGGCGACCGGCACCGCGTCGAGCGCTGCCCAGAACCCGTCGAACGCCCCGCTCATGCGCGCCCGAGCCCGCGGCCGAGCCCGAGGCCGAGCACCCGGCGGTACACGTCCTCGAGCCCCTCGGCCGACCGCTCCCAGCTCAGGCGCTCGGCGTGCTCCCGCCCGGCGGCGGCGAGGCCGGCCGCGTACGCGGGATCGGTGAGGATGCGCTCGATCTCGGCCGCCCACACCGCGGGGTCGCGGGACTCCAGCACGACCCCGGTCTCGCCGTCGACCACGGCCTCCCGCAACCCGCCGGCAGCCGCGGCCACGACGGGCACGCCGGACGCGGAGCCCTCGAGCGCCACGAGACCGTACGTCTCCGAGTGCGACGGGACGAGCACGGCTGCCGCGCCGCGGAACAGGAACGCCAGGTCGGCCCGCGACTGCGGACCCACGAACGTCACCCGGTCGGCGATGCCCCGCGCGGCCGCGAGCCGACGCAGTTCGTCCACGTAGTCGCCCGCCTCGCTCGAGGCGTCCCCCGCGATGACGAGGGTGGGGCGTGCCTCCAGGCCGATGCCGGCGATCGCTTCGACCGCCAGGTCGAGCCCCTTCAGCGGCTGGACGCGCGCTGCGGCGACGACGTAGGGGACCTCGGCGCGACGCGAGCCGCTCGCGGCGGGACGGAAGACGGAGCCGTCGACGCCCGGCGGGACGATCCAGATCCGGGCGTCGTCGCCGCCGAGACGGGTGCGGACGGTGTCGGCCTCGGCGGAGGACACCACGACGACCGCGTCGGAGTCCCGGGCCAGGAGCTGCTCGCCGGCCATGCGCCCCGCGGACTCCGGTCGTTCGCCCTCGGACAGCGGCGTCGCGGCGTCGGCGGCGATCGAGTGGAAGGACTGCACGTGCGGGATGCCGCGCTCCCGGGCGACGGGCAGGGCCGCGGCGCCGGAGAACCAGTGGTGCGAGTGCAGCAGGTCGAAGGGGCCGAGCTGCTCGAGCTCGTGCCGGAACGGCTCGATGAACGCGTCGTGCTCGCCCTTCGGGACCGGCTCGGCCGGACCGGCGGACAGGAACCGCAGGCAGACTCCCGGCACGAGCGACACCGAGTCCGGCTGCGTCGGGGCGGACCGCCGCGTGATGATGTCGACGTGGTGGCCCCGGTCGGCGAGGGCCTCGGCCTGGTGCCGGACGACGACGTTCATGCCGCCGACCTCGCCCGAGCCGGGCTCGTCACCGGGGGAGGTGTGCAGCGACACCAGCCCGATGCGCAGGGGTTCCGTCGTCGTGCTCACCGATCAAGCCTATCCGCGGGGTCGCCGCTGCGACGGGCGCGCGGGCGCCACCACGACCGGCGTCCGGCCCGCCTCGTCCAGCGGGTCTGCCGGGAGGCCCGGTTCGGCTCCCAGGATCTGCACGCGCTGGTCGCCGTGCCGGTCCCAGAACGCGGCCGTCCACGCGCAGAGGGCGCCGTCGAGCAGGTCTTCCCGGTGCTTGTGCGTCGGGCCGTGCAGCCCGGAGGGGTCGGCCAGCCCGGCCGTCAGCGGGTGCGAGTCGAGGAACAGCGGTGGGTCGAGTGGGGTCTCGCGGAGGCGTCGGACCAGCTCGTCGAACGCCTCCGCCCGACGTGCCCGCGCCGTCGCTGCGGGCACCCTGGGGTCGAGGCGCTTGTACCGGGGACGTTCGTCGTCGTAGCCGAGCTCCTCGACGCCGACGAGGGTCGTGTACGGGTAGCACTCGAACGCCACCGGACCGGTCCGCTCCCACATCGCCGCCGTCGAGGACACGTACCCGACGCCGAGGTCCGTCAGGCGGTCGAGGAGCCGGGCGCCGGCGCTCGCCGCGGAGGCCAGGTTCGTCGGGTTCGCGGCGACCTTCCACCGGCCGTAGCGCTGCCCGACCTGCCGTTCGGCCTCGCGGATGCCCGTCGGGTTCGTCACGACGAGGGAGGCGTCCACGGCGATCAGGGACCGCGGCCCGAGGTGACCGGCGATCCAGGCCGTCACCGCGTCGACCCCGCGGGCCCACCCGGCGTCGGTGATCGACCCGTCGTGGGCCATCGCGACGAGCCCCGTCTCGTTCGCGGGCTTCCGCTCGGTGCCGAGGCCCCAGGCCAGGTCCACCCCGATGTACGCCGTCACCCGTCCATCGTGCACGTGTCCGCTCCGCGCGGTCGCCCCGTTGTGGGGGTAGGAATCGTCGAGCCGCTTCCCGCAACCTGAGTCATCGGACAGCCGGAGAGGGGCGGACGAGATGCGGTGGGCAGCTCTGACCACGAAGACGAAGGCGACCATCGTGGTCGCCGTCGCAGCAGCGATCTGGGTGGGCGGCGTCGGATCGGCCGGTGCGCTGGTCGGCGCGGCAGCGCACGCCGGGGCGGGGCAGCCAGCTGCGCTCGTCGCGACCGCGGACCGGGCTGCACCGACCGAGACCCCGACATCGATGCCGACACCGACACCGACACCTGTCATCGTCGTGTCGGAGGAGACCGTGGACTCCGCGATCGCGTTCGAACGGACGACCGTGGACGATCCGTCGCTCGCCAAGGGGCAGCAGCGAATCACGACCGCCGGGGTTCCGGGCGTCCTCACGACGACCTGGAAGGTCACGACGACCGACGGTGTGGAGACCGATCGTGTCGCCGTCCACAAGGAAATCACGCGCGCCGCGGTGACCGAGGTCACTGCGGTCGGATCGTACGTCGCTCCACCGGCGCCGGTCGAACAGGCGCCGGCGGCTCCGGCTCCGGCTCCGGCTCCGGCCGAGCAAGCACCGGCTCAGGGCTTGATCACGCCCGGCGCGTTCTGCGCGGACGCGCAGAACGGAACGGTGGGGCAGGCCGCCAACGGGCGTTCCTACCGCTGCGGCGGCAAGGGGCCGGACGGGAACGGCCACCTGCACTGGAACACGATGTGAGCTGGCGGGGGCGGTCGGGCCGAGGCAGCGCCGTGTAGGTTCCGCTGCATGGCGAGCGACGCGACGACGCTGACGGTGCCGGGGCCCGATGGCGACCGGGAGGTCCGGATCAGCAGCCCCTCGCGCGTGCTCTGGCCCGGGCCCGGGATCACGAAGCTCGACCTCGCCGAGTACCTCGTGGCCGTGGGCGACGCCTTCGTGCGGGCGAACGGCGACCGGCCGATCTCCCTGCAGCGGTTCCCGGGCGGCGTCGACGGTGAGCAGTTCTTCTCGAAGAACCCGCCGAAGGGCGCGCCCGACTACGTCCGTGCCGTGACGGTGACGTACCCGAGCGGCCGGCAGCACCCGCAGCTCGTGGTCGACGAGCCGGCCGTCGCGGTCTGGGCGGCGCAGATGAACACCGTCGTGTTCCACCCGTGGGCCTCCCGCGCGGAGGACAGCGACCACCCGGACCAGCTCCGCATCGACCTCGACCCGCAGCCGGGCACCGACTTCCGCGACACCGTGCCGATCGCGCACGAGCTCCGGCGGGTCCTCGACGAGGTCGGGCTGACCGCGTGGATCAAGACGAGCGGCAACCGCGGCCTGCACGTGTTCGCGCCGATCCGCCCGGAGCACGAGTTCCTCGACGTCCGGCACGCCGTGATCGCGGCGGCCCGGGAGCTCGAACGGCGGATGCCCGACCGGGTGACGACGGCGTGGTGGAAGGAGGAGCGCGGACAGCGGGTGTTCGTGGACTTCAACCAGGCGAACCGCGACCGGACGATGGCGGGCGCCTACAGCCCCCGTGCCCTGGCGCACGCCGCGGTGTCGACCCCGATCGCCTGGGACGAGCTCGACGACGCCGATCCCACGGCGTTCACGATCCGGACGGTCCCCGATCGGCTGCGGTCCACCGGCGACCCGTGGGAGGGCATGCACGCCGAGCACGCGAGCATCGCCCCGCTGCTGGCGTGGTGGGAGCGCGACCTGGCGAACGGCGAGGGCGAACTGCCGTTCCCGCCGGACTTCCCGAAGATGCCGGGCGAGCCTTCGCGCGTGCAGCCGTCGCGCGCGAAGAAGGGCTGAGACAGCGGGGCCCGCGCTCAGGCGGCGCTGGTCTCCTCGCCGAGGAGCTTCGGCTCGATCACCCGCGTGGTCTGGGTCGGCAGCGTGACGCTCGCCGTGTGCAGCCGTGCCAGTCGCGACCAGGTCCCGCGGTGGGCGTCGCTGATGCCGTCGATGATCATGTCCCGCTCCCGTCCCTCGTGGCGGTCCGTCCCGCACCCCCAAGTTACTAGGAAGACTAACTACATCACAGCCCGAGCGTCAATCGGACAGCAGCACGTCGTGCAGGTCGTACGCACTCGGCACCTCGAGCTGGCCGAAGCCGCAGGAGCGTGCGTCGCGATCGGGCCGCCAACGCTCGAACTGGACCGTGTGCCGGAACCGGTCGCCCTCCATCTGGTCGTAGCGCACCTCGAGGACCCGCTCCGGCGCGAGCCGGACGAACGACGTGTCGCGACCCGACGAGAACCGCGACCGCTCCCCGTCACCGGTCACGGGCCTCCCGTCCGCATCCCGGAGGACCACCGGGTCGAGCTCCTCGACCAACTCGACCCGTCGTCGGTCGGAGAAGGCGGAGACACCGCCCACCTGCCGCAGCTCGCCGTCGTCGCCGTACAGTCCGACGAGCAGGGAACCGACGCCGGAGCCGCTCTTGTGCACCCGGTAGCCGATCGCGACGACGTCGGCGGTGCGGTGGTGCTTCACCTTGAGCATCGTGCGCTTGTTCGGCTCGTACGGCTTCGCACGGGGCTTCGCCACGACGCCGTCGAGTCCGGCGCCCTCGAAGGTGGTGAGCCACGTCCGGGCGAGGTCGACGTCCAGCGTCGTCCGCGTCACGAACAGCGGGTCGGTGAGGTCCGTCGCGAGCGACTCCAAGCGGGCGCGCCGCTCGTCGAACGGCAGGTCCAGCAGTTCCTGCCCGTCGGCGGCCAGCAGGTCGAACGCGACGAACTGCGCGGGGGTCTCGGCGCTGAGCTTCGCGATCCGCGACGCCGCGGGGTGGATCCGCTGCGACAGGGCCTCCCAGTCGAGCCGTTCGGCACCGGGTTCGCCGGAGCGGAGCACCACCTCGCCGTCGAGCACGACCGGGTGGTCGCGGCCGCCGAACTGCGCGCGGAACGCCTCGACCAGCTCCGGGAAGTACCGGGTCAGCGGCTTCGCGCCCCGGCTGCCGATCTCGACGTCGTCGCCGTCGATCGTCACGATGCCGCGGAAGCCGTCCCACTTCGGTTCGTACCGCAGGCCGCCGCGGACGCTGTCCGGCTCGGGGACGGTGGCGACGGCCTTGGCGAGCATCGGTGCGATCTCCATGCGGCCTGTCTACACGGCGTGCGCTCCCGTCCGGGTCGGGTGGGCTGCCGGCCTGGAGGCGCGGCTCGGCCCGAGCAGGCCGGCCGGCGTCAGTAGGGTGGTCGCGTGACGACCGTGCCCCCGCCGGCAGCGCCGGTTCCGGAACCGATCAGCCCCGTGCAGGCCGCCGCGCTACGCGACGGCACGCTCCCACCCGTCGAGGAGGTCCGGCCCGGCGTCTGGACCCTCGCGGTGCCGTTCCGGTTCGGCGTCCCCGACGCGACGCTCGTCTACGTCGTCGAGGCCTCCGACCGCTCGCTCACGGTGATCGATCCGGGGTGGTCGTCCGACGACGACCTCGGCCCGCTGCGCGAGGGGTTGGCGACCATCGGCCGTTCGCTCGACGACGTCGGCCTCGTCGTCGTGACGCACCTGCACGCCGACCACCTCGGTGCCGCCGCCGCGGTCCGGCGTGCCACGGGCGCCCGGGTCGCCATGCACCGGCTCGAGGTCGAGGCCCTCCGCCACGAGCGCGAGGACGCCGCGGCCAACGACGCCGAGATCGCGACCTGGGGTCTCCCCGAGCGCCTGCGGGCCGGCGTGGTCGAGGCCTGGGGGAGCGGGCGGCGCATCGGGCTCGGGCGGACGGCCGAGCCGTACGCGGACCTCCTGCTCGAGGACGGCGACCTGCTCCCGGTCCCCGGGCGGACGATCCGGACGCTCTGGACCCCCGGGCACACCGCGGGCCACTGCTGCTTCGTCGACGAGGCCGACGGGCTCCTCTTCACCGGCGACCACGTGCTGCCCCGGATCAACTCGGGCATCGGCCTCGGCGGCCGGACGGACACGAACCCGCTCGGCGACTACCTGGCCTCGCTCGGACGGCTCGACCGGTACGCGGACCTCGAGGTCTGCCCGGGGCACGAGTACCGGTTCCGGGACGTCGTCGCTCGGGCGCAGACCCTCGCGCGGCACCGCGAGGAGCGCTCCCGGCACGTCGCCGAGGCCTTGGACGCGCTGTCCTCGCCGACCCTGTTCGAGGTGGCCGCTCGCGTGCCGTTCAGCGGCGGGATCGAGTCGATGACGGGGTTCCTGCTCGCGAGCGCCCTCACCCAGACGGCGTTCCACGCGGCCCTGCTCGGCCGTCGCGGCGAGATCCGCGCCGCCTGAGCTCGCTGGCGCGTGCACCGAACCACGAACACGACGTCGAACCAGGGCGCGGATCCGGTTCGATGTCGGATTCGTGGTTCGTCGGCGCCGGCCCGCGGGCGGGCGGACCTCGTCAGGCGATCGTGGCCGCCAGGCGCTCCAGCGTGGTCGTGGCGTCGGCGAACTCGGCGTGGGCGTGGTCGGCGAGCGGGGCGAGGTCGGGCAGCCGGTCGGCGAGGGTCGCGCTCACCGTGACCGGGTAGAGCTTCATGCCGAGCGCGGTGCCGAGGATGAGGTGCAGCACGGGGGAGCCGTGGTCCCAGCCCTCGGTGGGCGTGCCGGCGTCGTAGGTCGCACCGCGGCTGACCACCGTCACGACCGGGCGGCCGGCGAGGGGCTGGACGTTCCCGGCGAGGACCCCGGGGACGTGGATGCGGTCGATCCACGCCTTCAGGGTGGACGGCACCGTGTAGTTGTACAGCGGCGCTCCGACGACGACGGCGTCGGCGGCGAGGAGTTCGTCGATGACCTCCTGCCGGAGCGCGTCGGCCTCGGGCGCGACGACCTCGTCGTCCGTGCGGTCCGCCGCTGCCCAGTGCAGCGCCGACGACTCGAGGTGCGGGAGCTGGTCGACGTGCAGGTCCCGTCGCACCACCGTGTACTCCGGGCCGCGGGCGCGCCAGGCATCGGCGAAGGCGGCGGTGAGGGCTCGCGAGCGGGAGTGCGCGAGGTCGGCGGACGAGTCGATGTGCAGGAGCGTGGGCATGGCACCACGCTACCGATGACCGGGTGCCGGATGACGGGAACGGCCCCGCGACGCCGGTGCGGCGCGAGGCGGGGCCGGGACGGGCCTCCCGTCCGGCACGCGGGTACGCGCCGGACGGGAGACGGGTGGAGCACGGCGCCGTCGGGACGGCGCCGCTGGTCAGCGCTGGGCGCGACGGCGACGCAGCGAGCGTGCACCGATCAGGCCGACGCCGGCGAGGACGAGACCGAGGGCCCACGGGAGGGCACTCGTCGAGTCGGTGCCGGTGTAGGCGAGGCGTCCCGTGGCGGTGTGCTGCACGGGGACCGCCGCAGGGGCGACCGGCGTGACGACCGCGACCGTCGCGGCGGCCGGCACCACGGTGACCGGGAAGGTCACGGACACGGTGTCCTGCGCCACGGTGATGTGGTGCGTGGACGCGTGCGGGAACGTGATGCGGACCGCGTACTCGTCGTCGTCCCACGCGATCTGGTCCGTGGCCACGTCGCTCGTCACGACGGGACGGGGCAGCTCGCCGGTCTCCTCGTCGGAGTCCTGGGTGCTGTTGCCGTACTGGTCGACGGCGAAGCCCTGGACCCACAGCGACTGACCCTGCTTGACCGTCGGCTGGCCGCCGTCCTCGAAGGTGGGCTCCGCGTCGAGGTCGGCGGGCTGGTGGATCGTGGTGATCGTGCCGTCGGGCTCGATGATCCACCCCGTCGAGGGCTTCTTCTCGTTGAAGATGTCCTCGGAGGTCGCGTCGCTGGCGTAGGCGAACACGCCGACCGCTGCGTCCGGGTTCACCGTGATCTCGACGTACTCGGTCGCGGTCGAGGTCCCGTTCGAGGCGACGACCGTGAAGTCGTACGGCCCCGACGTCAACGTGGTCCCGCTCAGCACGCCGGTCTTCGGGTCGAGGCTGACGCCGTCCGGCAGGTAGTCCTCGGGGGTGCTGCCGTCCTCGGGGTCGACCTCGTCCGGGTACGAGTACCCGATCGAGTACGTCACCGTGCCGCTGCCCGCGGCGACCGTGAAGGCGTGCGAGTAGGCGACGCCGGCCTTCTCGGTGAACGTCGACGGGGTGTCGGCGGAGTTCGAGTCGGCGTCGGCGAACGCGACGTCCTCGGTGACCTTCGCGGTCGAGGCGGACGTCGACGTGCTCGTGCCGGAGTCCGTGACCGTCAGGGTGACGACGTGGTCGATGTCGTCCGTGGTCAGCGTGTAGGACTCGTCGGACGACAGCACCGTGAGGTCGCCGTCGCGGGTCCAGGCGTAGGTGTGCGGCCCGGCGAAGCCGGTGGTCTCCGCGCGCAGGGTGGTGCCGACCGTGGCGTCGCCGACGATCTTCACCGTGTTCGCTGCGGTGACCTGCACGGCGTCGGGGGTGGTCGACGTGCCCGGGGTAGTGCCCGCCGGGGCGGTGGCGCCGCCGGCCGCCGGGGTCTGGTCGGTGGAGCCGGCGTCGGTGCCGGTGCCGGTGCCGGTGGACCCGGTGTCGGTCGAGCCGGAGCCGGTCGTGTCGGTGCCCGAGCCGGAGCCGGT
>Ga0153992_100014_pt1 | contig 129966 bp, 127 predicted proteins | sample TSNC076MetaG_FD_104683 | JGI IMG/M metagenome (GOLD analysis project Ga0153992, IMG submission 104683) | Attine ant fungus gardens microbial communities from North Carolina, USA - TSNC076 MetaG | ecosystem: Host-associated > Fungi > Mycelium > Unclassified | place: USA: North Carolina, Lumber... | reverse complement strand
CACGGCGTCCGCGACGGTGGCGCCCGACGGACGCGACGCGTCCCCGAGGACGCGACCCAGTGCCTCCAGGGCGGCTCCCCAGATCGCACCGGACGTCCCACCGGCCTTGTCCGACCAGGCGTCTGCGGCGATCCGGAGGACGGTTCCCGCCCCGGCACCGCGTCCGACCGCGTCGGCGGCGGCCTCCGACGCGGCGTGTGCGCCGCGCTGCATCCCGATACCGTGGTCGCCGTCACCCGCGACGGCGTCGATCCGCCCGAGTTCGTCGGCGTGCTCGTCGAGGAGCGCCCGGACGGCCGCGAACCGGTCGGCGATGCGCGCGGCCACGGCACGGGAGTCGTCGCTCGCCGGGCCGACCTCGTCGGGTGTCGCCTCGGCCGCCAGGACGGACGCGGCGACGCGTTCCTCCGGCACCGCTCCGCCCTTCCGGTACGCGGGCGTGTCCGCCGGCGCTGCCCAGAGCTCCTCGAGCTCGTCGTCCAACCAGAACAGCGTCAGGGAGACCCCGGCCATGTCGAAGCTCGTGACGAGTTCGCCCACCTCCGGTTCGACGAGGACGACCCCGGCGTCGACCAGGAGCCGCTGCACCGACCGGTAGACGACGAACAGCTCCTCGTACTTCACGCTCCCGAGCCCGTTGAGGATCGGGACGGCTCGCGACCCGTGCGCCGTGACCCCGGCCGGCAGCTCGTCGAGCAGCCGGCCGACCAGCAGCGACGCCAGCCCGTCCGCCGTCGGCACCTCGGTCTCGTCGATCCCGCGTTCGCCGTGGATGCCCATGCCGACCGCCATCCGGCCCTCCGGTACCTCGAACAACGGCTCCTCGGCACCGGGCAGCGAGCACCCGGAGAACGCGACGCCGAAGCTGCGCGTCCGGTCGTTCGCGCGGTCCGCGAGCGCCGTGACGGTGTCGAGGTCGTCCCCGCGTTCCGCCGCCGCCCCCGCCACCTTGAAGACGCAGAGGTCGCCGGCGATGCCACGACGGTCGTGCGCCCGGTCGGCCGGTGCCGAGGTGACGTCGTCGGTGACGCGCACGGTGCGGACCGGGATCCCCTCCGCCTCGAGCGTGCGCGCCGCGGCGTCGAAGTTCAGGACGTCGCCGGCGTAGTTGCCGTAGCTGAGGAGGACGCCACCGCCGTGCTCGCTCGCCCGTGCGACGGCCGCCACCTGCTGGGCGCTCGGGCTCGCGAACAGGTTGCCCATCGCCGCCCCGGCCGCCAGGCCGTGCCCGACGAGACCGCCGAACGCGGGGTAGTGCCCCGAACCACCGCCGATGACGACCGCGACGGTGCCGTCCGGGCTCGTCGTCGCACGGGCGACCCCGCCGTGCACCCGGCGCACCCAGCGCTCGTTCGCGGCGACGAACCCGTCGGTGGCCTCGTCCGCGAAGGACGCGGGGTCGTTGAACAGCCGGGTCATCGGGTCTCCTCCCGGGTCCGCACGTGGGTGGTGTCCAGCAGCTCGTCGGCCTTCGCCCCGCGGAAGAACTTCGTGCAGGAGATCATCACGGCCGCCACGAACGCCAGGACCCCGAGGGAGACGATGCCGAACGCCCCGCTGTCCGTCGGCACGACCTCGTTGATCGCGGTGCGCATGATCGGGGCGACGAACCCACCGAGGTTGCCGAGCGAGTTGATCAGCCCGATGCCGGCGGCCGCCGCGGCCCCGGTGAGGAACGCCGTCGGGTACGCCCAGGTGATCGGGCCCACCGCCAGGAAGCTCGCGACCGCCAGGGTGATGAACAGGATGCCGAGGACGGGCTGCCCGTTCGCCCCCGCCCACGCCGAGCCGAGGATCGACAGCCCGGTCGTGACGTAGAACAGCGTGCCCCAGCGTCGGCGGCGACCGACCGTGTCGGCGCGCGACCCGACGAGGTAGCAGGCGACCAGGCCGACGAGCCACGGGATCGCCGCGACGAGCCCGACCTGCCAGCCGACGTCCTGGCCGAGCAGCGCCGAGACCTGCTGCGGCAGGTAGAACGTCGTGCCGTACACGGCGACCTGCAGGCAGAAGTAGATGATCGTGAAGTACCAGACCCGGCCGCTCGCCATCGCCTTCCAGATGCCCGTCGGACCGTCCTCGCTGCGGGCGGAGTCCTCGCGGGCCATCGCCGCGGTCAGCGAGTCCTTCTCCCCCGGCTCGAGCCACTTCGCCTGCTGCGGGCTGTTCGTCAGGAACACCAGCGCCGCGATGCCGGCGAGCACGGCGAGCAGTCCCTCGCCCGCGAACATCACCTGCCACCCGTGGAACGGGGTCGCCTGGTCGCCGAAGCTGATGAGTCCGCCGGAGAGCGGCGCGCCGATCATCTGCGAGAACGGCTGCGCCAGGTAGAAGATCGCGAACATCCGCACGCGGACCTTGTTCGGGAACCACTCGGACAGGTACATGATCACGCCGGGGAACAGGCCCGCCTCGGTCACGCCGAGGACGAAGCGCAGCACGATGAACATCGTGTCGTTCGTCGTGAACGAGAACAGCGCGGCGACGATGCCCCACGTGATGGCGATGCGGGCGAGCCAGAAGCGCGCACCGAACCGCTTGAGGAGCAGGTTGGACGGGATCTCGAAGATCGCGTAGCCGATGAAGAAGATGCCGGCGCCGAGGGCGAACGCCGCGTCGGAGATGCCGCGGTCGACGCTGAGCGCCTCCTCGGCGAAGCCGACGTTGGTGCGGTCGAGGAAGGCGACGAAGTACAGGATGACGAGCATCGGCATCAGGTGCGTGGTCGCCTTGCCGATGGCGGACTTCAGGGCCGGGTCGTGGGTGGACCCCACGGCGGGGAGGGATGAGGACACGGTCGCTCCTTCGCGATCATGGTTCCGGAACTGGAGGCGCGGGTCGTCGCGCGCGGTCGGCGCGCGGCCCGCAGGCGGTGCCGCCTAGTGCATGTAGAGGCCGCCGTCGACGTTCAGGGTCTGTCCCGTGACGAATCCGGCGTCCTCGCCGATGAGGTACGCGATCGCGGCCGCGATGTCCCGCGGCGTCCCGATCCGGGGCAGGACCCCGTCGGCGGCCATCTCGGCCTTCCGCTCCTCGGTCAGCGTGCCGCCCATGATGTCGGTGTCGATCGGCCCGGGGGCGATCGCGTTGACGGTGACGCCGTGCGGGCCGAGCTCCCGGGCGAGCCCGCGGGTGAGGCCGATCACGCCCGCCTTGGCGACCGAGTACGGCGTCTTGCTGAACGTGCCGCCGCCGCGCTGGGCGGACACGGACGACAGGTTGACGATGCGCCCGTACCCGTTCCGCACCATCGACTCCGCCGCCCGCAGGCTCGCGAAGTGCACGCCGTCGAGGTTGATCGACAGCACGCGGTGCCACTCGCCCTCCGGCAGGTCGAGGTAGGCGTGCGCCGACGACACCCCCGCGAGGTTCACGAGGGCGGCCACCGGCGGCAGCTGCGCCTCGATCGTGTCGAAGGCGGCGCGGACGGCGGACTCGTCGGACACGTCCGCCCCGGCGCCGACGGCCTGCACGCCGTGCTGGTCGCGGACCTCGGCGGCGACGGCCTCGCTGGCCGCCTGGTCGAGGTCGATGATCCCGATGTTCCACCCGGCCTCGGCCAGGTGGTGGGCGGTCGCGCGTCCGATCCCCCGCGGGGAGGCGGCGCCGGTGAGGACGACGGTCTTCTGCTCGGTCATGTCCGTGCTCCTGGTGGTGCTCAGTGGATGGGGGCGGGGCCGAGCTCGTCGAGGAGCTTCTGCATCGCGACGTAGGCCTTGTTCCGGTAGGCGACGAGTTCGGGCGTGCGGTCGGCCGGCACGTCGAGGTACCCGGCGCCGGACTTCGTGCCGAGCTCGCCCGCGTCGACGTGCTGCTGCAGCGACGGCGGCGTGGCGAAGCGCTCGGGCCAGCGGGTCTGCAGCGACTCGAAGCAGAAGGCGTAGACGTCGAGTCCGGCCATGTCCGCGATGGCGAACGGGCCGAAGAACGGCAGGCGGAAGCCGAAGGTCGTGCGGACGATCGTGTCGATGTCGTCGGGGCTCGCGATGCCCTCGTCGGCGATCTTCGTGGCCTCCTCGAACAGGGCGTACTGCAGGCGGTTCAGGACGAAGCCCGTGGAGTCCTTCACCCGTGCCGACTGCTTGCCGGTGGCGGCGACGACGGCCTCGCCGACCGTGATCGCGTGCTCGTTCGTGGTCGGGTGCGGGATGAGCTCGACCCCGGGGATGAACGGTGCGGGGTTCGAGAAGTGCACGCCGAGGAACCGCTCGGGTCCGGTGACCGCCTCGGCGAGGGACGCGATGAGGATGGTCGACGTGTTCGACCCGATCACGGCGTCCGGTCGGGCGGCCGCGCTGATCCGGCGGAGCGTCGCGTGCTTGATCTCGAGCTTCTCCGGGACGGCCTCCTCGATGAAGTCGGCCGTCGCGACCGCTTCCTCGATGGAGGCGGCGGCGCTGAGGTGGGCGTCGACGCGTGCCACGGCGTCCGCGGGGAACAGGCCGTCGGTGACGAACTGCTCCGTCTCCGCGATGAGCCGGGCCCGGTTGGACTCGGCGATCTCGGCCGAGACGTCGGCGATCCGGACGGTGTGGCCGGCGAGGGCGAGGACCTGGGCGATCCCGCCGCCCATGTAGCCGGACCCGACGACGGCGATGTCGAGGGTGCGCGTGCTCATCGTGCTGCTCCTTCGGTGGTGGGTGCCGCCGCTGCGTCGAGCTTCGTCGTCGCGAGGACGGATCGGATGTACTGCTGGTTCGTGGCGCAGACGCCGAGGCTGTCCCCGCCGTACTGCTCCGTCATGACGATGCCGCGGAACCCGTCGGCCACGGCGTCGCGGAGGACCTGGCGGTAGTTGATGAGCCCGGCCTCCATCGTGCTCGGCGCGCTCGTCGCCCAGCTGCCGTCGCCCGCTTCGTCCCGGGTGTAGTTCTTCACGTGCAGGTAGTTCGTGTGCGGCATGGTCTTCGCGAAGAGCTCCCGCCAGTCCTCGACGGGACGGTGCAGGCGGATGAGGTTCGCGACGTCCGCGTTGAGCCCGACGTTGTCGAGGCCGATCTCCTCGATCAGCCGCACGGCGCTGTCCGCGGTGCCGAGGTACGTGTCCTCGTAGAGCTCGAGCGCCATCGGCAACCCGACGGAGGCCGCGTGCTCCCCGAGCTCACGGAGTCGGCGCACCGCCGCGGCCCGGACCTCGGGGTCGTCGGGGTCCTTCGGGCCCTGTGCGGTCCAGAACCACATGGCCGCGCGCTGGGCGTCGTTGAACGGCTGGTGCAGCCCGGTGGAGAAGACCTGCATCCCCCACTCGGCCGCGGCGTCGATCGTGCGGTGGGCGTACGCGAGGTTCTCCTCCTCGTGCCCGGGCTGGATGACGCTCCTGCGCTGCAGGTGCACCGACGGTATCCCGACGCCGTGGGCCTCCGCGATCGCGAACAGCTCGTCGCGTCGGGACCGCTCGAGGTCGGCGGGGCGGATGTGGCTGTCGGCGAGTTCGGCGAGCGAGAACCCGACCGCCTCGATCTGGGCGAACACGTCGTCCCAGACCTCGGGGTCGGCGTCGTGGAAGGCCACCCCGTCGCGCGTGACCGGGGGGAACCCGTGCAGGCACGTGGCGATCGGCCAGGTGTCGGCCGTCCAGCTCGCGGGGTCCCAGTCCTGCTCGACCCAGTCCTGTGGTGTGCTCACGGAATGCTCCCTTGCATGTCGCGGTTCGACAGCGAACCTCTTTCCTATAGGAAAGATACTCGCAGGATGCTCCCGCGCAACCCCCGTCGCGTGATCCGGTGTCTACCCGGTGTGGCTCGCGTCCGCTCGCGAGCGCAGCCGGACAGCGTCGATGTGGTGCCGCATCGCCGCCACCGCCTCGTCCGGCCCGACGGCGAGCGCGTCGAGCACCGCACGGTGCTCCTGCACGGCGCGGTCGGTGTCGTCCCCGCCGCCCTCGACGATCTGGCGCATCCGGTGCACGCGGGTCGTGATGATCTCGGACATCTCCTCGAGGAACGGGTTCCGCGTCGCGTCGAACACGAGTTGGTGGAACTGCCAGTCGCTCCGGAAGAACCGGGCCATGAGCTCCTCGGACGCCTGGGCCACCCCGGTGTCCGCGACCTCGGCGGCGACGGCGGCCTGTTCGGCGAGCGCGCGCTCGAGTCGCGCGCACAGGGCGGCCACGTCCCCGCGGGCGGCGAGCTCGACGGCGCCGCTCTCGACGATGAGCCGCGCGTCGAACAGGGCCTCGAGCTGGTCCCCGGCGAGCGGCGGGGAGACCCGGTACCCCTTGTTCGCCTCACGGGTCACGAGCCCGGTGCGCTCGAGCTGCACGAGCGCCTCGCGCACCGGGGTCGGGGAGACCCCGAGGGTGCGGGCGAGGCCGTCGATGGACAGCCGCATGCCGGGCTCGACGTCGTGGCCCATCAGGACCTCGAGCACCCGGTCGTAGACGCGGTCCCGCAGGCCGAGCTGCGTGATCCGTTCGGTCCCGAAGCCGGGCATCGTGGCTGCCATGCGTCGATCCTAGAGAATCGACGATGCCCGCCCGGTCGGTGGCCGCCGCCGCGCTCAGTAGAGCGCGTCGATGCCCAGCAGGTCGCCGAGCCCGAGCGTCCGCTGGCCCGTGTCGCACGTCGTCGACGCCGGCCGCATCACGAGGCCGCTGTTCTGCGCCGTGTGTCCGAGCCCGAACGCGTGTCCCCACTCGTGCGTCGCGACGCCGCGCAGGTCGAACCGGGCCCCCGTGCAGGTCGTCGACACCGACCACGCCACCGCCGTCGTGTACCGCTGGTCGACCTCGACGGCCGAACCGGACCGCGACCAGACACAGGTGACCGCGAGGGTGCCCGAGCGCAACGGACCCCAGCCGACCACGCTCGCACCGCTCGAGGCACCGCATCCGCCGCTCGAGGTCACGCCGTTCGGCTGCGTGGTGGTGCCGACGAGCCGCTCGGCGGCGCTCGACGTGACCTTCTTCCCGCACGCTGCAACGGCACCGGTCCACGCGTCCGCTCCGGCGCGGACCACCGATGCCCCCGAGGCCTTCTGCCCGGACGGGTTGTAGTACCAGCTCACCGGCGCGGTCCACCGGAACCCGAGCTTGGTGTACGTCGTGTTCGTGCAGCTCGACACCGGCTGCGCGGAGGTGGCGGTCGTGGCCGCGAGGGAGACCGCGGCGGACCGCGCCTGCACGGCGGCACGCTCCTGCCGGACCGCCGCCGGTGATCCGGACCACTCGTGGTCGATGCGCACCGCGAGGCCCGCCCGTCCGGCGTTCGTGACGGACACGTCACCCGGGTCACCGGATCCGGTGGCACCGACCGGCAGGGCGGACACGGTCGTGCCGACGCCGGGGACGGCGAACCGGCGTCCGTCGGGCAGGACGACGGTGCCGGACGACACGGCGCACCCGCTGGCGAGCTCCGCGACGGTGATCCGGTCTCCCCGGCACGTCGGTGCCGCCGCCGCGGGGTCGCCGTCGATCGACGTGCCGACGCCCACGGTCAGCACGATCCCGAGTGCGACCGCCCCTGCGGTCACGGAAACTGTCCGCACGATCCGACCCTCCTGGTCCCCTGTGCCGCGGCTGTCCCTCGCCCGGCGCAGCAAGTGTGCGGATCGGCCGCGGGCACGGTCAACCCCCCGAACTGGCGAGGCACGCGTCCGGGTCCCGCACGGTCCGGCAGGATCGGTGCATGGGATCACCCGCTGGACCGCGCTCGGTCGTCGTCATCGGGTCGGGCATCGCCGGTGCCGCGACCTTCTTCGCACTGGCCCGCCGTGGTGCGGACGTGACGCTGGTCGACGACGGGGCGACGGGCCAGGCGACCGCGGCGAGCGCCGGCATCCTGCAGCCGTGGTCGTCGGCGGTCGACGGTCCCTTCGCCGACCTGTACGTGCACGGGGCGGCGTTCTGGCCCGAGGTCCTGGCGCGCCTGGCGGACGTGGGCGTCACGCACACCGACCACCGCCGGAGCGGGGCGCTCGTGGTGAACACCGACCCGTCGGCGGTCGACGCCGCCGAGGAACGGGTGGAACGCCGCCGGGCCGCGGAGCCGGACGTCGTCGGCCGGGTCGAGCGCATCGGCGGCGATCGCGCGCGTGGGTTGTTCCCGCCGTTGGCCCCGGGCCTCGACGCGCTCTGGATCGAGGGCGGCGGCCGCGTCGACGGGCGGACGGTCCGCGACGCGCTCGTCGAGGCCGGGCGCCGTCACGGCGGGACGACCGTCACGGCACACGCGACGCTCGTCGACGACGGACGGGTGCGCGTCGGCGACCGGACCGTGGATCCCGACGCGATCGTGCTCGCCGGCGGCGCCTGGACGAACGACCTGCTCGGGGCGCTCGGGCTGCGGATCCCGGTCGCACCCCAGCGGGGGCAGATCACGCACCTGACGCTGCCCGGGGTGGACACCACGCACTGGCCCTCCGTGCACCCGCTCTCACACCACTACCTCGTCGCGTTCGACGGGTCGCGGATCGCCGTCGGAGCCACCCGTGAGACCGGCAGCGGCTTCGACGCCCGGGTCACGGCGGCCGGGCAGCTCCAGGTCCTCCGGGACGCCCTGTCGATCGCGCCGGGGCTCGCCGACGCGACGTTCCTGGAGACCCGCGTCGGCCTCCGCCCGCTCGCCGACGACACGATGCCGATCGTCGGGGCGGTCCCGGGGCACGAGGGCCTCTTCGTCGCGACGGGCTACGGTGCGGCGGGGCTCACGATGGGGCCCCTGCTCGGCGACGCCCTCGCCCGACTGGTCCTCGGCGAGGCCGCTCCCGAACTCGACGCCCTGCGGCCCGCCCCGACGGCGGTCGGGTAGTTCAGTCGTCCCCGGGCACCTGCACGAACCGCGGCGCCCCACGGTCCCGCAGCCGGAACCCGAGGTGCTGGTACAGCCCGATCGCGCCGGTGTTCCCGGCGGCGGCGTGCATCAGGGGTGTCTCGCCCCGCTGCCGGATGCCGTACGCGACGTCGAGCACGAGACGCCGCCCGAGCCCCTGCCCGCGGAACTCGGCGTCGGTGCAGACCGCGCTGATCTCCGTCCACCCCGGCGGGTGCAGGCGCTCTCCGGCCATGGCGATCAGGCGACCGTCACGCCGGACGCCGACGTAGCGGCCGAGCTCGATCGTGCGAGGGAGGAACGGCCCGGGCTTGGTCCGGGCGATGAGCTCGAGGATCTCGGGGACGTCGTCGGGCGTGAGTTCGACGGCCTCGGGGTCCGGAGCCCCCTCGATGTCCTCGCCGGTGAGCTGCACGCCGCCGGACCCCTCGACCGTGTGCCAGCCGTCCGGGAGCACCGCCGAGGCGCCGACGCCGAACACCGCGCCGGCACCGAGGAGCGCCCGGACGTCCTCCCAGTCCTGCGCGGTGGGCCGCTCCGGGATCCCGGTCCACACGGACACGTCGGGCAGGTACCGCGCGACCGCTCCCCGGCGCGCGGCGAACCGGGCGTGCGCGCCGTTGAGCGAGGCCAGCGCGGGGTTGTCGAGCAGCCGGGTCGGGGTGCCGTCGTCCGCGATCGTCAGGTCCAGGGTCCGGACGGCCTCGCCGCGGGCGTCTCCCCCGCGGAACCCGAGGTCCTCCAACCGCCGCCGGTCACCGTCGGCCCACCCCGCGGTGTCGGCGACGACGGCTGCCGCGAACCGGTTGCGTGCCCGGTCCACGATGTCGCCGACGTCCGCCACGGTGGTCAGGAGGACCTCCCCGGGTCGGGTCAGGTCGGTCGTCGTGGCGTCGGTCGTCATGCGTCCATCCTGCGACGCCGCACGGGTCCGACGGCGCGTCGTTGCTCCACGTGACGCACCCGCACCCGCTACCGCAGCCGCGCCGCCAGGAACCGCACCATGCGCCGCACGAGCTCGGCGCGCGACGACGCCCGGCGGTACTCGTGCCCCTCGCCCGCGAGCTCGAGGTACTCCACGTCGTGCGACCGCTCCCGCAACGCCGCCACGACCTGGTGCGCCTCGCCGATCGGCACGTTCGTGTCGAGCTCGCCGTGCACGACGAGCAGCGGTGCCGTGACGTCGTCGATCGCCCGCATCGGCGAGAGCGACGCCAGCAGCGCGGCGTCCTCCACGGGGTGCCCGTACTTCGTCACGGCCGCCGAGGCGATCCACGGTTCGGTGTCCCGGTAGAACGTCGCGAAGTCGCTCATCCCGCACACCGCAACGCCGGCGGCGAACACGTCCGGGGTGAACGCCAGCGACGCGAGGGTGGCGTAGCCACCGTAGGACCGCCCCTCGACGGCGACCCGGGAGCGGTCCGCGTACCCGTTCGACACCAGGAACCGTGCGCAGTCCACGACGTCGGCGAGCGCGTTCCAGCGCAGTGCGAGGTCGTCCGCGTGCACGAACTCACGACCGAAGCCGCTCGATCCACGGATGTTCGGCGCGAACACGGTGATCCCCGCGGCGGCGAGCGCCTGGTGCTGCGGCGAGAAGGTCGGTCGTTCCTGCGACTCCGGTCCGCCGTGCAGGTGCAGCATCGCCGCGCGTCCGAGGGGAGGCACGGCACCGGCATCCGGATCGCCGCCGGTCGACGACGCGGTCGGCTCCACCGCCCGGTACAGCCAACCGGTCAGCTCCAGACCGTCCCGCGCGGCGAACCGCTCGAGGGTCGGCTCGACCAACGGCACGTCGGGGAGCTCGGGGACGTCCGTCACCCGGCTCCACGTGAGGGCGTTCGTGTCGAGCCGCCAGAGCTCGCGCGGCCGGGTGGGGCCCTCGACGGCGAGGAGGACGCTCCGCCCGTCGCGGCTGAGCACCGGGTCCGTGACCACGTACCCGGGCAGGTCGGGCACGGGGGTGCGCGAGGCGTCGTGCGTGTTGATGAGGTCGAGTTCGCTGCGGCCGTCGACGTTCCACACCAGCAGGAGCGTCCGTCCGGCGTCGTCGGCGTCGAGGTACTCGAGCTCGGCGTCGGCACGCTCGACGATCCGTCGTGGCTGCCCCCGCCAGCCGTGCGGGCCGACGGGCTGCGCGACGAGCTGGCGGCGCGGGAGTCCGGCCTCGGTGGCGACGTAGGCGACGAGCGGGCTGGTCTCGCTCGCCGGTGACGGCCGGAGGAACGCGATCTCGGCCGAGCCGTCCGGGGTGTCGGTCAGCAGCGCGTGGCTCTCGTCGGTGAGCCGGTCCACGACGACGACGAACTCGTGGCCGCGCTGGCCATCCCGGAGCACGACGAGGCGTTCCTCGACGGAGAGGTCGAGGATGTGGATGAGCTCCCCGACGGCGAGGTCGTCGCGGTCGCCGGACACCGGGTCGACGAGGTACGAGCGCGCGGGCTGCTCGGGCTCGGTGGACGGCAGCGTGATCACGACCCGGTGCCCGCTGCGGCTCCACGGTCCGAGTTCGGCGTGCTGGTACCGCGAGCCGGCGATCTGTGCGGCGTCGCTGCCGTCGGGTCGGACGACCCACACCTGCTGCTTCACGCCGCCGTCGGTCGCGATCGCCACCGCGAGCCACTCCCCGTCGGAGGACCACGTCACCCGGATGACCGGGTCGTCGGAGAGCGGGATCCGGACGGGCTCCGGCGGCGGACCGTCGACGACGACGTCTTGCACGAAGACCTCGGGGCTGCCGTGCCGGTCGCTGACGAAGGCCACCCGTCGCGCGTTCCGCGTCATGGTCGGCCCCCACGACCCCCAGGCCGCGACGAGGCGCTCGCCCAGACCGACCGCCTGCTCGACGCGGGCCGACGACCCGACGCGATCCGTCCCTCTCCCCACGGGCTCGGCCGCCACGTCGCTCCGCAGGCTCCGCGACGCGTCGGAACCGGCCCGCGTGGCCCCAGTCCGCACCGTCGGCCCGCTCACCGCACCCCCTGGTGCTGCAACCACATCTCGATCAGGCCGAGCTGCCAGAGCGCGTTCGCGCCGATCTCGGTCCGCGTGCCGTTCGGGTCCTGGAGCATCCGCTCGACGGTACCCGGGTCGAACAGGCCGCGCTCCCGTGCCTCCGGGGCGTGCAGCGCCTGCCGGACCCGCTCCAGGTACGGACCCTCGAGCTGCCGGATCGCCGGGACCGGGAAGTACCCCTTCGTCCGGTCGATGACCGCGTCCGGGACGATGCCGCGCGACGCCCGCTTCATCACGCCCTTGCCGCCGTCGGCGAGCTTGAGCTCCGGTGGGATCGCCCCGGCGAACTCGACGAACTCGTGGTCGAGGAACGGCACCCGCGCCTCGAGCCCCCACGCCATCGTCATGTTGTCGACGCGCTTCACCGGGTCGTCGACGAGCATCGTCATCGTGTCGCTGCGGAGTGCGGCGTCGACGCTGGTCTCCGCTCCCGGAACCGCGAACGAGGCGTCGACGAACGCCGACGGGGTGTCGTCGTCGCTCCGCCAGCGTTCCCCGAGCATCGGCTGGAGCGCCGACCACCTCCGGTCCATGAACACCGATCGGTAGGCCTCCGCGGCCTCGTCCCGCGGGACGGACGCGAGCGGCGGGTACCAGCTGTAGCCGCCGAGCACCTCGTCCGCACCCTGCCCGGACTGGACGACCTTGACGTGCTGCGAGACCTCCTGCGAGAGCAGGTAGAACGCGACGCAGTCGTGGCTGACCATCGGTTCGCTCATCGCCTGCACGGCTCCGTCGATGCCGTCGAGCAGGCGCGACGACGGGATCCGGATGCGGTGGTGGTCGGTGGCGAAGTGCCGCGCGACCTCGTCGGAGTACTCGAACTCGTCCCCGGACTCGCCACCCGCCGACTCGAAGCCGATGCTGAACGTGGCGAGGTCCTGCTGCCCGGCCTCGGCGAGCAGGGCCACCACGAGGGACGAGTCGATGCCCCCGGAGAGCAGCACCCCGACCGGGACGTCGGCGACCATCCGGCGCTCGACCGCGGTGCGGAGCTTCTCGGTGAAGCCGTCCTGCCAGTCCTGCTCGGACCAGTCGGCGCGGGCGGGGTCGCGCTCGAACCGGGGTTCCCAGTAGACGGTGTCCGTGAACGCGCCGGACGGCTCGATCACCCGGACGGTCGCCGGCGGGAGCTTGCCGACGCCGGACAGGATGGTGCGCGGTGCCGGCACGATCGAGTGGAACGACATGTACGACGCGAACGCGACCGGGTCGATGGACGTGTCGACGCTGTGCCCACCGCCGTCGCCGGCACCCGCGTTCCCCGCCAGGACCGCCGGCAGCGAGCTGGCGAAGCGCATCCCGCCCGGGACCTCGGCGACGTACAGCGGCTTGATGCCGAGCCGGTCGCGGGCGAGGACGAGCCGACCGCTGGCGTGCTCCCAGATCGCGATCGCGAACATCCCGATCAGGTGGTCGACGAAGTCCGTGCCCCACTCGGCGTACGCGGCGACGATGACCTCGGTGTCCGAGGTCGAGTCGAACGTGTGCCCCTTGCCGTGCAGCTCGTCGCGGAGCTGCCGGTAGTTGTAGACCATGCCGTTGTAGGCGATCGTCAGCCCGAGCCGCGCCACCACCATCGGCTGCGCGCCGGCGGTGGACAGGTCGACGATCGACAGCCGGCGGTGCCCGAGCGCGACCGGGCCGCGTGCCCACAGTCCGTCGCCGTCCGGGCCACGGTGCCGCAGGCAGCCGGTCATCCGCGCCACCGCCCCGACGTCCGGTGCCGTGCCGTCGAACCGGATCTCGCCCGCGAGTCCACACATCAGCGTTCCCCTGTCGTTCCGATGATCCAGGTGTCCTTGGCGCCGCCACCCCGCGAGGAGTTCACGACCATGCTGCCCTCGGGTGCAACCCGGGTGAGCGCGACGTCGGCGAGGTGGGTGTCGTCCGGTCCGGTGCCGGTGACGTACACGAACGCGCGGAGGTCGACGTGCCGGGGGTCGAGTCCAGCCGGGCCGATGGTCGGGTGCGAGGAGAGCTGCACGACCTCCTGTCCGACCCAGCGCGCCGGGTCCGCCGCGATCGCCCGTCGGCGTTCGGCAACCTCGGGTGCGCTGGCGCTCGGGCCGATCAGCACGTCGCGCCCGCCCTCGCCGTCGACCGGCTTCGTCACGAGTTCGCCGACGCGGTCGAGCACGGAGAGCCGCTCCCCCTCGATGCTCGTGCGGTACGTCGGCACCGAGTCGAGCAGGGGCTTCTCGTCGAGGTAGTACCAGATGAGGTCGGGCACGTTGACGTACATCGCCTTGTCGTCGACGAGCGCGTTGCCCGGCGCGTTGGCCAGGTGCACCCGGCCCGCGGCCGCCACGTCGAGGATGCGCGCTCCGAGGTCCGGCACGCCCTCGGTGGACAGGGCGCGCACGTCGCGGTCGATCCGCAGGTACAGCGCGTCCAGGACCTCGCCGCTCGCCCCGACGACGACGCGGCCGTCACGGACGTCCAGGTCGGGTCCGGACAGGAGGCGCAGCCCGGCCCCGTCGGCCAGCCGGCGGTGCTCGAACCACGCGCCGGCGGCGGGGCCGTCGCTGATCAGCGCGATCACCGGGTCCGGGTTGCCGGTGACCGCGGTCGCGTTGGTCCGCAGCGTCTCGCGGAGGCGCGCGGTGACCCCCGAGGGGTCGCGCAGGTTCGCCGGACGCGGCGCGTCCGGCACCACCTCGTCCATCAGCTCGCGGAGCGCGATGCCGTACGCGACGCCGGACGGCGACCGGACGTTGTCCTCGAGGACGCGCCACCCGCCGAACTCGTTCCGGACCAGGTCGAACCCCATCACCGGTGCCCGGACGGCGGACGCGGGGAGCCGTGCCGCGTCCGGGTCCCAGCCGTTCGCGCCGACGAACTGGTGCTCGTCCATCGCGCCGTCGGCCACGATCCGTCGCGGACCGTAGGCGTCCCGCAGGAACAGCTCGATCGCCCGGGCACGCTGCCCGAGGCCGGCGGCCAGCTGACTCCACTCGTACGCGCTGATCGTCCGCGGGACGAGGTCGCACCCGAACGCCTGGACCCCGCCGTCCACGACGAAGCCGACCTCGTGGGCACGGGTCCAGGCGTCGCGGGCGGCGCAGCGGTCGACGGTCGTCTCGGCGTCCCAGCCGCGGAAGAAGGCGGCCAGGTCGCGGAACGCCGGACGTGGTCGGGCCCCGGGACCGACCGCCTCGTCGCCGGCGCGGACACGGTACGCCGGCAGCGTGACGGTCGGGTGCTCGGCGCGACCGGACGGCGTCCCGGCGGTGTCCTCGACGACCGAGGCCACGACGTCGTCGAGCTCGCCGCGCTCGGCGTACGCGGTGCGCTGTCGGTCGGTGGAGTTGCCGCGGGCGAGGGTGTCCTCGACCAGGCCGGCCACGGTGCCCCAGTCCCCGAGCTCCTCGAGCTCCGGACGCAGCCGCGAGACGAGCTGGCGGACCGCGGTCTCGGCGGGGAGGCGTTCCGGGTGCTGTCCGAGGCCGAGCAGCTCGCCGCTCAGTCCGCTGCGTGCCGCCTGCCACATCGCGGCACGGTGCAGGGGTTCGCTGCGGGGGTGCCACTCGGCACCGGACTCCACGGCCTTCTCGGCCTTCCGGACGGCCGCGCGGAAGAGTCCGGCGATGAGGACGGCGTCGTCCACGATCGGGGTCGCGTCGCAGACCCGCAGCTCGAGCGTCGGGGCGTGCGACGACGGCCGCACGTCGAAGTACGCCATCTTCTTGTCGGCGATGACGCCGGAGGCGATGAGGTCGTCGAGCACCCGGTCGTACTCGGCGGCGCTCGACACCCGCCCGAAGCTGCCGGCGGACGGCCAGCGCTGCCAGATGATGCTGCGGAAGGACGAGTACCCGGTGTCCTGGCCGTTCCAGAAGGGGCTCGACGCGCTGAGGGCCAGCAGGACCGGGAGCGCGGGCGCCACCCGCTGGGCGATCTGCACCGCCAGGTCGCGGTCGCTCACCCCGACGTGCACCTGCAGCCCGCAGATGAGCTGCTCGTCGACGAGCATCCGGTACTGCTCCTGCATCCGGCCGTACCGTCCGCCGCTCGTCAGCTCGAAGTCGGCGTACTCGGAGCGCGGTGCGGTGCCGGCCGCCGCGATGGTGACGCCGGCGGGGGCGATCGCCGCGCTGAGCTCCTGCCGCAGGTCGACGATCACCCGTCTGAGGTCGTCGAGGGTGCGCACCACGGGGGTGTTCGTCTCGATGGTGGTCCGCTGCAGTTCCGCGCCGAAGCGGTCGGCGGGCAGCTTGGGCAGAAGGCGCGGGGCCTTCGCGGATAGTCGGCCGGACTCGAGGTCGATGAGGTGCAGCTCTTCCTCGGCGCCGAGCGTCAGCTCTGCACTCATGTCTGGAACCTACCCGGGACGGCTGGGGTCGCGACGGGCGGGTCGGGAGATGTTGCACGCCCGAAACACGCACGGCGGGGTACACCGCGCTGGGAACGCGGCTGTACCGGCACGTAGGAACGAAGCATGCCGACCACCGTGTTCTGCCTCCATGCCCTCGGGTCGAGTTCCGAGGAGTTCGTCGGCATCCGCAGCCGTCTCGCCGGCACGCTCGACCTCGTCGGCATCGACCTGCCCGGGTTCGGCCGGTCGTCCTCCGTGACCGGCACCACCGTCGAGGAGATGACCGAACGCGTCGAACGGGCCATCGGCCGGAGCGGTGCGACCGAGTGGGCCCTCGTCGGACACTCCATGGGGGGCAAGATCGCCTCGATCGTCGCGTCCCGGACCATCGACGGCTCGAACGGCCTGTTCGGGCTCCGCGCGGTCGTCCTCCTCGCCGCCTCGCCGCTCTCCCCGGAGCCGATGGACGAGGAGCGACGCACCACCATGCTCGACTGGGCGGCGGACGGCGAGATCGGCCCGGACGAGGCCGAGGCCTTCGTCGACGCGAACACCGCCGCCCGACTGCCGTTCGAGTCGCTCGACCAGGCCGTGCAGGACGTGCAGCGCACCGCGCCGCAGGCCTGGACGGACTGGCTCGTCCGTGGCAGCCGGGAGGACTGGTCGACGACGTTCCCGCCGAACCCGGTGCCGGCCCTCGTGCTCGCCGGCGGGGAGGACGGCGACCTCGGTCCGGACGCGCAGCGCGAGCTGAACCTGCCGCACTGGACCGCCGGCGAGTTCGCCGTCGTGCCCGGAGCCGCCCACCTCCTGCCGTGGGAACGGCCTGACGAGGTCGCCGACCGCATCCGCGACTTCTGGCGTCGCCGCGTCGAGCACGGACCCGTCGTGCCCGCCGACACCGCCCGCGTCATCGCCTCGCCCCGCGTGAGCGCCCGGACCCGCGGCATCCTCGCCGTGCGGGCGCTGCCCGACGACCCCGAGCGTGCACCACGCGCGCTGAGCCGACCGCAGCTCGACACCCTCCGCGCGGTGGCCCGGGTCGTCGTGCCGCAGCCGGGCGACCGGCCGGTCGACCTCGCGCTGCGCGTGGACGACCAACTCGCCGAGGGCCTCGGCGACGGCTGGCGCCCCGACGGGCTCCCCGCTGACCTCGACGCCTACCGTGCAGCCCTCGACGCGCTCCAGGCGGAGGCCGCGCAGGGCGACGAGCACCTCGCCGCCGTCCTCGCCGCGGTCGACGCCGGCGAGTGGACGCCGGCTTCGGGCCCGCTCGACGCCGACCAGCTCCGGGCCTGGGCCGAGGACGCCGGCGTCGACCTCGCGAAGCAGTGGGTGGCCCACCCGGCGACGATGGCCGAGATCGACTACGACGGCTTCGCCAACGGCGGCGACGGCGTCCGCAAACAGGGCTTCCTGCTCCTCGGGGCCGGACAGCGAGAAGCATGGGAACCGGCAGGAGCCGAACGATGAACCTCACTGGACAGCGACGCTACGACGAGGACGAGGTCGTCGACGTGGTCGTCGTCGGCACCGGTGCCGGCGGCGCGCCCCTGCTCGCGACCCTGGCGCGGCGCGGCCTGCGGGTCGTCGCGCTCGAGGCGGGACCGAACACCGAGCCGGGCGACCACACCCCGGACGAGGTCGAGGCCCCCGGCGACATCAACTGGATGGACGAGCGGATCAGCGGCGGCAGCGCCCCCACCGCGTTCGGGCCGAACAACAGCGGCACCGGTGTCGGCGGCTCGACCCTGCACTGGGGTGCGTTCACACCGCGGCCGAACGAGCACGACATCCGGCTGCGCACCGACAGCGGGCAGGGCGAGGACTGGCCGATCGACCACGCCGACCTGATCGGCTGGATCGAGCAGGTCGAGCACGACGTCGGCGTCGCCGGCCCCGCGCACTACCCGTGGGACCCGGCCCGTCGTTACCGCATGGGACCGCCTGCCCGGAACGCCTCGTCCGACATGATGATGCGCGGCGCCGCGGCCGTCGGCATCACCGCGACGGACGCCCCCGTCGGCCTCACCACCGAGGACCGCCACCAGGAGCACCACGGCCTCCGGCAGGCGTGCGTCTCGTGCGGGTCCTGCCACCAGGGCTGCCGGAACGGCGCGAAGGTGTCGATGGACACGACCTACCTGCCCGCCGCGGTGGCCTTCGGCGCCGAGATCCGCGCCGAGGCCTTCGTGCACGGCATCGAGCTCGACGCCCGCGGCGAGGTCGACGCCGTCGTCTACCGCCAGGACGGTCGCGACCACCGGCAGCGCACCCGATCGCTCGTGCTCGCCGCCGGTGGCATCGAGACCCCGCGGCTGCTGCTGCACACCGGTCTCGCGAACAGCAGCGGCCAGGTCGGCCGGAACTTCACCGCGCACGGGGCGACCCAGGTGTGGGCGACGTTCGACGACCCGATGCGGTCCTACCGCGGCTACCCGTCGTCGATCATCACCGAGGACTTCATCCGCCCGGAGGACGCCGACTTCGCCGGGGGCTACCTGATCCAGAGCCTCGGCGTGCAGCCGCTCACCCTCACCACGTCGCTCGTGCGCGGCGGTGGTCTGCGCGGGGCCGAGCTCGTGCGGGCGCTGCGGGACTACCCGCGGATGGCCGGCGTCGGGATCAACGCCGAGTGCCTGCCCTACGACGACAACCGGCTCGTGCTCGCCGACGAGGTGGACGAGAACGGGGTGCCGAAGGCCCGCGTGACGTTCTCGCCGGGGTCCAACGAGGAGGCCATCACGAAGCACGCGGTGCGCACGATGACCGCGATCGTCGAGGCGGCCGGCGGGAAGGACGTCCGCGTCCTCGACCGCACGGCGCACACGGTCGGCACCGCCCGGATGGGCACGGACGCCGGGAGTTCCGTGGTGGACGACGCCGGCCGGTCGTGGGACGTGCCGAACCTGTGGATCGTGGACAACTCGGTGTTCCCGAGCTCCCTCATCGCGAACCCGGCGCTGACGATCATGGCGCTCTCGCTCCGGACCGCCGACCGCCTGCTCCGCACTGGCCGGTGAAGTATCACTGAGGCTTGGTACGGGAGGCCTCACCGCCGGGTGGTGCTCCCGGGCAAGGTTGAAGCCCACCACCGCGGCAACGGTGATGGGCTTCGATTTGCTCTCCGAGTGGAAAGCCGAGGACGGGCAATCGCCGTTCCCGAGTCCAACGCTCGGGTTCAGTGTAATCGAGCTCCGGCCCGATCGCACGCCCGTCCCGGCCAACCGCTCCTCGTGTCCGCCGGCGCTGACACCGGAGGTGGTCTCGATGTCGAACGACACTGATCCCAAGCCCAGGCGTCAGGTGCTCTGGCTGGGGGTCGCTGGCTTGCTCGTGAACCTCGCCAGGCTCCTCGTCGACCTGGTCCGGAAGGACTGAGACAGGGTTCCCCGCACTCGCGGACGACGGGTGCGGGGAACTCCGGGCGTCAGCCGCGCGTCCGCGTCAGCCGCCGGTTGAGCGCCCCGTTGAGCAGCGCGACGAGCAGCCCGACCGCGAACACGAGCGTCCCGAAGCACAGCACCTGCGGCGGCATCCCGGCCTTCGCGGCGCCGTACACGAACAGCGGGAACGTGACCGAGGGCCCGGCGACGAACGACGTGATCACGTAGTCGTCGATGGACATCGCGAGCGCCAGGAGTCCGGCGGCGAGCATCCCGGGGGCGAGCAGCGGCAGCGTCACGAGCCGGAAGGCCTGGAACGGCGTCGCCCCGAGGTCGCCGGCGGCCTCCTCGAGCGCCCGCGACGTCCCGGCGATCCGCGCCCGGAGCACCACGACCACGTACGCCACGTCGAAGGCCACGTGCGTCAGGAGCACGGTGAGGAACCCGGTGCCGAGGCCGATCGACAGGAAGAACGACAGCGACGCCGACCCGACCACGATCGACGGCGCCGCGATGTCCGCGAACACCACGGCGTTCACGGCACCCCGTCCAGGGAACCGGTAGCGCTCGAGCGCGAGGGCCAGCGGCAGGCCGATCGCGACCGAGATGAGGGCGGCGAGGAACGCGATCACGACCGAGGTGACGAACGCCTCCCCGAGCCCGGAGACGTTCACGAGGTTCGCGTACCAGTACGTCGTGAACCCGTTCCACGCGAACGACAACCGGTTCGTCGGGGCGTCGTTGAACGAGTACACGATCATGTAGACGATCGGCACGAGGGTGATCGCGATGACCACCCAGTACACGATGGCGAGCCACGGCCCGCGGCGGTTCACCCCGTGTCGACGCCCGCCGGGAGCCACTCGGGCATCAACGGGCGCGGTCGCGGTGGCGGGACGGGACGGTGCGACGGCGGTCATACGAGGTCCTCGAGGTCGTCGGTGCCGGAGACGCGGGCGTAGATGAACAGGATGATGCCGAGCACGACCATGAGCACGGTCGACAGGGCTGCGGCGACGTTGTACTGCTGGTTGCCGGAGTAGGCGTCCTGGATGGCCTGGCCGATCGTGTACGTGTTCGTGCCGCCGAGGAGCGCCGAGTTCACCGGGTCGCCCACGCAGTCGATGAACACGAGGAGCACCCCGGCGAAGATCCCGGACCGGGACAGCGGCAGCGTGGTGTGCCAGAACGCCCGGAACCTCCCGGCGTACAGGTCGTTGGCCGCCTCGCCGAGCCGCGGGTCGATGCGCTCGAGCGCGGCGTAGATCGGCAGCACCATGAACGCCAGGTCGTTGTAGGCGTCCCCGAAGATCACCGCACCGGAGGTCCCGAGGATGTGGAAGTCCTTGCCTGCGAGCCCGATGCCCTGCAGCACCGTGACGACCGGCCCCTGGGATGCCAGCACGAATGCCCACATGTCGGTCCGGATCACGAACGACACCAGGAAGCTGACGAACACGAGCATGAGCAGCGGGTTCTTCCACCGCGGGGACACCCGGAACGCGATGAAGTACGCCACCGGGTACCCGACGATGATCGTGACGATCGTCGCCGCGGCCCCGTACCAGAGCGACCGGAGCAGGAACGTCAGGTACGGCACCTGGGGGTCGACGAACAGCGACGAGTAGATCCCGAAGTTCCAGGTGAACGTGTAGCCGTCGTCCGGGTTGCCGGACATCAGCGACACGATGAGTCCGGACACGAGCGGGATGACGAAGAACACGCAGAGGTACGCGGTGCCGACGATCGCGAGCAGGAACGGTACCCGCAGCTTCCGGCGCCCGGGCGCGCTGCCGATCCCGGCGAGCGCCGCCGTCCCGACCGCGCTCACGACTGCACCACCGCGTTGAAGATCCCGTTCCACTCCGAGTACTCGTCGTAGTTCTCGAACACGCGGAACTCGTGCGACTTCGCCAGGACCTCCTCGGACGGGAACACCAGCGGACTGTCGGCCACGGTGGGGTCGTCGAGCTCGTTCCGGACGTAGTCCTCGGCGCCGGGCACCGGGCACACGTAGTTCACCCAGTCCTCGACGATGCCGGCGGTCTTCGGCGTGTAGTAGAAGTTCATCCACTCCAGGGCGGACACCGGGTTCGCCGCCTGCTTCGGGATCATCAGGTTGTCGTGCCACATCATCTGGCCCTCCTCCGGTGTGACGAAGCGCAGGTGCTCGAAGCCCGACTGCTGGGCCTGGAAGACGTCACCGGACCAGGCCTGGGTGATCCAGGTGTCGCCGTTCTCGAGCTTGTTGATGTAGCTCTGGTCGTAGAACCCGGCGACGTTCGGCCGGAGCTTCCGCAACCAGCGCTGTGCCGTCCGCCAGTCGGCCGCGGTCGACTCCTCGGGGGCGATGCCGTTGGCGAGGAGGCCGAGGGACCCGAGCTCGGTGTTGTCGCTCATGAGCCCGACGCGGCCGGCGAACGCCGGGTCGAGCAGGTCCTGGAACGACGTGATCTCGCGGTCGACGTACTTCGGGTTGTAGGCGAGTCCGGTGAACCCGGTCTGCCACACGACGGAGTGCTTGTTGCCGGGGTCGTACGTCGGGTCCTTCACCGAGTCGGAGGCGTTCGCCGCGAAGTTCGGCAGCCGCGAGTGGTCGAGCTCGCACACGAACCCGTTCTTGATCATCTCGGTGAGCTCGTAGCCGTTGGTCATCACGACGAGGTCGTAGCCGGTGGCGCCCTGGGCCCGGAGGATCGGCGAGACCGTCGCGTAGAACGTCGCGTTGTCCTGGATCACGGCCTGGTAGTCGACCCGGATGCCGGTGGCCCGTTCGAAGAGCTCGAGCGACTCGGACTTGCCGTGGTCGGAGTCGATGTACAGCGGCCAGTTCGCGAAGTTGAGCTGCTTGGTCGGCTTGGCGTCCTTCCAGAACGCCGTCCAGTCGACTGCCGGGCCGGTGGAGGCCGCGGACCCCTTGATGCTGCAGCCGGCGAGGAGCGCGGCGACGGCGGCCGCGCCGCCGCCGGCCAGGAACCCGCGTCGACTCACCCGCGCGGACGTCAGTCCGCGCACCAGGTCGGGGCGACTCACGCGACCGCTCCTGCGGTGGCGGGTGCGGACTGGAGGCGCGGGTCGGCTCCGGTGGTGAGGGTCGCGTCGGACGCGGGGTGCGCCTCCAGGCCGAAGCCGTGGTCGACGCCCCACGTGAGCCAGACCTCGGTGCCGGTCGCGATCCGCGGCCCGCCCTTCGAGTTCTGCGCGAAGACGGAGACTCGGCCCGCTCCGGGGACGTCGACGAGGTACTGGGTGCTGACCCCGGAGAACGAGACGTCGACCACGCGTCCGGGGCCGAGGATGTTGCGGCCGGCCTCGCGCGCCGGCTCGGTGGTGCGGATCTTGAGCTTCTCCGGGCGCACGCCGACGACGACGCGGCCGGAGGTCGCGACCGCGCGGTCCGCGGGGACGGCCACCGTGCCGCCCACGGTCTCGACGACGAGCAGGCCGCCGTCGGTGCCGCGGACCTCGCCGTCGAGCAGGTTCGACTGCCCGAGGAAGTTCGCGACGAACGCGGTGCGCGGCAGCTCGTAGAGGTCCTGGGGGCTGCCCATCTGCTCGATCCGGCCGCCGTTCATGACGGCGACCGTGTCGGCCATCGTCATCGCCTCCTCCTGGTCGTGGGTGACGTGCAGGAACGTCAGCCCGACCTCGGCCTGGATCGTCTTCAGCTCGAGCTGCATCTGGTGCCGGAGCTTCAGGTCGAGCGCACCGAGCGGCTCGTCGAGCAGGAGCAGCGCGGGTCGGTTCACGATTGCCCGGGCCAGTGCGACGCGCTGCTGCATGCCGCCGGAGAGCTGCGCCGGACGCTTCGACGCCGAGCCCTCGAGCTCGACGAGCCGCAGCGCTTCGGTCGCCTTCGTCATCGGGTCCGGGATGCGTCGGCGCTTCAGCCCGAACGCGACGTTGTCGAGCACGCTCATGTGCGGGAAGAGCGCGTAGTTCTGGAACACCGTGTTGACGGGCCGCTGGTACGGCTTCGTGTCGGTGACGTCCCGGCCGCCGATGGTGATCGTTCCGCTCGTGGGTTCCTCGAGTCCGGCGACGAGCCGCAGGGTCGTGGTCTTCCCGCAGCCGGACGGGCCGAGGAGTGCGAAGAACGACCCGGCCGGGACGGTCAGGTCGAGCGCGTCGACCGCGGTGTGCCCGGGGAAGGACTTGGTGATCCGGTCGAGCCGGAGATCGGCTCCCGATTCGGCGAAGGTGCCGGTCATTGCCATGGTGCCTCCTGCTGCTCGTGCTGCTGGGTCGGGTTCGGGGTCAGCCGATGTAGGACATGACGTGCTTGATGCGGGTGTAGTCGTCGAAGCCGTACTGGGACAGGTCCTTGCCGTAGCCGCTGTGCTTGAAGCCGCCGTGCGGCATCTCGGCGACGATCGGGATGTGCGTGTTGATCCACACGCAGCCGGAGTCGAGGTCGCGGGCGAAGCGCATCGCCCGGGCGTGGTCGGTCGTCCACACGGAGCTCGCCAGGCCGTACTCGACGTCGTTCGCCCAGGTCAGGGCCTGCTGGTCGGTGCCGAAACGCTGCACGGTCTGCACCGGGCCGAACACCTCCTGCTGCACGATCCGGTCGTCCTGGCGCAGCCCCGAGACGATCGTCGCCTCGTGGTGGTAGCCGACGTCGCCGATGCGGTGGCCGCCCAGCTCGATCGCGGCGTGGTCCGGGAGGGTGTCGAGGAACCCGCGGACCTGCTCGAGCTGCGCGGCGTTGTTCACCGGGCCGAAGTACGGCGCCGGCTCGTCCGGACCCGTCCGCGCGTTCGCCCGGGCAGCGTCGGCGAGCGCGGCGACGAACTCGTCGTGGATGCCGTCCTGCACGAGCAGCCGGGTCGCGGCGGTGCAGTCCTGCCCGGCGTTGAAGAACCCGGCGGCGACGATCCCGGCCGCCGCGGCGGCGACGTCGGCGTCGTCGAACACGATCACCGGCGCCTTGCCGCCGAGCTCGAGGTGCGTGCGCTTGAGGTCCCCGGCGGCGGCGCGGGCCACGGCCGTCCCGGCCCGCACCGACCCGGTGATGGAGACGAGCTGGGGCGTGGGGTGGTCGATCATCGCCGCACCGGTGCTGCGGTCCCCCACGACCACGTTGAGGACACCGGGCGGCAGGAACTCCGCGGCGACCTCGGCGAGGAGCAGGGTGGACAGGGGCGTGGTGTCGCTCGGCTTGAGGACGGTGGTGTTGCCCGCGGCGAGCGCCGGGGCGAACTTCCACACCGCCATGTTGAGCGGGTAGTTCCACGGGGTCACCTGGGCGACGACGCCGATCGGCTCGCGGCGGACGAACGAGGTGTGGTCGGCCAGGTACTCGCCGGCGCTGCGGCCCTCGAGGTTCCGGGCGGCTCCGGCGAAGAAGCGGATCTGGTCGACGGAGAGCAGGATCTCGTCCTCGACCAGCGTGGCGCGGGGCTTCCCGGTGTCGAGCGACTCCAGGTCGGCGAACTCCTCGGCGCGCTGCTCCAGGGCGTCGGCGATCCGGAAGAGCGCGAGCTGGCGTTCCCCGGGTGTCGTGCGGCGCCAGGACTCGAACGCGGTGGCGGCCGCGCGGAAGGCGTCGTCGACGTCCGCTGCGGTCGAGACCGGCGACGTGCCGTACACGTGTTCGTCGGTCGGGGCGACGAGGTCCATCGTCGCCGTGCCGCGGGCGTCGACGTACTCGCCCCCGACGAAGTTCCGGAGGACCCTGGTGGCCGTCATCGCCGACGTCCCCGTGCCTGTGTCACTGTCCAGCATGGCGGCGATACTGGCACGGAATCCCGCGGTTCGGAAGACTTGTAACAACGGAAATCGTCGTGAAACACGGCGTTCACAACGGAATCCCTTGCTTTCTCGGTCGTACCGCTGCCATGCTGTCCGGCATGGCGGCAGCACCACGACGTCCCGGACCGATCGACGAGACCTCCAAGCGGATCATCGAGCAACTCCAGGCCGACGGACGCCGCCCGTACGGCGAGATCGGCAAGGCGGTCGGTCTCAGCGAGGCGGCGGTCCGGCAGCGTGTCCAGAAGCTCACCGAGACCGGCGTCATGCAGATCGTCGCGGTGACCGACCCGATGCAACTCGGGTTCCACCGGCAGGCGATGATCGGCATCCGCGTGAACGGCGACACCCGAACGGTCGCCGACGCGCTCGAGCAGCACCCGGCGGTCGACTACCTCGTGATGACCGCCGGCAGCTTCGACCTCATGGTGGAGGTCGTCTGCGAGGACGACGACGACCTCATCGAACTGCTCAACGGCACGATCCGGGCCATCCCGGGCGTGACCGCCACCGAGACCTTCGTCTACCTGCAACTCCGCAAACAGCTCTACGACTGGGGAACGCGATGACCATCTCCGAACCGACGACGCGCCTGGGCTCCTACGACCCCTCCGCACCGGTCGACAACGACGACCTGCAGCGCAAGTCCCGCGACCACCTCTGGATGCACTTCGCCCGGCACGGTGCGAACCAGGCCGGCGCCGAGGTGCCGATCATGGTCAGGGGCGAGGGACACCACGTCTACGACAGCCACGGCAAGGGCTACATCGACGGGCTCTCCGGCCTGTTCGTCGTCGCCGCCGGCCACGGGCGGAAGCGCCTCGCCGAGATGGCCGCCAAGCAGGCCGAGACGCTGAGCTTCTTCCCGATCTGGTCGTACGCGCACCCCGCGGCGATCGAGCTCGCCGACCGCCTGGCCGACCACGCCCCCGGCGACCTCAACAAGGTGTTCTTCTCCACCGGCGGCGGCGAGGCCGTCGAGACCGCCTTCAAGCTCGCGAAGTACTACTGGAAGCTCCGCGGCAAGCCGATGAAGCACAAGGTGATCTCCCGCGCGGTCGCGTACCACGGCACCCCGCAGGGCGCGCTCGCGATCACCGGCATCCCCGCGATGAAGCAGATGTTCGAGCCGCTCGCACCCGGCGGGTTCCGCGTCCCGAACACGAACTACTACCGCGCGGCCGAGATGGGCTTCGCCGGCGAGACCGAGGAGGAGTTCGGCTTCTGGGCGGCCGAGCGCATCCGCGAGATGATCGAGTTCGAGGGCCCCGACACCGTGGCCGCGGTGTTCCTCGAGCCCGTCCAGAACTCCGGCGGCTGCTTCACCCCGCCGCCCGGGTACTTCCAGCGGGTCCGCGAGATCTGCGACGAGTACGACGTCCTGCTCGTCTCGGACGAGGTCATCTGCGCGTTCGGCCGCATCGGCACGATGTTCGCGTGCGACACGTACGGCTTCGTGCCGGACATGATCACCTGCGCGAAGGCGATGACCTCCGGGTACTCCCCGATCGGCGCGACGATCATCAGCGACAAGCTCTTCGAGCCGTTCTCGACGGGCGACACGACCTTCTACCACGGCTACACGTTCGGCGGGCACCCCGTCTCGGCCGCCGTCGCCATGGAGAACCTCGACATCTTCGAGGAGGAGGGCCTGCTGCAGAACGTCCAGCAGAACGCTCCCCTCTTCAAGGCCGAGCTGGACACCCTGCGAGACCTGCCGATCGTCGGCGACGTCCGCGGTGACGGGTACTTCTACGGCATCGAGCTCGTGAAGGACAAGGCGACCAAGACGACCTTCGACGACGCCGAGTCGGAGCACCTGCTCCGCGGGTTCCTCTCGAAGGCACTGTTCGACGCGGGGCTGTACTGCCGCGCCGACGACCGCGGCGACCCCGTCGTGCAGCTCGCGCCGCCGCTCACCATCGGGCAGCCGGAGTTCCGCGAGATCACCTCGATCCTGCGGAGCGTCCTGTCCGAGGCCGGCTCGAAGATCTGACCGTGCGCGGCTACCGGGGCGTCTCGTTCTGGCTCGACCGACTCGTCTCCACCGGACGCGACGACCTGACGCCCCGGCCGCCGCTCGACGGCGACACCACCGCCGACGTCTGCATCGTCGGCGGTGGACTGACGGGTCTCTGGACCGCCTGGTACCTGCACCAGGCCGACCCGCTCCTCCGGATCCTCGTCGTCGAACGCGAGATCGCGGGGTTCGGCGCCTCCGGCCGCAACGGCGGCTGGTGCTCGGCGCTCTTCCCGCGGTCCGCGTCGTCGATCGCCGAGCAGCACGGCCGCGACGCGGCGCTCGCGCTGCGCGCGGCGATGCGCGACACCGTGGACGAGGTCGGCCGCGCCGCCGCGGAGGCGGACATCGACTGCGACTACGTCAAGGGCGGCACGGTCCTCTACGCACGCTCGGCGGTGCAGGAGCGCGCCGCCCGCGACGAGGTCGCCGCGTCCGCGACGTGGGGCGACACCATGACGTACCGCGACGCGCGCGCCGGTGACGCGGCCGGGTCGGCCGGCGTCGCGTGGACCCCCGACTGCGCGCGTGTCCAGCCCGCCGCGCTGGTCCGTGGCCTGGCGGCCGCCCTGGAGGCACGGGGCGTCCGGATCGCGGAGCACACGCCCGCCGTGTCGTGGGCTCCGGGGCGGGTGGTCACCTCGCGCGGGACCGTGTCGGCGGGTGCCGTGGTGATCGCGGTCGAGGGCTACGGCGCGCAGCTCACGCAGACGAGGCGGCGAGTCCTGCCGCTGTACTCGCTCATGATCGCGACCGCGCCGTTGCCCGCCGCGGTGTGGGAGCGCATCGGACTCGAGCACGGGCAGACCTTCTCGGACTACCGGCACCTGCTCGTCTACGGCCAGCGCACCGCGGACGACCGGCTCGCGTTCGGCGGTCGGGGTGCGCGGTACCACTGGGGCTCGTCGATCACGCCCGGCCACGACCGGGTCCCGCGCGTGTTCGCGCACCTGCGCTCCGCGCTCGTCGACCTGTTCCCCGCGGTGGCCGACGCGCCGATCACGCACACCTGGGGCGGCCCGCTCGGGGTCCCGCGCGACTGGTGCGCCTCGGTCACGTGGGACGGGCACGTCGGGACCGCGGGCGGGTACGTGGGCGACGGGCTGTCGACGACGAACCTGGCCGGGCGGACCCTCGCCGACCTCGTGCGCGGTGAGTCGTCGTCCCTGACCTCGCTGCCCTGGGTGAACCACCGCTCGCCGGACTGGGAGCCGGAGCCGCTGCGCTTCCTCGGCGCGAACGCCGGGCTCCTGGCGACCGACCTCGCCGACCGCGAGGAAGCACTGACCGGACGGCCGAGCCTGGCCGCCCGACTGATGGCCCCGCTGACGGGAGGACACTGATGACGATTCCTGGTGACCACGACGTGGACGTCGTGGTCGTGGGGGCCGGGGTCTCCGGACTCACCGCAGCACGGGCAATCGCACGGGGTGGGCAGCGGGTCGTCGTGCTCGAGGCCCGCGACCGCATCGGCGGCCGGACCTGGACGGACACCGCGCTCGGGGTCCCGGTGGACCTCGGCGCGTCGTGGATCCACGGCATCGACGGCAACCCGCTGTGGTCCCTCGCGCGGTCCTTCGGCATCGAGACCGTCGAGTTCACCGTCGGCAGCTTCCAGTTCGACGGCCGGCCGATCGCCTGGCACGACCCGTCCGGTGCACCCCTGACCGGAGCCGCCGCCGCGGCGTTCGTCGCCGACCTGCACGCCGTCGACGCCGCGCTCCCCGACGCCGTCGCGCAGGCCGAACCGGGCACCACCTACGACGAGGTCGTGGCGTCGGTGGTGTCCGACCTCGGGTGGTCCGGCGCACGGGCCGACCGCGTCCGGGAGTACGCGGCCCACCGCTCCGAGGACCTCTGCGGCGCCCCGGTGTCGGACCTGGACGCGCACGGCCTCGACGAGGAGCACGTCGCCGGGGACGAGGTCGTCTTCCCCGGCGGCTACGGACAGTACGCCGACGCGCTCGCCTCCGGGCTGGACGTCCGGACGTCGTCGGTCGTCCGGTCCGTGACGTCCTCGGACGACTCGGTCACGGTGGGGCTGTCGGACGGGTCCGCCGTCACGGCGGCGCACGCGGTCGTGACCGTGCCGCTCGGTGTCCTGCAGGCCGGGGACGTGACCTTCGACCCGCCCCTGTCCGGACCGGCGGCCGAGGCGCTCGGACGACTCGGGATGGGCGTCTACGACAAGGTGTTCCTGCGCTTCCCCGAGTCCTTCTGGGGCGGCGACTGGGTGGTGCGCCAGCAGGGCGGGGCCGGCACGGACTGGCACTCCTGGTACGACATGTCCCGGGTGACCGGCGTCCCCGTGCTGGCCGCGCTCGTCGGCGGCGCCGGGGCACGGCGGCTCGAGACCCTGTCCGACGAGGCGATCGTCGACGAGGCCACCGCGGCGCTCCGGTTCGCGTTCGGACCGGTCGTGCCCGCGCCCGAGGCGGTACGCGTCACGCGCTGGGCGGCGGACCCGTTCGCGAAGGGGTCGTACTCGTACCTGCACGTCGGCGCGACGCCGGAGGACCACGACCGGCTCGGCACCCCGATCGGTCGGGTGCAGCTCGCCGGCGAGGCCACGTGGGGCGACGACCCGGCGACCGTGCACGGTGCGCTGCTGTCCGGGCTCCGGGCCGCCGGACGGGTGCTCGGGCGGGACGTCGGGGTGGCCGACCTGGTCGACTGAGCCGCGCGCACCCCGGCGGTCCACGGCTGGCGCTCTACACTCGGCGCGTGACCACTCGGCCGGCCCGACCGCAGCACGAGCACCGCGCGCCCGTCGCCGTCGCGGTGCTCGTCAACCTCGCCCTGAGCCTGCTCCTGCCCGACGAGGTGTTGTTCTTCCCCTCGTGGGTGGTCCCGCTCCTCGGGGTCCTGCTCCTCACCCCGCTCATCGTGTTCAACCCGCGGCGGCTGACCCGCGAGACCACGTGGTCGCGGTGGCTGTCCACCGGGCTCGCCGTCCTGCTCACGGTCGCGAACCAGCTCACCGTCGTCCGGACGATCGACCAGCTCCTGCACGGCCACCCGGACGGCGGGGCGGTCCTGCTCACCGCGCTGCAGGTCTGGGTGAGCAGCATCATCGCGTTCGGGCTCGTGTACTGGGAGCTCGACCGCGGCGGTCCGGTGGCGCGACGGCAGCCGGGGCTCTGGGTGACGGACCAGGCCGACTTCCAGTTCCCACAGGAGACCGACCCGAAGACGGCCGCGTGGCGCCCCGTCTACCTCGACTACCTCTACGTCGCCCTGACGAACATGATGGCGTTCAGCCCCACGGACACGATGCCGATGACGATCCGGGCGAAGATGATCATGGCCTACCAGTCGATCGGCGGCTTCATCCTGCTGGCCCTCGTCATCTCGCGCGCGGTCAACATCATCAGCTGACGGTCCGCCCGACGAGCGCCTCGGAGACGTCCCAGAGCCGCGCGGCGTCCGCGTCGCGCAGGACGGGAGCCCACGGCGTCCGGCGCCCGGCCGGACCGCCGACCTGCCCGGGACCGGTCGGGCCGACGAACGCACCGTCGAGGTCCGGGTCCGTCGCCGCGAGCAGCGCCGGTTCGGCCGCCGAAGCGGGTGTCCCGACGAGGAGACCCCGCGCCGACAGCCAGCGGATCAGGCGCACGGACACCGTGTCGCCGGACCGTCCGATCTCCGGACGCGCGGCGAGCAGGCTCGTCGGCGCGATGCCCGGGTGGCTGACCGCGCTCGTGATCCCCCAGCCGCCCGCACGGCTCCGGCGACCGAGTTCCCGGGCGAAGAGCGCACACGCGAGCTTCGACTGCGCGTACGCCCGCGCGACGTCGTAGTCCCGCTCGAACTGCAGGTCGTCCCACCGGATCGAGGCCCGCTGCGCCGCCACGCTCGACTGCATCACGACCCGGCCACCGGCAGCCCGGAGGAGCGGGAGCAGCCCGCCGACGAGCGCGACGTGGCCGAGGTGGTTCGTCCCGAACTGCAGCTCGAAGCCGTCCCGCGTGGTCTGCCGTTCCGGGGGGTTCATCACGCCGGCGTTCCCGACCACCACGTCGATCGGGGTGCCCTCGGACCGCAGCCGGTCGGCGAGCGTCGCGACGGACTCGAGCGAGGACAGGTCGAGGTCCTCGAGCACCACGGCGGCGCCCGGGTGCTCCCGCGTGATCCGGGCCGCGGCCGCCGTGCCCTTGCCGCGGTTGCGGACCGGCATGACGACCTGCGCACCGGCGCCGGCGAACCGGGAGGCGATCTCGAGGCCGATGCCGTCGCTCGCCCCGGTCACGAGCACCCGGCGCCCGCCGAGGTCCGGGAGGGTCAGTCGTTCGTTCCGTGCCATGGTCTGCCTCTTCCGTCGTGGTCGGCACCGGATCCGGCACCCGGGACGATCGTCGTCGCCCGCGGCCGGCGCAACCACGGCCTGACGATCCGTGGCTCCGGCGACCGACCCGGTGGAGGATGGGCACATGATCGACCGAGCGTCCCTCGCCGACTTCCTCCGCGGCCGCCGTGAGGCCCTGCAACCCGAGGACGTCGGCCTGCCCCGCGGTGCGCGCCGCCGGACGGAGGGGCTCCGCCGCGAGGAGGTGGCGCTCCTGTCGAACATGTCCGTCGACTACTACGCCAGGCTCGAGCGCGAGCGCGGACCGCAGCCGTCCGAGCAGATGCTCGCGGCGATCGCGCAGGGGCTCCGGCTGACCATCGACGAGCGCGACCACCTGTTCCGCCTCGCCGGACACCAGCCGCCGCCGGTGGGTCCCGGCGGCGACCACGTCAGCCCCGGCATGATGCGGATCTTCGACCGTCTCGTCGACACCCCGGCCGAGATCGTCACCGAACTCGGCGAGACCCTCCAGCAGACACCACTCGCCGCCGCGATCACCGGGGACGCCGCGGCACGGACGGGGGACGCGCGCAGCCTCGGGTTCCGGTGGTTCACCGACCCGGCGATGCGGGACCTGCACCCGGAGGAGGACCACGAGTTCCTGTCCCGCATGTACGCGTCGGGACTCCGCGGGCTCGTCGCGCAGCGTGGCCCCACGTCGCGGGCGGCGCACCTCGCCGACGTGCTGCTCGCGAGCAACGACGAGTTCCGGCAGGTCTGGGCCCGGCACGAGGTCGGGCTCCGCCCCCGCGAGGTGAAGCACTACCGGCACCCCGAGGTCGGCCTGCTCACCCTGCACTGCCAGGTCCTGCAGGACCCGGAACGGTCGCACATGCTGCTCGTCTGGACCGCGGAACCGGGGAGCGAGAGCGCCGAACGGCTCCGACTGCTGTCGGTGATCGGTTCCGCCGCCGTCGCTCCCCGGTGACCCGGCTCAGGCGCCGTGCGCCTCCTCGGCGACCGGCTGCCACTCGCGCCACGTCGCCAGGCGCGACTCGTAGTCCCGCTCGGCGATGCCGAGCGGTGCCTTGCCGAAGAAGACGCGGAGCGGCGGCTGTTCGGCGTCGACGACCTTCAGGATCGCGGACCGCGTCGCCTCGGGCTTGCCGGGGTCGGCCGCGGACGGGCGCTTCGACGCTGCCTCGCGGACGTCGGCGTACGCCGGGTCCTCCTCGCTGTGCTTCGACGAGGGTCCGGACCAGTCGGTGGAGAACCCACCCGGTTCGACCAGCGTGACGTGGATGCCGAACCCGGCGACCTCCTGCGCGAGGGACTGCGAGATGCCCTCGAGCGCCCACTTCGAGGCGTGGTAGGCACCGACGGTCGGGAAGGCGCTGATGCCGCCGATGCTCGACACCTGGATGATGTGACCGGATCCCTGACCGCGCATGATCGGCAGCGCCGCCTGGGTCACCCAGAGCGCGCGAACAGGTTCGTCTCGAGCTGTGCCCGGACCTCGTCCTCGGTGAGCTCCTCGACCATGCCGAAGTGTCCGTACCCGGCGTTGTTGACCACCACGTCGAGCGACCCGAAGTGCTCGGCCGCGCGCTGCACGGCGGCGGTGTCCGCGTCGTGGTCGGTCACGTCGAGCTGCAACCCGAGGAAGGTGTCCGGGTACTGCTCGACCAGGTCCTGCACGTCGTCGGTGTTGCGTGCGGTCCCGGCGACCGAGTCACCGCGTTCCAGTGCGGCCTCGGCCCATTCGCGTCCGAAGCCCTTCGATGCTCCGGTGATGAACCACGTCTTGCTCATGTGTCCTCCTGTCGTCTGACCGTGCCAGCCAACGCCGGATCCACTGGCGTCACCCCGAGGGCCGGGGGACGCGTGCGTCGACCGGACAGTCACGGTCGGGGCGCCGCGAACTCCAGGTTGACGTCGTCCGGATCCTGCACGGACAGGATGACGAGACCGAACGGCGGCAGGTCGGTGACGTCGCCGTGCGGGATGCCCGCTGCGTCGAGCCGGGTGACGGCCCGGTGCAGGTCGTCGACCGAGGCCACGCGGAACGACACGTGGTCCAGGCCGACGCGGTCCGGGTCGAACCGGTCACCGGCCGGGGCGACGGGCCGGAGCCCGAGGGTCTGCCCGCCGAACGTGAACGAACACCCGCCGTAGGTCCGCCACGGGTCGTCGTGGACGGTCGGGTCGTCGATCTGATCGCTGAAGTCGCTCCCCGGGGGCATCCCGAACAGCTCTTGGTAGAACGCCTTGCTCCGGTGGATGTCGGTGACGGTCAGCCGCACGTGCGAGAAGCCGAGCGGGGTGACGACGGGATCGCTCATCGGTCGATCCTGGACCGGCATGCTGATCTTGTGCTTGTTGATCTTGTGGTCAACAATGGCGACATGGACGTCATCACCGGTACGCCGCTCCGCTCGCCCCTCCACCAAGAGACCGGCTCGCCCCGACGATCGGCCCGCGTCGGCCTCGTGCAGGCGCACTGGGTGGACGATCCCGCCGGACACCGTCGACTCCTCGCGGACGGGATCGCCACCGCCGCAGCGAACGGCGCCACCGCGGTGTTCCTGCAGGAGCTCACGCTGTCCCGGTACCCGGGCGACACCCCGGCGAGCGGGACCCCGAAGGACGGAGCGGAGTCCCTCGTCGACGGCCCGACCGTGACGTTCGCGCGCGAGCAGGCTCGGCGCCACGGCGTGTTCGTGCACGCCTCGCTGTACGAGCGTCCGGCCGAGGACGACCACCCCGAGGACCCGCGCGGGTACAACACCGCCGTGCTCGTCGCACCGGACGGCACGCTGGTCGGCCGGACGCGCAAGACGCACATCCCGATCAGCGCCGGCTACTACGAGGACACCTACTTCCGTCCGGGTGCCGACGCCGACCCCTTCCCGGTGTACGACGCCGCGGGCGTCCGCCTCGGTCTGCCGACCTGCTGGGACGAGTGGTTCCCCGAGGTCGCGCGGTCGTACGGCCTCGCCGGGAGCGAGGTCCTCGCCTACCCGACCGCGATCGGCTCCGAACCGACCTTCCCCGACTTCGACACCGCCCCGATCTGGCGCCGGGTGATCGTGGCGAACGGCATCACCGCCGGGCAGTTCATGGTCGTCCCGAACCGCTGGGGTGACGAGGGCGACATCACCTTCTACGGCTCGTCGTTCATCTCCGACCCGTTCGGCCGCGTGCTGGTCGAGGCGCCGCGTGACGCCGACGTCGTGCTCGTCGCGGACCTCGACCTCGACGCCCGCGTCGAGTGGCTCCGCCTCTTCCCCTTCTACGTGACCAGGCGACCCGACCTGTACGACGGTCTCGTGCAGGAGGTCGACCCCGTGCGGGACGGCCACGGCGCGCACGAGGCGATCCGTGCCTCCCTGGCGGTGCACTCGTGAGCTGGCGGATGCCGGCGGAGACGGCGCCGCAGGCACGCACCTGGATGGCGTTCCCACGGCCGGGCCTCACGCTGGGGGACGACCCGGCGAGCGCCGAGGCCGCGCGCAGCGTGTGGGCGGCGACCGCGAACACCATCAGCGAGTTCCAGCCCGTCACCGTGGTCGTCGACCCGGTCGCCCGCGACGACGCCCGCCGACTGCTCTCGGCCGAGGTCGCGGTGCTCGAGACGCCGCTCGACGACTTCTGGATGCGCGACATCGGTCCGACCTTCGTCGTCGACCCGTCCACCGGAGCCCGCGGCGCGGTCGACTGGGTGTTCAACGGCTGGGGCGCGAACGCCTGGTCGACCTGGACGCGCGACGCCGAGGTCGCGGCCACCGTCGCTGCAGCCGCCGGCGTGGAGCGCATCCCGTCGCTGCTCGTCAACGAGGGCGGCGCGATCCACGTCGACGGCACCGGTCGTGTGCTCGTGACCGAGACCGTGCAACTCGACCCGCGACGGAACCCCCACGCCGACCGTGCACGGGTGGAGGACGAGCTGGCGCGGACGATCGGCGCGACCGAGGTGATCTGGCTGCCCCGCGGGCTGACCCGCGACTACGACGGGTTCGGCACCCGCGGGCACGTCGACATGGTGGCGACCTTCGCCGGGGCAGCGACGGACACGGTCCTGCTGCACGCCCAACCGGACCCCGGGCACCCCGACCACCTCGTCATGCCGATCGTCCGGCGCGCGATCGAGGAGGCCACCGACGCCGTGATCGTCGAACTACCGGCACCCGGCACCCTCGCCGACGCCGGTGGGCCGGTCGACTGGAACTACGTCAACCACGTCGTGGTGAACGGCGCCGTGATCGCCTGCGGGTTCGGCGAGCCGGCCGCGGACGACCGGGCGCGGGGGATCCTCGCGGACGTGTACCCGGGGCGCGAGGTCCGGACGATCGACGCGCGGGAGGTCTTCGCCCGCGGCGGTGGCCTGCACTGCATCACGCAGCAGGAGCCCGCCGTCTGATCAGCCGGCCGCGGCGAGCCCGATCCGCGGCTGCAGCCAGGCGAGGCCCGCGGCGAGCGCCACCCGCGCCGTCGCCCAGCCGTGCACACCGTCGGGCACGACCCAGGTCGCGACGTGCATGCCGGCGGCGCGGGCGTGCGCCGCCATCACCGGCATGACCGGGCCGTACCGGTGGTCGAGTGCGCCCGCCGCGAAGAAGGCGTTCGAGTCCCGGAACGGCGTCCCGGCGCGGAGCAGTGCCGCCGGCTGAGCGGCGGCCCACGCGGCACGGTCGCCCGCGAACCCGTCGGCGATGGTGGTCGGATCCGATCCGAGCGACGGGCCGGCCTCGCCGGAGACGTCGACGAGGTTCCCGAACCGGCCCGGGTCCCCGGCTCCGAGTTGGATCGCGCACGTCCCGCCCTGCGAGAAGCCGCCGATGGTCCACGCCGACGGTGCGGTCTGCACCCTGAGGTGGCTCGTCACCCACGCCGGCACGTCCTGCGTGAGGTAGGTCCGGCTGTTGCCGAGTCGGCCGTCGACGCACATCGGATTCGCCGACTGCGGGCCGAGCTGATCGGGGACGACGACGATCGGGGCCAGCCCGCGGTCGACGGTGGCGAGGGCGTCGAGCGTCTGCTCGATGTGCCCGCCGCCCAGCAGGTCGTCCGGGCCGGCGCCGCGGGACTGGCCGGACAGCAGCACGTCGACCGGCAGCGCGGGCGGGTCGGCGGTGAGCGCGGCCGGCGGCAGGTAGAGGAGCGCCTGGCGAGCGACGAAGTGCGACCGTGTCGCCGGGATCGTCACCCGGAGCAGTCGCCCCTGCGCGGGCAGGTCGGTCGGGGCGGCCCAGGTCGTGGCGAGGTCGAGGCTCGACGGTGCGGGGGCGGATCCGGGTGCCTCCGCCGCGGGGATCCCGCCCGCGGCCGAGGCGACGGGGGTCGGCTTGGAGGACGGGGCTGCCGTCGGGGTCGCCGTGGCCGTCGGGCCGGAGGTCGCTGCGGCACCGGGGGCCCCGGTGCCGACGGCGTGGGCCACTCCCCAGCCGCCGGCAGCGCCGAGCGCCAGGCCGACCGCCAGGCCGGCGGCGAGCAGTCCCGTCGAGCGGGAGCGGGCTCCTCGTGTCCGTGTCATCGGTCGTCCTCGTCCGTGCGGCGTCCGGCCCCGTGCCGGTCGCGACGACCCGATCGTAGGGAGCCGTCCCCGGAGCGTCCCTGCCGTTCCGGTCCGGCTGGCTGAGCATCCTCCCGGCCGGTCCCAGGGTTCCCGCGTGCGTCCCGTGCACGCCGTCACGGCAAGCGACACCGCGTACATCGTCGCTCGTGCGACTGGACCCCACGGCGAGTCGGACGGGGCACGCACCCTCGGTATGGTCGGCGGATCGGTCCACCCGACACGGTCCGCGCACCGCCGCGCGGACCCCGGCCCCGCGGCACGTCCGCGCGCAGGAGGGAACTCCCATGGCATCACCCATCGCCGTCACCGCTCCGCCGTCACCGGCACGTGGCGGGTCGCTGAAGCGGAGCCTCGGGCTCTGGGCGATCGTCGGCCTCGGGCTCGGGTACATGACCCCGACCGTCGTCTTCGACACGTTCGGCATCGTCTCCGGCGAGACCGACGGCGCCGTGCCCAGCGCGTACGTGATCGCCCTCGTGATCATGCTCCTCACCGCGGTGAGCTACGGGAAGATGGTGCGCGTGTACCCGGCGGCGGGCTCCGCGTACACGTACGTCCGCGAATCGATCCACCCGAACGCCGGCTTCATGGTCGGGTGGGCCTCGCTCCTCGACTACCTGCTCCTGCCGATGGTGAACGCGCTCATCATCCGGCTGTACCTCGAGCAGGTCTTCCCCTCGCTGCCCGCCTGGGTGACGGTCGTCGTCTACACGCTGTTCGTGACGACGGTGATCTGCCTGTCGATGCGCGGGACGTCGAACCTGAACATGGTCCTGCTCATCGGGGCGATCCTGGCGATGATCGCCTTCGTGGTGTTCGCCGTGATCGAGCTCGTCCGCGGCGCCGGCGCGGGCACCGTCGTCAGCACCGAGCCGTTCGTGCACGACGGGGTGACGATGTCCGCGCTGCTGACCGGCGCGACCGTCGTCTGCTTCTCGTTCATCGGCTTCGACGCGGTGACGATGTACACGGAGGAGGCGAAGAGCGTCCGGATCATGCCGAAGGCGATCCTGCTGACCGTCCTGATCGGCGGCCTGATCTTCCTGGTGTCGGCGTACTTCGCGCAGCTCAGGTTCCCGACGAACGCCCCGTTCGGCGAGTTCACGGACGACCCGCTCCCGCAGATCGGCCTGCTCGTCGGCGGCAAGGTCTTCCAGGCGATCCTCGTCGCCGCCGGCTTCGTCGCCGCGCTGGCGTCGGGCCTCGCCTCGCACGCGAGCGTCGCCCGCATGCTGCTCGTGATGGGCCGCAACAACGTCCTGCCGAAGAAGGTCTTCGGCTACGTCAGCCCGCGCACCCGCACGCCGATCCTGAACGTGATCGTCGTGGGGGCGGTCACGCTGCTCGCGATGACCTTCTCCCTCGACACGATCTCGTCGTACATCAACTTCGGCGCGCTCATCGCGTTCACGTTCGTCAACCTGACCGTGATCGTGCACTTCGCCTGGCGCGAGGGCCGTCGTCACTCGACCCGCGACCGCTTCACCTACATCGTCCTGCCCGGGGTCGCGATGCTGCTCACCGGTGTTCTCTGGTCTCAGCTGCACGCCGACGCCCTCATCGCCGGTGGCGTCTGGGCCGCGATCGGGTTCGTGTACCTGCTCGTCATCACGAAGGGGTTCCGGATCCAGCCGAAGGGCTTCGACGAGAACCAGCCCGTGACGGGCGTGAACAAGCAACTGACCGAACTGGACGCACAGGAGACACGATGACCGACACCACGACCGTCTACGCCGTGACCGACCCGGCGACCGGCAGCACGCTCGCGACCTTCCCGACCATCACCGACGACGAGCTGCACGCGGCGATCGACGCCGCCGACCGAGCGCACCGCACCGACCGGAGCACCGTCGCGGACCGGGCCGCGCTGCTGCACCGCGTCGCCGACCTGTACCGCGAGCGTCGCGACGAGCTCGCCGCGACGATCGTGCGCGAGATGGCGAAGCCGATCGACCAGGCCGTCGGCGAGGTCGACTTCTGCGCCGACATCTACGACTACTACGCCGACCACGCCGAGGAGTTCCTCGCCGACCAGCCCATCACCCTCGCCGACGGCAGCGAGGGCAGCGCGTTCATCCGGAAGTCCTCGATCGGGGTGCTGCTCGGGATCATGCCGTGGAACTTCCCCGCGTACCAGATCGCCCGCTTCGCCGGCCCGAACCTCCTCATCGGCAACACGGTCCTGCTGAAGCACGCGCCGCAGTGCCCGGAGTCGGCCCTGGCGATCGAGCGGATCTTCCACGACGCCGGCTTCCCCGAGGGGGCGTACACGAACGTCTTCGCCACGAACGACCAGGTCGCCGACGTCATCGCCGACCCGCGTGTGCAGGGCGTCTCGCTCACCGGGTCCGCCCGGGCCGGAGCCGCGGTCGCCGAGATCGCCGGCCGCAACCTGACGAAGGTCGTGCTGGAGCTCGGCGGCTCGGACCCGTTCATCCTGCTCTCCACGGACGACCTGGACGCCGTGGTGGAGTCCGCGGTCGCGACCCGTCTCGAGGGCAACGGCCAGGTCTGCAACGCCGCGAAGCGCTTCCTCGTCGCCGACCACCTGTACGACGACTTCCTCGAGCGGTTCACGGCGGCGATGTCGGCCGTCGAACCGACCGATCCGACGACCCCCGGCGCCGAGCTCGGGCCGCTCTCGTCACCGGCCGCTGCTGATCGCCTCGCCGAGCAGCTCCGGCAGGCCACCGCCCAGGGTGCGACGGTCGTCACCGGCGGCGAGCGCCGTGGGAACGCCTTCACGCCGACCGTCCTCACCGGTGTCACCCCGGAGAACGACGCCTACCGCGAGGAGTTCTTCGGTCCCGTGGCGGCCGTCTACCGCGTCGAGGACGAGGACGCCGCCGTCGCGATCGCCAACGACACCCCGTACGGGCTCGGCTCGTACCTGTTCACCACGGACCACGAGCAGGCGCTCCGGGTCGCCGACCGCATCGAGGCCGGGATGGTCTACGTGAACATCGTGGGCGCGGACAGCCCGGAGCTGCCCTTCGGCGGCGTCAAGGCGAGCGGGTTCGGCCGCGAGCTCGGCCCCCTGGGGGCGGACGAGTTCGTCAACAAGAAGCTGATCCGCATCGGCTGACGGACGACTCGGAGCGACTCCACGACGGACGGGAGGCGCGGTGCCGACGGGCACCGCGCCTCCCGTCCGTCAGTGCGTCGCGTCAGACCGCGATCCGGCCGCCGTCCACCGGCAGCACCGCGCCGTGCACGAAGGACGCCGCGTCGGTCGCGAGGAACACGATCGCCTCGGCGATCTCCCCGGCCGACCCCGGACGCCCGGCGGGGCCGGCTGCGGCGAGCTGGTCGAGGCTCTCGCCCATCGCCGCCGTCCCCTCGGTCCGCGTGGGTCCGGGGCTGACGGCGTTGACACGCACGCCGGACGGACCGAACTCCGCCGCCCACGACTTCGTCAGCAGGACGAGCGCCGCCTTCGTCGAGCCGTACAGACCCATCCCGGCGGCACCGAACTCGGCGACCATCGTCGTGACGTTCACGATCGCGCCCTCGCCCCGCGCGGCCATGCCGGGAGCGAGTGCGGCGACGAGGAAGTAGGGCGCCCTCACGTTGATGTCGTACACCTCGTCGAAACCCTCCGAGGTGGTGTCCGCCGTGGCGCCGAAGGGGAAGATGCCGGCGCTGTTGACCAGGACGTCCACCCGGCCGCTCCCGATCTCGAGGGCCGCCGCGGCGAGCTCGTTCGCACTGGCGGCGTCGCGGAGGTCCGCCCGGACGAAGTCGGCCGTACCGCCGGCAGCCCGGATGCCCTGCACGACCTCCGCGCCGCGCTCGGCGTTCCGGCCGGAGACGACGACGTGCATCCCCTCGGCGGCGAGGCGTTCGGCAGTGGCGCGGCCGATGCCGCTGGTGGCTCCGGTGACGAGGGCGGTGGTGGTCATGGTGGTCGTCCTAACTGAACAGATCGGTTTGGTTACTGCGCTGGTAACTGTACAGATCGGTGCAGTAAAGTCAAACCATGCCCGACACGACCCCGACCAGGACGCGGCGACGCCCCGCGTACGAGCGCGCGGTCGCGACCGCCGACCGGCTGTTCTACGAGCGGGGCATCCAGGCGGTGGGGGTCGACCAGGTCGCCGCCGAGGCGGACATCTCGAAGGCCAGCCTGTACGCGCACTTCCGCACGAAGGACGACCTCGTGCTGGGCTACCTCCGCGGGCGCAGCCGGTCGTGGCAGGAGCACGTCGCGGCCGAGCTCCCCGGACGCGGCGGGACACCCGGCGAGCGCGTGCTCGCGGTGTTCGACCTGCTCGGGGAGTGGTTCGACGAACCCGGCTACCGCGGCTGCCCGTTCATCAACGTCGAGGCGGAGTACGGCGCCGACCACCCGACGCACGCCGTCACGCTCGAGCACCGGGACTGGGTGCGGACGCTCTTCGCGTCGCTGCTCGCCGGAGCGGGCGCGGCCGACGTCGACGGCACGGCCCTGCAGCTCTGCCTGCTCTACGACGGGGCGATGGCGAGCGCGCAGGCGGACCCGTCACGGCCGTGGGCAGCGGCGGCACGGACGGCGGCGGCGCGCCTCCTCGGCTGACCCTCCCCGCGTTGTACAAGCCGTTGTGTAGTGGGGTCGGGCCCAAGAGCGCGGGGGACACGATGACCGTCACGACGATCGACCTCGACCAAGCGGTGCTCGACACCGCCAAGGAACTCACCGGCGCGCGAACGAACCGCGACGTGGTGAACCGTGCGCTCCAGACGCTCATCGCCGTGCGGCGCCAGCCCGCCGCCGTGGAACGGATCGTCGGTCGCGGGTTCACGGACGCGCAGATCGACGCCTCGGTGCGGCACTACCCGGCTCCGGGCACCCCTGCCAGCGACGCGTGAGCGCCTTCATCGTCGACAACTCCGTGTGGTGGAAGGCCGGTCGTCACCCGGGGATCGCGTCGCGCCTGCGCGTCGTGTCGACCCAGGACCTCATCCTCACCTGTCCACCGCAGGTACTCGAGTACTCCTCCTCCGCTCGGGACGCAGCCGAGCACGCTGAGTTCTGCCGCGACATGGAGGTGTTCTTCCCCGCAGAGGAGCATCCCGGCCAATCCGACGTCCTCGCGATCCAGCGCGCCCTGTGGGCCAGCGGTTTCGTCCGTGGCGCGGGTTCGATGGACACGCTGATCGCGGCGTACGCGATCGCGAACGAGGCGATCGTGCTGACCGCGGACCGCGACCACGACCACATCGCTGCAGCCGTGCCGGACTTCCGGCACGAGTTCCTGCCGGAGGAGTAGGCCACCCTCGACGGTTGCTACTGCGGGTCGGCGGGCTCGCCGCCGGAGTCGTGGTCGCTGTCCTTGCCGGGGTCCTTCGTGGCGTCGCCGGACGGCGACCCGTCCGGCAGGTCCTCGGTGTACCGACGCTCGGCGTCGGTGGGTTCGCTGTTCCCGTTCGGGGCGGTGTCGCTCATGCCCGGGACGCTACGCGGGGACGCCGTCGGGGATGCCCAGGCCGGACGTCGATCGAGTAGGATCCGTGGATGGCGCTGGATGCAGTGGACGTCGTCGATCGCAAGATCATCGATCAGCTGCGCATCGACGGGCGACGGTCCTTCGGTGAGATCGCGCGGTACGTCGGCCTCTCCGAGGCGAGCGTCCGGCAGCGGTACCACCGCCTGCTGCAGCTCGGCGTCGTCCAGGTCGTGGGCATGCCGAACGGTGTCGAGCTCGGCTACCACGAGGCGCACCTCTCGATCCGGGTGCGGAGCGCAACCGTCGACAGCGTGGCCCGTGCCCTCGCGGCCTTCCCGGAGGTCCGCTACGTCGGGGCGTGCATCGGGTCGTACGACCTCATCCTCGACGTCCGCTGCGACGGCCACGACGAACTGACCCGGTTCCTCACCGAGACCGTGCGGCGGGTCCCGGGAGTCGAATCCGTGGAGACCTCCACCGTGATGGAGATCCTCAAGGACGAGTACGTGTGGGCCGGGTTCCGCGAGCCCGTCGACCGACCGACCCGACCGCACCCGGGAGCACGACTCGGCTGACCACCTGCGCGGACCGGGTCAGAGCGTGTTCTCGAGGCCGGCGGCCCGCTGCCCGGACTGGTCACGGAGTCCGCTCCACGAGTAGTCCTTGTACAGCCGGGTCAGCACGTACTGGTCGATCGCCGCGACGCCCGGTGTCCTGCGGATGTCGTCGAGCAGGTCGGCGAGCTGCCCGAGGTCCCGGGCGGTGGCCTCGATGTACACGTCCCGCGCACCCGCGGTCAGGGCGACGTGGCCGATCGACGGGAGCTCCGCCAGCGACTTCGCCACGTTCCGGGGCGTCAGGTCCCGCACGCTGATGAGCATGCGGACGGACTGGTGCCCGAGGGTGAGCGGGTTGCACAGCGCGACGATGCGGAGGGTGCCGTTCGCCGAGAGCCGCTGCACCCGTGCGCGGACGGTCGCCTCGGACACCCCGACGATCTGGGCGATGTCCGTGAACGCACGCCGACCGTTCTCGCCGAGGAGTTCGACGAGCCTGCGGTCGAGTTCGTCGGCGGGCATGACGACATCCTCCTTCACGAAGCCGTGACGGTCGAACCCGTTCGCTCGATCTCCAGTGCCGCCTCGACCATCGACGCGGTGTCCGGCGCCGGCGTCCCGTCGGGGAGGGTGACCATGTCCTCGAAGCCCACCCTGATCTCGGCACCGTCCTCGAACGCCGCGCGGACGAGCGGCCACGCGGTCGCGTCGTAGCCGTGGTAGAGGATCGGGGCGGTGACACCGGCCTCGCGGACGGCCGCGGCCATGGCCCGGGCGTGCGCGACGGCCTCGGCGGGGTCCTCGTCCTCGGGCTCGATGAGGATGCGGACGTTGTCGTGCACCGTCGGCGAGGCGAGCAGGGCCGGCACGTCCGACATCGACCAGACCGCGCTCTCGAGCACCATCCCTCGGGCGATGACCAGGGACGCCGCTTCGGCCGCGCCGTCCTCGCAGAACGCGACGGACGCGAAGTCCGGGAGCGCGTCGGCGGGCCACGCCGCGATCAGCCGCATGCGCTCCGCGTGTCCGGAGCACGTCCAGAGCCCGGTCGTCGTCCCGACGATCGCGCCGGGGTGCGCGTCGTGCACCGCCCGGACGAGCGCGCCGACGAGCGACGGCTCGATCGACTGCCCACCGCCCAGCGTGCGGACGTGGGCGTGGACGACGGCCGCTCCCGCGTCCAACGCGGTGCTCGCGTCGGCGGCGATCTCCGCCGGGGTGAGGGGCACGCCGGGCGCCTCGGTGCGGGTGCGCCCGCCGTTGACGGCGGCCTTGATGAGCGTCATGGAGCGGAGTCCGTTCTGTTGGTCGGTCGGGCGAGGATGGTCAGGCGGTCAGGGCGGCGATGGTGTCCGACGCACCGGTGAGCGCACCGAGCCGCTCCCCGGCGCGGACCGCTGCGACGAGGGCGGGCTCCTCGGCGTCGTCCTCCAAGGCGGTGTCGATGATCGCTTCCGCGACCTGCGGGTCGAGGACGAGCACCCCGTTCCGGTCCGCGACGACCAGGTCACCCGGCCGGACCGTGACCCCGCCGCACACGACCGGGACGTTCATGCCGCCGGCGTCGACGCCGAGCAGCTTCGTGGTCAGGATGCTCCGGCCACGAGCGTGGACCGTGAGGTGCTCGGCGTCGATCTCGTCGATGTCGGTGATCACACCGTCGACGACGACGCCCACCCCGCCGCGCGAGGCGATCGCCACCGCGAGCACCTCGCCGACGGGGCGTGCCGGACGTCCCCTCCGGTGTCGATCACGACGACGTCACCGGGTTCGACGGAGCCGGCGGCGTGGTGCAGGACCGTCGAGTCCTGCGCGGTGAGCCGCACCGTCAGGGCACGGCCCACGACCCTGGCGTCCCCGCTCTGCCGGACGATCCCGGAGTCGACGAACCCCTCTTCGAGGTAGTGCCCGATGGTCGGGAACGACACTCGGCGGAACTTCTCGACGAGCAGCTCGGACAGGGGCTCCGGTGTGGGGCCGATGACGACGGGCATGGTTCAGACCTCCGGTTCGGGGACGAGCTCAGGAGCGACGGACACCGTCGTCGTGAGGCGACGGTTCGCCAGCGCGGGCAGGTGTTCACGGATCTCGGCGGTGCGGTCGAGCGACACCACACCGGCCACGGTGCCGGTCCCGGTGGGCGGCAGGGCCGTGCGCACCACGCCGAGGGGATCGACGAGCATGCTCGTGCCGACGCAGTCCGGCGACGCCGACCCGGCGGCGATCACCCAGCAGGTGTTCTCGATCGCCCGCGCGCGGACGAGCGTCTCCCAGTGGTCCTCCTTCCGCGGCCCGGCGACCCAGGCGGCGGAGACGGAGAGCACGTCGGCGCCGCGGTCGACGAGGTCACGAGCGAGTTCCGGGAACCGCAGGTCGTAGCAGTTGACGAGACCGATCGCGACGCCGTCGACGAGCACCACGGGTGGGACGTCGTCGCCGGGCGTGACGTAGTCGGACTCCCGGTACGCGAACGCGTCGTAGAGGTGGAGCTTGCGGTACTCGGCGACGACACCTCCGTGGGCGTCGAGCACGACGAGCGTGTTGAACGGCCGGTCGGAGCCGCTGGGTTCGTACCCGCCGGCGATGATCCAGACCTCGTGCTGCGCGGCGAGGTCACTGAGGTGTGCCAGGAAGGCCGGCCACGCGAGGTCGACGACCCTGGCGAGGGCATCCGCTCCTCCTGCGCGGTCGACGGCCTCCGCGAGCAACATGGCCTCCTCGGGCAGGACCACCAACCGTGCTCCGGCGCGCGCCGCCTCCGAGACCGCGACGGTGAGGGCGGCGAGGTTCTCCCCGGGGTCGGCGGTCGGGGCCGTCTGCACCGCTGCGACGGCCAGCTGCGGCATCACGCGGCAGCTCCGTCCACGAGGACGCGCCCGGCCCGCGGCTGCCAGGTGACCCGGACCGACCCGCCGTCCGGCACCGCGGCGAGGTCATCGGACGCGCTGCTGCTCGGGACGCGGACCGTCAACGGCGCGGGGGCGCCGATGGCGACCTGGTACATCCACTCGTCCCCGAGGAACATCCGCCCCACGACGGTGCCGGCGAGGCCGATCCCCTCGTCCCCGGCGCGGAGGGTGATCCGCTCGGGGCGGAGCGCGACGGCGACCGCCGTTCCGGCCGCCAGTCCGGCGGGCACGACCGCGGGAACGCTGCCGGCGCCGTCGACGAGCACGGACTCGCGGGTGGCGCCGACGGTTCCGTCGAGCACGTTGCAGCTGCCGATGAAGGTCGCGACGAACCGTGAGTCGGGCTCGTCGTAGATCGCCGTGGGCGACGCGACCTGGAGGACCCGCCCCTCGGACATCACGGCGATGCGGTCCGACATCGTGAGGGCTTCCTCCTGGTCGTGCGTGACGTAGATGAAGGTGATGCCGACCTCGCGCTGCATGCGCTTCAACTCGAACTGCATCTCCTTGCGGAGCTTCTGGTCGAGCGCACCCAGCGGCTCGTCGAGCAGGACGACCGCCGGTCGGCCGACGACGGCGCGTGCGAGCGCGACGCGCTGCCGCTGTCCGCCGCTCAGCGCCGCCGGCTTCCGGTCGGCGAAGCCGCCGAGACGGACGAGGTCCAGCGCCTCACGGACACGCTGCTCGAGCTCGGCCTTCGGCGTCCGACGCACCCGCAGCTCGAAGGCGACGTTCTCGAAGACGCTCAGGTGCGGGAAGAGCGCGTAGCTCTGGAACAGCATGTTGAGGTCGCGCCGACGGGTGGGGACCCCGTCGACGACCTGGCCGTCCAGCTCGACCGACCCCGCGGTGGGCTCCTCGAAACCCGTGATCATCCGCATCAGCGTGGTCTTGCCGCATCCCGAGGGCCCGAGGATGCTGAAGAACTCGCCCCGCCCGATCTCGAGGTCGAGGGGGTGGACGACGGTCGTGGACCCGAAGGTCTTCGTGATGCCCGTCAGGCGGACGGCAGGTCGTCCGGCGGCGAGCTCGGTGGTCTCGGGTGTCTCGATGGTGGATGTCATCACTGGTCCGATCGATGAGGGGTGTCGACGGGGGGCGGGCGGCGGTGTCCGACCGCCGCCCGACGGGTCAGGAGGCGCGGACCTTCGTCCATCCGGCCTGGAAGTAGCGCAGTGCGTCGCCCGGGTCGACGATGAACTCGGCCTTCTCCAGCTCGGACGCCGGGGTGTAGATCGCCGGGTTGTCGACCTGCGACTGGTCCTTCACGAGTTTCTTGGCGGCCTCGTTCGTGCTCGCGAGCGAGGCGTCGTCGGTGAGGAGCGCGGCGACCTTCGGCTGCAGCGTGTAGTTCAGCCACTCGTAGGCGGCCGCCTCGTGCTTCGTGTCCTTCACGACCGAGAAGCTGTCGGTCCAGAGCGTGCCGCCCTCCTTCGGCATCACGTAGTGCACGTCGGGGTTCGCCGCGACCGCCTTCGCCGCGGTCGTCCCGCTGTAGGCCTCGGCGATGCACGCGTCCCCGGAGCCGACGAGGTCGGCGTAGTTGTCGCTGTTGTAGCCCGCGAGGTTCGCCTTCTGGTCGAGCAGCGCCGTGGTCGCGCGCTCGATCTGGCTCTGCTTCGTGGAGGTGGCCGGGAGTCCCTCGACCTGCAGTCCGGCGATGTAGGCCGACAGCATGTTGTCGAGCATGTAGACCTTGCCCTTGTACTTCGGGTTCCAGAGGTCCTTCCAACTCGTGACCGGCGCTCCGGTGCACGACTCGTTGTAGAGGATGCCCGTCGTTCCCCACGCCCACGGGATGCTGTACTTGTTGCCCTTGTCGAAGGACGGGTTCACGAAGGTGCTCTGCAGGTTGTCGAACCCGTGCAGCTTGCTCTTGTCGATCGTCGCGAGGAGCCCGCGCTGGACCATGAGTTCCACCGCGTACTGGCTCGGTTCGACGACGTCGTACCCGGAGTTGCCCGCCGCGAGCTTCGAGATCATGGTCTCGTTGCTGTCGAAGTTGTCGACGGTCACCTTGATGCCGGTCTGCTGCTCGAACCCGGACACGACGCTGTCCGGGATCTCGCCGGCCCAGGCGTAGATGTGCAGGCTCGAGCCGGGGGCGGCCGTCTGGGAGCCCTCCGCGCCGGACGACGCGGTCGCGCACCCGGTGAGGGCGAGGGCGGCGGCGCTGAGGACCGCCATGGATGTGAACAGGTGCTTCTTGGACACGGTCGTACCTTTCGGGGAGGAACGCGGGGTGGGGTGACGAGGGGTGGGGTGACGCGGGGGAGGGAACGCGGGAGGGGAAGCGGGCGACGGGACGGTCAGGAGGCAGTCGGTGTCCCGGCGAGGATCCGCCGGAGCTGTCCGACACCGACCACGAGGATGACCAGCAGCGTGAACACGACCAGGAGCGTGCCGAGCGCGTTGAGCTCCGGGGTCAGGCCGGTCTTGAGGGTGGAGTAGATCCGGAGGGGCAGCGTGGTCGTCCCCACGCCGGAGGTGAACGTCGAGATCACGATGTTCGAGAACGACGTCGTGAAGCTCAGCAGGAAGGCGGCGAGGACCGACGGACGCAGCAGCGGGAACAGCACCCGGACGAACGTGGTCCACGCGCCGGCGCCGAGGTCGGTGGCGGCTTCGGTGAGGCTCGGGTCGAGCGAGCTCATCGCCCCCATCATGACCAGCGTCGCGAGCGGCAGTGTGACGACGACGTGCCCGAGCACCAGCGTCGGGTACCCGCTCGGGACGCCGAGCTTCGAGAAGGTCGTCAGCAGCGAGACGCCGAGCACGATCTCCGGCACGATGAGCGGGACGAGCACCGCACCGACGAAGAACGCCCGTCCACGGACCCGGTAGCGCGACAGTCCGAGTGCGGTCGCGAAGCCGATCGCCGTCGACAGGAGGGCTGCGACGATCCCGACGACCAGGCTGGTCCGGAGCGCACCGAGCAACTGCGTGTCGGCGAACAGCTGCGCGTACCAGCCGAGGGACACCCCGGTGAACCGGTAGCTGACGTCCGACGCGTTGAACGAGTACACGACGAGGGCGATGATCGGCAGGTACAGGAACGCGAACACGATCCGCGCGAACCAGGCGATGACACGGTCCATCAGGCGGCCCTCCTCGAGGTGGCGATGCGAGCGACGAGCGCGGCGGCTCCGATGGACAGCAGCATGAGGACGAGCACGACGATCGACAGCGCGGCACCGAGGGGTTCGTTCCGGAACTCGGTGTAGAGCGTCACGATGACGTTCCCGACGAGTTGCTGCTTGCCACCGCCGAGCAGGATCGGGATGACGAAGACGCCGAGCGTGGGGATGAACGTCAGCATCGCCGCCGAGGCGATCCCGGGTGCGCTGAGCGGCAGCACCACCCGGCGGTGGGTCTGCCACCAGCCGGCACCGAGGTCCGCCGCGGCTTCGCGGACCGAGGGGTCGATGGCACGCATCGACGCGTAGATCGGGAACACCGCCACCGGCAGGAACGCGTAGAGCAAGGACAGGGTGACGGCGGTCTGAGACGGCACCAGCGAGGACGCGGGCAGGCCGAGCGTCCGAGCCACCTGCACGAACGGGCCGCCCGAGCCGAGCAGGTTGATCCAGGCGAAGGTGCGGACCAGGAAGTCGGTGAGGAAGGGGATGATGACCAGCACGAGCAGGACCGCCTGTGTGCCGGCGGGCCGGGAGCAGAGGTACCAGGACACGGCGTAGCCCACGACGAGGCAGACGACCGCGTTCAGTGCCGCCATGCCGAGGCTGTAGCCGAGCGTCTTGACGTAGACCGGATCGAACAACGCCGTGTAGTTGTCGAGGGTGAACCCGCCGAGGTCGCCGCCGAGCGGGTCGCTGACGGCGAAGCTCTGCCGCAGGATGAGCAGCATCGGCACGACCACGAGCAGGACGATCACCGCGGTCGCGGGGGCGAGCAGCGCGTAGCCGACGCCCGTGCCGCGGCTCCGTCGGCGTGGACGGCTCGTCACGGTGGCCCTCGCCCGTGCGGTGGTCGGGACAGCACTCATGTGATCGCTCCGTTCCCGTTCGATCGACCGGAGCCTCGGCGGTCGCCGGGCTTGGATCAATCGTCCGGGTCCCGCGCCTGCCACGCGAGGACCCCACCCCTCGAATCGAGCGCGCGCTTCGGTTACGTTCTTGCGCAATTCGCAGGGCGACGGAGCGGGTGGCGGCTCACCACGAACGGACGGGAGGCGCGGTGCCAGCCGGCACCGCGCCTCCCGTCCGTCCCGGTGTGGGTCTACCGCACCGCCAGCTGCGGCAGGGCGGCGAGGATCTCGGCGGCCGCCTCGCGGCCCATCCGCACCGCGCCGTCCACGTGCTGGTACCCGTGCCCGGCCAGGTCGCTCGAGGCGAACCGGATCGGACCGACGGCGGCACGCTGGTCGGCGCCGTACCGGACGAGCCCGCCGAGGTCGAAGCTCGCAGCGTACGCACCGCGGGTCCACTCCTCCGTGCCCCAGTCGCTCTCGTAGTAGACGACCGGGCGGAGCGCCTCGTCGCCGTAGTAGTGGGCGAGCGACGCGAGCACCCGCGCCTTCCGTTCCTCGGCGCTCAGCGCGAAGACGTCGTCGGCGTGCACGTCCGAGACGAAGCCGACGAGGGTGCCCTGCTCCGAGCCGTGCGACGTGTTGTCGTACGACTCGTGGACGAGCTCGTACGGGCTGAACGCGGTGCCGGACAGGCCTGCGCCGCGCCAGAACGGCCGGTCGTAGACGGCGTGCACCTTGATGACGAACCCCATCGACAGGTGCTGGTGGAGCTGGTGCTGGCGACGCGGCAGCGGCGGCTCGTACGAGATCCGCGAGTACAGGGGCGGGGGCACGGCCACGAGTGCCTGCCGGGCGTGGACCTCCACGCCGCCGTCCGCCATCGCGACCACGCCGTCGTTGTCCCAGCGCAGGGTGCGCACCGGGGCGTTCAGGTGCACGTCCGCGCCGAGGCGCTCCGCGAGGCGCTCGGAGACCTGCTGCATGCCGCCGACGACGCGCTTGTCGAGGATGAAGTCGGCGTCGACGAGGTTCGAGAAGCTGCCGGCGGAGGCCGCCATGAGCAGGGCCTGCAGCGCGGAGAACGCGTGGGCCGGCTTCGTCAGCATGGCCCCGGCGATGAAGAGCTCGACGTTGTCGGTCGCGACCCGGTCGTCGCTGAGGGTGTGCAACCAGGCGCGGAAGGACGTCTCGTCGAGCGCCGCGGCGCCCGGCGCCTCCCACGGGCGGGCCGGGTCGACCCGCGCGACGTACTCGTCGACGACGGACACGAGCCGTTCGATCTCCGCAGCGGTCGCCTCGGGCAGCGGGAAGATGTCGCCGGTGTACTCGGTCCGGGTGCCGTGCTCGTCGACGTAGACGCTCGAGCCCTCCCGGTAGCGGTCGTACGTCTCGAGGCCGAGCTCGTCGAGCGTCTCGAGCAGCGCGGTCTGGTCCGGGGAGACCCACTGGCCGCCGATCTCGAGCGTGACGCCCTCGATGTCGTTCGTCCAGGTGCGGCCACCGACGCGGTCACGGGCCTCGAGCACCGCGACGGTCCTGCCCTCGGCGACCAACCGGTTCGCGGCGATCAGGCCGGTCACCCCGGCGCCGATGATGACGACGTCCCGTTCGATGCTCATCGCTGCGTTCCCTTCGTGCGCCCGAACGGGTCGGGCGTCAGTGTGTACATGGTCTCGAGGTACTCGGCGATCCCCTCGCCGCCGCCCTCCCGGCCGAGGCCGGACTGCTTGACCCCGCCGAACGGGGCCGAGGCGTTCGACACGACACCGGTGTTGAGCCCCAGCATGCCCGTCTCGAGTCGTTCCATCAGGCGCTGTCCGCGTGCCGGGTCCTCGGTGCAGGCGTACCCGACGAGACCGTACTCCGTGTCGTTCGCGGCCGCCACGGCCTCCTCCTCGGTCCGGAAGGTCCGGATCGCGAGCACCGGGCCGAAGATCTCGTCGTGCAGCAGGTCGCTCCCCGGCTGGACGTCGGTGAGGACGGTCGGCGCGTAGAACGTGCCCGGGCCGTCGACGGCGTGTCCGCCGGTGCGCAGGACGGCGCCGCGGTCGATGGCATCGGTGACGAGGCGGTGCGCCTTGTCGACCGCGCGCTGGTCGATGAGCGGGCCGATCGCGACGCCGTCCTCGGTGCCGCGCCCGACCCGCATCGACTCGACGCGCGCGGTGATGCGCCCGGCGAACTCGTCGACGACGTCCTCGTGCACCAGGAAGCGGTTCGCCGCGGTGCACGCCTGCCCGGTGTTCCGGAACTTCGCGGCGAGCGCGGCATCGACGGCGACTTCGAGGTCGGCGTCCTCGAACACCAGGAACGGGGCGTTGCCGCCGAGTTCCATGCTCGTCCGGAGCACGGTCTGCGCGGCCTGTCCCAGCAGCGTCCGGCCGACCGGGGTGGAGCCGGTGAACGACAGCTTCCGCAGGCGCTGGTCGGCGAGGAGCGGTTCGGAGAGCGCCGCGGCGTGCGTGGTCGGCACGACGTTGACGACGCCGGCCGGCACGCCCGCCTCGAGCAGCAGGTCGGCGAACAGCAGCGTGGTGAGCGGGGTGAGCTCGGCGGGCTTCACCACGACGGTGCAGCCGGCGGCGAGCGCGGGTGCGATCTTGCGGGTGGCCATCGCGAGGGGGAAGTTCCACGGGGTGATGAGCAGCGCCGGCCCGACGGCCTTGTGCGTGACGATCGCCCGGCCGGTGCCCTCCGGGTTGGTGCCGTAGGAGCCGCCGATGCGGACCGCCTCCTCGGAGAACCAGCGGAGGAACTCGCCGCCGTAGGCCACCTCGCCGCGGGCCTCGGCGAGCGGCTTGCCCATCTCGAGCGTCATCAGGAGCGCGAACTCCTCGCGGCGCTCCTGCAGCAGGTCGAACGCCCGGCGCAGGACCTCGGCACGCTGCCGCGGCGGGGTGGTCGCCCAGCCGTGTTTCGCCGCATCCGCGGCCTCGAGTGCGCGGACACCGTCCTCGGGGGTTGCATCGGCGACCCGCAGGAGCGTCTCGCCGGTGGCCGGGTCGACGACGGGGAACGTCGCGCCGTCGGCCGCCTGCTGCCAGGCACCGCCGATCAGGAGGCCCGTGGGGACCCGGTCGAGGACGGCCTGCTCGACGGCGGGTCCGGTCGCGTCGGGAACCGACGGCCAGGCCGTCGTGGCGGCGGTCGCCGTGGTCGTGGTGGCGGTGCTCATGCTGCGGAGAGTCCTTCCAGGACGACGTCGAGGCCCTCGGTGAGCAGCGCGTCGTCGATCGCGAGCGGGGGCAGGAAGCGGACGACGTTGCCGTAGGTGCCGGCGGTCAGTGCGATGACGCCGTGCTCGTACGCGTACCGCACCACCCGGCCGGTCAGTGCGGCGTCGGGCTCCCCGGTGGCCGGGTCGACGAGTTCGATCGCGACCATGGCCCCGCGGCCGCGGACGTCGCCGATGCGCGGGTCCGCCGCCTGCGCGGCCCGGAGCCGGTCCAGCAGCACCGTACCGATCGCCTCGGCCCGTTCGACGAGGCCGTCGTGCTCGAACGCGTCGATGGCGGCGAGCGCGGCGGCGCACGCGACCGGGTTGCCGCCGTACGTGCCGCCGAGGCCGCCGACGTGGGCGGCGTCCATGATCTCGGCACGGCCGGTCACCGCCGACAGCGGCAGGCCACCCGCCATGCCCTTCGCCGTGGTGACGACGTCCGGCACGATCCCCTCGTGCTCGCTGGCGAACATCGCACCCGTGCGGGCGAAGCCGGTCTGCACCTCGTCGGCGATGAAGACGACGCCGTTCGCCGTCGTCCACTCGGACAGGGCGGCGAGGAACCCCGGTGCGGGCACGACGAAGCCGCCCTCGCCCTGGATCGGCTCGACGAGCACCGCGGCGGTGTTCTCGGCGCCGACCTGCTTCTCGATCTGGCTGATCGCGCGCTTCGCGGCCTCGGGTCCGGAGAGCCCGTCGCGGAACGGGTACGACATCGGCACGCGGTAGACCTCGGGGGCGAACGGGCCGAAGCCGTTCTTGTACGGCTGGTTCTTCGCGGTGAGCGCCATCGTCAGGTTCGTGCGGCCGTGGTACGCGTGGTCGAACACCACGACGGCCTGCCGACCGGTGTGCTTGCGCGCGATCTTCACCGCGTTCTCGACGGCCTCCGCGCCGGAGTTGAACAGTGCCGTCCGCTTCTCGTGGTCCCCGGGGGTCAGCCGGTTGAGGGCCTCGGCGACGTCCACGTACCCGTCGTAGGCGGCGATCGTGAAGCACGTGTGCGTGAACGCTGCGACCTGCTCCTGCACGGCCGCGACCACGGCGGGGTGCGCGTTGCCGACGCTGGTGACCGCGATCCCGGAGCCGAGGTCGATGAGGGAGTTCCCGTCGGCGTCGACGACCACGCCACCACCGGCGGCGACCACGGCGATCGGCACGGCGACCCCGACGCCGGCCGCGACGGCGGCGGCCTTCCGGTCGAGGAGCGCCCGCGACCGCGGGCCCGGCACCTCCGTGACGAGCCGCCGCTCCTGGGGCAGCGAGGGGCCGCCCGCGGCGGCGCTGATCGAGGGTGCAGCGGTGGAGGACATGCCGCGATGGTAGGAGCGTCCGGCGCCGATGCCCACTGTCCGCGGTGTACACCCACAGCAGGACCGATCGACTCGGCGGATAGGCTTCCTGCATGCCCGCGACGCTGCGATCCCTGCTCAACCGGGGCGACCTCCACCTGCGCCTGCTCACCGGCGCCGATGCCGAGGCACTCGACGCCCCGCTGTCCTGGCTGCACAGCTCCGACCTCGACGATCCGACACCGTTCCTCGCCGACGGCCAGGGGCTCCTGACCACGGGGACACAGTTCGAGGTGGACGCCGAGGGGGCCGAGTCGTTCGCGCGCGAGTACGTCGCACGGCTCCGGCGGCGCGGCGTCGTGGCGCTCGGGTTCGGGACCGAGGTCGTCCGCGCCGGCACCCCAGCCGAGCTCGTCGACGCGTGCGGGTCCCTCGGCCTCCCGCTGTTCGAGGTGCCGTACGAGACCTCGTTCATCGCCGTCGCGCAGGCGAACGCCGACGCCGTCGCACGTGACGCCAACGCCCGGAACGCCTGGGCCCTCGCCGCCCAGCGCGCCATCTCGCTCGCCGCGATGCGCCCGGACGGCCTCGGCGCCACGATCGCGGAGCTCTCCCGCCAGCTCGACGGCTGGGTCGGACTGTTCGACGTCTCCGGGCGGCTGGACCGCGGGTACCCCGTCGACGGCGTCCCCGACGGCGACCTCGACCTGCTCCGGTCCGAGTCGCTGCGGCTGCTCCGTGCCGGTCAGCGCGCGAGCCTGCCGGTGACGACCGAGCACCGCACCGGGTTCACGCTGCAGACCCTGGGCAGCGGCGGACACCTCAGCGGTGTGCTCGCCATCGCGAACGGCGGCGCGCTCGACCGCGCCGGGCGCGAGGTCGTCACAGCCGTCATCGCCCTTGCCGGACTCGCCCTGCAGCAGAACCGCGAACTCGCCCGTGCCCGCGGCCTGCTCCGGACCGGGCTGCTCACCATGCTGTCCGTCGGCGATCCGGCCGTGGTCGACACGACGTCCCGCGAGGTCTGGGGGCCGCTCCCCGCGGAGCCGGTCCGCATCGCGGCGCTCGACGTGGCGGACCAGGACCTCGACACGGTGGTCGACCTCCTCGAGCTCTGGGTGCAGGACCGCCCCGGACGACTGTTCTTCGCCGTCGACGACGAGCTGTTCCTCTGCGTCGGCGCCGACGACACCGCGGTCGTCGAGGAGCTCGTCACCCGCTACGACCTGCACGCCGGACTCTCCGACGGCGCCTCGTACCCGTACTTCGGCCGCGCCCGGACCCAGGCCGTCCAGGCGCTCGACCGACGCCGAGAGGGACGGCCGGGCATCACCGAGTTCGGCGACCTCGCCCGCGACGGCGTCCTCGCGCACCTCGCCCACGTGGACGTCGACGCCCGCGCCGTCGCCAGGGCCGTCCTGGCTCCGCTGCTCGACCACGACCGGGACAGCGGCACCGAGCTCACCCGCACCGTGCGGACCTGGCTCGAGCAGAACTGCGAGTACGACCGGACCGCCCAGACGCTCGGCGTGCACCGGCACACCGCGCGGGCCCGGATCGAGCACGCCGGACGGCTGCTCGACCGGGACCTGTCCGCGTTCGCGACCCGGGCCGACCTCTGGGCGGCGTTCGTCGTCGACCGTGCCTGACACGCCGGTCCGCTGCGCACCCGCCTACGCTGGGACCGTGCCGTCGACCCCGGCCCGCCGGCGCCTCAGCCCGGCCGAACGCGAGGCCCAGATCACCGCGGCCGCGATCGACGTGGCCCGTTCCCAGGGGCTCGCCGCGGTGACCCTGCGCGGCGTCGCGGCCTCCGTCGGTGTCGCCCCCTCGCTCGTCGCCCACTACCGCCCGAGCACGGCCGACCTCGTCGGCGAGACGTTCCGCACGGTCGCGAGCGCCGAGGTGGCCGAGGTCCGGACGCTCGTCGCGGCCGAGGCCGAACCGGTCGCACAGCTCCGGACGCTCCTCGCCTGCATCGCCGACCCTGACCGGGACGACGTCGCGGCGCTCTGGGCGGACGCCTGGAGCATCGGGCGGACGAACCCCGCGCTGGCGTCGGCCGCACGCGAGGTCATGGACGACTGGCAGCGGCTCGCCACGGCCGTCGTCGACGACGGGGTCCGTGCCGGTGTCATGCGCGCCGAAGACCCCGGCGAGGTCGGCCGGCTCCTCTTCGCGCTCGTGGACGCCACGAACGGGTACGCCCTCGTGGACTACCTCGAGCGGACCGCGCGCGAGGGGCTCGTCCGCACGACGATCGCCAGCGCGGTCGGTCTCGACCCGGCCGCCCTCGCCGCCTGACGCACCGCAGACCGATCGGTACGCTCGACACCACTGCAGCAGGGAGCAGCGGGACGGGGAGCACATGACGACGACCGACGACCTCCGACACTCACGACGGCACCGCCCCCGTGCGGTCACGATCGCCGTGGTGCTCTGGGCGGTCTGGCTCGTCGTCGGCGTGGTCGCCACCGTCGTGGTCACCGCGTCGGGCTCCGGTCTCACGGGTGCCGGCGCGGTCCTCGCCGTCGCGCTGTCCTGCGTCCTCTGGGCGGTGGTCGCCGCCGCGGTGCTCCTGCTCCTCCGCGGCTCGTCCGTCGCCCGGATCGTCCTCGTCGCGGTCGCCGCCCTGCGCGCGCTCCTGAGCATCTCGGACGGCCTGCTCTCGACCGCGTCGATCCTGCTCTCGGTCGTCGCGGTGGTCCTGCTCTTCGTGCCCAGCGCACGCCCGTTCTTCCGGCGAACCGACGACGTGGAGCCGCGCCGCGCCTCCCGGCCGTGAACGCGCCGTGAACGTGAAGCAGGCCGGCTCCCTGAGGAGCCGGCCTGTTTCGTTGCTGTGTCGTTGATGGACACAGTGCCTGGTGCGCGAGGGGGGACTTGAACCCCCACGCCGTTTCCAGCACACGGACCTGAACCGTGCGCGTCTACCAATTCCGCCACTCGCGCCAGCCCGAGAACACTACCATGCACAGACGCTGCCAGATGCCAACCACTACCATGCGTAAGGTCAGCGACCGAGAACACTGGAGACCCATGGGCCTGTTGGACAGCTTCGAGCGAGGGCTGGAGCGCGCCGTGAACGGCGCGTTCGCGAAGACCTTCCGCTCCGGCGTGCAGCCCGTCGAGATCTCGAGCGCACTCCGCCGAGAGCTCGACACGAAGGCCGCGGTGGTGTCCCGCGAGCGCATCCTCGTGCCGAACGAGTTCACCGTGCGCCTGGCCCCGCCGGACTTCACCCGCATGAACGACGTCGGGCGTCCGCTCATCGACGAACTGTCCCAGATGGTGCAGCAGCACGCCGTCGCGCAGAACTACTCGTTCTCCGGGCCGGTGACGATCCGGCTCCAGCAGGACGGCACCCTGTCGACGGGGATCCTGCAGATCGACTCCTCGACGGTCCAGCGCGACGTCGCCTGGGTCGCGGTGCTCGACATCGGTTCGCAGCGGCACAAGCTGCAGCGCGGACGCACCGTCATCGGTCGCGGGACGGACGCCGACATCACCGTCGCGGACACCGGCACGAGCCGCAAGCACGTCGAGGTGATCTGGGACGGCAAGCACGCCCAGGCCAACGATCTCGGCTCCACGAACGGGTCGAAACTGAACGGCGAGCGCTTCCAGCAGGCGATCGTGGAGCCGGATTCGACGATCGAGATCGGTCGTACCCGTATGGTGTTCCGGGTGATCCCCGAGAACGACGGAGGTACCAGGTGACCACAGGGCTGACCCTGCTCGTCCTGCGCTTCGCGTTCCTCGCGGTGCTCTGGCTGTTCGTGTTCGTGATCGTCTTCGCCCTGCGGAGCGATCTGTTCGGGCAGCGCGTGCGCACCATCCCCACCGACCCGAAGGCCGGTGCGTCCGGCCCGACGACACCGGCGGTGCCGGCAGCGGCCGCCCCGGCCCCGGCATCGAGCGGTGCGTTCACGGACCTCATCGGACAGCCTGGAGGCGCGCAGCAGTCCGCCACGCCGGTCGCGACCCGCCTCGTGATCACCGAGGGATCCCGCGAGGGCATGGAGATGCCCCTCGGTGGCGGCCCGATCACCATCGGGCGGTCCAGCGAGTCCAACGTCGTGATCCGCGACGACTACACCTCGACCAACCACGCCCGCCTCGACCTGCGCGCCGACGGCTGGCTCCTCACCGACCTCGAGTCCACGAACGGCACCTTCGTCAACGGTCAGAAGGTGACCGTTCCCGTGACCATCGCAGAGCGGACGCCGATCACGATCGGGACGACGACGTTCGAGCTGCGGCGGTAACCCGGGATGACGGCCCGCACGCTGAGCGCCGCTGTGTCCCACGTCGGACGCATCCGCGCGAACAACCAGGACTCCGGCTACGCCGGACAGCACCTGTTCGCGGTCGCGGACGGCATGGGCGGGCACGCCGGCGGCGACGTCGCCTCCGCGATCGCCATCCGGCGCATCCGTGAGGTCGACCGCGAGTTCCCGTCCGCCCACGATGCCGAGTTCGCCTTGCAGTCCGCGCTCATCGCGGCGAACCAGCTCATCACCGAGACGGTGTTCGAGCACCAGGAGCTGACCGGCATGGGCACGACGGTGTCCGCGATGATCCGGGTCGGCGACCAGGTCGCGATCGCGCACATCGGCGACTCCCGCATCTACCTGCACCGCGACGGCGAGCTGCGGCAGATCACCTCGGACCACACGTTCGTGCAGCGGCTCGTGGACAGCGGCCGCATCACTCCAGAAGAGGCCGCGGTCCACCCGCGTCGCTCGGTCCTCATGCGCGTGCTCGGCGACGTCGACGCGGCGCCCGAGGTCGACACGGCGATCATGGACATCCAGCCGGGCGACCGGTGGCTGCTCTGCTCCGACGGGCTCTCGTCGTACCTGGCCGAGGAGCGGATCCGGCATGCCCTCGCGTCGAACATGGACGCGAACCAGGTCACGCAGCGCCTCGTGAAGGAGACGCTCGACCACGGCGCGCCGGACAACGTCACGGTCGTCGTGATGGACGTCACCGACGCCGAACCCGAGGACGACGACGACGCTGCGACCACCGTCGGCTCCGCCGCGGCCCCGCTGACCTTCGAGGCGTCGACCGGCCGCAAGCCGATCCGCCTCCCCACGATCCTGCTGCACCCGCTCAAGGTCACGACGGCACCGGAGGACTCGCACTTCGAGCCGGAGTCCGACCAGTTCTTCGCCGAGCTGATCGCCGAGGACCGTCGTCGGCGGATCCGCCGCCGGGTCTCGTGGACCATCGCCCTGGTCGTCGCGATCGCCGCGCTCGTCGGTGCCGTCTTCCTCGGCTGGCGCATCATCCAGGACCACTACTACGTCGGGACCGACCGCGGCACGGTCGCGATCTACAAGGGCGTGCAGCAGTCGATCGGACCGATCGCGCTCTCGGACGTCTACGAGGACACCGACATCACGGTCTCCTCACTGCCCGACTACACGCGGGAGAACGTCCGCTCGACGATCAACGCGCAGTCGCTCGACGACGCCCGGGACATCGTGGACCGACTGCGGAAGGCGGCCGAGACCGGCCAGGACCAGGCCGGGACCGGCGGTGACGGCGGATCCCCGTCCCCGACGCCGACCTCCTCGCCCACCGGGTCACCCTCCGCCTCCCCCGGAGCGAAGCGATGAGCAGCGCCACCGCCCAGTCCTTCACGCAGGCCATCACGATCAAGCTGCGTGAGCCCGCCCGCGCCCGGAACCTCGAGCTCGTGCTGCTCGTCATCGCCTGCGGCATCTGCGCCGGCGCGATGGTCCTCGTGCAGCTCGGCACGAAGGGCAAGCTCTTCGACACCTCGGTGCTGTGGGTCGGCTCCGGCATCCTCGGGCTCGCGCTGATCATGCACGTCGTGCTGCGGATCGTCGCGAAGAACGCGGACCCGTTCATCCTGCCGGTGGCCCTGGTGCTGAACGGCATCGGCATCGCCGAGATCTACCGCATCGACATCCACAACGACCTGTCCGGGTGGTCGGCGATCGGCGTGAAGCAGATCGTGTGGACGATGCTCGCGATGGTCCTGGCCATCATCACGGTCGTCCTCGTCCGGAACCACCGCTTCCTGCAGCGGTACCGGTACATCTTCATGTTCCTGACGATCGCGCTGCTGTTGCTGCCGATGCTGCCGGGCATCGGGTCCAACGTCGGTGGCGCTCGGGTCTGGATCCGCGTCGGAGCGTTCTCGTTCCAGCCCGGTGAGCTCGCGAAGATCACCATGGCGCTGTTCTTCGCCGGCTACCTGGTGACCGCTCGCGACTCGCTGTCGATCGTCGGTCGCAAGTTCCTCGGGATGACGTTCCCGCGCGGCCGGGACCTCGGTCCCATCCTGGTGATGTGGGGCGCCGCGATGGCCGTCCTCGTGTTCCAGCGCGACCTCGGCACCGCGCTGCTGTACTTCGGCCTGTTCCTCGTGATGATCTACGTGGCGACCGGTCGGATCAGCTGGGTCGTGATCGGCCTCGCCCTGTTCGTCGGAGGTGCGCTCATCGCACAGAGCGCGCTCGTCTACGTGCACGGCCGGTTCGAGCAGTGGCTCGACCCGTTCAACCAGGAGATCTTCGACCGCCAGACCCAGGGCAGCTACCAGCTCGTCCAGGGCCTGTTCGGGTTCGCGAACGGCGGGATCACCGGGACCGGCCTCGGGCAGGGCCGCCCGTACATCACGCCGGTCGCCAACGCGGACTACATCATCGCCTCGCTCGGCGAGGAACTCGGCCTGATCGGCGTCTTCGCGATCCTGGCGCTGTTCATCGTGCTCGCCTCCCGCGGCCTGCGGGTCGCCTTCATGGCGCAGGACGACTTCGGCAAGCTGCTCGGCGTCGGCTTCGGCTTCGTCATCGCCCTGCAGGTCTTCGTCGTCGTGGGCGGCATCACCCGCGTCATCCCGGTGACCGGCCTCACGACCCCGTTCATGGCGGCCGGTGGTTCGTCCCTCATCGCCAACTGGATCATCGCCGCGATGCTGCTGCGACTGACCGATGCCATCCCCGCCGAACAGCGCGTCCAGCAGGGCGCGATCCCCGCCGCACGTGGCGGGAAGGCGCGCGCGACCAGGAAGGAGCGCAGCCGGTGAACCGACAGCTCCGCGGTGTCTCGACCGTCATCGTGCTCATGTTCGTCGCGCTCTTCGTGTCGACGACCTCGATCCAGTTCTTCTCCGCTGACTCGCTCCGCGCCGACTCGCGGAACTCCCGGACGATCCTCGCCAGCTACTCCACGAAGCGCGGCGCCATCCTGGTGAACGGCAGCCCGATCGCCGAGTCGACCCCGGTGGACGACCAGTACCAGTACCAGCGGAAGTACACGAACGGCGACCTGTACTCCGCCGTCACGGGGTACTTCACGATCGGCCAGGGGAACTCGGGCATCGAGGGCGCCGAGAACACCGTGCTCTCCGGCAACTCGGACGCCTCGTTCTTCCAGAACCTCAACGCGATCCTCACCGGGCAGGACGTCCAGGGCGACAACGTCAACCTGACGATCGACCCCGACGTCCAGAAGGCCGCGTACGACGCACTCGGGAACAACACCGGCGCGGTCGTCGCGATCCAGCCGAAGACCGGCAAGATCCTCGCGATGGTGTCGAAGCAGAGCTACGACCCGAACTCGCTGACCTCCCACGACACGCAGAACGTCATCGACCAGTACAAGGCGCTCGAGAACGACGCGGCGAAGCCCCTGCAGAACCGGGCGATCGGCGGCGACCTCTACACGCCGGGGTCGGTGTTCAAGCTCATCGTGGCGTCGGCAGCACTCGAGGGCGGCAAGTACACCCTCGACTCCGAGTTCCCGAATCCGTCGCGGCTGCAGCTCCCCGGCACGAGCACGTACATCAACAACGCCGAGGGCGGGTCGTGCGGCGGTGGCGACAAGGTCAAGCTGCGCACCGCGATCCAGTACTCGTGCAACATCCCGTTCGCCGAACTCGGGCAGAAGCTCGGGTACGACGCGATCAAGAGCATGGCCGACAAGTACGGCTTCGGTGACGCGATCGAGGTCCCGATGCGCGCGACCGCGAGCCAGTACCCCGAGGTCGACTCCACCGCCCAGCTCATGCTGAGCTCGTTCGGCCAGGCGAGCGTGCGGGTCTCCCCGCTGCAGATGGCGATGGTCTCGGCCGGGATCGCGAACGACGGGAAGGTCATGCAGCCGTCCCTCGTCGACTCGATCACCACGAGCGACCTGAAGACGGTCGAGTCCTTCTCGCCGAAGCAGTACAGCGACCCGCTCTCGCCCTCCGAGTCCAGCGACCTGACCGAGGCCATGCAGAGCGTCGTCAGTTCCGGGACCGGCACCAATGCCAAGATCGACGGTGTCGACGTCGCAGGGAAGACGGGCACGGCAGAGGGCGGGACGGGCGATCCGTACACGCTGTGGTTCACGGGCTTCGCCCCGGCGAAGGACCCCGAGGTGGCCGTCGCGGTCGTCGTCGGGAACGGCGGCGGGCTGGGACAGCGCGGCGTCGGCAACACGGTCGCGGCCCCGGTCGCGAAGAAAGTCATGGAGGCGGTGCTGAACAAATGAGACCCACCAGCGGACTCACCTTCGGTGGGCGGTACCAGCTCTCGTCCCGGGTCGCGATCGGCGGCATGGGAGAGGTGTGGCAGGCCACCGACCTCGTCATCGGCCGGACCGTCGCACTCAAGATCCTCAAGGACGAGTACCTCGGCGACCCGGGCTTCCTCGAGCGCTTCCGCGCCGAGGCCCGTCACGCTGCACTCGTCAACCACGAGGGCATCGCCAACGTGTTCGACTACGGCGAGGAGGACGGCAGCGCCTACCTCGTGATGGAACTCGTCCCGGGCGAGGCCCTGTCGACCATGATCGAGCGGGAGCACACGCTGCCCGTCGACAAGGTCCTCGACATCGTCGCGCAGACCGCGAACGCCCTGCAGGCCGCGCACGCCGTCGGCCTCGTGCACCGCGACATCAAGCCCGGCAACCTGCTCATCACGCCGGACGGCCGCGTGAAGATCACGGACTTCGGGATCGCGCGGATCGCCGACCAGGTGCCGCTCACCGCGACCGGCCAGGTCATGGGGACGGTCCAGTACCTCTCGCCCGAACAGGCGAGCGGTCACCCGGCATCGCCCTCGACGGACATCTACTCCCTCGGCATCGTCGCGTACGAGTGCCTGGCGGGCCGTCGTCCCTTCACGGGCGAGTCGCAGGTCGCGATCGCGATGGCGCACATCAACGAGCAGCCGCCCGCGCTGCCGGCCGACATCCCGGAGCCCGTGTCGGCGCTCGTGATGTCCTGCATCGCGAAGAAGCCCGCCGACCGCCCGGCGACCGCGGCCAACCTCGCCCGTGCGGCACAGGCGCTCCGTCGTGGCGACGTCGCGGCGGCGACCGTCGCCGTCCCGGCCATCGGCGGCGCCGGCACCGTGGCGTTCAACCCCCCGCGGGCGCAGGGGAACGACGCCGCGACCGCGCTCATCGGCACCCAGGCCGGAGCCGTCACCGGCGGACCCGGCACGCCCGGCTCGCCCGTCGACGGCGAGGACGAGGAACCCCGGAAGAAGCGCGCGTGGATCTGGTGGCTCGTGGGCGGCATCGCCGTGCTCGTGATCGCGGGGGTCATCGCCGCGTTCGCCCTCACCGGCGACGGTCAGCCGGACCCGACGCCCTCGAAGTCGTCGGCGTCGTCCGAGCCGAGCCGACGCCCGTCGTCGACACCGTCCTCGACGCCGACGGAGACGCGCGTCCTGGTGAACGCCGGAGACTACGTCGGACTCTCGGTCACCGATGCCCAGGCGAAGCTGCAGCAGGCCGGCCTGACCCCGCGCGTCGAGGACGGCGACCCCGCCCCGACCGCGGACAAGGCGAACACGGTGCAGTCGATCAGCCCGACCGGCAGCCTCGCGGCGGGCTCCCTCGTGGTGCTCCAGCAGTACACGGCGCCGCCGACCGTGAACCAGCCGAACTCGGCGACGCCGGGGACCGTGTCCGCCGACGGCCAGGTCACCTTCAGCTGGGCCGCCGCGACGTGCCCGACCGGCTACACGGTGTCGTCGTACGCGTACACGATCACCGGCGGCAAGGACACCTCGAGCCAGACCTCGGGGACCCTGGACGCCGACCACCGCTCGGTGACGGTGCAGATCGACGCGGTCGGCAAGTCCGCGTCCCTGAGCTACACGGTCACGTGCGGGAACCTCACGGCCTCGACGCCGTCGGAGAGCGCGTCGAGCGACGTCTGGCAGCCCGCGGACGAGCAGACGCCGGAGCCGGGCAGCACGGAGACCCCGCAGGACGGCAACTGAGCTGACCCCTGGACGGGGGCTCGCGACACCGTTCGGTAACGGTTCGGTCGGGGCCCCCGCGGCCAGCGTCTCACCAGGGAGGCCTGCCGTACACTTGCCCGGACGGACATTCGGAGGAGTACGTGCCAGAAGGTGTGACCGCGGGGATCACGCTCCTCGCCAACCGCTACGAGATCGGTGACGTCATCGGTCGGGGCGGCATGGCCACGGTGCACCTGGGCAACGACACCCGCCTCGGGCGCAAGGTGGCCGTGAAGCTGCTCAAGCCCAGCCTCGCCAACGACCCGGCGTTCCGCACGCGGTTCCGGCAGGAAGCGCAGGCCGCCGCCCGCATGGCGCACCCGACGATCGTGCGGGTCTACGACGCCGGCGAGGAGACGGTCACCGAGCCCTCCGGCGCCGAGGTGCAGGTGCCCTTCATCGTCATGGAGTACGTCGAGGGCCGACCGCTCTCCGACATCATCGACGAGGGACCGGTCGCCCCGGACGAGGCCGTGCGCATCACCGAGGGCATCCTCACCGCCCTCGAGTACTCGCACCGCGCCGGCGTCGTGCACCGCGACATCAAGCCGGCCAACGTCATGGTGACCCACTCCGGCCAGGTCAAGGTGATGGACTTCGGCATCGCCCGCGCCATCACCGACACCTCGGCCACCGTCGCGCAGACCACCTCGATCCTCGGGACCGCGTCGTACTTCTCCCCGGAGCAGGCACGCGGCGAGACCGTCGACGCCCGGACCGACGTGTACTCGACCGGCGTCGTCCTCTTCGAGCTGCTCACCGGCCGGCCCCCGTTCATCGGGGACTCGCCGGTCGCGGTCGCGTACCAGCACGTCAGCGAGCAGCCCGTCCCGCCGTCGTCGCTGACGCCCGCGGTGTCCCCGGCCCTCGACGCCGTCACCCTGCACGCCCTCGTGAAGGACCGGACGCGCCGCTACCAGAACGCCGCGGAGTTCCGCACGGAGCTCCAGCAGGCCGCCGCGGGGCACGTCCCGGCGTCGACCCGGAAGCTCCAGCACCAGGCCGCCAACGACGCCTCGAGCATGCTGTTCGGCGTCAACCCGCGGACGACTTCGAACCCCGCGGTCGCGTTCCGCGAGCTCGAGGACGACACGGCGGAGCACCGTCCGCAGCGCACGCAGAACCGCCCGCCGGTGGCGTGGATCTGGGTCGGGATCATCCTGACCGCGGCGGTCATCGTCGCGGTGGTCTTCTTCGTCGCGAACCTGCAGCCGGGCAAGCCGCCGGTGTCCTCGTCGGTCAGTGTGCCGAACGTGGTCGGAGCCACCTACGACTCCGCCGCCGCGGCCCTGCAGAAGCGCGACCTCGTCGCCGTCAAGGTCGAGGAGAACTCCGACGACGTCGACAAGGGCACGGTCATCCGCACCGAGCCCGGATCGGGCACGAACGTCGGTCGCAGCCAGAACATCAGGGTGGTCGTGTCGCTCGGCCCGGAACAGGTCGCGGTCCCGGACCTCGCCGGCCAGGCGCAGGACGCCGCCGAGAAGGCCCTCGAAGCCGCCGGCTTCGCGGTCGGGGCGATCAACTCGGACTACTCGCCGGACGTCCCCGAGGGGACGGTCATGAGCAGCGACCCCGCGGCGACGTCGCAGCACACCAAGGGCACCGTGGTGAACCTGACGGTGTCCAACGGCAAGGTGCAGCTCCCGAACGTCACGCAGCAGCCGTTCTCGACCGCGAACGCGACGCTCGCCGGCCTCGGGCTGACGGTGACCCCGGCGCCGTCGTACGCGTGCACGGGCGGCACCGTGACGCAGCAGAGCGCGCCCGAGGGCGACATCGCCCAGGGCAGCACGGTCGTGCTGACCTACTGCGCCGCGTCGGCCCAGCCCTCGCAGGCGCCGACGTCCGGCAGCAACGACGGCGGCGGCAACGGTGGCAGCGGCAACGGCGGCGACAACGGTGGCGGACCGGGCAACGACGGCAAGTGAGGTGACCCCGTCCTGACGGGGGAAGCCGCGGGGTGTCGAGCCGCGCCTCCAGTCCGACCACCCGGCCGACGGAGGCCGGAACGGTCGGGAGCGCAGCTCAGGCGCGGTGTGCCGCGATCAGCGGGTTGAGACCCGCCGCCCGCTCCGCTGCCCCGTCCAGCCCGGCGGTCTCGAGCCAGTTCCCGACCATGCGGTACCCGCCCTCGGTGAGGACTGACTCCGGGTGGAACTGCACGCCGTAGACCGGGTGCTCGCGGTGCTGGACGCCCATGATGACCCCGCCACCGGTCCGCGCCGTCACGGTGAGTTCATCGGGCACGGTGCCGTCGACGATCGCGAGCGAGTGGTACCGCGTCGCGGTGAACGGGTGCGGGACCCCGGCGAAGAGCGGGCTGTCGTCGTGGTCGACCTGGGACGTCTTGCCGTGCATGAGCTTCTCGGCATGCGTCACCGTCGCGCCGAGGGCCTCGGCGATCGCCTGGTGCCCGAGGCAGACGCCGAGCAGGGGCTTGTCCGCCGCGATCGCCGCGTGCACCGTCGCGATCGAGACACCGGCGTCGGCGGGCGTCCCCGGGCCGGGCGACAACAGGACACCGTCGTAGTCGGCGATGCGCTCCGCGATCTCGGCGGCCGGGAAGGCGTCGTTCCGGACCACGTCGGTCGTGGCTCCGAGCTGCTGCACGTAGCCGTTGAGCGTGTAGACGAAGCTGTCGTAGTTGTCGACGACGAGGATCTTGGTCATGGTCGGTTCACCGTACTCGTGGGGGATGTGTGCAGCCGGCTGAGAGTCCTCCCACACACGTGGTCACGGTAGGATACCGGCCATGGCCAAGGACAAGGACCGCACCAAGCCCGCCCGGAGGACCCGAGCCGACTCGGTCGACACCGCGGGGGACCAGCCGAACCCCGTCTGGTTCAAGCCGGTCATGTTCGGGTTCATGCTCCTCGGGCTCGCCTGGGTGATCGTCTTCTACATCTCGAACACCACGCTGCCGGTTCCGTCCCTCGGATCGTGGAACATCCTGATCGGCTTCGGCATCATGTTCGTCGGCTTCCTCATGACCACCCGCTGGCGCTAGCGCCGCTCTCCATCGACCTCCCGACGCCCGTCGCACCGCAAGGTGCGGCGGGTGTCGTCGTTCCGCGGCGAGCGTGCAGCCAGGCCGCGTTGTCCACAGCCGTGCCGGGTGTCGGTGTCGCGCCGGACAAGTCACGGGCCGGTTTTCCCCAGTTCTCCACACTGTCCACAGTGCTGTCCACACCTTCGTCCCGGACTTATCCACAACTCAGTCCACAGTGGGGATAATCACACCCGTGTAACTCACCGGTTTCTCCACAGCTGTGGACAACTCCATCGTGCACGTGGGGAAAACCGGGGCCGCACGACGAAGGAGGCCCCCGCCGCTTCCGCGACGAGGGCCTCGATGGTACCGGTGGGTCAGATGCCGATGCCGAACTGGAAGCTCGTGAACGCGGCGTAGATGGCCGCGACCAGGACCACCGCCTCGGCCACCAGCAACCCGATCTGCAGGCCACGCTGCCGGACGTTCCGGGTCTTCGAGAAGACGAACCCGGTGACGAACCCGAGGACGATCCCGCCGACGTGCGCCTGCCACGAGATGTTCGTCCCCGGGAGGAACCCGACGACGAGGTTCAGGCCCATGATCACGAGCAGCTGCACGGCGTTGTAGCCGAGACTGCGCTGGATCACGAAGAAGGCCGCGAAGAGCCCGAAGATCGCGCCCGATGCCCCCACCACCGGCGTCCCCGGCGTCAGGAGGGACACGGCGAGGTCACCGCCCAACCCCGCGAGGAAGTAGAGCGCGACGAAGCGCCAGGTCCCGAGGATGTTCTCGAGCATGCGCCCGAAGATCCACACCGCCCACATGTTGAACAGGATGTGGAAGAACGACGAGTGCACGAAGAGGCCGGTGACGAGTCGCCACGGCTGCATCCCGACGAGCGGGGTCCAGTAGCTGAGCCAGGCGTTGACGACGCCGCCGGACACCTCGTTCAGGAGCCAGAGGACGACCGACACCGCGACGATGACCACCGTCGCCTTCTGGTCGAGCATGGCGAAGCGCCGTCGGGCGACCGTCATCCCGCTGGGACCGGTCGCCCGACGGTTCGCGGCGAACTGCGCGCGCTGCTCACGCACGCACTCCGGGCAGTGCACCCCGACGGCCGCCGGCGTCTGGCACTCGGGGCAGATCGTCCGCCCGCACCGCTGGCAGAGCACGAAGCTCTGGCGGTCGGGGTGCCGGTAGCAGGTGTTGTCGGAGTCGTACGCCGGATTGCTCACGTGGTGGCTCAGACGTCCTCGACGTCGATGCTCTGGATGACGACGTCCTCGAGCGGCTTGTCACGGCCGTCCGTGGCCACGCCCTCGATCGCGTCGACGACGGCGCGGGACTCGTCGTCCGCCACCTCGCCGAAGATGGTGTGCTTGCCCTGCAGCCACGGCGTCGCCACGGTGGTGATGAAGAACTGCGAGCCGTTCGTGCCGCGACCGCCCTGGATGCCGGCGTTGGCCATCGCGAAGATGTACGGGTTCTGGAAGGTGAGCTCGGGCGAGATCTCGTCGTCGAACCGGTAGCCGGGGCCGCCGATGCCCTGACCGAGCGGGTCGCCGCCCTGGATCATGAAGTCCTTGATGATGCGGTGGAAGATGACGCCGTCGTAGAGCTTGTCGGTGGACACCTTGCCGGTCCCCGGGTGGGTCCACTCCTGCTTGCCCGTCGCGAGGTCGACGAAGTTCTTGACGGTCTTCGGAGCGTGGTTGCCGAACAGGTTGACGCGGATGTCGCCCTTGTTCGTGTGGATCGTTGCGACAGCGGTGTGCAGAGACATGTTCCGATTCTCGCATGTACTGCCGACGGTCAGACGGATCCCACAGGTGAGGCTCCGTGACCTGTCAGGGAGTCGGGTGGCAGGATGGGATCACGCCGATCCGATGGAGGTACCAGATGACGACGATCGAGATCCCGCGCAAGCGTCGGAAGCAGATCAAGAAGCTCAAGGGCCAGACCGCCTCGCTCCTCGGAGAGCAGCGCAAGGTCCTCGAGCACGCGAACGCGATCCTCGCCGAAGCGCGCTCGAACGCGGCGGACGCCGCACGCAAGGACATCGCACCCCGGGTGCAGAACGCGATCGACAACGGCATCCGGCCGGCTGTCGCAACGGGGGTGCACGCCGCGACGAGCGCCGCGCAGAACGCCTCGCACCGCTTCCAGTCCGAGGTCGTCCCCGGCCTGGTCTCGACCGCGGGTTCGATCCTCAGCGTGGGTGACCTCGCGAAGGACCCCCGCGTGAAGAAGATCGTGAAGAACGCCCAGAAGAAGGGCAAGAAGGCCAAGAAGGCTGCGGAGAAGTACGTGCCGCACCAGAAGAAGGGCATCGGCTTCGGCGGTGTCGCACTCATCGTCGTCGGCGTCGTCGCCGTGGCGGGTGCTGCGTACGCCGCGTACCAGACGCTGCGCGCCGACGACGACCTCTGGGTGGCCGACGACGCCGACACGGCGGAGAAGCCCTCCGCCTGACCTCCACGGTTCGTACCGAGGGCCCCGGCATCCGCCGGGGCCCTCGGTCGTCAGCGCCGCTCGGTCAGGCCCGTCAGGCGCAGGACGCCCTGCCGGATCGCGGGCGCCATGGACCGCGTGAAGGTCGACGTCAGGTGTCTCGGGTCGCGGTGGACCACGACGTTCCCGATCACCGGCTCGCACACCGACGGACCGCACATCAGGTCGGTCAGGTCGAGCAGCGACGCCCCCTGGACCTCGCGCACCGCGGCGATCTGGGCGTCGGTGGTCCCGAGCGCGTCGGCGCGGGGGACAGCGCACGCGGCGCCCGGATCGGCGTCGAGGTGGCGCTCGATGCAGGACAGGGAGTCCTCGCGGGTGTCCGGGTTGTCCCGGATCGCGACGACCTTCGCGCCACGGGCGGTCTGCTGCCGCCAGGTGTCGACGAAGCCGTCGACGATCGACCGTGCGCGCGAGCCGTGGTCGGGTTCGACGAACGGCGACTGTCGCTGGTAGCTGGTCAGGATGACGTCGTAGGGCTCCCGGACCGCGAGCTCCGCCTGCAGGCTGCGCTTCCACGACTCGCAGCGGCTCACCCAGTCCGGTGCGTCCTGCTGCACCGCCGAGGTCCAGACGCACCCGGCCTTCCCGTACACGTCGACGTGCCAGTGCGCCTCGTCGGCGAGCCGTTCGAGCGCGGCGAGGTACTGGTTGCTGTGCGAGTCCCCGATGAGCGCGACGTTCAGGGCCGCGGCGTCCGGCTCCGGACCGTGGCCGCAGACCTTGACCGCCGACTCGTTGCTGCTGCTCCAGCACGCCGGGGTGTTCACGTCGTCGGTCTGCGCCGCGTCGAGGCCGGGGAGGAGCACGCTCGACGCCGGGGTCGTCGGGCAGTGGGCGGCACCGACGGACTCCGCGCCGACGCACCCGTCGCCGCGCGCCAGGAATGCGGCCGCGGCAGTGCGTTGCGCGTCGATCCGGCGGGCGGCGTCCGCGGACACCACCGTCGAGAGGACGAGGACCGGGACGAGCGACGCGGCGACCGCGACGACGGTCCAGCGGGCGGGCCGTGCCGCCAGGAAGGGACGGCTCCGCACGGGTTCCTCGACGAGGGTCTTCGTGAGCGCGGCGAGGACGACCGACGCGACCAGGATCGCGATCTTGTCCCGGGTGCCCAGCGCGTGCCCGGTCGCCGCGGGCACGAGGACGACGAGCGGCCAGTGCCAGAGGTACAGCGAGTACGAGACGTCGCCCGCCCACTGCACCGGGCGCCAGCGGAACAGCATGCCCGGCGCGTCCGGGGTGTCCGGGTCACCGCAGGCCACGACCAGCAGGGCGCCCGCCACGGGCACGACCGCGATCCACCCGGGGAACGGGAGCGCCGCGGTGAACACCACGAACGTCGCGGCGATCGTCACGAACCCCACCCACGAGCCGACCGCCCGGAGGTGCGCGAACCGGGACGTCCGCCGGAGGACCAGGGCGAGGAGGCCACCCGCGGCGAACTCCCACGCCCGGGTCTGCGTCGCGAAGTACGCCGGGCCGGGATCACGGTGCGTCTGGGCCACGCTGAGCGCCAGGCAGACCACGAGCACGACCGACAGTGCGACCACGAACCCGGTCCGAGCGGAACGGGCGGGATCGGCGGGGGTGGCAGGACGGTCCGCGCCGGATCCTCCTCGCCGCCGGCGACGCCCGACGATTGCCGCGGCCAGGCCGGCCACGACCATGAGCACCGGCCAGACGACGTAGAACTGCTCCTCGACCGACAGCGACCAGTAGTGCTGCACCGGGCTGGCGACGCCCGTGCTCTGCGCGAGGTAGTCGACGGAGCTCGCCGCGAGGACCCAGTTCTCGACGTAGAGCGCGGCACCGATCACCTCGTGGAACACCTGCTCCCAGACGCGGACCGGAAGCAGGACCCACGAGGTCAGCGCGGTCGCGGTCAGGACCAGCAGCGCAGCGGGCAGGAGCCGGCGGGCCCGGCGGGCGTAGAACCGGCCGAGCCGGATCCGACCCGTGTCCTGCCACTCCCGCGCCAGGTGCCCGGTGATGAGGAACCCGGAGATGACGAAGAAGACGTCGACGCCGGCGTACCCGCCGGGCAGCCGGTTCGGCCAGAGGTGGTAGAGCAGGACGCCCGCGACGGCGACGAAGCGGAGCGCCTGGATCTCGGGGAACCGACCTCGCCCGTGGCGCGTCTGCACGTCGTCGCTCAACTCGTTCCCCCAACGAGGTCGCACCGGAGATCTGGAGTGGAGCCTAGGAGAATCGAACTCCTGACATCCTGCTTGCAAAGCAGGCGCTCTACCAACTGAGCTAAGGCCCCGTGACACCCAGCGTACGGATGTCGGGAGGAGATGGTGGGGCTACAAGGACTTGAACCTTGGACCTCTTCGTTATCAGCGAAGCGCTCTAACCGCCTGAGCTATAGCCCCTCAGACCGGATGAAAGCCTACCGTACCGATCCCGCAGAACGAAATCGACCGGTCGGCCACATCCGGCCGGGTGTGTCAGTTGTTCGTGAACCCGACGAGCAGGCCGCCGGTGATCCGCACACTGAGGTTGTAGAGGACGCTCACGATCGCGCCGAGCACGGTGCCGACGACCACGTTGAGGATGCCCACGACGACGGAGAACCCGAGCACCTGGCCCAGCGAGAACTGGTCCATGATCGAGTAGTTGTTCTGCCCGGTGACGTCCTTGAGCAGGGCGTCGATCTGGGTGAACACGCCGGTCTGGTTCAGGATGACCCAGACCAGGGCGGTGGCGACGACGATGACGATCGAGCCGGCCAGGGCGATGAGGAAGCTGAGCTTCACCATCGACCAGAAGTCGACGTAGACGAGCCGCAGTCGCACCTGACGGGTGCCGACGGGCCGCTTCGCCTTCTTCTGGAGCTTCTCGGCGACACTACTCATTGCTTGACTGGTCCTCTCCGGCCTGGTCGTCGCCAGGCGCGGTGTCGATGGGATCAGTGGATTCCGGCGCTGCTTCAGCAGGGCTCACCGTCTCCACCGGGCCCGCAGGCTCGATCTCGGCGTCGTCCTGGTCGTCCAGGTTCCGCTCTGTGTTCCGGGCCACCGCGATGATCCGGTCGTTCTCCGCGAACCTCGCGAAGACCACACCCATCGTGTCACGGCCCTTGGCGGGCACCTCGGACACGGCAGACCTTACCACCTTGCCCGATTGCAGCACGACGAGCACCTCGTCGTCCTCGCCGACGATGAGAGCACCCACAAGGTCACCCCGGTCGGCGGCCAGTTTGGCCACCTTGATGCCCAGGCCACCACGACCCTGCACCCGGTACTGGTCCACCGAGGTGCGCTTCGCGTAGCCGCCCTCGGTCATGACCCAGACGTAGCCGTCGTCCGCCACGACCCTGGCCGCGAGGAGCGAGTCGCCGTCGCGGAAGGACATGCCCTTCACACCGGAGGTCGACCGGCCCATCGGGCGGAGCGTGTCGTTCGTCGCCGTGAAGCGCAGCGACATGCCGTGCTTCGAGACGAGCAGCAGGTCGTCGTGCTCGTCGACGAGCAGGGCCTGCACGAGCTTGTCGCCGTCCCGAAGGTTGATGGCGATGATGCCGCCCGTGCGGTTGGTGTCGTACTCGGTCAGCGCCGTCTTCTTCACGAGGCCGTGCTCGGTCGCGAGGACGAGGTACTGCGCGGCCTCGTAGTCACGGATGTCGAGCACCTGCTGGATCTGCTCGTCCGGCTGCAGCGCGAGCAGGTTCGCGACGTGCTGCCCCTTGGCGTCACGGCTCGCCTCCTGGAGCTCGTACGCCTTGGCGCGGTAGACGCGGCCCTGGTCGGTGAGGAACAGCAGCCAGTGGTGCGTCGTCGTGACGAAGAAGTGCTCGACGATGTCGTCGGCACGCAGCTGCGCGCCCTTGACCCCGCGTCCGCCGCGGTGCTGCGAGCGGTAGTTGTCGCTCCGCGTGCGCTTGACGTAGCCGCCACGGGTGAGGGTGACGACCATCTCCTCCTCGGGGATGAGGTCCTCGATGGACATGTCGCCGTCGAAGCCGAGCATGATCTCGGTGCGGCGGTCGTCGCCGAAGCGCTCGACGATCTCGTCGAGCTCGTCGCCGATGATCGTGCGCTGCCGGGTCTCCGACGCCAGGATGTCCTGGAAGTCGGCGATCTTCCGCTCGAGTTCCTCGGCCTCGTCGTGGATCTTCTGCCGCTCGAGCGCCGCGAGGCGACGGAGCTGCAGCTCGAGGATCGCGCGGGCCTGGATCTCGTCGACGGAGAGCAGCTCCATCAGACCGGTCCGGGCCTCCTCGACGTCGGGCGAGCGACGGATGAGGGCGATGACCTCGTCGAGCGCGTCGAGCGCCGCGAGGTACCCGCGGAGGATGTGCGCGCGCTTCTCGGCCTCGCGCAGACGGAACTGCGTGCGGCGGACGATGACGTCGATCTGGTGGTCGACCCAGGCCGAGATGAACCCGTCGAGCGCGAGGGTGCGGGGGACGCCGTCCACGATCGCGAGCATGTTCGCGCCGAAGTTCTCCTGCAGCTGCGTGTGCTTGTACAGGTTGTTCAGGACGACCTTCGCCACCGCGTCGCGCTTGAGCACGATGACGAGGCGCTGACCGGTGCGTCCGGAGGTCTCGTCGCGGATGTCCGCGATACCGGCGAGCTTGCCGTCCTTCACGCCCTCGGCGATGCGGATCGCCAGGTTGTCCGGGTTGACCTGGTACGGCAGCTCGGTGACGACGAGGCAGGTGCGGCCCTGGATCTCCTCGACGTTGACGACCGCGCGCATCGTGATCGAGCCACGACCGGTGCGGTAGGCGTCCTGGATGCCCTTGGTGCCGAGGATCTGTGCGCCGGTCGGGAAGTCCGGGCCCTTGATCCGCTGCATGAGCGCGCCGAGCAGCTCCTCGCGCGTGGCGTCCGGGTGCTCGAGGGACCACTTCGCGCCCTCGGCGACCTCGCGCAGGTTGTGCGGCGGGATGTTCGTCGCCATGCCGACCGCGATGCCGACGGAGCCGTTCACCAGCAGGTTCGGGAAGCGGGCCGGGAGGATCGACGGCTCCTGGGTGCGGCCGTCGTAGTTGTCCACGAAGTCGACGGTGTCCTCGTCGATGTCGCGGACCATCTCCATGGCGAGCGGCGCCATCTTGGTCTCGGTGTACCGCGGGGCCGCGGCGCCGTCGTTGCCGGGCGAGCCGAAGTTGCCCTGCCCGAGCGCGAGCGGGTACCGGAGCGACCACGGCTGCACGAGGCGGACGAGGGTGTCGTAGATCGCGGTGTCGCCGTGCGGGTGGAACTGTCCCATGACGTCGCCGACGACGCGGGAGCACTTCGAGAACGCGCGGTCGGGGCGGTACCCGCCGTCGAACATCGCGTAGATCACGCGGCGGTGCACCGGCTTCAGCCCGTCACGGACCTCGGGCAGCGCGCGACCGACGATGACGGACATCGCGTAGTCGAGGTACGACCGCTGCATCTCGAGCTGCAGGTCGACCTGGGAGATGCGGTCGCCGGAGACCACGATGTCCCCGCTGTCGCCGTGCACGATCTCGGGCTGCTCGTCGGCGCCGTTCTCGTTGTCGTCAGCCATTGGCTTGCGTTCCCTTTCTGACGGCCTGGAGGCCGTGGTGACGTTCGTCGCGGTGGACGCGACCGCAGGTGGTCCGGACCGGAGCGCGCGGCTGGCACCGCGCCTCCCGTACCGGGTCTAGATGTCGAGGAAGCGGACGTCCTTGGCGTTCTGCTGGATGAACTGGCGACGGGACTCGACGTCCTCGCCCATCAGCGTCGCGAACACGCTGTCCACCGCGGCGGCGTCCTCGAGGGTGACCTGCAGGAGCGTCCGGGTGTCCGGGTTCATCGTGGTGTCCCACAGCTCCTTGTAGTCCATCTCGCCGAGCCCCTTGTAGCGCTGGATCCCGTTGTCCTTCGGGATGCGCTTGCCCGCGGCGAGGCCGGCCTGCATCAGCGCGTCGCGCTCACGGTCGCTGAACACGTACTCGTGTGCCGAGTTCGACCACTTCAGGCGGTACAGCGGCGGCTGCGCGAGGTACACGTAGCCACGCTCGATGAGCGGACGCATGTAGCGGAACAGCAGCGTGAGCAGCAGGGTCGTGATGTGCTGGCCGTCGACGTCGGCATCGGCCATCAGCACGATCTTGTGGTACCTGGCCTTGTCCGGGTCGAAGTCCTCGCCGATGCCGGCGCCGAACGCCGTGATCATCGACTGGATCTCCTGGTTCGCCAGGGCGCGGTCGAGACGGGCCTTCTCGACGTTCAGGATCTTGCCGCGCAGCGGGAGGATCGCCTGCGTCATCGGGTTCCGGCCCTGCACGGCGGAACCGCCGGCGGAGTCGCCCTCGACCATGAAGATCTCCGACACCGTCGGGTCCTTCGACTGGCAGTCCTTGAGCTTGCCGGGCATGCCGCCCGACTCGAGGAGCCCCTTGCGACGGGTCGTCTCGCGCGCCTTCCGGGCCGCGAGCCGGGCCTGCGACGCCTGGATCGCCTTGCGGACCACGTCGCGCGCCTGGGTCGGGTTGCTCTCGAACCAGTGCGTGAGCTCGGTGCCGACCACGCGCTGCACGAAGGACTTCGCCTCGGTGTTGCCGAGCTTCGTCTTCGTCTGGCCCTCGAACTGCGGCTCGCCGAGCTTCACGGAGATGACGGCCGTCAGCCCTTCACGGATGTCGTCACCCGTGAGGTTGTCGTCCTTCTCCTTGATGATCTTCGCCTCGCGCGCGTACTTGTTGACGAGCGAGGTGAGTGCGGCGCGGAAGCCCTCTTCGTGGGTGCCGCCCTCGTGCGTGTTGATCGTGTTCGCGAAGGTGTGGACGCTCTCCTGGTAGGAGGTGTTCCACTGCATCGCGACCTCGAGCGCGATCTTGCGCTCCGGGTCCTCCGCCTCGAAACCGATGACGTCCGGGTGGACGAGGTCGGCCTTCTTCTGCGCGTTGAGGTACTCGACGTAGTCGGCGAGCCCGCGCTCGTAGAGGAAGGAGTCCTTGCGCGCCTCTTCGCCCTCGTCCGGGGTGCGCTCGTCCTGCAGCGTGATCCGGAGGCCCTTGTTCAGGAAGGCCATCTGCTGGAACCGCGTGCGGAGCGTCTCGTAGTCGAACACCACGGTCTCGAAGATCTCGGCGTTCGGCCAGAAGGTGATGGTGGTGCCGTGCTCGTCGGACGGCTCGTCCTTCGACAGCGGCGCGACGGGGACACCGTCGGTGTAGCTCTGTCGCCAGACGTGGCCATGCTGGCGGACCTCGACGTCGAGTTCCGAGCTCAGTGCGTTCACGACCGAGGAGCCGACGCCGTGCAGGCCGCCGGACACCGCGTAGGCGCCGCCGCCGAACTTACCGCCCGCGTGCAGGACGGTCAGCACGACCTGGACGGTCGAGACGCCCTCGGCCGCGTGGATCCCGACGGGGATGCCGCGGCCGTTGTCGACCACGCGCACGCCGCCGTCCTCGCGGATGGTGACGTTGATGGTGTCGCAGTACCCGGCCAGGGCCTCGTCGACGGAGTTGTCGACGATCTCCTGCACGAGGTGGTGCAGACCGCGCGGCCCGGTCGACCCGATGTACATGCCCGGACGCTTCCGGACGGCCTCGAGCCCCTCGAGCACCTGGATCTGGTCTGCGCCGTACTGTGGTTCGCTCTGCGGGGTCGCCTCGCCGGACGAGTTCTGTCGGTCGTCGTCAGATCCGGATGTCATTCGAAGGTGCTCCTGCCTGCGCGCGGAACACCCGCGCACTGCACCTCCCAGTCTACCTCAGGACCCCTCCTCCGAGGGCTGGAATCGGCCGTTCAGCGGGCGAATCTGGCACCAGAGGATGATTTCGTCGGCTCAACCGTAGGTGTCGCGAGGACCGCGCCCCTGGACCGTCCTGGGACCGCGTTTCCAGGTGGGGGCGTCCGGGCCGGAAACCCGGATCGACTGGACCCCCGCCTCCGGGTGCCGTTCGACGATGGTCGTCGTGACCGTGCTGCGCATCAGTCGGAGCTGCGTCGCCCAGGCCGTCGAGTCGCACCGGATGACGAGCGCACCGTCGTCGATGGTCACCGGACGGGAGTGCTTCGCGAGCTCCTCGCCCACCACCGCGGGCCAGTCCACGAAGAGCTCGGAGCGTGCGAGCGGCTCGGTCCATCCGAGTTCCTGGGCGAGGGACCCGACGACGTCGCCGAGTCCGGCGGGTTCGCGGCCGCGACCGTACGGCACCGAGTCGGGGTCGAGGCCCTTCATCCGGCGCCGGCGTGCGTCGACCCCCCGCTTGGACGGGTCGCCGAAGACGGCGCGGAGGTGTCGGTAGACCCGCGAGGGCTCGGTCGGCTTCCACGGTTTCGGCATCAGACGCCGGCTTCCGTCGTGCGGTCGCCGGCAGCGCGGTCGTCCGCCGTCTCGGTCGGACTGGAGGCGCGGGTCGGCTCCGCCCCGTCGGTCACGATGGTGCCCGCCTCGATCCGGACGGTGTGCGCAGCGAGTTGTCCGGGCACGTCGCCGAACACCGCGGCCGTGATGAGCACCTGCTCGTAGTCCGCGACCGCGCCGGCGAGACGTTCCCGTCGCGACTCGTCGAGCTCGGCGAACACGTCGTCGAGGATGATGATCGGGTCGCCGAGGCTCGACTCGGCGCGGAGGATGGCGGCGCTGGCGAGCTGCACGGCGAGTGCGAACGACCACGATTCCCCGTGACTGGCGTAGCCGCGGGCAGGTAACCCGTTCAGCTGGAAGAGCACGTCGTCCCGGTGCGGCCCGACGAGCGTCAGCCCCCGGTCGAGCTCGTCCCGGCGACGGCGCTCCAGGGCACCCCGGAAGGCCTCCGCCGCGGCCGCCACGGTGACCGGCTCGTCCGGTGTCCCGAGGATCGGATCGGTCGCGGCCGCGTCCTCCGGATCGCCGCCCCGGACGCTGAGGACCCCCGCGATCGAGGCTTCGTGCCGTTCGCCGGCGACGGTCGCGTACGCCTCCGCCACGAACGGCGCGAGCCGACGGGTCAGGTGGTCGCGCGCGGCGATGATCTCGGCGCCGAACGCCACGAGCCGCTCGTCCCAGACGTCGAGGGTGGCGAGCGATCCCGCCTTGGCGCCGGTGGCGCGGGCGGACTTCAACAGCGTGTTCCGCTGCCGCAGGGTCCGGTCGTAGTCGGCGAGCACGCCCTGCATCCGGGGCGCGATCTGCCCGAGGAGCTCGTCGAGCATCCGGCGCCGACCGGCCGGTTCGCCGCGCACGAGCGCGAGGTCCTCGGGGGCGAAGAGCACGCTCGTGCAGTAGCGCGGGAGTTCTCGGGGCTTGATCGCCGCACGGTTCACCTGCGCCCGGTTCGAGCCGGTGCGGTTGATCTGCACCTCGGCGAGGATGCTGCGGTCCTCGTGGGCGAGCCGGGCGCGGACGATCGCCGCGTCGCAGCCCTGCCGGACGAGTGCCGCGTCGGTGGGGACGCGGTGCGAGCCGAGGGTCGACAGGTAGCCGATGGCCTCGACGAGGTTGGTCTTGCCCTGGCCGTTCCGCCCGACGAACAGGTTCGGCCCGCGTGCGAGGTCGACCTCGGCCTCCCGGTAGTTCCGGAAGTCCGTGAGTTGCAGGTGGTCGACGTGCACGCGGGCCGTGGCCGGGTTGCCCCGGTGGGACTACGCCTTCTTGACGGCGTGGCCGCCGAACTGGTTGCGGAGCGCCGCGACGGCCTTCATCGTCGGGGACTCGCTGCCCTGACGCGAGACGAAGCGGGCGAACATCGCCGCGGAGAGCGCGGGCATCGGCACCGCGAGCTCGATCGCCTCTTCGAGGGTCCACCGGCCCTCGCCGGAGTCGTCGACGTAGCCCTCGAGCTCGTCGAGCTTCGGGTCCTCGTTGATCGCGAGGACGAGCAGGTCGAGCAGCCAGGAGCGGACGACCGTGCCACGCTGCCATCCGGCGAAGACCGCCGGGACGTCGTGGATGATGTCCTTCGCCTCGAGGAGCTCGTAGCCCTCGCCGTACGCCTGCATGATCGCGTACTCGATGCCGTTGTGGACCATCTTCGCGTAGTGGCCCGCGCCGACGCCGCCGGCGTGCGAGAAGCCCTCTTCGCGCGGGCCCTCGGGGCGGAGCGCGTCGAAGACCGGCATGGCGAACTCGACGTCCTTGACGTCACCGCCGACCATGAGGCCGTAGCCGTTGTCCTTGCCCCAGACGCCACCGGAGACACCGGCGTCCACGTAGCGGATGCCCTTCGCGTCGAGCTGCTTCGCGTGCACCTCGTCGTCGAGCCACTTCGAGTTGCCGCCGTCGATGACGAGGTCGCCCTCGCCGAGCACGGAGGCGAGCTCGGTGATCACGTCGTCGGTGATCTTGCCGTGCGGGACCATGACCCACACGAGCTTCGGGCCCTCGGGCAGTGCGGCCGCGAGTTCGGCGAGGTTGGCGACATCGGAGACGGCGGGGTTGGCGTCGTACCCGGTGACCTCGATGCCTGCGTTGCGGAGACGGGCACGCATGTTGTTGCCCATGCGACCGAGGCCGACAAGACCGATGTGCATGATTTCCTCTTCTGTTCGTCGTCGCGCTGATGCAGGGGTTCGGGCGTCAGCGCAGTGTGCGGTTCCTGCCCTATCGCAGCAGGAGGTTGGGCTGCAGCAGGTACCGGTATCCGTCCGTCGCCGGGGCCTCTTGCGAGGTCTGGCCGGTGATGAGCACCGGACCCGGCTTGTTGGGGTTCTCCGTCTTGGTGAAGGAGATCCGGACGAACTCGGAGTGCACCGCGTTCAACCCGTCCAGGAGGAAGGCGGGCTTCAATGAGACCACCGTTTCCTCACCGGTCAGCAACGCACTGATCGACTCTGACGCCTGCGCTTGTTCGGAACCGATCGCCTCGAGCGTGAGCCCGTCGACCGTGAAGGAGAACCGGAGCGCCGCTTCGCGCTCCAGGACGAGGGAGACCCGTCGGACCGCTTCGACCAGCTCCGCGGTGTTGATCACCGCGTGGTCCTGGACGGTCTCGGGGAAGAGCCGGCGGACCGGCGGGTAGTTGCCCTTGATGAGCAGCGAGGTGACGGTCTTGTCGTCGGCGTGGAACGCGATGAGTTCACGGTCCGAGGAGCCGCTGATCGAGACCGAGACCGTGGACGCCGAACCGAACGTGCGGCCGACCTCCTGCAGGGTGCGTGCCGGGACCAGTGCGTGCAGCGGGTCGGAACCGACGCGTCCGGAGTCCCAGGCGATCGTGCGGACGGCGACGCGGTAGCGGTCCGTGGCGATGAGCGAGAGGTCGTTGTCGCCGACCTCGAGCTGCACGCCGGTGATCACCGGCGTGACGTCGTCCCGGCTGGCGGCGACGGCGACCTGCGAGACGGCCTCGGAGAAGGCGTCGCCCGGGATCACACCCGTCTGCGCGCCGATCTCCGGAAGGGTCGGGTACTCCTCGACCGGCATCGACAGCAACGTGAAGTGCGCCGATCCGCAGGTGACCGAGATCTTGGCGTCCTCGGTCGTGAAGGTGACCGGGGCGTTCGGCAGGCGGCTCGCGATGTCGTTCAACAGACGGCCGGAGACGAGCACCGTGCCGGGGTCGTCGATCTGCGCGGCGATCGAGGTCTGCGCCGAGACCTCGTAGTCGAACGACGAGAGCGTGAGTCGATCGCCGTCGGCGTGGATGAGGACGCCCGAGAGGATCGGGAGGGTCGTGCGCTGTGGGAGGAGCTTCACCGCGAAGGAGACGGCTTCGGAGAAGACGTCCCGGTTGACCTCGAACTTCACAGCTGGAACCCCTGTCGATCGGTTGGACTGTCCGGCCGCCCCATTGTGGCACAGCCCGACCGGGCCCGGATTTCTTGTCATCCCGCCGTCCACAAGGTTGGCCCACTGAGATCAATCGTTAACCAGGAGTAATGGTGTTAACGCCTGTGCACACTGTGGATAACCCTGTTGACACCGCTTGTCCACAGGGAACTACACACGTGTGAGTTGTGAGTGGTGTGTGGGGGACGTCTGGATGAATGAATCTCATCTATCCACTTCCATCCCCAGTCTCCACAGGTGACCCCATCGCTGTGAACAACCGGGCGGCGTGTCCTCCACAGTTATCCACAGGCTTTCCACACTGTGTGAAGTCCGGCGCATGGAACCGTCTCAGATGGTGGATGCGCGCGGAGGCGCGCCGATCCGACGGTCGTGCGCCGCGCCTCCAGGCCGTCGACGGAACCATCTGCGGGCGCGAGCCGCTCGGTGCCGGCTGGTGTCAGCGGTAGCGGCGGTCCTGCTTGATGCGCGTGGGTGCAGTCTCGGTGCCGGCTGGTGTCAGCGGTAGCGGCGGTCCTGCTTGATGCGGCTGGTGAGCTCGGTGACCTGGTTGTAGATCGACCGACGCTCCTTCATCAGCTCGGTGATCTTCTTGTTCGCGTACATCACGGTGGTGTGGTCGCGGTTGCCGAACAGCTGCCCGATCTTCGGTAGCGACAGGCTCGTCATCTCCCGGCAGAGGTACATCGCGATCTGGCGTGCCGTCGCGATGGCCTGCGAGCGGGAGGACCCGTAGAGGTCGTCCACGGAGAGCTTGAAGTACTCCGCGGTGTGGTTGATGATGTCCGTCGGCGCGATGACGTTGTCGTCGTCGAGCGTGATGAGGTCCTTCAGGACCGTCTGGACGAGGGCCATGTCGACGGCCGTCCGGTTCAGGCTCGCGAAGGCCGTGACGCGGATGAGCGTCCCCTCGAGCTCCCGGATGTTGCTCGACACCTTCGACGCCATGAACTCGAGGATGTCGTCCGGCACCTGCAGGTGGTCGGACTGCGCCTTCTTGCGGAGGATCGCGATGCGCGTCTCGAGGTCGGGTGCCTGCACGTCCGTGATGAGCCCCCACTCGAAGCGGGAGCGCATCCGGTCCTCGAACCCGGTGAGGTGCTTCGGCGCGACGTCCGACGTGATGACGACCTGCTTGTTGTGGTCGTGCAGCGTGTTGAACGTGTGGAAGAAGGCCTCCTGCGTGGAGTCCTTGCCCTGGAGGAACTGGATGTCGTCGATCAGCAGGATGTCGATGTCGCGGTACCGCTGCTGGAACTGGTTCGATCGGTTGTTCGCGATCGAGTTGATGAAGTCGTTCGTGAACTCCTCGCTGGACACGTACCGCACCCGGATCCCCGGGTAGAGGCTCTCGGCGTAGTGGCCGATCGCGTGCAGGAGGTGGGTCTTGCCGAGGCCGGAGTCGCCGTAGATGAAGAGCGGGTTGTAGGCCTTGGCCGGCGCCTCGGCGACCGCGACGGCCGCGGCGTGGGCGAACCGGTTCGACGAGCCGATGACGAAGTTGTCGAAGTTGTACTTCGGGTTGAGCCGGGACTCCGGGCGACCACTGGTGCCGGGCGCGTCGATCTGGCTCGGGACGAAGGGTGCCTCGATGTACTGCCGGGGCGCCGCGCTCTGCTCGACGGGCTCCTGTGCGGGTTCGGCGTACTCGGGCACGTGGCTCGCGACGGCGACGGCGGGGTCGACGCGGGGCTCCGACGCCATGTCCGGGTTCACCGTGATGGCGAAGTTCGCGACCGTGTCGTCGCCGATGCGCGAGACGGCCTCGGTGATCGGGATGCGGATGCGCTGTTCGAGCATGCCGCGGGTGAGGTCGTTCGGGACCTCGAGGTACAGGGTGCCGGCGAGCACGCCCTTCGGCTCGACCAGGTTGAGGAAGCCGTGCAGCTGCGGGGTGATGCGGTCGTCCTCCGAGAGGAGTCCGAGGACGGATGACCAGAGGTCCTCGACGGGGTCGGCCGGCATCGTCATGTCGCGCTCGTCTCCTGGTCTCGTGTCGTGCTCGGTGTGGTGCGGGCTCGGTGGCCGGCGGGCACGGATGCGGGTGCAGCGTGCTGCCGGACGGCCCGGGACAGCGTCGACCGTCGGATGTCCCGGCGGGTCGTCGTGTCCGGGTTGGCTGCTTCGACGGCCCGGACAGCGTGTCGTCCCGCGTGGTGGTCCACAGGGTTGTCCACAGTCTTGTCCACGACCGCAAGAGGCGGCACGACGAGGAGACTCCCCCGTCCTGCCGGGCCACCGGCGGATCGATCACCCCACTGTAAAGGACCGGGGCGCGTCGTACCGAACGCACGTTTTCCCCAGTGTGGATAATGATCGTGCGCACCGGGCCGGTGGTCCCGATGCCGTCGTGCGTTTGACCTGCTCGCCGCTGTCACGTACCGTTAACCAGTTGACTGCGGCCGTTCGGTCGCGCCCATCTGCGTCGTTCGACACCGAGCGGCGACACATACGTGACGGCCCGCTGCGTTCTTCGCCAGCGCAGCCGAGTGGAGATCATCATGAGCAAGCGCACCTTCCAGCCGAACAACCGTCGTCGTGCCAAGAAGCACGGCTTCCGTGCCCGCATGCGCACCCGCGCCGGCCGCGCCATCCTCGCCGCGCGTCGCGCCAAGGGCCGCACCGAGCTCAGCGCCTGATCGGGCTCCCCGCCTGATCTCGTCTCCCGGCATCGATCGTGTTGGCCCGCGCCAACCGCATCGTCCGTGGTGAGGACTACCGGTCCGTCGTGCGTCGTGGTCGCAGGAGCGCCACGGCGCACGTCGTCGTATCGGTCGTCCGGCACCCCACGGGCGAGCCGTCGACCGATGCCGCCCCGTCCCGCTTCGGTTTCATCGTCGCCAAGACGGTGGGCAACGCGGTGACCCGCAACCTGATCAGGCGTCGTCTCAAGGCGATCGCGCACGAGCTGCTCGCGGACATCCCCGTCGGGTACGACGTGGTGGTCCGGGCACTGCCAGCCGCCGCGCAGGCCGGATGGCCTACCCTGCTCGAAGACGTCTCGCGCTCCTGTGCGCGCGGTGTGGAGAAGGCAGCATGAACCGCAACCTGTGGACCCGGCTCGCCTGGGCCGTCGCGTTGCTCCCACGCAACGCGTGCGTGGTCGTGCTGCGCGCCTACCGGGCCGTGATCTCACCGCTCTACGGCAACGTGTGCCGGTACCACCCCTCGTGTTCCCGGTACGCGCTCGAGGCCATCCAGCAGTACGGGGTGGTCCGCGGATCGGCGATGGGCGCGTGGCGCATCGCACGGTGCAACCCCTGGGCAGCCGGGGGCATCGACGACGTCCGTGAACGGCGTCGCCCCTACGACGTCAACCGGTTCGGGTTCGTGCTCGCGCCGACCCAGCAGTCGCAGCCCACGGTCGGGACCCCCCGTCCGGTCCTGCTCCCCCAGCGCACTCGAAAGGCGTGACCGTCCCCATGGACCTCATCGGTACGATCCTCTGGCCGCTCAAATGGGTGGTCTCGGCCATCCTCGTCGGCTTCCACTGGATCTTCGAGAACCTCGGCATGGACCCCGGCGCGGGCATCACCTGGGTCCTCTCCATCATCTTCCTGACGTTCGTGGTCCGGGCCGCGCTCATCCCGATCTTCGTGCGGCAGATCAAGTCGCAGCGCCGCATGCTCGAGGTGGCGCCGCAGCTCAAGAAGATCCAGGACAAGTACAAGGGCAAGAAGGACCAGTTCTCGCGTGAGGCCATGAGCCGCGAGACCATGGCGCTGTACAAGGAGACCGGGACGAACCCGCTGAGCTCCTGCCTGCCGCTGCTGATCCAGATGCCGATCTTCTTCTCGCTGTACTCCGTGCTGCACGAGGCCCAGATCAACAAGTCCGGCATCGGTCTGCTCACGAACGACCTGGCGGCCTCGTTCGGCAACGCGTCGCTGTTCGGCGCTCCCCTGCACGAGACGTTCACCAACGCCTCCGGCTGGGAGGTCCGTGCGATCGCCGGCTTCATGATCGTCGTGATGACCGCGTCGCAGTTCATCACCCAGCTGCAGCTCGTGGCGAAGAACATGTCGCCGGAGACCAAGGCCTCCCCGATGTACCGCCAGCAGAAGATGATGCTGTACATCCTCCCGCTGGTCTTCGTCATCTCGGGTCTCTCGTTCCCCCTCGGCGTCATGTTCTACTGGCTCGCCTCGAACATCTGGACGATGGCGCAGCAGTACTTCGTCATCCGCAGCATGCCGACCCCCGGCTCCGAGGCCGCCCTCGCTCGTGAGGCCCGTCTCGCGAAGAAGGCGCAGCGTCGCGGTGCGGCCACCCCGGTGCTCGCCGAGGCCGGTGCGGGCGCCGGCGCGGCCGAGATCGAGGCCGTTCGGGTCACGACGCAGCGTCAGCAGCCGGTCGGCAAGAACCGAGCCAAGAAGAACGGGAAGAAGTAAGTGACCGAGCAGGACATCGCCACGCCGGCTGCGGCCGACTCCGTGATCGACACCGCAGCGGAGGTCGAGGACGACACCCGCGACGAGGCGGACATCGCGGCGGACTACATCGAGGAACTCCTCGACATCTGCGACCTCGACGGCGACATCGAGATCGAGGAGCGAGCCGGTCGGGTGTACCTGTCCGTCACCGACGAGGGTGGCGCGCTGCGCGTCCTGTCGAAGCCGGAGACCGTGTCGGCGCTGCAGGAACTCACCCGCATCGCCGTGCAGGCGGAGACCGGCGAGTTCAGCCGTCTGATCCTGGACGTCGGCGGCTCCCGTGACGCCCGCGCGTCGGAGCTGCAGCGGCTCGTGGACACGGCAGTCGAACGCATCGAGGCCGGCTCGACGTCGGCAGCGCTCCCCCCGATGTCGTCGTACGAGCGCAAGCTGGTGCACGACCTCGTCGCGGAGAAGGGCTTCCACTCCGAGTCCGAGGGTGAGGGTCGGGACCGCCACACCGTCGTCACCCGATGACGGAGACGGCTCCCGTCCTCGAGTCCGAGCCGGCCGCCGCAGCGACGCTGTTCGGTGCGCGGATCGACCTCGCGCGGTCCTTCACGAACGAGCTGGCCCGTCGCGGGGAGGAGTTGGGCCTGATCGGCCCGCTCGAGCTTCCCCGACTCTGGACGCGACACATCCTCAACTCTGCGGTCCTAGCACCCCTCCTGGAGGAACGGGGTCGGGTCGCGGACGTCGGCTCGGGTGCCGGTCTTCCCGGCTTGGTGCTGGCGATCGCCCGGCCGGACGTGCACCTCACGCTCATCGAGCCGATGGAGCGCCGGGTGGACTGGCTGACGTCCGAGTCTGCGCGACTCGGTCTCGACAACGTCGAGGTCGTCCGTGCACGCGCCGAGGACGTGGCTGACGACATCGTGGTCGACCAGGTCACCGCTCGTGCCGTCAGTGCGCTGTCGAAGCTCATCCCGTTGACGGTGCCCCTGGTTCGCTCCGGCGGGCAGCTCATCCTGATGAAGGGTGCTCGCGTCGACGAGGAGATCGAGAAGGCTCGGAAGGTCATCCTCCGCAAGCGTCTCACCGACGTCGAGGTGCTCGAGCTCGGAGTCGGTGTGGTCGAGGAGACCACCCGGGTCTTCCGGGCTACAGTTGACTGACGCTGCGGCTCGGGCCGGTTCTGCCGGCCACCAGTGGCTCCGCGTTCCACGTGAAACACCGAACCGGGGAAGAGGCACTCGTTGAGTTCATCGACCGACTACGACGCGTCGACGCCGCTCGCCCGTGAGATCGCAGATCTGAACCGGCGTCGACGAGCCATCGCCACCCAGCAGTTCCCACTGCCCCCGAAGACCCGGATCTTCACGGTCTCGAACCAGAAGGGCGGCGTCGGGAAGACCACGACGACGGTCAACCTGGCGGCGGCACTCGCGCACGGCGGAGCCCGGGTCCTCGTGATCGACCTGGACCCGCAGGGCAACGCGTCGACCGCGCTCGGCGTGAACCACCAGGCCGAGGTCGCGAGCATCTACGACGTCATCGTGGACGAGGCGCCGATCGCCGACACCGTCCAACGCTCCCCCGAGTCCGACACGCTCTGGTGCGTGCCGGCGACGATCCACCTCGCCGGCGCCGAGATCGAGCTCGTGTCGCTCGTCGCCCGGGAGCAGCGACTCCGGACCGCGCTCGACCAGTACCTCGAGTCGCTCGACGAGCCGTACCACTACGTCTTCATCGACTGCCCGCCGTCCCTCGGTCTCCTCACGATCAACGCGTTCGTGGCGGCGCAGGAGGTCCTGATCCCCATCCAGTGCGAGTACTACGCGCTCGAGGGTCTCAGCCAGCTCCTGCGGAACATCGAACTCATCGAGCGGCACCTGAACCCGAACCTCCGGGTGTCGACGATCCTGCTCACGATGTACGACAGCCGCACGAACCTGTCCAACCAGGTCGCGGCCGACGTCCGGGAACACTTCGGTGAGCAGGTGCTCGAGGCAGTGATCCCCCGCTCTGTCCGGGTCAGCGAGGCGCCGAGCTACGGGCAGAGCGTGGTCGCCTACGACGTCAACTCAACCGGGTCGCTCTCCTACCTGGAGGCGGCGGCGGAGATCGCAGCACGAGGAGCGCAGCACTGATGGCACCGAAGCGAACCGGACTCGGCCGAGGCATCGGCGCGCTCATCCCGACGGCGACCGAGCAGCAGGAGCGTCCGGTCGACGTGTTCTTCCCGACCGGCGGGTCTCCCGCGTCCGCCCCCACGGCCGAGGAACTCGTCGCGGTCCCCGGTGCGCGACTGGCGAACCTCAACCCGCTGGATGTCATCCCGAACGCCCACCAGCCCCGCAAGGAGTTCCGCGAAGAGGAACTGCAGGAGCTCGTGCACTCCATCCGCGAGATCGGCGTGCTGCAGCCCATCGTGGTCCGCCCGATCGCCGGTGCCAGTGGAGCGGAGCCACAGTACGAGCTCATCATGGGTGAGCGTCGTCTTCGTGCGACCAAGGAGCTCGGTCTCAGCACGATCCCCGCGATCGTCAAGGACACCCCGGACGACGCGATGCTGCGCGACGCCCTGCTCGAGAACCTGCACCGTGCGAACCTCAACCCGCTCGAGGAAGCCTCGGCCTACCAGCAGCTCCTCGCGGACTTCGGCATCACGCAGGAGCAGCTCGCCCAGCGGATCGGTCGGTCGCGGCCGCAGATCACCAACACGATCCGCCTCCTCCGGCTCCCCTCCCCCGTGCAGCGTCGGGTCGCGGCCGGTGTGCTGTCCGCCGGACACGCTCGCGCCATCCTCGCGGCGCCGGACGCCGAGGCGATGGAGTACCTCGCCGAGAAGATCGTCAACGAGGACCTGTCGGTGCGCGCGGCCGAGGCGATCGCACAACAGCTCGCCGCCAAGACACCCGTGAAGCCCAAGGCCGAACCGTCCAAGCGGCAGGCACACTTCAACGACCTCGCAGAGCGTCTGGGAGATCGGCTCAACACACGGGTGAAGATCGCGGTCGGTGCCCGCAAGAGCTCCGTCACGATCGACTTCGCCAACGGGGACGACCTGAACCGCATCCTCGGTGAACTCGGCGTGCGGGACATCGCCGACTGAGACCACCGTCGGAGCGGCCCCCTGCGGCGTTCTCCGGGCCGTTCGGTCCCAGCCGCGGGTCCACGCTCGATCAGCGGCCGGGCGGCCGCTCACGGCGCTCTGACGTGTGTTCCGAGTGAGGAGATGTCCCGCCGTGTCCGCGACGAGCGAACGAGCGGTCCGGACGTTCCACGTGGAACATGGCAGCGTAGCCGCATGACCTCGTCACCGTCGCCGTCCTCCTCGACCCCTTCGATCCCGTCGCCTCCCGAGCCGCTCTGGCGGGACATCGTGGGGCGCCGACTGCGTTCCCAGCGTGCCGCGCGCGGAGAGACCCTCTACGACGTCGCCAAGCGTGCCGGCGTCTCGCCGCAGTACCTGTCGGAGATCGAGCGCGGGCGCAAGGAGCCGTCGTCCGAGATGATCGCGGCCGTGGCCGGAGCGCTCGGGACGTCACTGCTGGACCTTACCGCCGGCGCGGCGGAGGATCTGCGCGCGCACCGGGACGGCCCGGCGACCACTGACGTTCGGGTGATGTTCGCCTTGGCGGCCTGAGGGTCACGATCGCCGCGCCAGAACGTGATCGATCAGGCCGTACGCCCGCGCCTGCTCAGCCGTGAAGACACGGTCGTGGTCCGTGTCGGCGCGGAGCTGCTCGACCCGTTGACCACTGTGCTCCGCGAGGACCTCCTCGATCTCGGAGCGGATGCGCACGAGCTCCTCCGCCTGGAGGATCAGTTCGGGGATTGCGCCCTGCCCCTGCGACGCGGGCTGATGCAGGACGACACGGGCATGCGGGAGGGCGGATCGCTTGTCGGGGCTGCCGGCGGCGAGCAGCAGTGCGCCGACGCCGACCGCCTGGCCGACGCACGTGGTCGTCACGTCCGGCTGGATGTACTGCATGGTGTCGAACACGGCGAGCATGGCGCTCGGGTCGCCGCCCTCGCAGTTGATCGTGAGGTGGACGTCGGCGTCCGGATTGTCCGACTCCAGGAAGAGCAGCTGTGCGATGAGTGCGTTGGCCACACCTGAGTCCACGGGTGTCCCCAGGTAGATGATGCGCTCGGTCAACAGATGCGAGTACACGTCCATCACCCGCTCACCACGCGGCTCCCGGGCGATGACGTTCGGGATCGTGTAGCTGGAGGTCGTCATCGTGCCACCTCCGAAGAGCGGCCCGCACTCGTGCTGAAGCCGAGCGAACGCGAACCAGGGCTCGCGGGACGGATCGAAGCGAAGTCCGACACGATGTCGTCGACGAAGCCGTACGCCTTCGCCTCCTCGGCCGAGAACCAGTGGTCGTGCAACGAGTCTTCGAAGACGCGCGCCATGTCCTGCCCGGTGTCCTCGGCGATGAGCCGGAGGACCGTGTCGCGGGTGTCCCGGAGATGGTCGGCCTGCAGTGCGATGTCGACCGCGGACCCGCCGATGCCCGCCGATCCCTGGTGCATCAGCACCCTCGCGTGCGGGAGGGCCCGCCGCTTCCCAGGGGCGCCAGCCGACAACAGGAACTGGCCAGCGCTGCAGGCGATACCCATGGCGAGCGTACTGACGTCGTTGGGGATGGCCCGCATGAGGTCACGGATCGCGAGCATGGCCGGGACGGATCCGCCCGGCGAGTGGATCCAGAGCGCGATGTCGGCGTCGCGGTCGACCGTGGCGAGCTGGATGAGGTTGGTCATGAGCACGGTGCCGTTGTCGTCGTCGAGGGCGCCGTCCAGGACGAGCACACGCTGGTCGAGCAGCGAACGGCGGAGACCAGCGTCGAAGGCCGGCATGGTGGGTGAATCGGTCATGGGTCCACGATGACTCTGCCTGCAGCGTCACGGACGCCGTGCTGCTGTGGGCAGTTCTGCCGAGGGCAGCGCAGCGCTCGGATTGAGTACCCATCGAACGCAATCGTCGCGATGTTCCACGTGGAACGCTCGTTGGAGCTTGACCAGGCCGACCGCAGCGAAGACCGGCTTGAGCAGGATCGCCTCGCCGAAGCGGTATTCGTCCGCTCCGACCACGACGCCCGAGCGCTCCGGTCGCTGACGGAGCAGGTACGTCCGCGCCTTCTCGGCATGGAGCCCGTTCGAGGCGAATGCCACCCAGTCGGCGCGGTCCGTGTCCGCGAAGGTGTTGCGAACCTTCTCCCACGTCGACGTGCTGTCCGACTCGACGTGCACCGGGCCGTGCCAGCCCAGGCGCCGGATGATGTAGCGGCGAAGCAGGATTGCTTCGGGGACCGACCCGCGTACTGCTCCCCCGCTGCAGACGATCTCGACTGAGGCGCCGAGCCGTTCGGCCTTGCGTGCGGTCCGCACGGCGATGCGTGCGCGCCAGCGGTTGACCACGTTGATACGCGGGCCACGGTTCGCAAAGCCGAGGACCACGACAGCGCCGGAGGAGCCTGGCAGTGGAGCCGGGAGTGCACGAGAACGGCGAGCCGATCGCCAGTGGATCCACTCGCCCCAGGTCAGGACCGCACTGGCGACGACGCCGAACGACGCTCCGACAACGAGTGTTCCACGTGGAACCATCGAGCGGCCGATCAGGGTCGGTGGTCGCGAATCGCCTGCTCGGCGAGCTCGGCGTACGTCCACCCGAGGTCGAAGCCGGACGCCGAGAGTGCCTGCGGCACCAGCGATGTCTCGGTGAGGCCCGGGAGGACGTTCGCCTCGAGGAACCACGGTGTCCCCGCAGCGTCGATGATCAGATCGACACGCGAGATGTGGCGGAGACCGAGTGCGGTGTGGGCGGCGACCGCGGCCGAGGACGCCGCGGTGGCGAACTCCTCGGACAGGCGAGCCGGGGTGTAGAACGTCGTCTCGCCGGCGTTGTAGCGCGCCTCGAAGCCGTAGGTCCCGTTGCGTGGCACGATCTCCACCGCGGACAGGGCGACCGGGCCGTCGCCGGTGTCGATGATGCCGACCGCGACCTCGGTGCCCCGGATGAGTTGCTCCACCACCACGTCGTCGCAGTAGGTGTACGCCGTGACCATGGCACGCGGCAGATCGTCCACGTCGTCGACGAGCGTCACACCCTGGGCGCTCCCCCCACGCGCCGGCTTCACCGCCAGCGGCACGGGGTGTTCGGCAGCGATGCTCTCGAGGACGCCGACTGCCCCGAGCTCACGGAACACGTCGTGGGACAGCGTCACCGATCGCGGGGTCCGCACGCCCTCGCGCGCCACCAGGGCGGAGGCGGTGGGCTTGTCCCATGCCAGGCGGGCCGACGTGGAACGCGAGCCGACGAACGGGATGTCGAGTGCCTCCAGGATGCCCCGCAGGGCCCCGTCTTCACCGGAGGCGCCGTGCAGGGCCGGCCAGACCACGTCGGGGCGCACCTCGCGCAACGTCGGGAGGAGCGATGCGTCGGCGTCGCGGAGGTCGACCTGCCAGCCGTACCCGGTGAGGGAGTCCGCCACACGTCGGCCGGAGCGCAGCGACACATCACGTTCGTGCGAGATTCCTCCCGCGACGACGACGACGTGACGGCGAGTGAGCTCGGCCATGCGGGAGGACCTCCGGAGACGCGGTGGAACGAAGAAAACTGCTGATCAGGAGATGTTCGGCGGCGGAGCGCTGACCGAGGAGGTCGGCCGGACGACGGAGTTCGGACGCGTGGCCGGCCCGAATGTCTCGATCAGTTCGAGCTCGTCGTTCACGACGTTCGCGAGGCGCTTGACCCCGACACGGATCTGCTCCGGCGTCGGGTAGCAGAACGACAGGCGGATGTGTCCACCGCCGCGACCGTCGGCGTAGAACGCGGTACCGGGCGTGTACGCGACGAGCTCCTTCACCGCACGGGGCAGCATGCCCTTCGAGTCCAGGGACTCCGGGAGCGTGAGCCAGACGAAGAACCCACCGTTCGGTTTCGTCCAGGACAGGTCCGGCAGGAACTCCCCCAACGCCGACAGCATGGCGTCACGGCGCTCGGCGTAGAGTCCGCGGAACGTGTCCACCTGACCCTTCCAGTCGGCGGCGTCCAGGTACGCGTTGACCACGTACTGCCCGAAGGAGTTCGGTGCGAGGACGGCGGACTCGTTGGCGAGGACCAGCTTCTCGCGGATCGCGTGCGGTGCCAGTGCCCATCCGACGCGGAAGCCGGGCGCGAGCGTCTTCGAGAACGACCCGAGGTAGACCACGCCCTCCTCGTCGATCGACCGGATCGCCTGCGGTGCCGGCTCGTCGAACCAGAGCAGGCCGTAGGGGTTGTCCTCGAGCACCAGGATGTTGTTCGACCGGCAGATGTCGAGGATCTCGATGCGGCGCTCGCGACTGAGCGTGACGCCGGCCGGGTTGTGGAAGTTCGGGATCGTGTAGAGGAACTTGATCCGCTTGCCCTGCGTGCGCAGCGCGGTGATCGCCTCGCGCAGGGCCTCGGGGACCAGGCCGTTCTCGTCGGTCGTGACGTGGACGGTCTCGGCCTGGTACGACCGGAAGACGCCGATCGCGCCGACGTAGGACGGGGACTCGGCGAGCACGACGTCACCCGGGTCGATGAACAGCCGCGTGACGAGGTCGAGCGCGTGCTGCGATCCCGTGGTGACCACGACGTCCTCGGCGCTGGCACGGATGCCCTCGAGGCTCATGACGTCGACGATGTGCTCGCGGAGGGACCGCAGCCCCTGGCCGCCGCCGTACTGCAGGGCCATGGCGGCGTCCTCGGCCATCACACGGTCCAGGGAGCCCGTGACGAGCTCACGCGGGAGTGCGGAGACGTACGGCATGCCGCCGGCGAGCGAGACCACCTCGGGCCGCGACGCGACGGCGAACAGGGCTCGGACCTCGGAGGCGCTCAGCCCGGCGGTGCGCTGGGCGTAGGAGTCGTACCAGGGGTCGAGGCTGTTGCCGTTCGTCATCAGTGCTCCGTTCCAGCGGGACACGCCCGCCACTCGCATTCCCGCCACACTACGACATCGGCCCCGGGAACCCGGGCTCCGCGACGGGGCCGATCCTGAACGAGTGGCCCCGGACGCGGAACGGCCCCGTCTCCGTGCGGAGAGCGGGGCCGTTCGAGCGGGTGGTCCTACGCGAGGAACTCCGCGAGGTCTGCCTCGAGGGCGGGCTTCGGCTTGGCGCCGATGACGGTCTTGACGACCTCGCCGCCCTTGAAGACCTTCATCGCCGGGATCGACGTGATCTGGTAGTTCATCGCCGACTGCGGGTTGTCGTCGACGTTGAGCTTCACGATCTCGATCTTGTCGGCGTGCTCGGACGCGATCTGGTCGAGGATCGGCGAGACCGCGCGACACGGGCCGCACCACTCGGCCCAGAAGTCGACGAGGATCGTCTTGTCGGACTTGAGGACCTCGTCCGAGAAGGTGGCGTCGGTGACTGCCTTGGCGTTGGACATGTGTACTCCTTCGAGAAGTCGATCAGTGGCTGCAACGGCGCGTGCCGCCGGGGCATTCCCTACGCGGAAGCGGTGACGGGCTCGACGGGCGGCTCCCCCATGGCGTTCGCCGTGAGGTCGTCCGACAGGTCGGCGAGGTACTTCTCCGCGTCGAGCGCCGCGACCGTGCCCGAACCGGCGGCGGTGATCGCCTGGCGGTAGGTGGGGTCGATGACGTCGCCGGCGGCGAAGACGCCCGGCAGGTTGGTCTTCGACGTGCGGCCCTGGACGGCGATCGTGCCCTCCGGCGCGATGTCGATCTGCCCGTGGATGAGGTGCGTGCGCGGGTCGTTGCCGATGGCGATGAAGAGGCCGTCGAGCGCCAGTTCGCTCTCGGTGCCGTCCACGGTGTCGCGCAGCGTGACACCCGTCACGGCGGAGTCACCCGTGATGCCGGTGACCTCCTTGTTCCACGCGAACTCGATCTTCGGGTCGTTCATCGCCCGGTCCTGCATGATCTTCGACGCGCGGAGGGTGTCCTTGCGGTGGATCACGGTGACCTTGTCGGCGAAGCGCGTGAGGAAGGTCGCTTCCTCCATCGCGGAGTCGCCGCCACCGACGACGGCGATGTTCTTCTGCCGGAAGAAGAAGCCGTCGCAGGTCGCGCACCAGCTCACGCCGTGGCCGGACAGGCGTTCCTCGTCGGCCAGGCCGAGGTGGCGGTAGGCCGAGCCGGTGGCGTAGATGACCGCGAGCGCCTCGTACGTCTCGCCGGAGCCGACCGTGACCTTCTTGACGTCGCCGGTCAGGTCGACCGACACGGCGTCGTCGTACAGGACCTCGGCACCGAACTTCTCGGCCTGCTCCTGCATCTTGATCATGAGGTCGGGGCCCTGGATGCCCTCGGGGAAGCCCGGGAAGTTCTCGACCTCGGTCGTCTTCGTGAGCTCGCCGCCGGTCTCGACGCTGGACGCGACGATGAGCGGCTTGAGCTCGGCCCGCGCGGCGTAGATGCCGGCGGTGAACCCGGCCGGGCCGGAACCGATGATGATGAGCTGGCGCATGTGCCTCGATGCCCTTCCGTTGATCGCTGACCGGGTCAACACATGCTAGCGGCGTCGCATTCCGCGGGACCCGGGAACGCGGGCGTCAGCGGCCGAGCCGGTTGCGCAGGAGGGACACCGCGTTCGCGATCTCGCCGTTCTTCGCGACGACCAGCGCACCGAAGTACACGGCGACCATGACCGCGCCGGTGAGGGCGAGGGTGATCAGGGCGCCGGTGACGTCGGCCATCGCGAAGCCGTCGGAGGAGAACGCCCCGAAGAAGTTCGCGACGACGAGGCCGGCCACCCCCGCGATGAGCGCGGCGATGATGAACTGCACGTGCGAGCGCGTGACGACCGCGCCCTCGATGCCGCCGAGGCGCTTCCGGACGAGCACGAGCGCGACGATGGTCTGCGCGGATCCGGCGAGCGTCGTGCAGATCGCGATGCCGACGCCGATGATCGAGCCGGGCAGCGTCGCGACGGCGAGGGCACCGATCACGAAGAGACCGGACTGCACGAGCTGCATGAGGAACGGCGTGCGGTGGTCGTGCATCGCCCAGAAGACGCGCTGGATGATGAAGAGCATGCTGAACAGCACGAGCCCGGGCATGTAGGCGACGAGCACGAGCGCCATCGCCTGCGTGTGCCCGAACTCGTTCTCCCAGATCCGGGCGAACGGCATCGCCGTCACGATGAGCGCGACCGACGCGAAGACCGTGAAGAGCCCCACGATGCGGAGCGACAGCGAGAGGTTGCGACGCACGGCGTCCAGGTCGCCGCGTTCGGCGTCGTGGCTCATCCGGGTGAAGTACGCCGTCGCGATCGAGACCGTGATGATCGAGTGCGGGAGCATGAAGAGCAGCCACGTGGTGCTCAACGTGGCGTTGCCGGCCCCGGTCGCGAGCGAGGCGACACGGGCCTGGACGACGCCGGCGAGCTGGGTGACGAGGATCATCGCGAACAGCCATCCGGCCGCCGTCCCGGTCGACTTCAGCCCGACGCCGCGCCAGCGGAAGTCCGGACGGAAGGTCAGGCCGGCCCGGCGCCAGAACAGCGGCAGGAACGCGGCCTGTGCGAGCACACCGACCGAGGCGCTGCCCGCGAGCACGGCGATCTTCAGCGGCGTCCAGTCGTCGGTGCTGGCGTTCACGCTCCGGCCGCCGAAGAGGGCGATGAAGACGATGAGCCCGGCGATCGCGATGACGTTGTTGATCAGCGGCGCCCAGGTGAACGGTCCGAAGACCTGCTTGGCGTTGAGCACCTCGCCGAGCAGCGAGTACATCGCGTAGAAGAGGATCTGCGGGAGGCACCAGAACGCGAAGGCCACCGCGAGGTCGGTCGTGGCTGCGCTGAAGCCCTTGCCGCCGTCACCGGCGCTCTGGCTGTAGATCCGGACCAGGACGGGCGCGAGCAGGGTCGCGACGACGGTGATCACGAGGAACGCGGAGCCGCCGAGGGTGACGATCTTGTTGACGTAGGCGGTGCCGCCGTCGGCGTGCTGCTTCATCGACCGGACGATCTGCGGGATCAGCACCGCGGAGAGCAACCCGCCGGCGATGAGCGCGTAGATGTTGTTCGGGAGCTGGTTCGAGATCGCGAAGGCGTTCGCCGCGTCGGACCCGGTGTTGCCGATCGCGAAGGCCAGCACGAAGGTCTTCGCGAAGCCCAGCACGCGCGACACCATGGTCCCCGCCGCGAGCATCGCGCTCGCCCGACCGAGGCTGCGCTCGGTGGCGGGCTCCGCGTCGACGGACGGCTGGGGCTGGGTCGCGCTGATGACGGGCTCCTCGGGGACTGCTGACGGTTCGCGGCGCTCGGACTGGAGGAACGGCGCGGGTTCGTCACGGTGCGTCGCGGCCGCCACCGGGTCGCCGCCCACCACCGGCTGGACCTCCAGGGGCCGGTTCGGGTCGTCGTCGTCCTCGTCGTCGAGCTCGCCGTTCCGGCGGCGGATCCGCTTGCGGATGCTCCGGAAGATGCCGAACCCGAAGATCGCGACGAGGGCGACCGCGGCGGCTGCGGTGATCACGGTCTCCCACTGCGCCTGCACGTTGAGCTCGACGGTCGCCGGATCGCTGATCTTGATGCCCGTCGGACTCGTGAGGGACAGCGTCAGGTTGACCTTGCCGTTCGCGACGGACTGCACCGGCACCGTCGTCCTGGTCGAGGACTCGGGCTGGATCTTCACCTCGATGTCGTTCCGGACGACGCGGAGCGCGGAGTTCGACGGTTGCACGGACAGTCGCACGGTGACCGGGTACGTGGAGCTGTTCCGGATCGAGATCGGCAGCGAGGACCGGTCGCCCAGGAGCGTGAGGCTGCTCGAGTCGACGATGGCGACCTTCGAGACGGTCTTCGCCCACGCCGCGACCCGGGCGTTCACGGCCGTGGCGAACTGGTCCGGGTCGGACCGCCAGGCGTTCGAGGCGAGGGCGAGGAGGTCGAGGCGCGCGGGCGCGGTGAGGTCCGTCGGGGTGTCGAGCGCGGAGGAGAAGGCGGTGACGGCCTCCTCGCCCTCGACGAGCCGCCGGAGCTGGTCGATCCGGGCGTCGCCGTTCGTGCCGTTCGTGATCGTGAGGGACCCGGCGGTCGCGGCCGAGGTCGAGGAGAGGTCCGTCGGGGCGACCCACGGCGTGCTCTCGAGGGCGTCGAGGGCCGCGCTGAGCCGCGCCGAGTTCGTCGGCCACTCGCGGTCGAGGGTGAGGAGGACGGGGCTCTCGGCCGTCCCCGACCGGGCGGCCGTGGCCAGCGTCGCCGTGAGCTCGGACATCGCCGTCGACCAGTCCTGCTGGTTCGTCGCCGTCGCTGCGGAGCGGAGCAGGGACGACATCCCCTGGTCGGACACCAGGACGTGCTGGCCACTGATCTGCTCGGACGCCGCGATCGTCGTGTCGGCGCCGGCCGAGGTGTTCCCGCTGGCGACGATGGTCGTCTTCGAGCCGGCCTTGGCGAGCGCCGTGAGGTCGGCGGCGGTGACCGTGCCGTCCGTCGGCCAGGCGATCGACGCCATCGAGTACGGGAAGTCGAGCAGCGACGCCGTCGTCGGGAGCGTCGTGGGGGTGCCCTGGTCGGTGTTCCCGGTGTTCCCGGTGTTCCCGGTGTCCGCGGTGTCACCCGTGTCCGCCGTGGCGGCGTCCGTGGGCACGGGCGTCCCCGAGGCGCCGGCCGACGGGGAGACGGGGTCCTGCGTCGGGGTCGGGGTGGGCGTCGCGGCACCCGGGAAGTGGTCGGGGTCGACCTCTTGGTCGAGGGAGATCGGCGTCAGCACGCCGTTCGCCCCCGCCTGCCGCAGCCCGGTGACGTCCGCGTCGGCGTAGGGCAGGGCGAAGGTCTCGTTCCGGAGCGATTCGAGACGCGTCAGCCACGCCGTCGCGGAGGACGGTGCGTCCTCGCCGAGGAGTCGGATGGACGCGATGATGCGCGGATCGACGGCGACCGCCACGTTGTGGTCCTCGGCCGCGGCGAGCTGCTGGGTGAGGGTGCCGTCCACGGCGGTGGCTGCGGCGAGCGTCGCCTTGTCGAGGACCCCGTTGCCGGTCCTCGGTACGGTGATCGGCATCGCGACGGAGACCCCGACCGGGGTCTGGTCGGCGGACTCGGGGTACCAGGTGATCGCGGAGCGTGCCACGGCACGGGTGTCGCCGGCGGTGTAGTCGGCGGCGATGCGACGGGCACCGAACGAGGAGTAGCCGCCGAGCGCCACGTTGCCGGAGACGATCGACACGGAGCCGAGTGTGACCGATCGGTGCGCCGGGACCGCCGGGATGTCGACGGAGTCCATCGGGGCGCCGAAGTAACCGGTCGTGCTGGTGTCGCTGAGCCAGTCGGACAGGACGTCCCGCGTGCTCACCGCGCGGAAGATGTCGAGGTCGGCGGTGCCGGCGGGGACGTCCGAGTCGGTGTCGTTGGTGACCGTGACGGAGAGCTCGAGGTCCTCGTCCGGTCGGACGATGCCGCGGTTCGCCGGAGCGATCGAGATGGTCGTCCTGCCGGCCGCGGTCGCCGCCGGGTGGGCCACCCGGGTCTTCGTCGTCGGGGCGGTCGTGGCGAGGGCGCCGTCGGCCGCCGCGGGCGCGACGACGAGGCCGAGGGCGACGAGGGCCGTCGCGGCGGCGGCGAGCGTGGTGCGGAAGATCTGCATACGGGAGGGCCACGGGATCGGTTCGGGCCGTCCACGAGTGTATGAGGCGCGACCATGAACGCTCCCGTGCGCGCGGACGTTGTGGAGAACTCGGGGGCGCGATCTGGGAGGATGAGGACCGTCATGCAGTCCGTTGCCCAGGCCGTCGAGCGTCTCGACGCACTCGCCGCCACCGAGCCCGTCGACCTCCTCGCTCGGGCCTTCGCCGACGCCGGACACGAACTGGCGCTCGTCGGTGGCCCGGTGCGCGATGCCTTCCTCGGCCGCCCGGTGACCGACCTCGACTTCACGACCGACGCCCGGCCGGACGACGTCCTGCGGATCGTCGAGCCGATCGCGAGCGCCACGTGGGACGTCGGGCGGCAGTTCGGCACGATCGCCGCCCGGGTCGCGGGCGAGCAGGTCGAGATCACGACCTACCGCAGCGACGTCTACGACGGCGAGACCCGCAAGCCCGAGGTCGCGTTCGGCGACACCATCGAGGACGACCTGCTCCGCCGGGACTTCACGGTGAACGCGATGGCCCTGCGGCTGCCGGCGCGCGAGCTCGTCGACGTGCACGGCGGCGTGGAGGACCTGCTCGCCGAGCGACTGCACACGCCCCAGGCCGCGCGGGTGTCCTTCCGGGACGACCCGCTCCGGATGATGCGAGCCGCCCGGTTCACGGCACAGCTCGGGTTCACCGTCTCGGACGAGGTGCGCGACGCGATGACCGACCTCGCCGACTCCATCGACATCGTCTCCGCCGAGCGGGTCCGGGACGAACTCGTCAAGCTCCTGGGCACGAGCGACCCCGTGGACGGCATCCGGCTCCTCGTGGACACCGGGCTCGCCGAGCGGTTCCTGCCGGAGCTGCCGGCGATGCGCCTGGAGATCGACGAGCACCACCACCACAAGGACGTGTACGAGCACTCCCTCACGGTGCTGCAGCAGGCGATCGGGTACGAGGCCGAGCGGCACGCGGGCGACGCACCGGACACCGTGCTCCGCCTCGCGGCGCTCCTGCACGACATCGGCAAGCCGGCGACCCGCAAGCTCGAGCCGGGCGGTGCCGTCAGCTTCCACCACCACGACCTCGTCGGCGCGAAGCTCGCGAAGAAGCGGCTCCGCGCGCTCCGCTTCGACAACGACACGATCGCCGCCGTGAGCCGGCTCATCGAGCTGCACCTCCGCTTCTTCGGGTACACCGAGGGTGCCTGGACGGACTCGGCCGTGCGCCGGTACGTCCGGGACGCCGGGGACCAGCTCGAGCGGCTGCACGAGCTCACCCGGTCCGACGTCACCACGCGGAACCGGCGCAAGGCGGACCGGCTGGCCTTCGCGTACGACGACCTCGAGGCCCGGATCGAGACGCTCTCGAAGCAGGAGGAGCTCGACTCGATCCGTCCCGACCTGTCCGGTGACGACATCATGCGGATCCTCGGGATCACGCCGGGTCGGGCCGTCGGCGAGGCCTACCGGTACCTCCTCGAGCTGCGCATGGACGAGGGCCCCCTCGGTCCCGACGACGCCGAGGCGCGTCTGCGCGACTGGTGGGCCGCCCGCGACGCCACCGCCTGACGGACGCGACCGGTTCTGCACAGCCGGTGGCGCGCCTCCAGGCCGTCCGCTAAGCTTGCCGGGTTGTCCGCACGCACCTGCGTGGCAGGACACATGCATCAACCCTCCTGCTCCGGGAACCGCCCGGAGCCGTTCGAGACCAAAGGAGGTGGGTTCCGCATGCACCAGTACGAACTGATGGCGATCCTCGACCCCGAGATCGACGAGCGCACCGTCGCTCCCAGCCTGGACAAGTTCCTCGCGGTCATCCGCAACGACGGTGGCACCGTCGACAACGTGGACGTCTGGGGCCGTCGCCGGCTCGCCTACGAGATCGCCAAGAAGTCCGAGGGCATCTACGCCGTCGTGGACTTCACGTCCTCCCCCGAGGCCGCCAAGGAGCTCGACCGTCAGCTCGGTCTCTCCGAGGCCGTGCTCCGCACGAAGGTCCTCCGCGCCGAGGAGGCGATCGCTCAGGTCGCCGCCCAGAAGCAGCGTGACGAGGCCCGCGCGGCCCGCAAGGCCGCCAACGCGACCGCGAGCGCCGAGTAACCCGTGGCCGGCGAAACCGTCATCACGGTGGTGGGCAACCTCACCGCGGACCCGGAGCTGCGCTACACGCAGAACGGGCTCGCCGTGGCGAACTTCACCATCGCGTCCACCCCTCGCACGTTCGACCGTCAGGCGAACGAGTGGAAGGACGGCGACGCGCTGTTCCTCCGTGCGAGCGTGTGGCGCGAGTTCGCCGAGCACGTGGCGGGCTCGCTGACGAAGGGCTCGCGCGTCATCGCGCAGGGTCGCCTCCGTCAGCGCTCGTACCAGGACCGTGAGGGCCAGCAGCGCACGAGCATCGAGCTCGAGGTCGACGAGATCGGCCCCTCGCTCCGCTACGCGACCGCGCAGATCACCCGTGCTGCGGGTGGCGCCGGTGGCGGTCGCGGCCAGGTCGGCGGCGGCAACGCCGGTGGCCAGGGCGGCGGCAACGGCGGCAACTGGAACAACAACGGTGGCGGTCAGTCGGACGCGCCCTGGTCCCCCCAGGGTGGCCAGCAGGGCGGCAACGCACAGTCGAACGACGTGTGGAGCACCCCCGGCGGCACGTACGACGACGAGACCCCGTTCTGATCCTCCGCGGTTCAACGGACACAACTTCCACTTCTTAAGGACAAACAATGGCTGGAAAGAGCACCGGCGACCGCCGGAAGCCTCGCGGCAAGGGCGGCAAGAACGCCGCTCCCGCGAAGTCGATCAAGGTCGGCGTCATCGACTACAAGGACGTCGCGACCCTTCGCAAGTTCATCTCGGAGCGTGGCAAGATCCGCGCTCGTCGCATCACCGGCGTCTCCGTCCAGGAGCAGCGCCTCATCGCCCGTGCCGTGAAGAACGCCCGTGAGATGGCGCTCCTCCCCTACGCCGGCTCCGGCCGCTGATCGGAGGTCGACACATGTCGAAGCTCATCCTCACCCACGAGGTCTCCGGCCTCGGTTCCGCCGGTGACGTCGTCGACGTCAAGAACGGCTACGCCCGCAACTACCTGATCCCGCAGGGCTTCGCTGTCGCGTGGTCCAAGGGCGGCGAGAAGCAGGTCGAGTCGATCCGTGCGGCACGTGCCGCTCGTGAGCTCGCCACCATCGAAGAGGCCCAGGACCTCAAGATGAAGCTCGAGAACGCGACCATCCAGCTGACCGTCAAGGCCGGCAAGGACGGGCGCCTGTTCGGTTCCGTGCGTCCCGCGGACGTCGCCGACGCCGTTTCGGCGCAGGGCGTCGGCTCGCTCGACAAGCGCAAGGTCGAGGTCCCCGCGACCATCAAGACCGTCGGTGACCACGAGGCCACCGTGCGCCTGCGCGAGGACATCACTGCCGTGATCTCGCTCAAGGTCGTCGCCGCCAAGTAACTCTGGCTGCGGTTTCCGCTCACGACGGGCGGGTCTCCTCCGGGAGGCCCGCCCGTCGTCGCGTTGTGGGGTCTGCCGTGGTCGGTGGCGGACTGGAGGCGCGGCTCGCGCTGCGCTGACCGGTTACCACGCAGACAGGGCTGCGCTGGCTGGGAGTGGCGTGAAAGAGATCTTCTCAGGTTCCGGTTTGTCAACTGTTTTTACACAGGCGAAACGACCAAATCGAGAACCTTCAATGCGTACTTGAACCCCACTTCTCCACACATGGTGTGGAAGTGAAAAGCCCAGGTCAAGCGGTCGAACATGTGTTCCCCGGGCTACTTGTCCACAGCGTCGTCCACAGTTGTCCACACAGTGATCCGGCGTGTTCCGCAGGCTCTCCACAGAGTTATCCACAGGCCCGTTTGCTGGGGATAACTCTGTACCCGTAGCTTGGCCCAGCGACTCGGCGATGTCGGTCGCCCGGGGTAGAACAGGCATGGCCGGTCCGATCGGGGCCGCCGTCCGACCAAGAGGAGCAAGTGTGTCGATCGCGCATCTCGAGCCCGCACCGCAGGACTTCGCGGAGCGTGGTGGCATGGAGCGCACACCGCCGCACGACCTCCTCGCCGAGCAGTCGACCATCGGCGGCATGCTCCTGTCGAAGGACGCCGTCGCAGACGTCATCGAGACCGCCCGGGGCGTGGACTTCTACATCCCGAAGCACGAGGTCATCTTCGACGCGATCCTCTCCCTCTACTCGCACGGCGAGCCCACCGACGTCATCGCCGTCACCGACGAGCTGACCAAGACCGGCCTGCTCTCCCGGGCCGGCGGCGCCGAGTACCTGCACAGCGTGACGAGCATGGTGCCCACGGCCGCGAACGCCGGGTACTACGCCGCGATCGTCGCCGAGAAGGCGGTCCTCCGCCGTCTGGTCGACGCGGGCACCCGCATCGTCCAGATGGGCTACGCGTCCGAGGGTGAGGTCACCGACCTCGTGAACAGCGCCCAGGCCGAGGTCTACAACGTCGCCGGCGGCGTGCAGACCGAGGACTACGTCCCGCTCACCGACGCCATCTCCGCCGCCCTCGACGAGATCGAGGCCGCGAAGGGCCGCGACGGCCAGATGACCGGTGTGCCGACCGGGTTCGCCCAGCTCGACGGGCTCACCAACGGCTTCCACCCCGGGCAGCTCATCATCATCGCCGCCCGCCCCGCCCTCGGGAAGTCCACGCTCGCGCTCGACCTGTGCCGCGCCGCCGCGATCAAGCACAACGAGACCGCCGCGTTCTTCTCGCTCGAGATGGGTCGCGCCGAGATCGCGATGCGTCTGCTCTCCGCCGAGTCCAGTGTCCCCCTGCAGAACATGCGCAAGGGCACCGTGGACTCCCGCGACTGGACGACCATCGCGCAGACCCGTGGGCGCATCAACGACGCTCCGTTCTTCATCGACGACTCCCCCAACATGACCCTCGTCGAGATCCGTGCGAAGTGCCGCCGCCTCAAGCAGCAGCACAACCTCCGCATGGTCGTCATCGACTACCTGCAGCTGATGACCTCCGGCAAGAAGGTCGAGTCACGTCAGCAGGAGGTCTCCGAGTTCTCGCGTGCGCTGAAGCTCATGGCCAAGGAGCTCCAGGTCCCAGTCGTCGCCCTCTCGCAGCTGAACCGTGGTCCGGAGCAGCGTGCCGACAAGAAGCCGCAGATCTCCGACCTCCGCGAGTCCGGGTCGATCGAGCAGGACGCCGACATGGTCATCCTGCTGCACCGCGAGTCGGCGTACGAGAAGGACAACCCGCGGCAGGGTGAGGCGGACCTCATCGTGGCGAAGCACCGCAACGGGCCGACGGACACGATCACGGTGGCGTTCCACGGGATGTTCTCGAGGTTCGTGGACATGCCGCAGTAGCAACTGCTGTGACTGTTCACGGAGGCCGTCGCGTGCTCACGGAATCTGTCGCTGAGGCCGTTGGGCGACAAGATCAATGAGCAACGCGCTGTGTACGACGGGGCGCTCCTGGCGTGGGTCCGAGACGCCCTTTGGTCACCTGACCATCCTCGTCGCGGCAGTGGGCTGGGCAGGACTGCGCCTTTTGCGTAGATACGGGCGCAGGCCGAATCTGCGGGCGCGGATGTGAACGACAGATCCCCCGAAGACGCCTAGCGCGCCAAGCGGCCTGACGACAGGCCGCGGACCGCTTCCTGAAGACAACAACCCTCGCCGATTGAGGGCGTGGGTGGGGGAGCTCTTTCGATGCCGACCACTGCGGGGCAGCCCTGGGTCAGGAGCGCTAGCGGTCAGGCGCCAGTCGCCGAGCCGGCGTCGTTCCGCACGCGCGCAACGGCACGTTCAGCGGTGACTCTCGTTGGGAATGCGGTGCCTGAACGCGCAAGGTTGATTTGGGAACGGCATGCCCGCCAACGCCACTCGCCGACTGCGTTGACGTAGACCACGAACCGCACGCTTGAAGAAATGGCTTTGAAAGCCGTCGCTGCTCGCTGAGCGCTGAGAAACGTCTCGAACCCGGTCCCTGCTCGAGCGACGAGCTCGTTCTCCGATGAGTGCAAACGCCAGATGAACTGTCCGTTTTGCATCGGGACCGAGGTGAATCGAAGGGACATCGTGTCCCTGCTTCCGTTGCGGTGAGGCTGACTGCCTCGCGTTTTTTGTCCTGTCGCGGCGGACAGACGAGGGACGTCGCGATGGGCGGCGAGGAGCACAGCAGGAGCAAGCAGCTCGAGGCGATGCCGCATGTGGTTCCGGACGCATTCAACCACTGGTTCCCGTCTTCCGCTCTGTGATGGAACCTGGCCAGACCCTGTCGCCCGCGGTCGGGACTCTCGCGACCAATGCGGAAGGTCCTACAACTGTGTGGGGGTGTTCTGTGGAGCACCCGTTCGCCGCTGCGTTGGTTGAAGGCGGGACAGGCCCAGGGCACTACGCTGTTCGCCGACATCGAGCGAGCAGCCCGCGAACGAGTTGCCTTCCTCGCCGCCGGAGACTTGCACATCGACTGGGCCCACGGAAGGTCAGCGTCCTCCTCCAGCGCACGATCGAGCCCATCTCCCTGCAAGATCCTCCGCTGTAGCGGGGCCTGAGCCTCGGAATGATTCGGAGGAGAACCGCGGGCGATGGTCGGCAGCGCGTTCCACCTGTCGAGTCCGAAGCCGCAGCCACTGCGGGTCGGGCTGCTCTCGACGCCTTTCGCGCCCCAGCGAACTCCTCGTGCACGTCCTCGACGTCAGCGAAGACTCGCACGCGTAGTACGTCCGCCCAAAGACTCCGAGGGAGCTCGAGATCCAACCAGCCGAGGGTCAGGTCGTGCGGGCACCGAAGGCGCTTGTAGGGCTGTCGGGGCTGGTGACCTCTCTGATCAACCTGCCGCGCCACGATGGTCGCCGGTGTCCTGGCGCGACGCATTGACGCCAAGTCGGTCTGCCAACCAGTCCAACGCTCCACGCATGTACTCCCGGGCGACCGGTGCGTTCGGCACGACCGACTCGAACGCATGCGGTGCGCCCGCGACGGCCTCGAACGTCGTCTCGACTCCAGCCGAGCCGACATCGAGTACGCCGCGCAGAAGGCCTCCCAGGGGGCCTTGGAGCGTGCCCTGTCGAGTGATGCCGGTGTGGACGGCGCAGCCGGACCGAGTTCCTCCGACTACCTGGACGCCGTTGCCGACACGCGCGCAACAGTCTCTCGGGAGGTCGCAGACGCGTTCCTCGAGGACATCGAGTCCATCGCGAGAGTATGACCTCGAGCCTCACGCGGTGGGTTGAGGAAGGATCCACGAGAGTCACGCGGTCGCCGCAGCGAGCACGAATCAGCCCACCGAGATTGACTCCCGACGGCCTGTTCATTAGACGGCAGAGGCGCCGCTCACATGTTCCGGACGATGTCTGTCTGGAAGCTATGAACTCCACCCGGCCGCCTAGCCTGTCTCAGTTACCGATCGGCTATCGGACGCCGCGTCGGGACCGACCGATCTGCGGCGTCCGAAGCCAATCTCGGCCGCAACACGGCACCACCCATCGAGTGACGTTCCGCGTCGAGGCTGGTGCTTCAAGTCCTATGTCCGCCTCCGGATCCCCTTTCGGGTATCGCGCCCAGAGCCGGAACGTAACAGGTTTTTCGGCAGCGAGGCCGGACACGACGGCGGCAGGAAGTGCAGCGACGTGCCGATCGGGCGCACGTTCTTCGTCAGTTGACACCGGCTGAGGGGTTCCCTGATCGGGCATCCCTCCGAGGGCGCGCAGCTCGTAGCGTCGGTGTCATGGTCGGGTTGCCGGCCGCGGAGCGACGACAGGAGCCACCAGTGACCCTTCACGACGACGCACAACACGAGCTCTCGATGCTGTTCCCCGACTCCACGATCGGACTCGCCGAAACCGATCCGGAGTACTGGGCGGCGTACTCCGACTTTGCGTACGGCGAGGTGCTCGCCAACTGCGACCTCGACCGCGAAGACCGGCTGATCTACCAGCTGGCAGCCACGGTCGCGATCGGCGCGCTGAGCGAGTTCCGTGGGCTGCTCGGTGCAGCGCTCGAGAACGGTGTCACGCCGGTGCAGGTGAAGGAGCTGGCGTACCAGGCCGTCGCCTACGTCGGTGTTGCCCGGGTCATCGACTTCATCGCGATCACCAACGACGCCCTCACCGAACGGGGCGTCGCGCTCCCGCTCCCAGGGCAGTCCACGACGACGCCAGACACCCGTATGGCGGTGGGAACAGCGAAGCAGAAGGAGATCATCGGCGCCGACAACGTCGACTCGATGTACGCGAACGCGCCTGCGGACGCTCAGCGGTTCCAGCGATTCCTCTCCGCAAACTGCTTCGGAGACCACTACACGCGGACCGGCTTCGACGTGCAACAGTGCGAACTCATCACCTTCGCACTGCTTGTTGCCCTCGGCGGAGCGGACAGCCAGGTCAAGGGGCACGTCGTCGCCAACATCACCGTCGGCAACACCCGGGCGCAGCTGCTCGACGTCCTCACCGTGCTCCTGCCCCAAATCGGCTACCCACGCACCCTCAACGGGCTCGCGCAGGTCGACGCCGCCGCACCTGCCGACAGCTGACGACGCCATGAGGGTTTCCCTGTCAGGGCATCCCTCACATATGCGCAGCGCCATAACGTCGGACATGACGCAGCCGATCGGTCCGTCGACCAGCTGCCATCGCCCGTCATGAAGGAGCAACCGATGTCCCAGGAGATCCTGCCGAAGCAACCGACCATCAAGAACCCGCCGGAGCAGTTCGCCGGCGACGTCTGGGTCGACCCGATTGTCGCTCCGCAGGATGGTGACCAGCGCGCCACGCTCGCGCTGGTGAAGTTCGCCCCCGGAGCCCGCACCGCCTGGCACTCCCACGCCCGCGGCCAGTTCCTCCGCGTCACCCAGGGCGTCGCGCACTTCGGAACCCGCGACGGCGCGCTGATCACAGCACATCCGGGCGACACCGTGTACGTCTCCGCCGGCGAGGAGCACTTCCACGCCTCCGCGGAGGGCACGTTCATGGAGCACTTCGCGATGCTCGAGAACGCCGATGACCCCTCGACCACCACGACCTGGCTCGAGCACGTCACCGACGAGGACCTCGCCGGCCACTGAGCCGCACGGCACCCTCGCCGACATCCCGCACCGTCGCGGCCGGACCACATCGGTCCGGCCGTCGTCGTGTGCGCCACCACCTCTCACGAAAGGACTCCCGCCATGCGAGGAGCAGTGATGTACGCCCCGGGCGACGTCCGCGTCGACGAGCGCGACAAGCCCACCATCGTCAAGCCCACCGACGCCGTCATCAGGGTCGTCGCCACCTGCGTGTGCGGGTCCGACATGTGGCCCTGGCGCGGTGTCGAGCCCACCGAGCAGCCCACGCCGATGGGCCACGAGTACGTCGGTGTCGTCGAGGAGGTCGGCGACGACGTCCGGAACATCGAGGTCGGCCAGTTCGTCATCGGCTCGTTCATGGCCTCGGACAACACGTGCGAGATCTGCCAGGCCGGCTTCCAGTCCGGCTGCGTCCACGTTGAGTTCGTCGGCGCGGGCGGCGCGCAGGCCGAGTACCTGCGCGTCCCGCTCGCCGACGGTACCCTCGTCGCGACGCCGGAGATGCCCGCCGACGACAAGATCCCGTCCCTGCTCGCAGCGTCCGACGTCCTCGGCACCGGCTGGTTCGGCGCGAAGGCCGCCCAGGTCGGCCCCGGCAAGATCGTCGTCGTGGTCGGCGACGGCGCCGTGGGCCTCCTCGCGGTCCTCGCCGCAAAGCAGCTCGGCGCGGACCGCATCATCGCCATGTCTCGTCACGAGTCCCGGCAGGCCCTCGCTCGGGAGTTTGGCGCCACCGACATCGTCACCGAACGCGGCGACGAGGGCGTCGCGAAGATCAAAGAGCTCACCGGCGGGCTCGGCGCACACTCCGTCATCGAGGCGGTCGGCACGCAGGAGTCGATGATGCAGGCGATCCGGTCGACCCGGAACGGCGGGCACGTCGGCTACGTCGGTGTCTCCCACGACGTCGAGCTACCCGGCGAGGAGCTGTTCTTCTCCCACGTGCACCTGCTCGGCGGCCCAGCCCCGGTCCGGGAGTACCTGCCGGAGCTCATCGACCTCATCTGGACCGACGCGATCGACCCCGGCCGCGTGTTCGACCTCGAGGTGTCCCTCGACGACATCGCCGAGGGCTACCAGGCCATGGACGAGCGGCGCGCGATCAAGGCGCTCGTCCGCCTCTGACGGCGTCCGTCCCATCAGCCGGGCCTCCGGCGGCGTCCCCCCTCGCCGCCGGAGGCCCACCTCACGAACAGGAGCACCATGCCCACCTGGAACCCCGACACCATCGCCGCGATCGCCAGCAGCGATGACCTCCACGTCAGCCCCTTTCGGGCCGACGGCGTGACCTACGGCACGCCGACCTGGATCTGGTCCGTCGTCGTCGACGGCGACCTCTACGTCCGCGCCTACAACGGGCGGAACTCCCGCTGGTACCGGTCCGCGATCGAACAGGGCGCCGGACGGATCAGCGCCGCCGGCACGGAGCACGACGTCACCTTCGAGGCGGTCGGCCCGGATCTGAACAGCCGCATCGACGCCGCCTACGAGACGAAGTACGCAGGCAGCCAGTACCTGCCGCCGATGCTGCAGGACGGCCCGACCTCGGCAACCGTCCGGATCAGCCCGCGTTCGTGAGCACCGACACCACGCCCACCGACAGCACGCCGGCGACCGGCACGGCCTCCACGACGGGGGGCCGGCTGCCGTTCGTGGTTCCGCTGCTTGCCGTGGGCACGTTCCTGATGAGCACGAGCGAGAACATCGTCGCCGGGCTCCTGCAGGAGATATCCGCCGACCTGCACGTCCCGGTCGCGCAGGTCGGTTTGCTCGTCACCGCGTTCGCGGTCGGGATGATCGTCGGCGCCCCCGTAATGGCCGTCGCCACTCTCCGGCTGCCGCGCCGGGGCACGCTCATCGCCGCACTCGTGGTGTTCGCGCTCGGCCACGTCGTCGCCGCCCTCAGCGACAGCTTCACCGTCGTGGTCATCGCCCGGGTGATCACAGCGGTCGCGACCGGCGCGTTCTGGTCCGTCGCCTCGGTCGTCGCCACGACCGCCGCCGGCCCCGCCAGGAGCTCCCGCGCGCTCGGCGTGATGATGAGCGGCGTCGGCCTCGCAACGGTGGCCGGCGTCCCGCTCGGCTCCCTCGCCGGCCAGGTCATCGGCTGGCGAGGATCGTTCTGGGCTCTCGCCGTCCTCGCTGCCGTCGCCGCGGTCGTGATCCGCCGGTACGCACCGGCCGACGGACCCCGTGCGCAGCAGTCCGCGATGGCGGAGATCCGGGCACTCCTCACCGGGCGGATCCTGCTGCTGGTGATCGCGACGATCCTGATCACCGGCTCGTATATGGGCGCCTTCGCGTACATCTCCCCGCTGCTCACGGACCGCACCGGCCTGCCGCTGTGGGCGGTACCGATCGTCCTGGTCTGCTTCGGGATCGGAGCGCTCGTCGGGACGAACGTCGCCGGTCGACGCGCCGACACGAGACCGATGAGCACGTTCATCGGCGCTGCGGTCGGTGTCGGGGTCGTCCTAGCGCTCCTGCTACCGTTGTCGGCGTTCGCCGTTCCGACCCTGGTGCTCGTCGTCGCTCTGGGCATCACGGGGATGGCCGTCCCGCCCGTCGCGACCGGCCTCGCGGTGAGGTTTGCCGCGTCCGCGCCGACTCTTGCTGCAGCGGTCGCGGTCGCGGCGTTCAACCTCGGTATCGCGGTCGCCTCCGGCGTGGAGAGCGCGGCGCTTGACGGCCCGCTCGGTGTCACCGCCCCGGAGACGATCGGCGTCGGGCTCGTGGTCCTCGGGCTGGTCCCGCTCACGCTCCTGGCGCTGCGCACGCGGGGCGCTGACTGAGGCACCCTACTGAGATACGGGAGGCGCGGCGCCAGCTGGCACCGCGCCTCCCGTCCGTCATCGGGTCGGCGTCACTGCGCGGCCTGGATGGTGTCCATCAGCGGCACACCGCCGTCGACGCTCCGGGCGCGCTGGGCGGCGCCGAACGGGCCGTACGGGTACTGGCCGACCTTCGGCGCGCTGACGGCGTCGAGGCGGTCGCGGATCGCGTCGTCGAGGTGCAGGTCAGCGGCCGCGAGGTTGTCGTGGAGCTGGTCCGTGTTCCGAGCTCCGATGATGGGGGCGGTCATGCCGGGGCGGTCGTGGAGCCAGCTCAGCGCGACGCGTGCGGGGCTCTGGCCGGTCTCGTCGGCTGCGGCGACGAGCGCGTCCACGACGTCCCACGTCTGCGGATCTGCGGCGCGGTAGGACGCCGTGTACTCGTACACCGGGTTGTCGGAGCTCGCTCGGGTGCCCGAGCTCGGGTTGCTGTCCCGGCGGTACTTGCCCGTCAGGAAGCCGTCGGCGAGCGGTGACCACGCGAGGATGCCGAGGCCGTTGTACGCGGCGCCGCCGAACACGTCGGACTCGCTTTCTCGGGACAGCAGGCTGTACTGCTGCTGGATGGTGACGGGTGCGTCAACACCCATCGCCTTCGCGGTGGAGACCATGAGCTGCAGCTGCCAGCCGGTGAAGTTGGAGATGCCGACCTGGTGGATCTTGCCGGCACTGATCGCGTCCCGCAGGAACGAGAACGTCTCCTCGACCGGGGTGATCGGGTCCCAGGCGTGCAGCTGGTAGAGGTCGACGTTGTCGCGTCCGAGGCGCCGCAACGACTGGTTGAGCTGGCGGTCGAGGTGCCGGCGGGAGTTGCCCTGGTCGTTGATGCCCGGACCGAGCGGCGACCGAGCCTTCGTCGCGATCACGATGGTGTCGGTGACTTCTGCCGGGCGGGCGGCGAACCATTTGCCGAGGGTCTCCTCGGACTTCCCGCCGCCGTAGACGTTGGCGGTGTCGATGAAGTTGCCGCCCGCGTCGACGTAGGCGTCGAGGACGGCGAATGCGTCCTGTTCCGGGGTCATCGTCCCGAAGTCCATCGTGCCGAGTGCCATCGACGAAACGACGGTGCCCGAGCGACCGAGTGTGCGGTGCTGCATGGTGTTCCCTTCTCGTGCTGTCGGGGTCGATGGTCGTCGCGGACGCTGCCGTGAGGGGTTCCCTGGTAGTACGTCCCTCCTGGACGTGCTCACTCATAGAGTCGCTGCATGAGCTCGAACCGCGATGACGTGAAGGACTTCCTCGTCAGCCGGCGCGCTCGGGTCCGCCCCGAGCAGGTCGGCCTCCCAGCGGGTCCGAACCGACGGGTCGAGGGTCTCCGCCGCGGCGAGGTCGCGATGCTCGCCGACGTCAGCGTGGAGTACTACTCCCGCCTCGAGCGCGGCAGCCTCGCGGGCGTGTCCGACGGTGTGCTCGAGGCGGTGGCTCGGGCGCTGCTGCTCGACGATGCCGAACGCGATCACCTGTTCGACCTGGCGCGCGCCGCGAACGCCTCCCCAGTGCGCGCCGGCCGCCGCTCCTCGACACCGAAGACGCTCCGCATCGGCCTGCAGTACACCCTCGACGCGTTCACCGGCGGTCCGGCGTTCATCCGCAACGACCACCTCGACATCCTCGGCGCGAACGCCCTCGGACGAGCCCTCTACGCCGACCTGTTCCGGAAGGCGGACCGCCCAAACCTCGCCCGGGCGGCGTTCCTCGACCGGGAGTGGTCGGACGCGTTCTACCCGGACTGGGACCTCGCCGCCGACCAGAGCGTCGCGATCCTCCGCGCTGCCGCGGGACACGACCCGTACGACCGGGACCTGCAGGACCTGATCGGTGAGCTCTCCACCCTGAGCCCGGAGTTCCGCGCGAAGTGGGGTGCCCACGACGTCCGCCGGCACGCGACCGGGGAGAAGCACTTCACCCACCCGGTGGTCGGCGCGCTCGACCTCTACTTCGAAGGCTCCCGGTTGATGAGCGACCCTGCCCTGAGCTTCCTGCTCTACACGGCCGAGCCCGGCTCACCGACCGCCGACGCCCTCCGGCTGCTCGGCACGATCGACGCCACCGAACGGCGGGAGGCACTGCACGCCATGACCGACCCCGATCCGGCAGGAGGACGCTCGTGAAGACCAGGACACTCGGAACCGACCTCGACGTCGCCGAGATCGGCCTCGGCTGCATGACGATGACCGGCGGCTACGGCGGCAACCCAGGTCGCACGTCCATGGTCTACCTCATCCGCAGCGCCATCGACCAGGGCGTCACCCTGTTCGACACCGCTGAGACGTACGGCCCGCACCGCAACGAGGAACTCGTCGGACAGGCCCTCGCCCCGTTCCGCGACCAGGTGATGATCGCCACGAAGTTCGCCAACGCGATCGACCCCGACACGCACCAACCGCTCGGACGGCTGCTGCGCCCCGACGAGGTCCGAGCCGCCGCCGAGGGGTCGCTCCGCCGCCTCCGGACGGACCATATCGACCTCTACTACCAGCACCGCGTCAACCCCGAGCACCCGATCGAGGAGTTCGCCGGCGCCGTCCACGAGCTCATCGACGAGGGCAAGGTGCTCCGCTACGGCATGTCCGAGGCCGCCGAGACGACCATCCGCCGGGCGCACGCCGTGCAGCCGGTGACCGCAATCCAGAGCGAGTACTCGCTGTGGTGGCGCCGCCCCGAGACCGGGGTGCTCTCGACATGCGACGAGCTCGGCATCGGCTTCGTGCCGTACAGCCCGCTCGGCAAGGGCTTCCTGACCGGAACGATCGACGCCTCGGCGACGTTCGGCGACAACGACCTGCGCGCCAGCATCCCGCGGTTCGAGGGCGATGCGCTCACCTCGAACGTCGCGCTGGTCGACGGAGTGCGGGAGATCGCCGCCGGGCTCGGCGCAACGCCGGGACAGGTCGCTCTGGCATGGCTGCTGGCCCGCCAGCCGTGGATCGTACCGATCCCCGGCACCACGAAGCCGCACCGGTTGACAGAGAACATCGGCGCCGCGGAGATCGACCTGTCCGCAGCCGACGTCGACCGTCTGACGGCACTGTCCGACTCGGTCGAGATCGTCGGTGGTCGCTACCCGGACCACCTCGAGGCGCAGACCAATCTCTGACGACGGTCACGGTCACGGTCGCGGATCGCACGGGAGGCCTGGTGCCGGCTGGCACCAGGCCTCCCGTCCTTCATGCGGTTCGAATGCGGGTGGCCGCGACCGCGGCCATCAAAATGACGGTGCCGGCGACGACGAAGCTGACTTGGGTGCCGACGACGAATTGCGCTCGGTCGGCCAGGAGCGCTCCGAACACGGCGATCGCGACCGCACCGCCGACTTGACGGAACGTGTTGAACACCGCGCTCGCGGTGCCGGAGCGTTCCGCTGGGACGCTTGCGAGCACCACGGACGTCGCGGGCGGCATCGCCACGGAGCCGCCCGCGCCGGTCAGGATGGTGCAGACCGCGACGGCGATCCACGAGTCGAGCGGCGCGAGCACGATCATCACCACCAGGCCCAGGACCATCGTCGTCAGGCCTGCGACGACCGGGACGCGCGCGCCGAAGCGGTTGGCGAGGGTGCCGCTGACGATGTTGCCGACGATGCTGAACGCGGCCGACGGCAGGAACACCAGACCGGCGAGCAAAGGCGACAGTCCGAGGTGCTGCTGCAGGTACAGGCTCAGCACGAAGACGCTGCCGAAGTTGCCCACCATGAACGCGAACCCGACACCGAGCGCGATCCGCATCCCGCTCGACCGGAACAAGTCGAGCGGCATCATCGGGTGACGTCCACGGGCCTGAACGACGAGGAACCCGACGAGCGCCGCTGTGGCGGTGACGAGTGCGGTGACGACGTACCAGCGGGTGAAGCCGCTTGCCCCGCCCTCGATGAGGCCGAAGACGAGTCCGGCGAGAGTGACCAGTGCCAGCACCTGGCCGGCGGGGTCGAACCGGCTCGGACGTCGTGGTGAGGGTGCCACCCGCACCAGCAAGCTCAGCATGACGGCGCACACCGGGAGGTTGATCGCGAACACGAGCCGCCAGTCGACCGTCGTCAGCGCGCCGCCGAGGATCGGTCCGACGGCTCCGGCGACTGCCCCGCCGACCGCCCAGATGCCGAGCGCGTGGGCGCGTTCGCGGGCGTCGGGGAACGCCTCGCGGATGAGCGCCATCGACGCCGGCAGCATGACCGCCGCCGCCGCACCCTGGAGGGCGCGCGCTGCGATCAGGGCGCCGAGTGTCGGTGCGAGTGCGCAGGCGACGGAGGCGATGAGGAACCCGGCGATGCCCCACCCGATGGCTCGCTTCGCGCCGATACGGTCGGAGAGGTTCCCGGCGAACAGCAGCAGGGACGCGAAGAGCAGCGTGTAGGCGTCGATGACCCACTGCAGGCCTGATGTGCTGCCACGGAGTTCACGGCCGATTGTCGTGAGTGCGACGTTGACGATCAGGATGTCGAGGGTGATCAAGAAGAAACCGAGCGAACCCAGGAGCAGCGCCACCCGAGGTGCTCGTGGCAAGTCGGGACGTGCAGGATGGACCGTGGCGGTCGTCGAGGTAGTCACAGTCTGATGCTCGCTGTCTCCGCGCAACGGCGGGATGCACTGACGGGACACCCCTTGCGACGAGGCGTCGCTTAGGAGATCTGTCGGGAATGCCCACGCGAACGATGGCCGACCACATTAGGAGCGCGACCACGATATCGATTGCGACGGTGGACGCGACCCGAGCACCGCTGTTCACAAGTGACTCTGGTCGACGCCGACCGTCTCGATGGCCCATCCTCAGCCGGACACCTTGGATCAGGACGAAAGCGTCGATCCGTGCAGCTGCTCCATCGTCGTGTCTCCCGATACGACGCGAAGCGACGCCAGCGCACCGACGAAGCGGCGGTCAGCGCTCGTCGGTTGTGGAGTGTCGGAACGTGAGGAGGGCGCTGATGATGGCGCCGAGGACGAGGAGGCCGGTTGCTGCGGTGAGTGCGGAACCGGTCCGTGCGACGACGGCTGCGGTCCCGGTGCCGGCTGCGGTGGCGGTGCTGATCGCCACCAGGACCGCCAGGCCGAGGGAGCTGCCGAGCTGGTGCGCAGTGTTCACCAGCCCTGACGCGGCGCCGGCGTCGCTGCTGGTTGCGCCGTGAATGCCGAAGCTGGTCAACGGAGCGAACGCCAAGCCCTGCCCGGCACCGATGATGATCATCGGCAGGGCCACGCTGGCGAGGTAGGTGGAGTCGGCCTGCATCTGCGCCAGCCACCACACGCCGATTCCGGTGAGGACGACGCCGGCGAGGAGCACCCACGCGGCCGGCATCCGGTGCAGCAGGCGCGGAACCGCGATCGCGACGGCGAAGTTGACGACGCTCATCGGCAGGAACCCCAGTCCCGCCTGCAGCGGCGACCAGCCGAACACTTCCTGCAGGAACTGGGTGGTGAAGAAGAAGAATCCCATCATCGCGCCGAGGTAGAGGAACCGGATGGCGTACGCGCTGGACCGGGTGCGGCTGCGGAAGAGCCGCAGCGGCATGATCGGCTGTTCCGCCTTCCACTCGTTCAGGACGAGGACGGCCAGCAGGACCACGCCGAGCGCGATCGCGGTGATGGTGACCGGGGAGCCCCAGCCGCGGGTGGAGGACTCGATGACGCCGAAGATCAGCGCGCCCATGCCGGCGGTTGCAGTCACGGCGCCGACGATGTCGAACCGGCCGGGCGCGCGCTTGGTTTCCACTAGGTAGCGGCTGCCGAGGATCAGCATGAGCACACCGATCGGGAGGTTGAGGTAGAAGCCGGCGCGCCAGGACACGAGGTCGGCGAGGACTCCACCGACGACCATGCCGAGGCTTGCGCCGACGCCCGCGACGGCGGAGTACAGCGCCACGGCGCGGGCACGCTCCCGGCCGGCTTCGAAGGTGCTCGTGATCAGCGACAGCGCGGTGGGCGCGAGGATCGCGGAGCCGATGCCCTGCAGCGCACGCGCGGCGATCATCCACCAGCCGGCGGGGGACGCACCGACCAGGCCGGAGGCGAGCGTGAAGAGCACGAGGCCGATGATGAACATGCGGCGCCGGCCGAGGATGTCACCGGCGCGGGCACCGAGCAGGAGCGCCCCGCCGAAGGTGAGAGTGTAGGCGTCCTGCACCCACGTCAGCCCGGTCTGGGTGAAGTGCATGCTGCGCTGGATTGTGGGCAGCCCGGTGAAGATGATCGAGTTGTCGAGGATCAGCATGAAGTAGCTGACCAAAATGATCGCGAGGATAGCGGTCTTGTGGACGGCGGTCCGGTTCGTGCCGGTGCTCGGCTGCAGGGTGTCGGTGCTCACATGTCGATGGAAGCGCGGGACGGTTACCACTGACAGGGGCTGTCATCCCCTGTTCCAGCAGTACTGCCCTCTCTGTTCGAATCCGCCCGGAGGCGCACGGAAGGCCCGGCGCCAATCGGCGTCGGGCCTTCCGAGCATGGGGGTGTCACGGGCGGACGAGGACCTTGAGTGCTTCACGGTCGGCCATCGCCTGGTAGCCGGCGGGAGCACCGTCGAGGTCGACGGTGCGGTCGAAGACCTTCCCGGGTTCGATCGAACCGTCGAGGACCTGCGGCAGCAGCTCGGGGATGTAGGCCCGGGCCGGTGCGACGCCGCCGGTGAGGGTGACGTTGCGCATGAACTCGCCGAAGCCGAACGGGACGTCCTCGAACTGCGGGGCGCCGACGCGGCTGATGACGCCGCCGTCGCGGACGACCGCAAACGCGGTCTCGAGCGCCGGCTTGAGGCCGACCGCTTCGAGGACGACGTGCGTGCCGTCGCCGCCGGTGAGCTCCTTGAGCTTCGCCACGCCCTCGTCGCCGCGCTCGGCGACGACGTCGGTGGCGCCGAACTCGCGGCCGAGGTCGGTGCGGGACTGGTGGCGGCCCATCAGGATGATCCGGTCGGCGCCGAGGATCTTCGCCGAGAGCACTGCGGACAGGCCCACAGCGCCGTCACCGATGACGGTGACGGTCTTGCCCGGGGCGACGCCACCGGACTTCGCGGCGTGGTAGCCGGTCGACATGACGTCGGACAGGCTCAGCAGCGAGGGGATGAGGGCTTCGTCGAACCCGGCGGGGACGACGACGAGGGTGCCGTCGGCCTGCGGGACGCGGACCTGCTCGCCCTGACCGCCGTCGACGCCGTCGGAGCCCCAGTGCGCGCCGTGTCGGCATGAGGTCTGCAGGCCCTCCTGGCAGAACTCGCACGTCCCGTCGGAGGCAACGAACGGTGCGATGACGAAGTCACCGACCTTCACGTCGGTGACGTCCGCGCCGACCTCGGTGACGGTGCCGACGAACTCGTGGCCCATCCGGGCACCCTCGTCGGACTGCTCCATCGACCCGTACGGCCAGAGGTCGGAGCCGCAGATGCAGCCGGCGACGACCTGCACGATCGCGTCGGTGGGTTCAGTGATGGTGGGGTTCGGAACGGTCTCAACGCGGACGTCGCCCGCGCCGTACATCAGTGTGGCTCGCAAGTGGAGCTCCTTTCGTTGACGGTCCCAGCCAACGGCCTCTCGTGCGGGCGCGGGAGGTGCTGCTCTTCCGGGTACCAGCAACCCCTGCTCCAGCCCAGTTCTGCGTCGTAGCGTGGTCCCATGGACAGCACATCCGAGGTCCGCGACTTCCTCCGGACCCGCCGCGAACGCATCACGCCGCAGCAGGCCGGCCTGCCGGACTTCGGCGGCCCCCGCCGCGTGAAGGGCCTGCGGCGAGAGGAACTGGCGTTGATCAGCGGGATGAGCGTCGACTACTACATCCGCCTCGAGCGCGGGAACCTCACCGGTGTCTCCGAGAGCGTCCTGGAGTCCTTGTCCCGTGCACTCCGACTGGATGACGCCGAGCACGCGCACCTGTTCGACCTCGCCCGTGCGCAAAACACTTCCGCGACGACCAGGCGGAAGACGCCGACCTCACGGGTCCGACCCAACGTGCAGCGGATGCTCGACAGCATGACCGTGCCGGCGTGGGTACGGAACGGCCGCTCCGACTTCCTCGCCGGTAACAGCCTCGCCCGTGCCCTGTACGCGCCACTGTTCCTCGAGCCCGCTGGGACGCCGAACACGGCCCGGTTCGCGTTCCTCGACCCGCGCGGCAAGGACTTCTGGGTCGACTGGGACAGCGTCGCCGCGGACATGGTCGCCGTCCTCCGCGCCGAGGCCGCCCGCCGCCCGTACGACAAAGGCCTGACCGACCTCGTCGGGGAGCTCTCCACCCGCAGCGACGTGTTCCGGCAGCTGTGGGCTGCGCACAGCGTCATGCGGCACCTCAACGGCGCCAAGCGGATGCACCACCCCGAGGTCGGCGAACTCGACCTGACCTACGAGGCGATGGAAGTCTCCACCGATGTCGGCCTGACACTCATCGTGTACGGCACCGAGCCGGGCTCCGCGTCCGAGGAACGGCTGCGACTGCTGGCGAGCCTCACGGCCACTGCGGAAGCCGCCGAGCGGCAGGACGCGTAACCAACGAGAGGAGCGCCGGTGCAGCGCACCGGCCCTGCGCTCGTTCACGTGACAGCTCACCAGGTTGTCGCGATCATCCGCGTCGCCACCTGCCGTCGAGGATCCAGGTCGATGCGCAGCTGCAGCGGCCACTGCCCGCGGCTGCCCCAGATTGTCGCGTCCGTGCGGGTGCGGACCGTCACTGCATCACTGTCCGGGCTGGCAACGAGGTCGACGTCGACGATGCGGTGGTACTGCATGTCGGCGGTGTCGATCGCAGCGAGCCAGTCCGTGCGGGACTGCACCAAGCCGGTCATGTGCGTCAACCTGAACGACTCCGCCAGCACGTCGCTCAGCGTGCCCGTGTCAGCGGAAACCATCGCGGCGCGGATCACATCCCAAACGGCGGTGGCGGTCGTCGGAGTACTCACGTCGTTCGGACCGTGTCGAGCTCGCGTTGGACGTGCCGAGGCTCCCGGTCGACCGGCTGGTTGTCCTGGTCGCGGACACCGTCCAGCCCGCTGTCTGCGTCGAGCCCGGCGAACACCGGGCCGAGGTCGGCCTGTTCTGGGCCACGCTCGGCGACGAGCTCGAGGGTCTTGTGGTCCGCGGACGGGGTGGTCAATGCGTCGACGAGGACGCGGGCGATCTGGTGGCGGGAGATGACGCCGTCGGCGGGGCTGCCGGCGTGCCGGGTGTCGCCCTGCAGGAAGGTGATCTGCAGCTGGTCGGCGTCGTTGTAGTCGAACCAGCCCGGCCGGACGATCGTGTACCGGTTGCCGCTGGCGCGGACGAGCCGTTCGCTGCGGCGCTTCCAGTCGTGCGTGGTCCCGCGGACGGTGACCCCGATGCTGGTCATCAGCGCGATCCGCGCCAGCCGGCCGTCGAGGACCTGCATGACGTTGCGGACGGCACCGTAGTCGACCGCTTCGGCGTCGCTGCTGCCGTACGCGGCGCCCTGCGTGAAGACGACCGCGTCGATCCCGTCAACGGCATCGACCAGTGTCTCGGCATGCGTGATGTCGCCGACGACGAGTTCCGCGGCCGGGTCGAGCCGGCCCGCGCGGGCCGGGTCCCGCACCAGCGCCCGCACCGTGTGCCCCTGGCGGACGGCTTCGGCGACGACGTGGCAGCCGACGCTGCCGGTGGCGCCGACGACGAGGACGGTCAGCTGCTCGCTCATCGGCGTCGCGCCGTCGGAGTGAGCGTGTGCTGCCCGTAGCTGTTGTCGTCCGGGTTGATGGTGACGCCCGGGGCGACGATCGCGTCGATGGCGTCGAGGATCTCCGTCGACAGGGTCATGTCCGCGGCGGTGATCTGGGACTCGAGCTGCTCCATCGTGCGCGGTCCGATGATCGCGCTCGTGACGCCCGGGTGGTTGATCGCCCACGCGATCGACATGTCGATCAGGGTCAGGTCGTTCGCCTCAGCGAGCTGAGCGAGGTCCTCGACGACGTCGAGCTTGCGCTGGTTCGCCGGCGTCGACATGTCGAACCGTGCCGGCGGGCGTGCAGCGGAGGTCGGCTTTCCCGGCTGGTCCTTCCGCCACCGTCCGGTGAGCCATCCGCCGGCGAGGGGGCTGTAGACCAGGGTGCCCATCCCGTAGCGCTGCACGGCGGGGAGGACGTCCTCCTCGATGCCGCGGACGAGGATCGAGTACGGCGGCTGCTCGGTGCGGAACCGCTCGTAGCCGCGCCGCTCGGACACGACCTGCGCCTCGACGATCTCGCTGCCGGCGTAGGACGACGAACCGATGGTCCGGACCTTGCCCTGACGGACGAGGTCGGTCAGCGCGCTGAGGGTCTCCTCGACGTCCATCGTCGGCGAGGGACGGTGCACCTGGTACAGGTCGATGTAGTCAGTGCCGAGACGGCGGAGGGAGTTCTCCACCTCCTGCATGATCCACTTCCGGGATCCGCCGGAGTGGTTCGGTGCGTCGTCCATCGGCATGAAGAACTTCGTGGCGAGGACGACGTCGTCGCGGCGGCCCTGGAGCGCTTTGCCGACGATCTCCTCCGACGCACCCGACGAGTACACGTCGGCGGTGTCGACGAAGTTGATGCCGGCGTCGAGCGCTCGGTGGATGATCCGGATCGAGTCGTCGACGTCCTCGTTGCCCCACGGTCCGAACATCATCGTCCCGAGCGCGAGGGGACTGACCTGGACGCCGGTGCGTCCGAGCTGGCGGTACTCCATGCTTTCCTCTCCGCGGCCACCACCCGGCGGCCGATGCACTTCACGCTACGGACGGGCGTACCAGCGGAGGAGGTAAGAACATCCCCTGTCACCGCACCAAGCCCGGTCGTACCGTCGAAGCCATGCCAGCGAACTCAGCCGCTCAGCGTGAGCACGACCAGCTCTTCCCGAACCACATGTCGACCTTCGCGCAGACCGACCCAGGGTTCGTCGCGTACTTCGATGACTTCGCGTTCGACGAGACCCTCCGCGACGTCGCGATCACCCGGCCTGACCGACTCCTCGTCCAGCTCGGCGCGACCATCGCGGTAGGCGCGCAAACCGAGTTCCGGGTCCTCCTCGGCGCAGCGCTCGACAACGACCTCACCCCCGTCGAGGTCAAGGAGGTCGTCTACCAGGCCGTCGCGTACGTCGGCGTCGCCCGCACCATCGACTTCCTCACCATCACCAACGACGTCCTCCTCGAGCACGGCGTTGAGCTCCCCCTCCCCGACCAGAGCACAACGTCGCCGGGGACCCGGATGGAGCAGGGCCGCGACCTGCAGGGGCAGATCGTCGGCGCCGACCGCGTCGACAGCATGTACGACAACGCGCCCGCCGACACCGTCCACTTCCAACGGTTCCTCTCCGGCAACTGCTTCGGCGACACCGTCGCCCGCGACGGGCTCAGCCTCCGAACCCGCGAACTCCTGACCTTCGCGATGCTCGTCGCCCTCGGCGGCGCCGACCCGCAGGTCCGCGGCCACGTCGCCAACAACCTCACCGTCGGCAACACCCGCAAGAACCTCATCGACGTCCTCACCGTCCTCGTCCCGTTCATCGGGTACCCCCGCACCCTCAACGGCCTCACCGCCGTCAACGACGCCGCCCCCGCAGACACCACGAAGGAGCCGACCGCATGACCGACACCAGCTTCAACCAGCCCTTCCCCCTCGGAGAGAAGAACGACGCTTTCGCGCAGTACTTCACCGGGCAGAGCTACCTCGCACCCCTCACCGGCGGCGGCACCGTCACCGTCAGCAACGTCACCTTCGAGCCCGCCTGCCGGAACAACTGGCACATCCACCACGGCTCAGACGGCGGCGGCGACCAGATCCTGATGTGCACCGCCGGATCCGGCTGGTACCAAGCCGACGGTACCGACCCCATCAACATGGTCCCCGGAACCACCATCCGCGTCCCCGCCGGCACCAAGCACTGGCACGGCGCAACGGCCGACTCCTGGTTCTCCCACCTCGCCTTCATCACACCCGGCACCGACGTGCGCAACGAATGGCTGGAACCGGTAACTGACGACGTCTACGCACAGCTCGAGAGCACACAACCCGGCGCCTGAGCGGAGCGAGAAGCACGGCATCCGTGATGTACGGGACAAAGCGGCTCGTGACCGCTAAAGGCCTCTTCGTCATGGCGAGACCGTACCCAGAAACCGTCTCGATGGCCGGTGGGCCGCCGAGGCTCAGCAGCGCCCGCGGAGACACGCGCTCCGCGGGCGCTATCGCTTGAGGGTTAGAGGGTGACGGTCTGGAACTCGAGGAGTTCCGCGCCGGTGGCGACGGGGTTGCTGCCGCCGTGGTGAGCGCCGGCCTGGCCGCCACGCCACGCCTGGTAGGAGTCCTCGTCGGCCCAGGTGGAGACAACGAAGTAGCGGGTGCCGCCTGCGGTGGGGCGGAGGAGCTGGAAGCTCTCGAAGCCGGGTTGCTGCTCGACGTCGTGGTTCCGGCCGACGAAGCGTGCTTCGAGGTCGGAGCCCTTGTCCTCGGGGACGGTGATGGCGTTGATCTTCACGACGGACATGGTGTTCCTTTCGATGGTGGTCAGTGCTGGTGTGCGTGCGCGGCAAGTGTGACGGTGAACTCGTCGACGTTGCCCATCGCCTCGTGCACGTGCTCGGCGGCGTGCTCGGCGATGCGTTCGGCGTCATGCAGGGACGCTGCGGTGACCTCGACCGTGGCGGACCCGGTGAGGCGGTGGCCGACCCAACGGAGGCGGAGGTCCCGGACAGTCTCGACGCCGGCGGTGTGTTCGAGGGCGTGCTCGGCTTTGCCCAGGAGGGCAGGGTCGATGGCGTCCATGAGGCGCGCGCCGATCGACTTCACGGTCCCCCAGAGCAGGACCATGATCGAGACCGAGATGAGCAGGCCGATGATCGGGTCCGCGATCGGGAACCCGAGCAAGACGCCAATCGCGCCGAGGACGACCGACAGGGACGTGAACCCGTCGAGGCGGGCGTGCACGCCGTCGGCCACGAGCGCGGCGGAGCCGATCTTCTGGCCGACGCGGATGCGGTAGATCGCCACCGCCTCGTTGCCGGCGAAGCCGATCAGGCCCGCCAGCACCAGCAGCCACGGGTTCTCGATCGGCCGCGGGTTGATGAACCGGTCGATGGCCTGCCAGCCGGCGACAACGGCGGAGAGGGCGACGACGAACACGATGAACATGCCCGCGAGTTCCTCGGCACGGCCGTACCCGTATGTGTATCGGCGGTTCGCGACCCTGCGGCCGAGAACAAACGCGATCCACAGCGGCACCGCGGTCAAGGCGTCTGCGAAGTTGTGGATCGTGTCCGCGAGTAGCGCGATCGACCCGGTGAACGCGACGATCACCGCCTGCAAGACCGTCGTGGCCAGGAGAATGAACAGGCTGATCTTCAACGCGCGGACACCGGCGGTGCTGGCCTCCATCGCGTCATCGATCGAGTCCGCCGAGTCGTGCGTATGCGGCACGAACAGGTCGTATAAGAAGCCCTTCACCCCGCCGTGCGGATGCGAATGCTCGTGCTCACCGAGATCGTGACCGTGACCGTGACCGTGACCGTGATCGTGATCGTGATCGTGGGGATGGTCGTGGTCAGCGCGGATCGGCGCGTGGTCGTGGCCGGTCATGCGCTCTCCCGCTCCCCGCGGTGGTGCGGTGCCGCGCCGACGACGTGCTCGGCCTGCTTCACGGCATCGATCACCAGTTCGGACGCGTGCTCGTCCGTCAGCCGGTAGTAGACGGTGGTCCCCTCCCGGCGGGTCGACACCATCCGTGCCAGCCGGAGCTTGGCCAGGTGCTGCGAGACGCCCGCAGCGCTCTTGTCAACGACCTCGGCCAGCCGGTTCACGGACAGCTCCTCCGCGCCGCGCAGGGCGAGGATGATCTTCACACGGGTGGCGTCCGCAAGCATCGCGAATACCTCCACCGCGAGCTCGACGTACTCGGATTCCGGACTCAATCCGCAGGGCTGCTTGTCTACGTGCACACGCAGATAGTACACAAGCATCGGGCCAATCGAAGGGTCTCGATAGCCGATCGGCTACCGAGACGGCTAGGAAGGGGACCCGCCCTTTCCCGGACGGCCATTCGCTTCAATTTGCTTCAGCCACCGATCAACCTGTAGGAATGATCAGGGGGCGCGGCGGTTGCCGCGAGAAGCACTTCGGTGTTCGTCGCTCGGTTGGGGGGATCGGCCCATGACTGGACTGACGCGGGGGTCTTCGTCCTCTCGACTCATAACAGTTTGGAGAGACGCATGAAGAAGATGAAGATGTCGCTTGCTGTCGCGGCGATCGTGGTGGGCGCGGTGGCGGTTCCCGCTGGAGCTGCAAATGCTGCAGACTTGGGCGGCTGGTCTGAGGAAACGGGATCCTTCTCGACGTCTTCCACGCCGACCGGTGTCTCCGTTCGCGCCGCCGCCGCGTCGACGGTGAAGCACACGGGCAAGGCCGAGACGACGGTAAAGGCTGGAACGACCAACAAGCGCGCGCACGGTTGGACCACCTGGGCGGGCGTGTACCACTACACGACTGCGCGCATGGAGACGTACAGCGGCAGCGTGGTTTACAACACCTCGGGTCGCCAGTGGGGCACCAGCGGGACCGAAGCGATCTCTCCGTGGCGAGCAGCCACGAAGGCAGACGGCACCGGTTCGGCGCGCACCTACTACGGCAAGTAAGCAGGCCGAGAGGTGGGAGGGCATGCCCTCCCACCTCTCGCGTTTCCATTGGTGTTGAGGACCGATGACACTCTCAAAGCTCACGATGTCCGTGCTGCTCCTGGCGCTTTTCAGCGCTCTCAGCACAGGAGTAAGCGTGTACACCCAAGTCCGTGCTGCGATGGCACTCGAGGGAGGAAACCTTCGTAGTGTTTCCGCGGTGCAAATCAGCCAAGCGGACTCGCACCTCGTCACGACTCTCGGGGACCATGCAGTTGATGGTCGACTGTTCCAGGAACTCGATGACAGTGGCCGGGTCCGAGCTATGCGGACGCTCGGAGAGGCCGCTCCGCTCCCAATCCATGACGGTCGTCAGATCCGCGTCGGCGAATCGCGTGTCGCTCTTGTGGGTGCGCAGGTGAAGACGCATGGCAACGGCGCCGACGAACGGTATGTTGATTTCGCCGGCCGAGCGTACCGGGTCGTGGGGTGGCTTGGGGTTCATCAGAGCAGCGTCCTGTCGCACGAGGTGTTGCTGCAAGATGCGGACCTCATTACTGAGGATTCGGCTGTGGTCGCTGACGTGCCGCACGGGGCTGCGGGTATCCCGGGCTTGTCGGCCGAGCGGGCCCAAACACTGGGGAGCCAGACGGACCAGCGGACCAACATCGATTTCGTTTCACCGATCGTCATCACTTGCGGGTGGGTGCTGTCAATCGTCGGAGCTCTCTCTTCGGGGCTCCTCATCGCACGCTCCAGCTGGCGACTCATGGCATTGCGCTATCGGTTGGGTCAGCGGCGTCTCAGCGTGTTCCTCGAAGCGGTGATACCGCTGGCTGCAGTATCGGTAGTCGTGTTCGCCGTGTCCGCAGGGCTTGGATTGGTGACGGCAGGCGCACTGCGCTCTGTACCAATGACGGTGCCGGCGGCAGGGATACCGGTGCTCGTGACTGCTGCTGGTGCCGCGAGCGCACTCGCTTGGTCGCTCTGGGGAGGGAACCGCAGATGGGCATTGTGACGTTCCTCCGAGGTACCTACGGAACTCTTGCGGCCAAGATCCTGGTGCTCGTGTTCCTCCTTGTCAGTGCCTACAACCTCATGAGTTTCTCGCAGTCCACGCGCGATGCGGTAGACCGAAGTTTCTCCGACTCCGCGCAGGTGGACATGTACGGACTCACAGATCAGCTCGCTGACCCTACAACGTTCGACGAGTACCGGCAGTCGATGGCAAACATCGACAAGGTGGCCAGGTTCTACGACGCGTTGCAGCACGATGGCAATTCGGAGATGCAGCTGCTTTCAGCGTTCGACCAAGCGATGCCGGTAGCCGATTTCGACGGCGGCGAAGAGTTCGAGCATGGCTACGGAACCGGGGGTACCACGCAAGGTTCCTACGAAGACCCGATCCTGCAACGGCCAGTCGTGAACGTGAAATCCGTGCAGATGAGCCAGGCAACGTTCGACTTCTACAACCTAAACGCCGATGGTGACGCCGCGATTGACTGGTCGGGAGTCGACTACAGCAGCGGACGTATTCCGATTCTGCTCGGAGCTAATTACGAGGGCCTCTACGCCGTAGGGGACCAGTTGACCGTCGACTACTACTCCAAACCCACTCAGATGACGGTGGCAGGTTTCCTCCCAGCTGACGCGTCGATGTTCTACCAGGGCAACATCAACTTCTTCCTCGATGACTACCTCCTCGTCCCCTACCCCGACAGCATCGAGGGAGCACCGGCCGCGGACAAGACCTTCTACGGCATCCTCGCTTTCGCGATGCTGAATGCGAACATCGCAGTCGCGCAGGACCAACCAGATGGCACGGTGGAACGCGCGCTCGAGTCCGCGGCGACGTCGTCCGGATTCGATCAGTATGCCCTCCTGAACGTCCCGACCTACCTCACGCAATTCGCAGCGGTCCGAGCACTGGTGCAGGAGAACTTCGGCCTCGTCCTGACGATCGAACTCCTCATCACATGCGCGGCCTTGATGATGAGCGCTGTGCTGACGCTGAGCGCCGATCGTCGTAGGGAACGCCGGGTCCGAGTCTTCTGGGAACTCGGGACCGGCCGCCGAGCCCTGAATCGGACAGTGCTCGCGATCAGCGCCCTTGAGTACGTCGGCGTGGTCGCCGTCTTCCTCGTCATCACCCAGGCGCTTCCAAACGAGGACAGTTCCGCGCGAAGCCTTTGCCTCGTCGCCGCTGTGTCCTTGTTCGTCCTGGATGCAGTCCTGCGGCAGGGACGACTACAGCGAACGATCCGGCACCGACCAAGGAGTGAATCATGACCGACCTGCTCGAGCTGAAATCTCTCCGCAAAAAGCTCCGCGAACCGAACGGAACCACGCGTCTCCTGTTCGACGAACTGCACTTCGCGATGGCAGACACTGAGCGTTCCACGGCGCTTCTCGGACGAAGCGGCAGCGGCAAGAGCACGTTACTGCGCATCGTCGCAGGACTTGATGTTCGCTACGACGGGACGTACGTGTTCAACGGCAGGCAACTGCCGAAGGCCTTGGACCCGCTCGCGGATCATCGACACGAGCACATCGGGCTCGTGGCGCAGTCTTACGACCTCTTGGATGACTTCTCGGTCGGCCAAAACGTCGCGTTCGGAGCCCGCGGGCTCGATCAGCCCCAGCGACGCGTCAGCGAGGCGCTGACCCTTGTCGGACTCGCCGGCCAGGAACAGAAGGCTGTCACGAAGCTGTCGGGCGGTGAAGCTCAACGCGTTGCGATCGCACGCGCCATCGTGAAGCGCCCCACTCTCATCCTCGCCGACGAACCCACCGGTGCCCTCGATCATGGGACCGAAGACGACATCCTCGACCTGTTCGCCGACCTACAAAACGACGGCATCAGCTTCATCATCGCTACACACAGTCCTCGCGTTGCCGCTGCCTGTGAGCGCCGCGTCACACTGGACGACTACCGGCTCGTAGAGACTGCTCGGGTGCTGTGAGCTGGACCGCTCCACAATCGACACGGCTGTCGTTTGGCTGCCCACCGGGAAGCGTGACCGGGTTCTTCGGGCCGAACGGCGTCGGCAAGTCGACCACGCTTCGCATCATCGTCGGGATGAGTCGCGCCGATGGAGGGCTGGCGACCGTCATGGGACAGCCCTATTAGCGGCTTGCGCTTCGCGGCGCATTACCTGGGACTGCTGCAGGTTCGGTTGACTCCTGACAGGTAGGGGCATGGGCTCCTGCTGGAAGGATGTGCGCCATGGTGAAGGCGTATCCGGAAGAGTTCCGCCGCGACGTGATCGCGGTCGCCCGGAAAGGCGAGACGTCGGTGCGGCAGGTCGCGAAGGACTTCGGAATCTCCGAGACCTGTCTGGCGCGGTGGCTCCGGCTAGCTGTGATGTCCGGGCAGGTTGTTGAGTCTGCTGATGGGTGGGGCTCCGATGGCGGAGTGGGTCCTGTGGTGATTGTAGAAGTGCAGCCAGCCGGGGAGCGCTTGGCGGCGTTCGGTCTCTGAGCCGTAGAACCTTGCGTATGCCCAGCCCTCGCCGAGCGTGCGGTGGAATCGCTCGATCTTCCCGTTCGTCTGTGGCCGGTAGGGGCGGGTCTTCTTCGGT
>Ga0153992_100013_pt1 | contig 144559 bp, 149 predicted proteins | sample TSNC076MetaG_FD_104683 | JGI IMG/M metagenome (GOLD analysis project Ga0153992, IMG submission 104683) | Attine ant fungus gardens microbial communities from North Carolina, USA - TSNC076 MetaG | ecosystem: Host-associated > Fungi > Mycelium > Unclassified | place: USA: North Carolina, Lumber... | reverse complement strand
GACCGGACCCGCCGCTACCGGCGGGCGACCTTCGTCATCCCGGTGAAGGACACCGCACCGAGCCCGGTGACGTCGTCGTACCCCTTCGCGGTGGTGAGCGACGTGTCGTGGTCGAGCGTGACGAGGTAGTCCTTGCCGGAGCTCGCGCTCGTGTACGCCAGGGCGATCGGCGAGGCGGGAGGACGGACGTCGCTGAACGCCGACGGGGTGGCGCGGTCGGTGGCGTACAGCGTCGGGTTCGCGAAGCCGAGCCGGGTGTGCGTCGACTGCTGCACGAGCGCCGACAGGGCCGCCGTGAGCGGGGACGCGAGCGAGGTGCCGCCGTACGTCTCGTTCTCGAAGGCACCGACCGCGAGCGTCGAGTCGTCCGTGATCGGACGGATCCCGATCGAGAACCCGGTGTACGGGTCGGCGAGCGCCGCGAGGTCCGGGGAGACCCGGTTCCCGCCCGCGAGCCCCGCCGGGACGACGCCCTTCTGGTACGCGGGCTCGGCGAAGAGCGTGCTGCGGCCACCACCGGCGCCGCCGCCCACGATCCCGCCGGGGAGCGGGGTCGAGTACACGTTGCCGCGGTCGCTGCTGACGATCTGGTCGAGCACGTCGCCCCACCCGGTCTCGAAGGACTTGCGGCCGTTCTTGCCGATGCCGAGACTCGTACCGCCGACCGAGGTCACCCAGGGGCTGGACGCCGGGAAGTCCGGCTGTGCACTGCCGAGGGACGCCGACTCGTCGCCGTTGTCACCGCTGGAGAAGTAGAGGCCGATGCCCTCACCGGCGGCCTGCACGTGCAGGTTCTCCTGCCCGCGGATGCTCGCGAGCGGGACGTTCTCCCCGACGTCGCCGTAGCTGTTGCTGACGAGGTCCGCGAGCCCCTGGTCGAGGATCTTCGACATCGCGACGTCGAGACCGCCACCGCAGTTCGTGCCACCGACGTAGAGGATCTTCGCGGCCGGCGCGACCGCGTGCACGGACTGCACGTCGAGGGTCTCCTCACCCTGCCACCCGCTCGGCTGCTGGCAGAGTGCCTGGTCGGTGAACTGCGCCGGCGACGGGATGCGCTGCTCGAACGTGGCGCTCGTGAGACCGGGCTCACCGTTCTGCGCCGAGTAGCTGTTCGTGTCGTGCACGATCGTCGGCGAGGCGTACGCGTCGATGATCGCCACGGTCTGGCCCTGCCCCTGGACGCCCGACGCTGCGAGCCCGTCGACGCCGTACGCCGACCGGATCTGCTTCGGGACGTACCCGCAGGCGAAGGTGTGCACGCTGGTCTTCCCGTACGCCGCCGGCACCGTCGCGGTGTGCTCGCCGTCGTAGTGCGAGCACGTCGCCTGGATGCCGGTCGGCGCCGTGGCCTGCTGGCGCAGCGCGTGGGTCGGCGTCGACGACGCCGGGGTCTCGCCCTGCTGGACGAGCTCCGGGTGGGTGAGGAGCCGGCCCTGGTCGACGCTGACCCCGCTGACGAGGCCGGCGACGGACGCGGGCAGGGTCGGGGCGGTCGACGGGGCGACGAGGGTGCGGCCGGCGTGCCGGTAGGTGTGCAGGGAGGTCCCGAGCACCGAGTTCACCACGGAGGCCGGGCCGCGGAACACGACGTACTCGTGGCTCGCGGGCACCGCGGTGATGGTGAGTCCCTGCGCGCGGAGGAACCCCGTCACCTGGTCGGCGTCGGCCTTCGTGGGGGCGTACTTCGCGATCCACGCCGCTGGGCTCAACGGCTTGCGGTAGCGGGCGTTCCCCGGGGTGGAGACGGCGGTCGCGAGGGCCTCGGCACCGCGCTGGTCCTGCAACGGCAGGTACACCTCGCCCTCGACGTCGGTGGCGGCGGCGACCGTCCCCGCGTCGTTCGCGCTCGTCGCCCACGACGGCGTGGAGTCGGGGAGCACGTGCCGGGTGGCGGCGTCGGCGGGCCCGGCGGCGAAGAGGACCGCGCCGATCGTGCACGCGGCCGTGGCCAGTGCGACGGCGGTGGTGCGGGTCCTGGTCGGGTCCGGGTGGCGGTGGGTCGGTGGGCGTCGTTGCACTTCGGGTCCTCTCGACGGGAGCCCTCCCCGGGACAGGGTCCGCACGGGCGGACCGTTCCCAGGGGATTCGTGGGCTGCGGTGAGGTGACTGTAGTGAGAACCGGGACGGCCGGGACAGTCGGTCGTTCCACCGACGAACGGTGTCACCCGTTCGGGGGACCGATGCTGTCCCTCCCCACAGCCGGAGCACCGCTCGGGTGCTGGGGTCGGCTCCGCGTCGCCTGGGTGCCTGCCCTGAACGGTACGACCGGAGTTGCGCGCCCCGGAGGAGCGGGCGTAGCGCCCCGCGTCAGCCCGCGGTGGGCTTCTCGCCGCGCTGCAACGACTCGACCACCGCGACGGCGCGGCCCACGAGCGCCGCGTCCGAGTCGGTGCCCTGGACGCGGTAGTCCGAGGAGACGCCGTCGCCGCCGGTCCCGGAGCCCGGCAACGGATCGCCGAGCGCGACGACCACCGCGCCGGCGTCGTGCGCGACCTGGACCTCACCGCTCAGGGCGGACGGGTCGGCCGCCTCGACGAGGAGCACCTTCGCCCCGGCGCGGACGAGCGCCCGGAGTGCGGCGCGCTGGTCCCCCGCCGGGTCCGCGGTGCCGGCGACCCGGACGACCGGCTCGAACCCCGCCGACGACAGGTCGCGCGAGAACCGGTCCGGCAGGGACACGCCGCCGGACGACGGCCCCGGGGTGGCCGCGGCGGCGAGGAGCACGACACCGACCACCGCGTGCTGGTCGAACCCGCCGTCCGAACTCGTCAGGTCCGAGCTCTGCACCGGCGTCGGCGCCTCCGACGTCGTGCCCTGGCACCCGGCCAGCACGAGCATCGAGCACACCGCCACGACGGCGGCCACGAAGCGCAGCACGACGGTTCCTCCCACGGTCGACAGGTCTGCCACGCTACCCGGTCGCACCGTCCGAGGACCCCGGCGCCGGCACCGGGCCGAGCCGCCGGACGGCGGCGACCGCGATCGCAGCGATGACCGTCATGCCCGCGAACACCAGCGGGAAGGACACGGAGCCGCCGGCGCCGCCCGTCCCGGTGAACAGCAGGCCGGTGACGGCGAGCCCCACGACGCTGCCCGCGGCGTCGGCGATGGTCAGCGCCGAACTCGCGAAGCCGTCGTCGCCCTCGCCGGAGAACCGCAGGGTCAGCATCGACGTCCGCGGGTAGATCGCGCCCATGCCCGCACCGCCGACGAACCAGCCGACGACGAGGACCCACCACGGCAGGCCGAGCGACGCCACGGCGAGCGCGGTCAGCAGGCTGACGAGCACGAGCGCGAGCCCGGCGCCGAACGTCCGGGCAGCGGTCAGCCGGTGCTCGCCGAGCCGACCGTGCAGCCAGCTCGAGCCGGCCCAGCTCAGCGCGGCCACGGTCAGGGCGAGTCCCGCGGCCGAGGCGGACAGTCCGTCCTTCGCCTGCAGCAGGAACGGCACGTAGGCCTCGCTGCCGAAGAAGGACGCGGCGACGAGGCCGCGCAGCAGGACCACCGACGGCAGCCCGGGCGCGGCACGGAACGTCCCCGCGGGCAGGAGCGGACGGAGCGCCGCCCACGTCCCGACGACCCCGATCACGACCGCCGCGACCTGCGCCCACGTGCCGAGGTCCGGGGCGACGTTGAGGAGCAGGATCGCCAGCGCGGCCGCGACGGACCAGCCGATCCGGGCGCGCTGCCACGGTGGCCGCAGCCCGACGGCCGGCGCGTGCAGGCGGCCGAGCGTCGGGACGAGCGACGCGAACGCGGCGACGGCGATCACGAGCGCGCCGGCGAAGACCCAGTGCCAGTTCCAGACGTCGGTGACGATGCCCGCGAGCGCCGGACCGATCAGCGCCGGCACCACCCACGCCGCCGCGAACCCGGCGAACACCGGGCCGTGCAGCTCAGCGGGGAAGATCCGTGCCACGAGCACGTAGAGCACGACGTCGATCGCGCCGGCCCCGAAGCCCTCGACGAGCCGCCCGGCGAGGAAGACCTCCATCGTCGGCGCCAGCATCACCACCGCGGTCCCGACGGCGAACAGGCCAGCGGACACCCACGCGACGACCTTCCCGCCGGCCCGGTCCGTCCAGTTGCCCGCGAGGACCATGCCGGGCACGCCCGCGGCCAGGGGCGCGGCGAACGCCAGCGCGTAGAGGGTCTCTCCGTCGAGGTCGCGGCTGATCTCCGGCATCACCGTCGTCATCGCGAGGTTCTGGAAGGCGGCCACCGCGACGATGGCGACCATGCCGACGGTGGCGAGCGCGTACGGTCCGCTGAACAGACTGGTCCTCGTCGGCGCGGCGGTGCTCACCCGATCATCGTAGGGCCGGCCCACGACGGACGGGAGGCGCGTGGCGGGCCGGCCACGCGCCTCCCGTCCGTCGACCGCGTCAGCGCGTCAGCGCGTCAGCGCGTCAGCGCGTCAGCGCGTCAGCGCGTCAGCGCCTGCTGCAGGTCCGCGACGAGGTCGCCGGCGTCCTCGATGCCCACGGACAGCCGCACGACGTTCTCCGGGACCGCGAGCTCCGTGCCCTTGACCGATGCGTGCGTCATCTCGCTCGGGTACCCGATCAGCGACTCGACACCGCCGAGGGACTCGGCGAGGGCGAACAGCTCGGTCGACTCCGCGAAGCGCCGCGCCGCCTCGGGGCCGCCGGACAGCGCCACCGACAGCATGCCACCGAAGCCGCGCATCTGCCGGGCCGCGACGTCGTGACCGGGGTGGTCGGCGAGGCCCGGGTAGTAGACGCGCTCGACGCCGTCCGCCGCGACCAGGGCCTCGGCGACGGCCTGCGCGTTCTGCGAGTGCCGCTCCATCCGGACCGCGAGCGTCTTGATCCCCCGGGTGGTCAGGAACGCGTCGAACGGCGAGGAGATCGCGCCGGCGCCGAACTGCAGGAACTGGACCTTCGCCGCGAGCTCCTCGTCGGCGAGCACGACGGCGCCACCGACGACGTCCGAGTGGCCGCCGAGGTACTTCGTCGTCGAGTACACGACGACGTCGGCCCCGAGCGACAGCGGCTGCTGCAGGTACGGCGACGCGAAGGTGTTGTCCACCACGACGAGCGCACCGGCCGCGTGCCCGAGCTCGGCGAGCGCCGCGATGTCGGCGATCTTCATGAGCGGGTTCGTCGGGGTCTCCACCCACAGTACGGTCTGCGAGGGGGCGCCCTCGAGCGCGGCGCGCACCTGGTCGAGGTCGCTCATGTCGACCACGAGGAGCTCGACGCCCCACGGCACGTGCAGCCGGCTCACCAGGCGGTGCGTGCCGCCGTACACGTCGTTGCCCATCACCACGCGGGCTCCGGGTGCGAGCGCCGCGCGGAGCAGGGCGTCCTCGGCGGCGAGGCCCGAGGCGAACGAGTACGCCGCGACACCGCCGTCGAGGTCGGCGAGCAGCGTCTGCAACGCGTCGCGCGTGGGGTTGCCGGCGCGGGAGTACTCGTAGCCGTTCCGCATGCCGCCGATGCCGTCCTGGACGTACGTCGAGGTCAGGTGGATCGGCGGGATGACGGCACCGGTGGGCCCGTCGGGCTCCTGTCCGGCGTGGACGGCTCGGGTGCTGAACTCGGTCATGCGGGCTTCGTTCCTCGGTCGGGTCGGGCGGGTCACTCGGACAGGTAGGTGAGCAGGTCGTGGCGGGTCAGGACGGTGACGGGCTTGCCGTCCTCGACGACGAGGAGCGCATCGACCGACTCGAGCGCCCGACGGGCGGACGAGACCGACTCGCCGACGCCGATGAGCGGCAGCGGCTCCCCCACGGAGCCGGACACCGCGTCCGACATCTTCGCGGCGCCGGTGAACACCTGCTCGAGCAGGTCCTTCTCGGCCACCGCGCCGACGACCTCGCCGATCACGACGGGCGGCTCGGCACTGAGCACCGGCATCTGCGAGACGCCGTACTTGGTCATGATGTCGACGACCTCGCGGACGGTGTCCCCCGGGTGCGCGTGCACGAGGTCCGGCAGCCGACCGTCCTTGCCCGCGATGAGCGACCCGACGGAGCGCTCGTCGTCGGTCTCGGCGAAGCCGTAGGACCGCATCCACCGGTCGTTGAAGATCTTGCCGAGGTAGCCGCGGCCGCCGTCCGGCAGGAGCACGACGACGACGTCGTCCTCGGTCAGGTCGCGGGCGGCACGCAGTGCGGCGACCACCGCCATGCCGCTGGACCCGCCGACCAGCAGGCCCTCCTCGCGCGCGAGCCGACGGGTCATCGCGAACGAGTCCGCGTCCGACACGGCGATGATCTCGTCCGGCACGTCGGCGTCGTACGCGCCCGGCCAGAAGTCCTCGCCGACGCCCTCGACCAGGTACGGCCGACCGGTGCCGCCCGAGTACACCGAGCCCTCCGGGTCGGCGCCGACGACGCGGACACGTCCCTGGGACGCCTCCTTCAGGAAGCGTCCGGTGCCGGAGATCGTGCCGCCCGTCCCGACGCCGGCGACGAAGTGGGTGATGCGCTCCTCGGTGTCCCGCCAGATCTCCGGGCCCGTGGTCTCGTAGTGGCTGCGCGGGCCGTTCGGGTTCGCGTACTGGTTCGGCTTGTAGGCGCCGGGGATCTCGCGGACGAGGCGGTCGGACACCGAGTAGTACGACTCCGGGTGCTCCGGCGGGACCGCGGTCGGCGTGACGACGATCTCGGCGCCGTACGCCGTGAGCACGTTCCGCTTGTCCTCGCCGACCTTGTCGGGCAGGACGAAGACGCACCGGTAGCCGCGCTGCTGGGCGACGAGGGCCAGCCCCACGCCCGTGTTGCCGGAGGTCGGCTCGACGATCGTGCCGCCGGGGCGCAGGTCACCGGACGCCTCGGCCGCGTCGATGATCCTGGTGGCGATCCGGTCCTTCGAGGAGCCGCCGGGGTTGAGGTACTCGACCTTCACCAGGACGGTCGCACGGACCCCCTCGGTCACCCGGTTGAGCTTGACGAGCGGGGTGTCACCGACGAGGTCGACGACGGAGTTCGCGTAACGCACCCGTCGAGTCTAGGTGGCGGACACCGCGTTCCGCTGGGATGCGACGTGCGCGGACAGCCCCGCGTCGTGCTCAGCTGCCGAGCGCGTCCGCCGGGGCGTTCTGCTGGCGGTGCAGCATCGCGTAGGTGCCGTCCCGGTCGAGGAGTTCCTCGTGGCTGCCCTGCTCGACGATCCGCCCGTGGTCGAGCACGAAGATGACGTCCGCGTCGCGGATGGTCGACAGCCGGTGCGCGATCGAGATCGTCGTCCGGCCCGCCGCGGCGTTGTCGAGCGCGGTCTGCACGACCCGCTCGGAGATCGAGTCGAGGGCGCTCGTCGCCTCGTCGAGCACGAGCACCGGCGGGTCCTTGAGCAGCACCCGCGCGATCGCGATCCGTTGCTTCTCACCGCCGGACAGGCGGTACCCGCGCTCCCCCACCACGGTGTCGTAGCCGTCCGGGAACGAGGCGATCGTCTCGTGGATGTTCGCCGCGCGAGCGGCCCGCTCGAGCTCCGCGTCGGTGGCGTCCGGCTTGGCGTAGCGGAGGTTGTCGCCGATCGTGGCGTGGAAGAGGTAGGTCTCCTGGCTGACGATGCCGATGTGACGCATCAGGTCCTCGTGCTCCAGGTCGCGGACGTCGGCTCCGGCGAACCGCACGGAACCGGCGGTCGCCTCGTACAGACGGGGCACGAGGTAGGACACGGTCGTCTTGCCGGCTCCCGACGGCCCGACGAACGCCGCGAACTGCCCTGGTTGGAGCTCGAAGGAGACGCCGCGGAGGGTGGGCTTGTCGGCCTCGCCGTCCGGGTAGGTGAACGTCACGTCGTCGAAGGCCACGTGCCCGACGCGCGACTCGTCGACCCGACGTGCCGAGGGGGAATCGGTGATGGCCGGCCGGAGGTCGAGGTACTCGAAGATGCGGGCGAAGAGCGCACCGCTCGTCTGGAGGTCGAGGACCACGCGCAGCAGCCCGACGGTCGGGAACAGCAGCCGCGACTGCACGGTGGTGAACGCCACGATGGTGCCGGCCGTGATCGGGACGTCGCCGATGATCAGGTACGCGGCGACGACGTAGATGATCGCGGGGATGATCGACAGGAAGATCTGGACGATCGCGAAGAACCACTGTCCGGACATCTGCTGGCGCACCTGCAGCCGGATCTGGTTGCGGTTCTCGGCACCGTACCGCTGCGTCTCGGCACGCTGCTGGTTGAAGCTCTTCGCGAGCAGGATGCCGGAGACGCTCAGCGCCTCCTGCGTGATCGCGGTCATGTCCGACAGCGACTCCTGCGTCTCCGCGGCGATCTTCGCGCGGACCTGTCCGACCCGGCGCTGCGCGATGACGAGCAACGGCAGCAGGACGACCGCCACGATGGTCATCTGCCAGCTGAGGAGCAGCATCGCGACGACCGCGGCGATGACGGTGACGGTGTTGCCGAGCACGGACGAGATCGTGTTGTTCAGCACGCTCGCGACGCCGCCGACGTCGTTCTGCAGCCGCGACTGGATCACGCCGGTCTTCGTGCGGGTGAAGAACGCGAGCTCCATGCGCTGCAGGTGCCCGAACAGGCGCATCCGCATCGACCCCATGACCTTGTTGCCGACGGTCGCCGTCAGGTAGGTCTGCCAGACGCCGACCCCGGCGCTCGCGATCCACAGGGCCACCATCGCCCCGACGAGCAGGTACAGCACCGGCAGGTCCGGGCCGCCGCCGCCCTTCGGGAACAGGCCCTCGTCGAACGCGCGCTGGGTGAGCAGCGGCGGGATGACCGAGATCGCGGCGCCGACGAGGACCAGCACGACCGTCAGGATGATCGCGTTCCGATGCGGCACGAACAGGCCGGAGATGCGCTTGAGGAGGTGCGGGATCTTCGGCGCCTCGGCGTTGGCGGCCTTCTGCGCCTCGAAGTCGCCGCTCGAGATCCGGCCGCCGCGTCCACCGCCGCCGCCACCGCGCATCCCGCCGTGCATGCTCACGCCGCGTCACCCCTTCCCATGGTGCCAACCTAGCCCCGGGCCCGGACATCGGCGGCCCCCGGCACATTTGACCCTGTTCAGGGGGCATGCGACCATTTCCCGTCCCCTTCCCCGCACCACTCGAGGTCCCATGACGTCCGCGTCCACCCGCCCCACGTCCCTGCGCGCCCAGCTCGCCCGACGCAAGCCGATCGAGCAGCTGCAGGCCGAGGCCTCGACGGGGGTGAACGGCGAGCCGCTCCGACGGTCGCTCGGCGTCTGGCACCTGACGATGATCAGCGTCGGCGCGACCCTCGGCACCGGCATCCTCGTGGTGCTCGGCACCGCCGTGCCGCTCGCGGGGCCCGCCGTGTGGATCTCGTTCGTGGTCGCCGGGGTCGCCGCCCTGCTCTCCGCCCTGTCGTACGCCGAGATGGCCGGCGCGGTGCCGACCTCCGGGTCGAGCTACTCCTACACCTACGCGACGATGGGCGAGGGCATCGCCTGGGTCTGCGGCTGGTGCCTCGTGCTCGAGTACGCCGTGTCCGTCGCCGCCGTCGCGGTCGGTGCGAGCGAGTACGTCGACGAGACCCTGCGCGTGTTCTCCCTGCACCTCCCGGCCGCGATCTCCGCGCCGCCGGGCGAGGGCGGCGTCGTGAACCTGCCGGCCGCCGTCCTCGTCCTCCTCGCCACCGCGATCCTGCTGCCCGGCGCCCGCGAGAGCGCCTGGGTGAACACCGTCATGGTGATCGTGAAGATCGCCCTGCTCGTGTTCTTCGTGGCCGTGGCGTTCACGGCGTTCCGGTCGGGGAACTTCGAGCCGCTCGCGCCGATGGGCGCCGCCGGTGTCACCGCCGCCGCGTCGAGGCTGTTCTTCTCGTACATCGGCTTCGACGCGGCCTCGACCGCGGGCGAGGAGGCGAAGAACCCGCGCCGGGACCTCCCCCGCGCCATCATCGGGTCCATCGCGCTCATCACCGCGCTGTACATCCTCGTCGCGATCGCGGCGATCGGCGCCCGGTCGTGGACGTCGTTCTCGTCGACCGAGGCCTCGCTCGTGCGCATCGTCGTCGACGTCACCGGGCAGCCGTGGGTGGCCCTCGTCTTCTCGGTCGGCGCGGTCGTCGCCATCGCCAGTGTCGTGCTCACCGTCCTCTACGGGCAGACCCGGATCCTGCTCACGATGGCGCGCGACGGGCTCGTCCCGAAGGTGTTCGGCCGGGTCTCGCACCGCACGGGCACCCCGATCGCGAACACGCTCATCATCGGCGGCGGCGTCACCGTCGTGGCCGCGCTCGTGCCGCTCGGTGAGCTCGCCGACGCGACGAGCATCGGCACCCTCGTGGCGTTCGCCCTGGTGAACGTGTCCGTGATCGTGCTGCGCCGCACCCAGCCCGGACTCGAGCGCTCGTACCGCGTCCCGCTGTTCCCCGTCGTGCCGATCCTGGGCGCGCTCTGCTGCGTGCTGCTCGCGGTGTTCCTCGGCGTCGGCACCTGGATCGCGTTCGGCATCTGGATGGTCGCCGGCGCCGTGCTCTACCTGGCCTACGGCCGCCGCCACAGCACCTTGCGCTGACGCGCCGGCCGCGGCTGCGCCGCCTGCTGGAATCGCGAAAGCGACAGATCTGCGCGAACCTTCCGCGTTGGTCTGTCGCTCTGCCGGGAGGCACGGCGCGGCTCCGCAGGACACAGTCGCTTTCACGCACGGTCGCGATCGTCGACCTGGTCAACGACACGGCACGCCGTGCTGGCGGAACAGCGTCCGGAGTCGCTCGGGCGACTCGAGGTTCCACCACGTCACGCGCACGAAGCCGCGGACCTCACGCCGGGCGCGGACGCGGTCCTCGCGGATCTTCTCGGCCCACACCGCGTCGGCGCCACTCCGACCGCCGAGCATCGCCGGGTCCTCGTACTTCTGCCGGCCGTCGAACTCGATCACGATGCCCTCACGCGGCAGCCAGGAGTCGACGCGGTCGACGGTTCCGTCCGGTGAGACGAACTCGTGCTGCGGCTCCATGTCCGGACACCCCAGTTCCGCAGCCCGCGCCGCGAAGTAGGACTCACCGACCGACTCGTGTCGCGGGTCGCTGATCGCCAGGGCGTGCTCGAGCCGGACCGAGCCCCAAGGCCCCACACTGCAGGCGAGGCGTTCCAGCTCGGCTTTGTCGACGCCGTTCCGGAGGGCGTGGTCGAGCAGGATGACCGCCGAGGCGAGCGTGCCGCGCCGCGCCAGTTCGACGACCGTCTGGGCGAGGCAGGTGTACCCGACACCCTGGAACGTCTGGCCGGACGCGATCGGCCGGCCCCGGTGCAGGGTGAGTCCCGCGCGTTGGAGGTCCTGCGGCAGTCCCGGCGCGACGGCGTGCACCCGCTCCGGCCACGGCTCGATCCTCGGCGTGCCCAGCACCGCCGCTGCCGAGTCGAGTGCCCACACCGCTCCCGGACGGAGCAGCGGCAGGGCCGCACGCATCCGGACGAGGTGTCTTGACCGTGCATCGAGCGCTTCCCACGCAGCCCGCTCGACGTAGACCCCGTGCCGGACGCGCACGAGTTCCCCGGCCCGCTGCCGACGTTGGAGGTGCCGCGCGGCGGCTCGGTCGAGCGTGGTGGTCCGGAGGATGTCGATCGCGTTCGCCGGGTGCATGGCAGCACTCTGTCGCCGGGAGCGACCGATCTCGGCGACGGGACCCGATCTGTGGAGAAGGTGCCGTGCCTCCAGGCCGCTCCGACGCCCTCGTCAAAGCGACACATCTCGCCGCCGCTCGGCGTCGTCTCGTCCTGAGCGACAGATCCCCGCCAACTGTTGGCGGCGATCTGTCGCTTTGGTGAACCGAATCGAACCGAAGCGAACCGAACCGAACCGAACCGAACCAAGCCGGCCCCGCCCACCACCCCCGGACGCGACGAAGGCCGCCGCCCCGAGGGGCAGCGGCCTTCGCGTGGAGGGAGCTGGTTACGCGAGCTCGATCGTGGCGCCGGCGGCCTCGAGGGCCTCCTTCGCCTTGTCGGCCGTCTCCTTGTTGACACCCTCGAGGATCTTGGCGTCGGCGGTCTCGACGAGCGCCTTGGCCTCACCGAGGCCGAGCGACGTCAGGCCACGGACCTCCTTGATGACCTGGATCTTCTTGTCACCAGCGGACTTGAGGACGACGTCGAACTCCGACTTCTCCTCAGCGGCCTCGGCCGGGGCACCGGCAGCGGCCGGGGCGGCAGCGGCGACCGGGGCGGCCGCGGTGACCTCGAAGACCTCTTCGAACTTCTTCACGAAGTCCGAGAGCTCGATGAGCGTGAGCTCCTTGAAGGCCTCGATGAGCTCGTCCTGCGAAAGCTTCGCCATGATTTTCTCCTACTACTAGCTAGTACGTGTGGTTGATGAACGCGTGCCTGATCAGGCCGCGGACTCCTGCTTCTCGCGAAGGGCGTCCACGGTGCGGACGGCCTGCGAGAGGGGTGCCTGGAACAGGTACGCAGCACCGAACAGCGAGGCCTTGAAGGCGCCGGCAAGCTTGCCGAGCAGGACTTCACGGGACTCGAGGTCGGCGAGCTTGTCCACCTCGGTCGCGGTGAGCGGGTTACCGTCGAAGTAACCGCCCTTCACCACGAGCTCGGGGTTCGCCTTGGCGAATGCACGCAGCGACTTCGCGACGGCGACGGTGTCACCGTGCACGAAGGCGAGAGCGGACGGACCGGCGAGCTCGTCGTCGAACGACGAGATGCCGGCGTTGTTCGCCGCGATCTTGGTCAGCGTGTTCTTCACCACGGCGTACGTGGCGTGCTCACGGATCGAGTTGCGGAGCTCCTTGAGCTGCGCGACCGTGAGACCGCGGTACTCGGTGAGCAGAACGGCGTTCGAGCTCCGGAAGGACTCCGTGAGCTCGGCGACCGCAGCTTCCTTGTTCGCCATGGTTCTCCTTGGGGGTCTTGCCGGCAGCCCCAGGACATCACCACATGAAAAAAGCTCCGGCGCAGAGGCTCGGAGCTACTCCCCCGCGAACGGAAGGAGTGGTTCGGAACACCTGCGCGGGCTGCCTCATGAGTGAGGACCTTCGGTCACGCTGCGAGCAGCGCGACAACCGGCGGTCTTTGGCTTCGAGAACTGTACCAGACACCGGGGACGGCACCAAACCCCGGACGGGAGGCGCGGTGCGGGCCCGCCCCGCGCCTCCCGTCCGTCAGTCGGTCGCCGACGGGACCGGGGTCGCCGACCAGTCGTCGGTCGCGTCCTCCGAGGCTGCGGGCGCCTCGGCCGCCGTCGCCGCGACCGGCGCCGCCGGCTGCTCCGTCGGCAGGTGCACCGTGAAGACCGTGTCGCCCGGCTCGCTCGTCACCGAGACGCTCCCGCCGTGCGCCTGCACGACCGCATCGACGATCGCGAGCCCGAGACCGGTCGACCCCGCGGTGCGCGACCGGGAGCTGTCCGCCCGGGCGAACCGTTCGAAGAGCTTCGGCAGGAACTCCGGGTCGATCCCCTGCCCGGTGTCCCGCACGGTCAGGTCGACCCCGGAGCCCGACGACGACGGCGCGATGCCGACCGTGATGCGGGTGCCGTCCGGGGTGTGGGTCCTGGCGTTCGTGAGCAGGTTGACGATGACCTGGTGGAGCCGCGCAGCGTCCCCGACGACCACGACCGGAGCGGACGGCACGTCGACCTCGATCGGGTGCTCGGGCGAGGCGGCGTGGGCGTCGTTCACGGCGTCGAGCACGAGGCCGGTCAGGTCCACGTCGTCGAACTGGATCTCGCGCCCCTCGTCGAGTCGGGCGAGGAGCAGCAGGTCCTCGACCATCGAGGTCATCCGGATCGACTCGGACTCGATGCGGCCCATGGCGTAGACGACGTCCTGCGGCAGGTCGCCGCCCATCCGCCGGGTGAGCTCGGCGTACCCGCGCACCGAGGCCAGCGGGGTGCGGAGCTCGTGCGAGGCGTCCGCGACGAACTGCCGGACCTTCTGCTCGGAGCGTTCCCGTGCCTGCATCGCGCCGGCGATGTGTCCGAGCATCCGGTTGAACGCGCTCCCGACCCGGCCGACCTCGGTGCGGGGATCGGTGTCCGGCACCCGGACGTCCTGCAGGGCGTCGCTGCGCTCGAGCGGCATCCGCGCGACGGTCGAGGCGGTCTCGGCGACCCGTTCGAGCGGGCGCAACGAGCGGCGGACGACGACGGCGGCGACGACGGAGGCGACGACGAGGGCGGCCGCGACCACCAGGACGACGACGAGGAGCAGGGACCGGACGCTCTCGTCGACGGGCGACATCGGGAGGCCGACCACCAGGACGGCGTTCCCGACGCCGGGGTTGTCGACCTGCACGGCGGCGACGCGGTACCGGCCGAGCGTCCCCTGGAGGTCCATCGTGGCCGGGTCGACGCCGACCTTCACGTTCCCGAGCCGGTCGAGTTGCGCGCCGGACAGGAACGAGCGGGAACCGTCGTCGTTCAGGACGATGCCGCCGGCACCGCCGCCGGCGACGTAGTACGCCGTGAGCGTGCCGGCCGCCTGCCCGAGGGGTTGCAGCGCGTCGTCGTTCGGCCGCTGCCCGTTCGGGTCGCCCTGGCCGAACTTCGTCGACGCACGGCTCGTCGCCTTCTGCAGCTGACTGTCGATCGCGCCGGTCTGGATGCTCGCGAGCGCGAGGATGCTCCCCGCGCCGATGACCGCACTGACGGCGACGACGAGGGCCACGATGCTCAGGACGAGCCGGCGGCGGAGCGTCACGGGGCGACGCTCACGAGGTGGGCTTGATGACGTACCCGACGCCGCGCACCGTGTGGATCATCGGGGTCTCGCCGGCGTCGATCTTCTTGCGCAGGTAGGAGATGTAGATCTCGACGACGGAGGACTTGCCGCCGAAGTCGTACGACCACACTCGGTCGAGGATCTGCGCCTTCGAGAGCACACGGCGCGGGTTGCGCATGAGGAAGCGGAGGAGCTCGAACTCGGTCGCCGTCAGCTCGATCGACCGACCGGCGCGGGACACCTCGTAGGACTCCTCGTCGAGGACCAGGTCGCCCACGACGATGCGGGAGTCGCCGGCCTCGGAGATCGAGATCTGCGAGCGGCGGATGAGCCCGCGGAGCCGAGCCACGACCTCTTCCAGGGAGAACGGCTTGGTGACGTAGTCGTCGCCGCCGGCGGTCAGACCGGTGACGCGGTCCTCCACGGAGTCCTTCGCGGTGAGGAACAGCACCGGGGTGTCGTCGTTGTTCTGCCGGAGGCGACTGAGGACCTGCAGTCCGTCGAGGTCGGGCATCATGACGTCGAGCACCATGGCGTCCGGCTTCCACTCGCGCGCCGTGCTCAGTGCGTCCTGGCCGCCGTTCGCACTCTTGACGTCCCAGCCCTCGTAGCGGAGCGCCATGGAGAGGAGGTCGGTGAGGCTGGCCTCGTCGTCGACGACGAGGATGCGCAACGGGGTTCCGTCGGCACGCGTGAGGCGCGGGGCTGCTGCAGGCTGGGAGATGGTCACCTCTTCGAGTATCGAGGAATTCCTATGAGTGGTCTGTGGAGCACCCGTCGACGGTCTGTGGCTTTCCGTGCAGGCACTCGGTGTGCGCTCCGTAGCGTGCAGGGCATGCTCCGTTCCGCGGCCTGGCCCGCTTCCGCCCGCTCCGTCGACACCGCGGCGGTCGAGCGGTCCGCGCTGACCGTCGCACCGTCCGGGAGGCACGGCGCGTCCCCGGCGGACCGGCTCGCGTTCGCCGGGTCGGTCGCCACCACCGCCCCGCTGCTGTCCGCCGGGTCGGCCGGCGGGTCCTTCGCGACCCTCGCCGCCGTCGCCGCGGCCGACGTCGCACTGGCGCGGACGGTCGAGCCGCACCTCGATGCGCTCGGCATCCTCGCCCAGGCCGAGGTCCCCGCAGCGGCCGGTTCGACCTGGGGCGTGTTCGCCGCGGAGGGCCCCGACGTCCGGCTGACGGCGACCCCGTGCGACGGCGACGACGTCGTCCTCGACGGGACGAAGCCGTGGTGCTCCCTGGCCTCGACGCTCTCGCACGCGCTCGTCACCGCCCACGTCGGCGACGACCGGCAGCTGTTCGCGGTCGACCTCCGCCAGGACGGTGTGACCGTGCACGACGAGGCCTGGGTCGCCCGGGGCATGCCGGACGTGCCGAGCGGTCCCGTCGACTTCGCCGGGGTCCGCGCCACCCCGGTCGGCGCGCCCGGCTGGTACCTCACGCGTCCCGGCTTCGCCTGGGGCGGGATCGGCGTCGCGGCCTGCTGGTGGGGCGGCGCGGTCGGGCTCGGCCGGGTCCTGCGCGACCTCGCCCTGGCTCGGCCGGGGTCCGAGCTGCTGCAGGCGGCACTCGGCGCCACGGTCGCCGACCTCGCCGACGCCGAGGACGCCCTCGCGGACGCCGCCGCCCGGATCGACGGATCCGTGCCCACGGGTACCTCGGAGCCCGACTGGCCTCTGCTGGCCCAGACGGTGCGTTCCCGGGTGCGGCGCGCCGTCGACGCCGTCCGGGAGCGCGTGGTCCGGACGATCGGCGCCGCTCCCCTGACCTCGGACGCGGCGGTCGCGGCACGGGTCGCCGACCTCGAGCTCTACGTCCTGCAGGACCACGGCGAACGGGACCTCGCACGGATCGGCCGGATCGTCGTCGAGCGCGGCGGTGTCGCGTGGTGAGCTTCGACCACCGCGAACCGGGCACCGACCCCGGGGCCTGGACGGCGTTCCTGGACACGGTGCCCGTCGTGTCCGTGCGGCTCGACGCGTTCGCCTCGGTCGTGGTCGTGGCACCGCACCCGGACGACGAGACCCTCGGTGCCGGCGGGCTCATCGCGTCCGCGGCGGACGTCGGCGTCCCCGTGCACGTGCTGCTCGTCACCCGCGGCGAGGGGTCGCACCCGGACTCGCCGAGCACCGCACCGGATCGGCTCCGGACGGTGCGCGAGGCGGAGTTCCGGTCCGCGCTGCACGTGCTGCACCCCGCGGCGAGCGCGACGGTCCTCGACGTGCCGGACGGCGGTCTCCGCGAGCACCCCGCCGTGCTCCGGGCAGCGCTCGGCGAGCGCGTCCTGGCCGCCGACGGTCCCGTGCTCGTGGTCGCGCCGTGGCGCGGGGACGGACACCGGGACCACCGGATCGCCGGCGAGGTCGCCGCGGACGTCGTGCGGGACGCCCCCGGAGCGGAGCTGCTCGCCTACCCGATCTGGGCCTGGCACTGGGACGACCCGGCCGCGTCGGCAGCGCCGTGGGACCGGGCCCGGTCCCTGGCCCTGACGCCGGCCGCCCAGGACCGGAAGCGCGCCGCGCTCGACGCCTACCCCTCGCAGACCAGGCCGCTCTCGTCGGCACCGGGCGACGAGGCGATCGTCGACGACCGGCACGCCGCACACCACCTCCGGCCGACGGAGTGGTTCTTCGCCGAGTCCGCACCGCCGGCCTCCCGGTCCCGCGAGTCGTTCGACGCCCACTACGAGCGGAAGCCGGAGGGCTGGGACTTCGACGGCTCCTGGTACGAACGCCGGAAGCGGGCGGTGACGCTCGCCGCCCTCCCGCGCGAGCGGTACCGGTCCGCCCTCGAGCTCGGCTGCGCGACCGGGGTCCTGACCGCCGAGCTCACGGAGCGGTCCGACGCCGTGCTCGGGACGGACATCTCCGCCGCACCGCTCGAGCGCGCTCGGCACCGGGCGCCCGCCGCACGCTTCGTGCAGGCAGCGCTCCCGGCCGAGTGGCCGAGCGGTCGGTGGGACCTCGTCGTGATGTCCGAGGTCGGCTACTACCTCTCCCCGGCGGACCTCGACGCCACGATCGACCGGGTGCTCGCCTCCCTGGACGACGACGGGGTCCTGGTGGCCTGCCACTGGCGACACCCCGACGACGAGGCCGTCTCGGACGGCGACACCGTGGACGCCCGGCTCGCCGAGCGGTGGCCGCGCCCGGCGCTGGTGCGCCACGTCGAGGAGGACTTCGTGCTCAGTGTCCTCCCGGGCGCCACGGTCGTCTCGGTCGCGACGACGGAGGGTCTGACCCCGTGACGCTCCCGGTCCGCGTCGACGTCGTCGTGCCCGCGCACGACGAGGAGACCACGATCGCCGCCTGTCTCGACGCCCTCGCCGGGGCCGTCCGCGTCCTCCGCCGCGTGCACCCGACGGTGTCGGCGACCGTGACCGTCGTGCTGGACGGGTGCACGGACCGCACTGCCGGTGCGCTCCGTTCGGTTGCGGCGGCGGACCCGCTGTGGCGAACGGTCCGGCTCGACGTCGTCGAGACCGCGCACGTCGGCGTCGGACGGGCGCGATCGGTCGGCACCACCCGTGCGCTCCGGGACGGTCCGGAGCCTGCCGACCGGTGGACGGCACACACGGACGCGGACTCCCGCGTCGACCCGGGCTGGCTCGTGCAGCAGGTCCAGGCCCACGCGGACGGCGCGCACCTCCTGGTCGGCGCGGTGGTCCCGGACCCGGACGACCTCGACCCCGTCGTGCTGGCGCGTTGGACGCACGCGCACCCGCCGGGGTCGACGCTCGGGCACGTGCACGGGGCGAACCTCGGGCTGCGCGGGGACGTCTGCCTGGCACTCGGCGGGTTCGACCCGGTCCCCGAGCACGAGGACGTCCGGCTCGTGGAACGCGCGCGGGCGCTCGGGTTCGACGTCCGCGCCACGACGGATCTGCCGGTGGTCACGAGCGGCCGGTTCGACGGGCGCACCCCCGGGGGCTACGCCGAGCACCTGCGCCGCACCTACGGCGACGCGAGCTGAGCCTCCCTTAGTCGACACATAGCCGAGGGCAGTGCCACCCCAATCCAGGCTGCCTACGTTCTCCCCGTCGGCCCCGCCGTGCGCTCCGCGCGGCCGGTGACCCCAGCCGGCCACCACCGAGGAGAACCATGTTCCTGACCTACCTCAGGCGCGAACTCACGAACCGCAAGAAGCAGACCGTCATCATCGCGATCGGCATGGCGTTGGCCATCGCACTCGTGGTCATCGTGTCCTCGATCGCGAGCGGCGTCCAGGCCGCGCAGAAGAGCGTGCTGCAGTCCGTGTACGGCGTCGGCACCGACATCACCGTGACGAAGACCGAGACCCCCACCTCGTCGAGCACCGGTCGCCCGAGCTTCGACTTCGGCAGCCAGGGCGGCTCCGGCAGCAGCAGCGGGTCGACGGACCTCTCCCAGTCGCGGCTCGCCGTGTCCCGCGGGTCCAGCACGCTCGACGCCTCGGCCGTGGAGACCGTCACGAGCACGAGCGGGGTCAAGGCCGCGACCGGCGTCCTGACCCTCGAGAACAGCACGTTCTCGGGCCAGGTCCAGCAGCAGTCCGGCAGCAGCTCGAGCGACAGCAGCAGCAGCGACGGCTCGACCCAGCAGGGGCCGCCGAGCGGTGGGACCGGCGGTGGCGGCTTCGGCGGCGGGTCGTTCAGCGTCGACTCGTTCACCGTCACGGGCATCCCCGTCTCGGGCGACACCGTCGGGCCGCTGACCAGCACCGAAGTGACGAAGGGGCGCACGTTCACGAGTGCCGACGCCGGCAAGGACGTCGTCGTGCTCGACGCCGCCTACGCGAAGAGCGAGTCGAAGGCCGTCGGGGACACCGTCGCGATCGGCGGGGAGGACTTCACCGTGATCGGCATCGTCTCGTCGACCGGTTCGTCGTCCACCACCGGATCGAACACGTACATCCCGCTCGACACGGCGCAGACCCTGGCGGACCTCGACGGCAAGGTCACGTCGATCTCCGTCTCCGCCGAGTCCTCCTCCGACGTCTCCGCGATCAAGTCCGCCCTGCAGAAGGAGCTCACCGGCGCGACCGTCTCCACCGAGGCCGACCTCGCTTCGAGCGTCTCCGGCTCGCTGAGCACCGCATCGAGCCTCGTCTCGAACCTCGGCACCTGGCTGTCGATCGTCGTCCTCGCCGCCGCGTTCCTCATCGCGATCCTCTTCACGATCTCCGGCGTCACCCGGCGCACGCGTGAGTTCGGCACGCTCAAGGCGATCGGCTGGTCGAACGGCCGCATCACCCGACAGGTGGCCGGCGAGTCCCTCGTGCAGGGCCTCATCGGCGGCGTGATCGGCGCGGTCGCCGGCCTCGTCGGCATCGTCGTGGTGAACGTGATCGCCCCGACGATCTCGGCGAGCGCCTCGTCCACGACGAACAGCGGTCCGGGCGCCGGCCGCGGCGGGGTGCCCGGCGGTGCGGCGACGGCGGCGGCCGGCAGCGGCACCACCGGTGGTGCCCCGGCGGGCGGGTTCGGCGGCGGCGGTGCGACCACGGCCTCCACGACCGACGTCGTCCTGCACGCCCCGGTCACCGTCGAGGTCATCCTGCTGGCGATCGGTCTCGCGATCCTCGGCGGCCTCATCGCCGGCGCGCTCGGCGGCTGGCGCGCCAGCCGGCTCCGCCCGGCGGAGGCCCTCCGGAGCGTGGCCTGATGCCCGGCCCGTCCACCGGCACGACGCCGGTCCCCGATCCGACCGCCGCACCCGACCCGACCACGCGCCCCGAGGGAGTTCCCGTGACCGACACCAACGCGACCGACACCAGCGCGACCAACACCGACGCGACCAACACCGGGACCGCAGCGTCCGCGGCGGAGGCGGGCCGCGCCTCCAGGCCGTTCTACGCGCTGCGGAACGTGAGCAAGACGTACCGGCAGAAGAACCGGACCGTCACCGCCCTGACGAACGTCGACCTGACGATCCCGCAGGGACAGCTCGTCGCGATCCAGGGGCCGACCGGCGGCGGCAAGTCGACCCTGCTCCAGATGCTCGGCGCCCTCGACCGGCCGAGCGCCGGCAGCGTGCTCCTCGGCGAGCGGGACGTCGCGACGCTCGGCGACCGGGCCCTCACGGACGTGCGGGCGACCGAGATCGGTTTCGTGTTCCAGAGCTTCAACCTCATCCCGACGCTCAGCGCCCTGGAGAACGTCGAGACCGCGTTCGCCGGCTCGCTCGCCAACCGCTCGCGCACCGAGATCCGCGACCGGGCGACCGCCGCGCTGCAGGAGGTCGGACTCGGCGAACGGCTGGACCACCTGCCGGCGGAGCTCTCCGGCGGGCAGCAGCAGCGGGTGGCGATCGCCCGCGCCCTCGTGAAGAACCCCTCGGTGCTGCTCGCGGACGAGCCGACCGGCGCGCTCGACGAGGCGACCCGCGACGAGATCATGGGCCTCATCGAGAAGCAGTGGCGGGAGCGCGGACTCACCGTGGTGATCGTCACGCACGACTCGTGGGTGGCGAAGCGGGCCGAGCGCCGGTTGCACATCAAGCAGGGGCAGGTGCGGGAGGCCTAGCCCGCCGCGGCTCGGGCGTGCCGGGTTGGGTCGGCTTGGCCTGGCGCCGGGGCGAGTCTCGTCCTGCGCGACACGTCTCGCGCTGCGGAGCGCGAGACGTGTCGCCCGACGCGAGTCTCGGGGCCCGCACCGCCCCGCTCGGCGCCCCTGGTCGGCGCCCCGCTCAGCCGCCGACGGGGTAGTCGCAGTACGCGAACCACGTCGAGTCCGGCGACCACGGCGGCACGTTGACCGTCCCCTGACCGCCGTCGAGCGCGACGAGGGTCTCCGGCTGCACCGCGATCCGTGCCCCGCGCACCAGGCTCCCGGGCAGCAGTCGGAGCTCCACGCGGTGGTCGGCCGGGTGGCCCTGCACCCCGGGCTCGTAGGACAGGTACAGCAGGTGCGCGCCGTCCGGTGACACGTGCGGGAACCAGTTCACCCGGTCGTCGTTCGTGATCCGGACCGGGTCGGTCGCGCCCGGCCAGAGCGCGACGAGCTGCGCGGTGCCCGGCGTGAAGCGCTCCGAGTTCCACACGAGCAGCTCCCCGGCGAACGCGACGCCGTCGTCGGGGTGCTCGTCCCGGGTGAGGAACGTCGGCTCGCCGGTGGCCGGGTCGACGAGTGCGACGTCGGTCGTCCAGACGCCGTCCTCCGTGCGCTCCCCGACGATCGCCGCGAGCGTCGAACCGTCCGGAGCGATGCCGTGCAGGTAGAACTTCCGGACGACCGGCAGGGCGGTGGTCACGTCGGTGAGGGTCGCCGCCGCTCCCCCGGCCGGCAGCGGCACCCGGTACAGGTCGCCGTCCCGTGCGCTCACCACGATCGAGTTGCCGGAGGGGTCCAGGACGTGGTCGTTGTTGATCTCGGGGACGCCGGGCATCGGCACCCGCTCGAGCGCCGACTCGTCGAGCACGGTGTCGGCCTCGGGGAGCCGCAGCAGCCAGAGGTCGCCGTCGCCGTTCAGCACGAGGGTGTCGGCGTCGAGGACGTTCGGGGCCTCGACGAGCACCGTGCCGGACTCGAAGACGAGGCGGCTCGTGCGGGTCTCGACGTCGTACACGTGCACGCGGCTGGTCTGGCCGGGCAGCAGCTGCCGCCCTCGTGTCTCGCTCATGGGTCCATCCTGTCGGTCGATCGGGTCCGAGACTCGGCCCGGGTACAGCGAGACTCGGGCCGGGCGACACATCTCGGGCTCGATGCCGCGAGATCTGTCGCCCAGCCCGAGTCTCGGGCTGCCCGGCGGACCGGGCGGGGGCGGGGGCGGGGCGCGGAACCCCCTACTTCACGGCGCCGGCGGTCAGGCCGGCGACGAACTGGCGCTGCACGATGAGGAACGCGATCACCACGGGGATCGACACCACGAGCGACGCCGCCATGATCTGGTTCCAGTACACGTTCGTCTGCGTCGAGTACTGCTGCAGACCGACCGCGAGCGTCTGCCCGTTGCCGTTCGTCATGACCGAGGCGAACAGGACCTCACCCCATGCCGTCATGAACGAGTAGATGCCGACCGCGACCAGGCCCGGACGCGCCGAGGGCAGGATGACGCGGAACAGGGCACCCATCGGGCCCGAGCCGTCGACCATCGCGGCCTCGTCGAGCTCCCGCGGGATGGTCTCGAAGTAGCCCGCGAGCATCCAGATCGAGAACGGGAGCGTGAACGTCAGGTAGGTGATGATCAGGCCCGTCCAGCTGCCGACGAGCTGGATGCCGAGCGCGTTCCCGAGGTTCGTGAAGATCAGGAACAGCGGGAGCAGGAACAGCACGCCGGGGAACATCTGGGTGGAGAGCACCGCGGTGGTGAAGGTGCTCTTGCCCTTGAAGTTCCAGCGCGAGACACCGTAGGCGGCGAACGTCGCGATGATCAGCGAGAACACCGTGGCGACCGTGCAGACCACGAGCGAGTTGATGAAGTACTGCCCGAGCGGGACCGTCGTCCACATGTCGATGAACGGCTGGAAGGTGATGTTCGTCGGGATCCACGTGAAGTCGTTCTGCACGTCACCGAGCGGCTTGATGGCCGTGGTGATCATCACGTAGAGCGGGACGACCGTGAACAACGTCAGGATGACGAGGGTGACGACCTTGAAGGACTTGGCGCCGATTGTCTCACGCACGGACGGACCTCCGGTTGGTCACGGCGAGGTAGATGCCCGTGACGATGAGCAGGAAGATGAGGAGCAGCACGCTCATCGCGGCACCGGAGCCGAAGTTCCAGGTGATGAAGGACGCGTTGTAGATGTGGAAGCTCAGCAGGTCCGCCGCCGGGGGCTGGGCGGTCGAGCCGAACAGGACGAACGGCGTGTTGAAGTCGTTGAACGTCCAGAGGAACATCACGAGCACGAGGGTCACGTTGACCGGGCGGACCATGGGCAGCGTGATCGAACGCCACTGCCGGAAGGGCTTCGCGCCGTCGACCGAAGCGGCCTCGTACACGTCGTTCGGCACGGACTGCAGGCCGGCCATGAGCATCAGGAACGCGAACGGCCAGGTCTTCCAGATCGCCACGACGACGACCGAGACGAAGGCGTTCGAGCCGATGAGCCAGAACGGGCCGGTGCCGTTGAAGAGGTGCAGCTGGTCGACGAGGACGTGGTTGATCGCGCCCGAGTCACGCTGGAACATGAACTTCCACGTGATGATGCCGGCGTACATCGGCAGCGCGTAGGGCACCAGGAAGAGCGTGCGGAAGAGTCCGCGGCCCTTGAACGGCTTCTGCAGCGCGACCGCGGCGGCCATGCCGAAGGTCCACGAGAGCCCGACCACCAGGACGGTGAAGCCGCAGGTGATGAGGAACGAGTTCAGGACGCCCTTGCCGATGGCCTGGTCGAAGTCCACGACGACCGAGTAGTTGCGCAGCCCCGCGAACGGTGCGGCACCCCAGTTGGCGATGAAGTACTTGGTGAGCTGGATGAACGAGATCCAGATGCCGGTGAGCATCGGGACGATGTGGATGAGCAGCTCGAACAGGATGGCCGGCGCGACGAGCGCGTAGGGCAGCCAGTGGGTCTTGCGCTTGCGACCTGGCGGACGGCCCGACGTCGTCGGGGCCTTCGTGTGCGTCAGGTCGATGCGCTCGGAGTCGGGCAGGACCGTCGTGGACATGGGTGGTGGCCTTTCGGCAGGAAGGGATCGGGTGCTTCGCACCGGTCCGTGGCAGCGGACGGGAGGCGCGGCATGCGTGAGCCGATCGGCTCACCGCCGACGCGTGGTCGGCTCTGGAGGTGAGGGGAGGAGGCCCGGGCGCGTCCTGTCGGACGCGACCCGGGCCTCCAGGCCGGCTTTCTAGCCGTTCGCCTGGGACACCTGGTCCTGGGCGGTCTGGAGCGCGGTCTTGATGTCGCTGTCGGACACCGTGCCGCCGGTGGCGATCTTGGCGAACATGTCGTTCATCGCCTTGCCGACCGTGGACTCGAACTGGTCCTCGGCGGGCACCAGCGGGAGCGGCTTCGCCTTGTTGTTGTAGATGTCGAGGAACGTCTTCGTCTGCTCGTCGGTGACCGAGTCAGCAGCGGAGGCGAGCACCGGCAGGGCCGAGTACGGCTTGTCGAGCGTGGCCTGCGTGTCCTCGCTCGTCATGTACTTGACGAACTTGAGCGCGCCGTCCTTGTTCTTCGTGTTCTTGAAGATCGACAGGTTGATGCCGGCCGGGAAGGACGCGATGTCCTTGCCGCCCTGCGGTGCCGGGAAGGGCACGACGCCGAAGTCGCTCGCCGACATGCCGTTCGAGGTGATCGTCGAGTTCGCGTTGTTCTGCGTCAGCATCATCGCGGCCTTCTTGTTCGCGAAGTCCGACACCGCCTGCGTGCCGTTGTCGTACTGCGCGTTCGAGGTGTTGACGACCTTGTCGGACTGCATCAGGTCCAGGTAGCGCTTGATGCCGTCGACGTTGGCGCTCGACGTGAACGTCGGCTTGCCGCTCTTGTCGAACCACTCGCCGCCGTTCTGCGCCGAGTTGATGAACGCGAAGTGCGCGTTCTCGGTGTAGGACCCACCGGCGATGGTGAAGCCGTACTTGCCGCCGGTGGTGAGCTTCTTCGCGTCGGCGACGAGGTCCTCCCACGTCGTCGGCGCCTGGATGCCGGCGTCCTTGAACATCTGCTTGTTGTAGTACAGGCCGTAGGCGAGACCGTAGAGCGGGACGCTCGTGACCGTCTTGCCGGGCGCACCACCGGTGGAGAGCGCGACCTTGCCGAACTTGTCGGCGCCGCCGATCGCCTTCATCTCGCTCGAGCCGAACTCCTGGAAGGCGCCGGTCGCCTGGAGCGACGTTGCCCAGGTGTTGCCGATGTTGACGACGTCCGGGCCCTGGCCCGAGGTGACGGCGGTCTGGATCTTGTTCTGCAGGTCGTTCCAGCCGATGACCTGGAGGTTGACCTTGATCCCGGTCTCCTTGGTGAACTTCTTGAGGACGGGGGTCAGCACCTCCTTGTCGTTCTGGAGGGACGTGCCCTGGTTGGACGCCCAGTAGGTGAGCGTCTTGGAGTCGCCGGACGAACCGGACCCTCCGGATGAGCAGGCTGCGAGGCCGGTCACGGTGAGTGCCGCGGCCGCGGTGATGGCCAGTGCGCGGATGGCAGTGCGCATGACTCTCTACTTTCTCGTCGTTGAGATGGTGCAGTGGGTGGAACGGGTGGTGCTGTCGGGTGCTGCTGTGTGGGTGCGGTGCCGCCGCGGCCGTCAGGCCAGGGTGGACGCCGCGGGGTCCCAGCCCTCGGGGAGGGTCGGGGAGGGTGCGACGGTGCTCTCCACGAGCACCGACTCACCACGTTCGGCTGCCTCGGCGATGGAGACCATCACGTCGAGGACGTGGAAGGCGAGGGCACCGGGGACCCGGTTCTCCTCACCGGCGCGGAGCGAGCGGGCGAGGTCCACCACGCCGGTGCCGCGCGAGTAGGTGGACCCGACGGCCGGGATCGTCTCCGGGCCCTCGGAGCCGAGCGAGTACAGCTCGGTGTCGCCGTCGAAGTTGTTCGGGTCGGGGAACACGACGGTGCCGGTCTCGCCCGCGATCTCGACGAAGCCGGTCCGGCCGCGGTCGGACTCGAACGAGAAGACGCTCTGCGCGCTCCCGCCGTTCTCGAACTCGATGAGCGCCGAGTGGTTCGTCGGGACCTCGACCGGGAACTCCGTGCCCGCCTTCGGACCGGAGCCGATCGTGCGCGTCGCACGGGACTTCGACGCCGTCGCGGTGACCTTCTTCACCGGGCCGAACGCCTGCACGAGGGTCGTGATGTAGTACGGGCCGATGTCGAACAGCGGGCCGGCGCCGTACGCGAACAGGAACTCGGGGCTCGGGTGCCACGACTCGGGGCCGGGACTCTGGAAGAGCGTCAGCCCGTTCAGGGGCGTCCCGATGCGGCCGTCGCGGATGGTCCGGAGCGCGGTCTGCAGGCCGGCGCCGAGGAAGGTGTCGGGCGCGACGCTGACGGTCTTGCCCGCGGCACGTGCGGCGTCCCGGAGCTCGGCGGCGCTGTCGCGGTCGAGCGCGTAGGGCTTCTCGCCCCAGACGTGCTTGCCGGCGGCGAGGGCCTGGAGGGCGACCTCGACGTGCGCGGCCGGGATGGTGAGGTTGACGACGATCTCGATGTCGTCGTCGGCGAGGAGCTCCTCGACCGTTCCGGAGGCGGCGACGCCCCACTTCTCGGCCTGGGCCGCTGCCCGGGGCAGGTCGATGTCCGCGATGAACCGGACCTCGACGTCGGGGAAGACGGTGAGGTTGCCGAGGTACTGGTCGGAGATGACGCCGGCGCCGATGACCCCGACGCCGACCGGGCCGGTGCGGCGGGTGGTGTCGGCGGTCTCCCGCGCGGCGGTGGTGGTGTCGGTCATGCGCGGGCCCCCTCGAGGAACGTGTAGGAATCGGTGACGGCCTGGAAGACGTCGCCCTCGTGGTCGTCGAGCTCGACCACGTGCAGCGCGTCCGGCGCGGCTGCGATGATCTCGCGGATCGGCATGATGCCGTTGCCCACCGCCACCTGCTTCTTGTCGTCGTGCGAGCCGTCGCCGTCCTTGACGTGCAGGAACTGGACCTTGTCGCCGAGGCGCTCGAGCACCGCCACCGGGTCGTCACCGCCGACCTTCGCCCAGTACGTGTCGAGCTCGAGCACGACGTCGTCGGAGAGGGCGTCGGCGAACACCTCGTACGCGGAGACGCCGTCGATGCGGTTCGAGAACTCGAACGCGTGGTTGTGGTAGCCGAGGGTGAGGCCGTGGTCCGCGGCGCGGGGCGCGAGGGCGCTCAGCTCGCGGGCGATGGCCTCGACGTCCTCGCGGGTTGTCCAGCGGGACTCGTCGATGTGCGGGTCGATGAGGGTGGTGAGCCCGACCGTGACGCTCGCGTGGAAGATCTGGTCGAGGTCCTGCTCGCCGGTGTCGAGGAGGCGGGCGTGGCCGCTCGGGCTCTGCAGGCCGGCCGCCGCGAGCGCGTCGCGCAGGGCCTCGGCGCGGTCGACGAAGCCGAAGGCCTCGACGTTCGTGTACCCGATGTCGGCGATGCGCTGCAGCGTGCCGGGCAGATCGGCAGCGAGCGCCTCGCGGACTGTGTAGAGCTGGACCGAGAGCGGTTGGGTCACCAGGGGTTCTCCTCGTCGAGATGGTGTGGTCGACATCGACCGAGCGTCACACTACGAGCACTTCTGTCGGCGGTCAAGCAGAAGTTGGCGGAAAGTCGACGGACTTCATTGCGTGGCGCGTTCGATGTGTGCTTCACTCCCCCACATGGTCGACTTGACTCGGACGGCAGCGTCGCCTCCGGTCGGGACGAGCGAGCTCTTCCAGATCCTCCGCGACGGCGTGCCGCGGACCCGGGCCGAGCTCGCCGCACTGACGGGACTCGCACGCTCGACGATCGGCGTGCGCCTCGATGCCCTCACCGAGGTCGGACTCGTCGGACCGGTGGACACCGCGGCGTCCACCGGCGGACGCCCGCCTGCGCAGGTCGCCCTGATGCCACGGGCTCGACTCGTGATCGCGGCGGACCTCGGCGCCTCGCACGGCCGCGTCGCCGTGACGGACCTCGTCGCCGCGCCCCTCGCCACCCGTGAGGCGCACATCGACATCGCCGCGGGCCCCATCCCGACCCTGACCTGGCTCGTCGAGACCATCGACGCCCTCCTCGACGAGGTCGGCCGCGCACGCGACGACGTCATCGCCATCGGCATCGGCGTCCCCGGCCCCGTCGAGTTCTCCACGGGTCGGCCGGCGAACCCGCCGATCATGCCCGGGTGGGACGGCTTCGACGTCCCGGGCTGGCTGCGCGGTCACATCGCCGCGCACGTCCTGCTCGACAACGACGTCAACATCGCGGCGCTCGGCGAACGGGAGCACGGCTGGCCCGACGTCGACCACCTGCTCTTCGTGAAGGTCGCCACCGGCATCGGCTCCGGCATCGTCTCCGACGGGGAGCTCCAGCGCGGTGCGCAGGGCACCGCAGGGGACATCGGGCACGTCCGGGTGTCGCGCGCCGGCGACGTGCCGTGCCACTGCGGCAACACCGGCTGCCTCGAGGCCGTGGCCTCCGGACCGGCGATCGCCCGCGGTCTCCGTGCGAAGGGCCACGACGTGCACACGAGCGCGGACGTCCTCGACCTGGTGAACCGGTCCGACCTCGACGCCATCCAGGCGGTCCGCCAGGCCGGCCGCGACATCGGCGAGGTGCTGGCGACCTGCGTCTCCCTCATGAACCCGTCCGTGATCGCGCTCGGCGGGTCGATCACCCAGGCCGGGGAGCACCTGCTCGCCGGCGTCCGCGAGGTCGTGTACTCCCGCTCGATGCCGCTCGCCACCGAGCACCTCGTGATCGCGCAGTCCCGGGCCGGTTCGCTCGCCGCGCTGCAGGGGGCCGCCGCGCTGGCGATCGGCTACGCCCTCTCCCCCGCGGGCGTCGACGAGCTCGTCACGTTCGCCGAGGGCCACCAACTCGTGTCCTGACGGCACGGGTCCCGGTGCGTCGGTCCCACGGCGTCGGTGCGCGGGGCGACAATGGTCTGGTGACGATCGTGCAGCCCACCCTGTGGGGCGACCTGGACCCCGGCCTGGAGGCGCAGCCCGCCCCCGGCACGTCGGCGTCGGTCGCACCCGTGGTCGGCTCCACGGCGTCGGGTCCCGTCGCGCACGACGCGTTCACCGCCCTGCGTGGACACACCGAGCGGATCGTCGCGCACTCGTCGGACCGCGTCGCGTGGCTGCGCGCCCGCGCGATGGGGATCACCGCCACGGACGTCGCACGCCTGGCCTCGCTCCGTGCCGTCGAGGCGGTCGTCACCGACAAACGGTACGGCTCGCGGTTCTCCGGCAACCCGTACACCGAGCACGGCAAGGAACGCGAGCCGCACATCGCCGCCTGGGTCGCGGCCACGCACGGCATCCAGCCGTCGGCGCACCTGTTCCACGCCGCCACGAACCGGGCCCACCTCGCCACCCCGGACGGTGTGGGCGTCGACGGGTCCTCGCGGGTGGTGCTGGCCGAGATCAAGACCACCGCGAAGGCGTGGCGGAGCATCCCCCGCCACTACCTCCGGCAGGTCTGGTGGCAGCAGTACGTCCTCGGCGCCGACCGCACCCTGTTCGTGTGGGAGCGGCACGACGCGTTCGTGCCGGTCGCCGACGAGCCCGAGTGCCGCTGGGTCGACCGCGACGACGACCAGATCCGCGGCCTGATCCAGCTCGCCGACATGGTGCTCGACCGGCTGCGCGGCTTCCGCGTCTGACCTGACCCGCTAGACCTTGACCAACCGAAGCCGGCTCATCCCGATCACGAGCACTCCCATCAGGACGATGAAGACGGCGACGCCGAGGCAGTACAACGCGACGACCCCGTAGCCGAGGTCCGGGTTCAGGAACGGGTACGGCACCCACCCGTCGGTCGCGCCCCGGACGAGGATGACGACCAGCCACACGGCCGGGTAGAGCAGGAACCACCAGACGTGCCGGAAGAGCAGCCGCGCCCGGTCCGAGAACAGCAGCCAGTCGAGCACCGCGTACACCGGCAGGACGCGGTGCAGCACGTCGTTCGACCACTGCACCGAGGTCTGCACGTCCACGTTGACGAGGAGCGTGTTGTAGACGATGCCCGTCGTCGCGATGTACACGGTCGACGCACCGCGGAACAGGCTCAGCCCGAGTTCCCCACGCTTCCGGCGCGCGGCCGCCACCAGGGTCGCCGCGATTGCCAGCGCGATGAAGATGTTCGACTGGATCGTGAAGTAGCCGAAGAAGTTGAAGAAGTTGTAGGAGTCCAGCTTCGAGCTGACCAGCCACTGGGCCAGGATCGCGGCCACGACCGCGATCACGGCGAGCAGTCGGAGCGAGTTCACGAGGGTGCGCACGGATTCACGCTACCGGGCCGCCACGGCCGGGACGCAGAAGGACCCGCACCGAAACCGGTGCGGGTCCTTCGGGACTGATCCGTGGATCAGATGCTGTTGACGTCCAGCGGGATGCCGGGGCCGAAGGTCGTCGAGACGGCGCCCTTCATGATGTACCGGCCCTTCGAGGCGCTCGGCTTGAGGCGGTTGATCTCCTCGAGCGCGGTCGTGATGTTCTCGTCGAGCTGCTCCGGCGTGAACGAGGCCTTGCCGACGACGAAGTGCACGTTGGCGTGCTTGTCGACGCGGAACTCGATCTTGCCGCCCTTGATGTCGTTGACGGCCTGCGCCACGTTCGGGGTCACGGTGCCGGTCTTCGGGTTAGGCATGAGACCACGCGGGCCGAGCACCTTGCCGAGACGACCGACCTTGCCCATGAGCTCGGGGGTCGCGACGGCGGAGTCGAAGGCGGTGTAGCCCTCGGCGACCTTCGCGATGAGCTCGTCGCCACCGACCTCGTCGGCACCGGCGGCGATGGCTGCCTCGGCAGCGGCGCCCACGGCGAAGACGATGACGCGGGCGGTCTTGCCCGTGCCGTGCGGCAGGATGACCGTGCCGCGGACCATCTGGTCCGCCTTGCGCGGGTCGACGCCGAGCTTGAGGGCGACCTCGACGGTGGAGTCCGTCTTGGCCGAACCGGTCTCCTTCGCGAGGGCGACGGCCTCGGCGGGGGTGTAGAACTTGTCGGCCTCGATCTTCGCGGCCGCGGCCTGGTAGGCCTTGGACTTCTTCGCCATGGTGTTCTCCTTGGGAGCTACGTGGTTGACGAGCCGGCGCGGCTCTCCCACGGAAGGGTGTTTGGGTGTGTGCCTGAGGCGGGGAGGCTTACGCCTCGACCGTGATGCCCATCGAGCGCGCGGTGCCGGCGATGATCTTCGCGGCCTGCTCGATGTCGTTGGCGTTCAGGTCGGCCTGCTTCGTCTCGGCGATCTGACGGACCTGGTCCATCGAGATCTTCGCGACCTTGACCGTGTGCGGGGTCGAGGACCCCTTCTGCACACCCGCAGCCTTCTTGATGAGCTCCGCGGCCGGCGGGGTCTTGAGGACGAACGTGAACGAACGGTCCTCGTAGACGGTGATCTCGACCGGCACGACGTTGCCACGCTGCGACTCGGTCGCCGCGTTGTACGCCTTGCAGAACTCCATGATGTTGACGCCGTGCTGACCGAGTGCCGGACCGATCGGCGGGGCCGGATTGGCGGCGCCCGCGTTGATCTGCAGCTTGATCAGGCCCGTGACCTTCTTCTTCGGTGCCATGACTTGCCTTCCTCCTGGAATCGAACGCACGGGGATCCGTGCACTCTCCCGCTGGTCCGGCCGTTCCGGACCGCGGTGCAGCCCCGCACGCACGAGGCGCGCCGGGCCAAACTCGATGAGTCTACCTGGTGTTGCTGTGTGCTACAGCTTCGTGACCTGGTCGAAGCTGAGCTCGACCGGGGTCTCGCGCTCGAACAGCGAGACGAGGACGGTGAGCTTGCCACTCTCCGGCTTGATCTCCGAGATCGAACCCGGCAGGCCCGCGAACGAGCCTTCCTTGATGGTGATCGTCTCGCCGATCTCGAAGTCGACCTCGGCGGCCGGCTGCGACTGGGCAGCGCCGCCGCCCTTCGCACCACCCTTGGTCGGTGCGGCCTCGGCGACCTGCACCAGGGACTTGAGCATGCCGAACGCCTCGTCGAAGCGGAGCGGCGTGGGGTTGTGGGCGTTGCCGACGAACCCGGTGACGCCCGGGGTGTGGCGGACGACGGACCACGAGTCCTCGTTGAGGTCCATGCGGACGAGCACGTACGAGGGGATCCGGACGCGGGTGACCAGCTTGCGCTGCCCGTTCTTGATCTCGACGACGTCCTCCATGGGGACCTCGACCTGGTAGATGTAGTCCTCCATCGACATCGACACCATGCGGTTCTCGATGTTCGACTTCACGCGACGCTCGAAGCCGGCGTAGGAGTGGATGACGTACCACTTGCCCGGCTTCATGCGGAGCTCGGCCTTGAACGCCTCGTACGGGTCGACCTCGGCCGCCTCGGCGTCGTCGTCCGCGTCCAGGGCCTCGTCGGTGGCGAGGGTCTCGTTCGCCTCGGCGGCGGACTCCTCTGCCAGCTCGACCTCTTCCTCGTCCTCGACCGCTTCGACGGCGGCCTCGACCTCGTCGGCGGTGTCGATCTCGAGCGCGTCGTCGACGATCGCGTCGGCCTCGGGGTCGCGGGACTCGGCCAGGGCGTCGAGGGTCTCGTCGATGGAGGCGTCGACCGTGCCGTCGTCCGGCTCGTCGCTCAGGCCGAGGGAGGGGTCGTCCTCGTCCTCCACCTCGATGGCGCGCTCCTCGGCGGACTCCGCCGAACGCTCCTCGCCGGTCTCGACGTCGCCTTCCTGGTTCTCCTCGACCTCGGAGGACTGCTCGGCAGCCGTGGCGAGGTCGATGTCGTCGCGGGAGTTGTCAGACACTGTCGATTCTTTCCGTTCGGTGGTGCGGATCGGGTTGGCGGGCGATCGGTTCACGATCGGCTCCGTCTCGGGCGACCGTACTCCTGTCCGTGAACGGTCAGGACAGTCGCGGTCCGGGTCAGGCCGTCGGCCCGTTGCCGAACACGTACCCGACGCCGAGTCCGAACGCGAAGTCGAGGATCGACACCAGGATCATCATCACGACGACGAAGACCAGGACGACGCCCGTGTAGCTGAAGAGCTCCTTGCGGGTCGGCGTGACCACCTTGCGGAGTTCGCCGAGGACCTGGCGGATGAAGAGCACGATGGCAGCGAAGGGCCCGCGGCGCTCGGCCCGGTCCTGCTTCGCCTTGGCGACGACGTCATCCGCCGTCGTCTCCATGTCTTTGCTCGCCAACTTCTACCCTTCCAGATGTGCAGGGCGGACAGGACTCGAACCTGCAACCTGCGGTTTTGGAGACCGCTGCTCTACCAATTGAGCCACCGCCCTTCAGAACGCAGTTCGTCACCGATCCGCGTTCCGGTGGACGAGTCTACGGGAGTCCGTCACACGGTGTCCACTTGACCGATGCTCCGGCGTGCCGCGCCGATAGGCTGGGACCCGTGAGCACCGCAGCCCCAGGCCCCGAGTCCACCGCCAACCCCGCCGCCGCGACGACCGATCGGCCGCGCATCGCGTCCCGCATCGCCGCGATCGCCGAGTCAGCGACGCTCAAGGTCGATGCGAAGGCCAAGGCGTTGAAGGCCGCAGGTCGCCCGGTGATCTCCTTCGCCGCCGGCGAGCCCGACTTCGCCACCCCGCAGCACGTGGTCGACGCCGCCGTGCAGGCCGCGCAGGACCCCAAGAACCACCGGTACACGCCGGCCACCGGGCTCCCCGAGCTCAAGCAGGCCATCGCCGAGAAGACCGCGCGGGAGTCCGGCGTGGCCGTCGACCCCGCACAGGTGATCGTCACGAACGGCGGCAAGCAGGCCGTCTACCAGGCGTTCCAGACGATCGTGGACGCCGGCGACGAGGTCCTCCTCCCCGCGCCCTACTGGACCACCTACCCGGAGGCGATCCGCCTCGCCGGCGGGGTCCCGGTCGACGTCTTCGCCGGCAGCGACCAGGACTACCTGGTGACGGTCGAGCAGCTCGAGGCGGCGCGCACCCCGAAGACCAAGGCCCTGCTGTTCTGCTCGCCGTCGAACCCGACCGGCTCCGTGTACTCCGCCGAGCAGACGAAGGCCATCGGCGAGTGGGCGCTCGAGCACGGCATCTGGGTGATCAGCGACGAGATCTACCAGGACCTCGTGTACGACGGCGTCCGCTTCACCGGCATCCTCGAAGCGGTCCCGGCCCTCGCGGACACCACGATCCTCGTCAACGGCGTCGCCAAGACGTACGCGATGACCGGCTGGCGCGTCGGGTGGTTCATCGGCCCGGTCGACGCCGTCAAGGCCGCGTCGAACCTGCAGTCGCACCTGTCGTCGAACGTCTCGAACGTCTCGCAGCGGGCCGCCATCGCCGCCCTGACCGGGCCGCAGGAACCCGTCACCGCCATGCGGGAGGCCTTCGACCGACGCCGGCAGGCCATCGTCGCCGGACTGAACGCGATCCCGGGCTTCGTCACGCCGACCCCGCAGGGCGCCTTCTACGTCTACCCCGACGTGACGGCGCTGCTCGGTCGCGAGTGGGCCGGCACGACCCCGACGACGACGCTCGAGCTCGCGGACCTCATCCTCGAGCACGCCGAGGTCGCCGTCGTCCCCGGCGAGGCCTTCGGCCCCTCCGGCTACCTCCGCCTGTCGTACGCGCTGGGCGACGACGACATCGCCGAGGGCGTCGCCCGGCTCGCGCGGTTCTTCGCGTAGTCGCCAGGAACGCGGAACGGCCCACCTCGTCGAGGTGGGCCATTCGTCCGTCCTGGAGGCGCGGTGCGGCTCAGGCGAGCAGGTCGCCGACCACGACGGGTTCCGGCACGAGCGACACCCCGAAGCGGTTCAGGACGGTCACCTGCACGTAGCGCGCCAGCTCCCCGACCTGGGCCGCGGTCGCTCCCCCACGGTTCGTCAGCGCCAGGGTGTGCTTCGACGAGACGGCCGCCCGCGACCCCGGCACGGCGTACCCGCGGTGCACCCCGGCGTGCTCGATGAGCCAGGCGGCGCTGAGCTTCACCTCGTCGTCGGCCGGCCAGCGCGGTGCGTCGGCGGGCAGGGTCTCCGCGAAGGCGGCGGACACGATCGGGTTCGTGAAGAACGACCCGGCACTCCAGGTGTCGTGGTCGTCGGCGTCGAGGACCATGCCCTTCGTCGCGCGGAGCCGCAGGACCTCGGCCCGGACCGTCGACGGCGCCACGGACGACCCGAGCTCGACGCCGAGCGAACCGGCGAGCTGCGCGTACCGGACCGGGACGCCGTGCGCACCGGCCCTCCCGAGCCGGAACTCGACCGTCAGCACCACGCCGCGTCGTCCGTGCTTGAGCGTCGACGTGCGGTAGCCGAGCGCCAGCTCGGCCGCCGGGATCCACGCACGCTCCCCCGTCGACGCGTCGAGGAACTCGATCCGGGTGAGCACGTCGGACAGCTCGACCCCGTAGGCGCCGATGTTCTGCACGGGGGCGGCACCGACCGTGCCCGGGATGCCGCTCAGTGCCTCCAGGCCGGTCCAACCGTGCTCGACGGTCGAGGCGACGAACGCGTCCCACGGTTCGCCGGCGGCGACGCGGACGGTGACGCCGCCGGCGTCCTCGGTGTGCTCGACCCCGCTGGTGCGGACGAGCACGACCGTGCCGCGGAAGCCCTCGTCGGCGACGAGGAGGTTGCTGCCGCCGCCCAGGACGAGCCACTCGTCGTCCTGCCAGGCGTCGACGGCGTGGTCGACGAGCTCGTCGACCGTCGTCGCGGTGAGGAGTCGGGTGGCGGGACCCCCGACGCGGAGCGTCGTGAGGTCGGCGAGGAGCGGTTCCGACACGGTCAGCGGAACGTCACCGTGACCTGCGCCTTGCCGAGCACGGTCTGCCCGGCGGCGGTCACGGTGAGGTCGATGCGCTGCGGACGGCCCTCGTCGTCGACGGTGCCGACCTTCGCCACGACGCCGACCGTGGCGCCCTGCTCGGGGTCGACGACCACGGGTCGGGTGAAGCGGACGCCGTAGCGCACGACGACGCCACGGTCGCCGAGCCACTCGGAGACCGGCTGCACCGCCAGGCCCATCGTGAGCATGCCGTGGGCGAGCACGCCGGGCAGGCCGACCGACGCGGCCACGTCGTCGCGGTAGTGGATCGGGTTGAAGTCGCCGGACGCGCCGGCGTAGCGGACGAGCGAGTCCCGGGTGATGTGGACCTCACGCTCGGCGACGACGGTGCCGACCTCGAGCGCGGTCACGGGTGCGGTGGTCATGCGTCGTCTCCTCGGACGACGAGGGTGGAGGTCGCCGTGACGACGTGCTCCCCCGCGGCGTCGTTCATCGTGCTCTCGGCGGTGACCATCGCGTTGCCGCCGAGGGTCTTCACGCTCGTGACCGTCAGCGTCGCGGTCAGTTCGTCTCCGGCGACGATCGGGCGCTCGTAGGTGAAGGCCTGCTCGCCGTGGACGACACGAGAGAAGTCGATGCCGGCGTCGGGCTCGGCCAGGAGCTGGGCGAGCGTGGCCTCCTGCAGGACGACCGCGAAGGTCGGCGGCGCCACGACGTCGTCGTACCCGGCGGCCCGTGCGGCCTCGGGCTCGTGGTGGATCGGGTTCGTCGCGAACACGGCACGGGAGAACTCGCGCACCTTCTCACGACCGACCAGGTAGGGCTGGGCCGGCGGGAACGTCCTGCCGACGAGCTCGGGGTTCACAGACACGTCCGGCAGTCTAGCGACGCCCGTCTGGGGGCCTGTCGTTCATGAGTATGCATCGGCTATGCTGACCGGGCGCGGTCCGGGGGGACCGACGACGGCGTACGGGGATCCGGGGCGGGCTCGAGGCCCGGTCGGCCCGGGAGGGGGAAGACGATGGAGACGACGACCGAGTTCTCGGTGCACACGGGCGACCGGTGCACCGCCATGGAGGTCGCCGGCGCCGCACTGCGCCAGGCCGGGCACCACGTCGAGTCGACCGGCGGGACACTGACCGCGACGACCGGCAGCCGGGTGCTCACCATCCTGCTCGGGGCCCTGGTGCACCCGTCGCGGGAGTTCCGTCGGTACGAGCTGTCGACGACGGTCACGGGGACGTCGACCACGATCACGTTGCGGCACTCCGGGCACGGCACGGCGGTGTCGGGCGGGGGCATCGGCGCAGGACGGCGGCAGAGCGCCTGGCAGCAGGTGGACGCGACGCTCGAGCGGGCCCTCCGGTCGGCCGGCGTGCTCGTCGCGAGACCCGAGCGCCGGTCGTTCTGACGCCCCCGGCGCCGCGGGCCGCGCGGCGCGGCGGCGCGGCGGCGCGCGCGTCCGCCGGTGGCTGCGCCGCACGCGCCGAAGCTGCGCACAACGCAAGTGCGCCGGAACCGCGCGATCCCGCGGTTCGCGGTGACTTCGGTTGTGCGGTGCGCCCCCGGTGCGCCCCGGCGCGGCGCGGGGCCGGGCCGGCGCGGCGCGGGGCCGTCCGGCGCGGCGCGGCGGCGTCCGCCGGGACGAACCACGGAAGCGACGTCGAACCGAGTCCGGCGGGCGGTGCGACGTCGGATTCGTGGTTCGACGCGACCGGCCCGGCCCGGCCCGCGCCCGCGAACGACGAAAGCCCGGCGCGTACGCCGGGCTTGCGGTAGCGAGGGCGGGACTTGAACCCGCGACCCCACGATTATGAGTCGTGTGCTCTAACCAACTGAGCTACCCCGCCAAGGATCCGGAGCGACTACAGCTCCGGGTCGGAGCCCCGAGTCAGGATTGAACTGACGACCCCTTCCTTACCATGGAAGTGCTCTACCACTGAGCTATCGGGGCATGTGCCGCTCGGCGGCACCACACGAGGATAGCAGACCCGCGACGGTGGTCAGGAACCCGACGTGACGCCCGGGCGTGCCGCGTGGGACCGCTAGTTCGCGTTCGCCTTGAGCCACGCCAGCGGGTCCACGGGGACCCCGTCGACGTGGACCTCGAGGTGCAGGTGCGGCCCCGTCGAGTTGCCCGTGCTGCCGACCAGACCGAGCTCGTCGCCGACCGCGACCTGCTGGCCCTTGACGACCTTGAAGGAGTTGTCCTCCATGTGGCCGTAGACGCTGACGAACTGCTTGCCGTCCACGTCGTGCTGGACCCAGACGTCGTTGCCGAAGCCGCCGTCGTCCGCCTGCACCTTGATCACGGTGCCCGCGGCGATGACCCGGATCGGGGTGCCCTCACCCGGGGCGAAGTCGACGCCCATGTGGTTCGTCGAGCAGAACGAGCAGCCCTCGACCTGCCGTCCGCCGAACCCGGACGTGATCGGCACGCCGGTGAGGAACGGCCACTGGATCGTGCCGTTCGGGTCGTTCGTGAAGCTCGAGGAGTCGACGTGCTTGTACTGCGTCGCGGAGGACACCGAGTACTGGTCACGGTTCGTCTCGGCGTCGACGGCGCCGGACCCGACGCGCATCGACTGGGTCGCGCCGCCGGCACTCGCGCGCTGCGTCGTCGAACCCGGCTCGGGCGTGTAGAGCGCCTGGGCGGGCAGCGAGGTGGAGACGACGAGCCCGGCGGCGAACAGGAGGGCACCCACGGCGGTGATCCGCGACGCGGCCTTCCGGAACGACGCTCCCTGCTTCGGCCGGACGCTCGCCGGCGCCGACACCGCGCGGGCCGTGGCCGACGCGGGTCGTGCGGCCGCGATGTGACGGGTCGCCCGGTCGGTGCGGCGCGACGCCGGCACCTGTCCGAGGACATGACGGGACGACGACGCGCTCGGCGCCGACGCCACGACCGGCGACGCCACGACCGGCGACGAGGGGGCCGGTGGCGTGACGGGCCCGGCGGTCGACGCCGGCATCACCGGCGACGTCGGCGCCAGGTCGATCGGGGACGCCGGTGCGGGCGGCGTGCTCGGCGTCACCAGGTCGTCGAAGGACGGTCGGGAGGCGCGCTCCGGCTCCGCCACGAGGCTCGCGTGCTCGAGCCGGTCACCCTTGTCCGCCCCTGCCGAGGCCGCTCGTTCCGCCTCGATGCGAGCCCGCCTGGTCAGGTGGACGACCGGTGCGGGTCCGGCCGCGGTGCCGTCGGGATGCGTGGGCGAGAGGGAGGAGTGGGGCATGTGTTCGGGTGTGATCCTGATCGGGGCGAGGTGCGCTCGATGGTAACGAGCAGATAACGGGACTGGAGAACGCTAGCAGGACCCATACCGTGTCGCCAGTCCGGGTCCGGACCACGGGGCTCCCCCAGACCGAGGGGTCGGGGCGGCTCAGCCCGCGAGGACGCCCGCCTCGAGGCGCTGCACGAGGGCGGTCAGCTCGTCGGCGATCGCCGGGCTCGCGAACAGGAACGACCGGGTCCCACCGGCCTCCCAGATCCGGACCACGGCGCCGGCCTCCTGGGCGACGATCGACCCGGCGGCCATGTCCCACGGGTTGATCCCCCGCTCGTAGTAGGCGTCGACGGTCCCGGCCCCGACCGCGCAGCAGTCGAGCGACGCCGCTCCCCCGCGGCGGATGTCCCGGACCTCGCCGATCAGCCCCGCGAGCACGGCGACCTGCTGCCGACGACGCTCGGCGGTGTAGCCGAAGCCGGTGGCGACGAGCGTCTCGGCCAGCGAGGCCGGCGATCCGACGCGCACCGGCACACCGTCACGCGTCGCGCCCTCGCCCGCCGCCGCACGGTGCACGACCCCGGTGGCCGGTGCCACGACGACCCCGGCGACCGGCTCCCACGTCGTCGGGTCGGCGGTGCCCCGGACGACCCCGATGCTCACGCCGTACTCCTGGCTGCCGTAGAGGTAGTTGACGGTGCCGTCGATCGGGTCGACCACCCAGGTGATCCCGGACGTGCCCGTCCCGGTGCCGGACTCCTCGCCGAAGAACGCGTCGTCCGGCCGGGCCTCGGCGATGCGGGCCCGGATGAGCGCCTCGACCTCGCGGTCGGCGGCGGTCACCACGTCGACGATGCTCGACTTCCGGTCGGCGACCTCGACCCCCTCGGCCCGGCGGCGCGCGGCGAGGGCGGCGGCTTCCCGGGCGATGGACTCGGCGAGGTCGGCGAACTCGGTCGCGGACGGGGAACGCAGTTCGGAGGTCACCGCACCATCCTCGCGGAAACAGAACGGCCCCGTCCGCAGTGGACGGGGCCGTTCTCGTGGGTGGCAAGTGAGGGATTCGAACCCCCGAAGGCTACGCCGGCTGATTTACAGTCAGATCCCTTTGGCCGCTTGGGTAACTTGCCATGTGCGCACCCGGCCCGTGTAGTCACCAACCGAAGGCGCGCATGAAAGCATAGCCGATCCCGGGCAGTGCTCGTGACCACCCCGTGGACCGCAGCGGACCCGCCCGGACGAGCCGCGCCTCCTGTCCGAACCGCGCGCGCCGCGCGCCGATAGGCTGTCCCGCATGGCAGACAGTTCCTTCGACGTGGTCAGCAAGGTCGACAAGATGGAGGCGGAGAACGCCCTCAACCAGGCCGCCAAGGAGATCGAACAGCGGTACGACTTCAAGGGCGCCGACGCCTCGATCGCGTTCAGTGGCGAGGACGTGCTCATCAAGGCGAACTCCGAGGAGCGGGCGAAGGCCGTCCTCGACGTCCTCCAGAGCAAGGCGATCAAGCGGAACATCAGTCTGAAGAGCCTCGACGCCGGTGACCCGTACCCCTCGGGCAAGGAGTACCGCATCGAGGTGAAGTTCAAGAACGGCATCGAACAGGACGTCGCGAAGAAGATCGGCGCGTTCCTCCGCGCCAACGCGCCGAAGAGCGTGAAGAACCAGATCCAGGGTGACGAGCTCCGCGTCTCCTCGAAGAGCCGCGACGACCTGCAGAACACGATCCAGCTCCTCAAGGGTGAAGAGTTCGACGTGCCGCTGCAGTTCATCAACTTCCGCTGACGCGCCGACCGCCGCTGTGGAGCACTGGCTCACCGTCGCGATCACGGTCTTCCTGGTCCTGCTGGACCTCGCGATCCGCGTCTTCTCGATCATCTACGTCCCGATCAACCGGAAGCCGCAGACGGCGACCGCCTGGCTGCTGGCGATCTTCCTCATCCCCTACATCGGGTTCATCGTCTTCCTCGTCATCGGGTCGACGAAGCTGCCCCACGCCCGCCGCGAGAAGCAGACGGAGATCAACGCGTACATCCTCGAGCAGACCGAGGGCATCGAGCGCGTGCGCCGCGACCACCCCTGGCCGGCGTGGCTCGACAGCATCACACGCCTGAACCGCGAGCTCGGCGCGATGCCCCTCGTCGGCGGCAACTCCGCCGAGCTCTACCCGGACTACGACGAGTCCATCGCCGAGATGACCCGGGCGATCGACGGCGCCCGGCGGTTCGTGCACGTCGAGTTCTACATCGCGACGCTCGACGACACCACGCGCCCGTTCTTCGAGGCCCTCGCCCGGGCTCGGGGCCGCGGGGTCACGGTACGGTTCCTGCTCGACCACTGGGCGAGCCACGGGTACCCCGCCTACAAGGACACCCTCGCGTTCATGGACCGCGCGGACATCGAGTGGCACCTGATGCTGCCGCTGCAGCCGTTCCAGGGCAAGTTCCAGCGCCCTGACCTCCGCAACCACCGGAAGATCATGGTGATCGACGGCTCGGTGGCGTTCACCGGGTCGCAGAACCTGATCGACAAGTCGTACGACCTCAAGTCGCACATCGAGAAGGGCATGCAGTACAAGGACCTGTTCGCCCGGTTCGAGGGGCCGGTCGTCGCCGGGCTCAACGCCCTCTTCGTCACCGACTGGTACAGCGAGACCGACGAACTCCTGCTCCGCGAGAGCGACCCGGTGCAACGGGCGGACCGTGGCGACGCCCTCGACTGCCAGGTCGTCCCGTCCGGTCCGGGCTTCGACGGCGAGAACAACCTGCGCCTCTTCAACGCACTGCTCTACTCCGCACAGCAGAAGGTGTCGATCACGTCGCCGTACTTCGTGCCGGACGACTCGATGCTCTACGCCATCACCACGACGGCACAGCGCGGGGTCGAGGTCGAGCTGTTCGTCGGCGAGATGGGCGACCACGCGATGACGTGGCACGCGCAGCGCTCGTACTACGAGGGACTCCTCCGGGCCGGGGTGAAGATCTGGCTCTACCGCGCCCCGACGATCCTGCACGCGAAGCACTTCACGATCGACGACGACGTGGCGGTGATCGGGTCGAGCAACATGGACATGCGGTCGTTCAGCCTGAACCTCGAGGTCTCGGTGATGGTCCGCGGCAGCAGCTTCGTCGACGCCCTCCGCGAGGTGCAGGACGCGTACAAGGAGCACAGCTTCGAGCTCACGCTGGACGCGTGGGTCGAGCGGCCGCGGCGGTCGCAGGTGCTCGACAACGTCGCGCGGCTCACGGCGGCGCTGCAGTAGGGCGCGCGCGGCGGGGCCGGTCACCGCATCGGGACGAGGCCGCTCAGCGTCGCGGTCAGCCGCTCGAGGGGCCCGCGTCCGAGGAACGTCCGCCACAGCATCGCGAACAGCACGGACCCGACCGCGAATGACCACCAGGCGACACCGGAGTCGGGGTACTCCGGGAGCATCGCGAGGACGACGAGGTGCCCCGCGTAGACCGTGAGCGGCATCGACCCCACGGCGGCGAGGGGGAACGCGACCCGGTCGACCGCACGACCCCGGTCGTCGGACACGAGCGTGCAGAGGGCGATGACCGCGACCGCGATGCCCGAGGTCGCGACCACGTCGACGATCGACGACGAGTGGTCGCGCGGCGAGAGGAACACCTGCGCGAGCGCGCCCGCCCGGGTGCTGCCCGAGCCCGTGTACGGCACGCCGGGGAACGCGAACGCGGCGTCGGCGGGCACCGGGGCGAGCGCGTTCCCGACCAGGTAGGCGACGGCGGCGACCACGGTGCCGGACGCGAGGAGCGCGACCTGCGCGCCCCGTTCCTCCAGACCGCTGCGGGCGACCGCGAGCCCGACCAGCACGTACGCCAGGAAGGTGACCACGGGGTAGACGAGGCCGAGCTGGACCTCCCACATGCCGGCGTCCGCGTACAGCGGCGCCGTCGCGACGGCGACCACGGGCGACAGGACGGCGCAGACCCCCGCGAGCACGAGCAGCCAGCGAGCACGCGACCGGAGGACCGGGATCGTGAGGAGGAACAGCGCGCCGTACGTCGGCAGGATGACGTACACCGGCGTCTGCAGCGCCATCAGCAGAAGTCCGACCGCGACCACGACGACCGCGCGGACCGCCAGGCGAGCACGGATCCGGCCGATCGTCGGTGGTCCGGGCGGGGTGCGCCGGCCGCTCGTGAGGCCGATCGACACCCCGGCGAGCACCGCGAAGAGGGACGACGAGCGCCCGTGCGCGACCGCCGCCCACGTGCCCGGGTCGGACCACTCGACCGTGTCGGCGATGCCGCCGACGTGCGTCGCCATCATGCCGAGCAGGGCGAGGGCACGGGCGACGTCGACCCCCTGCAGCCGTCCGCCGACCGGGACGCCCCGCACCGCGGGAGGCGGTGCGGGGCGTGCGGTCGTCATGGCGTGCGCAGCGGGACGGTCAGCTCGTCCGGGCGTCGGCACGGCCGAGCGAGACGTCGACCATCTCCTCGCGCGGGACGACCTTGATGCGCTCGCGCCCCTCGGCCGCGCCGAGGGCGAGCTCGTGCGCGTCGAGGTTGTGCCAGCCGTCGAGGTCCGTGTACGCGACACCGCGCTCGGTGAGGAGCGCCGGGATCGCCCCTTCGGACGGGTCCGCCGGGGTCCACCAGCTCGCCTGGTCGTTCACGATGTGCTGGACGGTCTCCATCGCGTCGGACTTCGTGTGCCCGATGAGACCGACCGGACCGCGCTTGATCCACCCGGTGGCGTAGACCCCCGGGATCTGCTGGTTGTCGTCGTCGAGGACCTGGCCCTCGTGGTTCGGGATGACCCCGTGCCGCTCGTCGAACGGCACGCCGGGCAGCGGGGAGCCGAAGTACCCGACCGCGCGGTAGACGGCCTGGACCGGGACCTCGCGGATCTCCCCCGTTCCCTCGACGCCGCCCTGGCCGTTCGGACGGGTGCGCTCGTAGCGGATCGCCGCGACCCTGCCGTCCTCGTCGCCGACGAACTCGAGCGGCTTCGCGTAGAAGTGCAGGTGGAGTCGGCGGCTCGCCTGCCCGGTCTCGCGCGTGCGCCACTGCTCGAGCACGCGGTTCATGACCATGACCTGCTTGTTCGTGGCGATGGCGGTCTTCGAGGCCTCGTCGTGGTCGAAGTCCTCGTCGTGGAGGATCATGTCGACGTCGCGGAGCTCGCCGAGTTCGCGGAGCTCGAGCGGCGTGAACTTCACCTGCGCCGGACCGCGCCGACCGAACACGTGCACGTCGGTGACCGGGGACGCCTTCAGTCCCTCGTAGACGTTCGCCGGGATCTCCGTGGGCAGCAGGTCGTCCGCGTGCTTCGCGAGGATGCGCGACACGTCGAGGGCCACGTTGCCGTTGCCGATCACCGCGACGCTCTCGGCCGTCAGCGGCCAGGTGCGCGGGACGTCGGGGTGGCCGTCGAACCAGCTGACGAAGTCGGCCGCGCCGTAGGACCCCTCGAGCTCGACGCCGGGGACGTCGAGGTCGGCGTCCTTGATCGCACCCGTCGAGAAGACCACCGCGTGGTAGTGCTCGCGGAGGTCGTCGAGGGTGATGTCCTCGCCGAAGCGGACGTTGCCGAAGAGCCGGACCACGCCGCGGTCGAGCACGTCGCGCAGCGCGTTGATGATGCCCTTGATCCGGGGGTGGTCCGGGGCCACGCCGTAGCGGACCAGTCCGTACGGGGCGGGGAGCTGCTCGAACAGGTCGATCGACACGTCGTGGCCGTGGGCCTCGCGCAGCAGGATGTCTGCGGCGTAGATGCCGGCGGGGCCGGCGCCGACGATGGCGACTCGGAGGGTGGGCACTGATCGTCTCCAGTTGGGTTCTCGGCGTGGGCAGGCGCGTGGGCGCCTCAGCGGCTGCGTTCGACGACGGACTCGGCGAAGCGGATCAGGGCCCGCTTCACCGTGCCGTCCGGGAGCGGGGCGAGCGCGTCGACGGCCTCGGTCGCCCAGCGGACCGCGACGGCCCGGGTGGCGGCCGTCGCCTCGTGCTCGCGGAGCGCGGCGACGGCGGACTGGTACGGCGTCGAGTCGACGACGTCGTCCGGGGCGGCGTTGACGTCGCGCTCGATGCGTTCGAGGAGCGACACGGCGTCCGGCGCACCGGTCGCGGCGAGCCGGCGGAGCTGCAGCAGCGGGAGCGTGTCGACGCCCGCGCGGAGGTCGTTGCCGGCGATCTTGCCGGTCTTGTCCTTCGCCGGTGCGAGGTCGATCACGTCGTCGACGAGCTGGAACGCCACGCCGACCTTCTCGCCGAACGTGCCGACGGCGTCGAGGTACGACCGGTCGGCGCCGGAGAACATCACACCGGCACGGGCGGCAGTCGCGATGAGCGAGCCGGTCTTGTCGCTGAGGACCTGGATGTAGTGCTCGACCGGGTCGTCCTCGGGCTGCGGGCCCGTCGTCTCGTGCAGCTGCCCCATGCAGAGGCGCTGGAAGGTCTCGGCCTGCATCCGGATGCCCTCGGTACCGAGGTCCGCGGTGATGAGGCTGGCGCGGGCGAACAGCAGGTCGCCGGTGAGGATGGCGACGTTGTTGCCGTACGTCACGTGCGCGGCCGGGACGCCGCGCCGTACGGGCGCCTCGTCCATCACGTCGTCGTGGTACAGCGACGCGAGGTGGGTCGTCTCGATGCTCACGGCGGCCTTGACCACCGCGTCGGTCACGCCGTCGCCGAGCTGGGCGATGAGGAGCGTGAGCGTCGGTCGGATGCGCTTGCCGCCCGCGGAGAGCAGGTACCGGCTCGTGGTGTCGGCCAGGGTGTCGGTGGAGCGCATGGCGTCCTCGAGGCCCTGCTCGACGAGCTCGAGCCCGTCGTCGACGGCCGCGATGAACCGCCGCTCCGCCGGCGTGGCGAACAGACGCTCGCCGATGCCCAGCGACGCGCGGAGACTCGGTGCGCGACGTGCGACCGGGACGCTCGGATTCAAGTGCTGCTCCGTGTTCGGGGGTGGAGGGAGCCGTCAGGCGTCGGTGGGGTCGACGCTCGGCTGCTCACCGGTGTGCTGGTGTTCGCGACGCGCCTTCGCACGACGGGCGACGGACTCGCGGACCGTGCCCGCGACGGGCTTGCGACCGCGGTGCAGTGCGACGATACCGGCCGTGAGGTTCCGGTACGCGACCATCGTGAACCCGACGCCGCGCAGCCACTGGCTGAGCACCTGCTGCTCGGGCCACGCCTCGATCGACTCGGCGAGGTAGCGGTACGCGGCGGGGTTGCTGCTCGACAGCCGCGCGACGCCCGGCAGGACGCGCTTGAGGTAGGTGCCGTACCCGAAGCGGAGCAGGGCGAGCGGCGGCGTCGAGAACTCGCAGATCACGACGCGGCCGCCGGGCTTGAGGACGCGGAGCATCTCGCCGAGGGCCTGCATCGGGTCGTTGACGTTGCGCAGCCCGAAGGAGATCGACACGGCGTCGAAGGTGTCGTCGTCGAACGGCAGGTGCTCGGCGTCGCCCTCGACGAAGGTGATCTCCGGGTGACGCTCGCGGCCGACGGCGATCATGCCGGCGGAGAGGTCGAGCGCGGTGACGTCCGCCCCCTTCTTCGCGAAGGCGGCGGCGCTCGTCCCGGTCCCGGCGGCGATGTCGAGCACCTTCTCGCCGGGCTGGGGGTCGACCGCGCGGACCGTCGCGACACGCCACAGCGGGGCGTTGCCCGCGGAGAGGATGTCGTTCGTGAGGTCGTACTTCGCGGCGACGTCGTCGAACATGGCCGCCACCTCGTCCGGCCGCTTGTTCAGGTCCGCTCTGCTCACCCACAACATCCTAGAGGTCCCGCCCGTGGGTTCCCCGGAGCCCGGCGCGTCCGGGGTGGGAACCGGCGCGTACGATCGCTTCGTGACCCGAACCACCACGGCGGCCCCGCCGCTGACGGTCTCGACCCGGATCCTCGACGACCCGGGCGCCGTCCTCCGCCACACCCTCCGGGACAGTCCGCTCGCGTTCGTCCGGAACGGCGACGGCATCGTCGGCATCGGGGAGGCGCTGCGCTTCGTGTTCCGCGGGCCGGAGCGGATGCGCGAGGCCGCCGCCGTCTGGCGCACGATCGTGCAGGACGCGGTGGTCGACGACCCCGTGCAGCTCCGCGGCACCGGACTCGTCGCGTTCGGGTCCTTCACCTTCGCCGACGACTCCGCCGAGACGAGCGTGCTGATCGTCCCGCGCGTGGTGATCGGACGGCGTCGCGGCAAGGCGTGGCTCACGGCGGTCGACACCACGCCCGACCCGGCGCCCCTCGCGTTCACCCGCACCTCGGTGCCGGTGCCGCACGTCGGCCCGCACGTCTCGGTCGCCCTCGGTCCCGGTCGCATCGACGCGGACGCCTACGCCGACCGCGTCGCGGAGGCCGTCCGCCGGATCGCCGCGGGCGACGCCGAGAAGGTCGTCCTCGCGCGCGACCTGGTGGGGACGCTGCCCGACGGCGCCGACCGCCGCGCCGTCCTGCTCGACCTCGCGGACGCGTACCCGCAGTGCGTGACGTTCGCGGTCGACGGTCTGGTCGGCGCGACCCCGGAGACGCTCGCCCGCACCGACGGCACCCGCCTCTCCGCCCGGGTGCTCGCCGGCAGCGCGGCCCGCGGCACCGACGCCGTCTCCGACCGGGCCGCCGCCGAGGCCCTGGCCGCGAGCGCGAAGGACGTCGGCGAGCACGCGTTCGCGATCGACAGCCTGCTCGCGGCGCTGCGGCCGATCGCCACCGACCTCCGCGCCGACGCCGAGCCGTTCCGGTTGCAGCTGCCGAACCTCTGGCACCTCGCCACGGATGTGCAGGCGACCCTGCCGGTGGGGACCACCTCGCTCGACGTCGCCGACGTCCTGCACCCCACCGCGGCGGTCGCCGGCACCCCGACCGACGTCGCCGTCCGGCTGGTGTCCGAGCTCGAGGGCGTCGACCGCGGTCGCTACGCGGGGCCGGTGGGCTGGCTCGGGGCGAACGGGGACGGCGAGTGGATGCTCGCGCTGCGCAGCGCCCGGATCGACGACGACGGCGTGGTGCGCGCGTGGGCAGGCGCCGGCATCGTGGCCGGGTCGGACCCCGCGCGCGAGGTCGCCGAGACGGCGTTGAAGTTCCGCCCGATCACCGACGCCCTGGCCTGAGCCCGCGGATCGTCCGGTCCCGAGCCGTCCGGCCCGGCGACCGCCCGTGCGTGCGCCGTCAGTCGGCCAGCGGCACCTCGATGACGACCCGCTCGGCGGGGTCCGTCAGCACGCGTTCGAGGTCGCCCCAGGTGGCCGCGCGTCGGTACTCCCACCCGAGTCCCGTCACGACCCGCTCGACGTCGACGTGCTGCGGGGTCGTCATCATCCGGCGCATGTCCGCCTCGGGGGTCGTCGCCGCGACCTCGAGCCCGCGGAAGATCGCTCCCCCGCCGTCGTTGCCGACGACGACCTGCACGCGGTGCCGCGGTTCCTCGGTCCCGGTGACGAACGCCCCGAGGTCGTGCAGCAGCGTCAGGTCCCCGAGCAGCACCCGGGTCGTGCCGATCGCCGCGGAGGAGCGCTCGAGGGCGGCAGCGATGCCGAGGGCGGTGGACACGGTGCCGTCGATGCCGGCCAGGCCGCGGTTCGCGTGCACCCGGATCGCCTTGCCGACCACGTGCGCGTCCGCCTCGCGGATGATCTGCGAGGCGCCGAGCACGAGCCGGTCGTGCGGCCAGGTCGCGCCCCACACCGCGTCCGCGAGCATGGTCCGGTCGACGGGGCGTCGCCGGAGCGCCACCTCGTCACGGAGGAACCGGTTGCGCTCGGCCCGGTCGCTCGACCGTTTCGCGTCCAGGTCCGGCCCGGCGTCGCCGTCCCCGAGCAGGGCGCGGCTCGTCGCCACCCAGCGCCCCACCCACGCACGGTGCTCCGGACGGGTGCGGCCCGTCACGCGGACGTCGGACACGAAGGTGGTCGCGGCGGTCGGTCTGGAGGCGCGGGCCGGGTCGTACGGGTCGGCACCCGGTCCGCGGACCACGACGGTCTCCACGTCGTCGCGCTGCAGGAGCGCCGGCACGTCGCGGCTGAGCGTGGGGTGGCCGAGCACGACGGCGCGGCGCACCGCACCGCCGAAGGCCGGGTCGCGGAGGAGCGTGCGGTAGGCCACGACGAGGTTCCGCCCGAAGCGGGCACCACTCGACACCTCGGCGAGCAGCGGCGCACCGAGCTCCCACGCGATCCGTTCGGCGTCCGCTCCGGCGTCGTGCCCGGCGATGACGACCGTCCCGGGCTCGTCGTCGGGCGCCAGCTCGGCCACCGGCAACCCCGAGTGCACGCGGCGTGTGGCGAAGGCGAGGTCGACCTCGTCGTCCGGGACGGGCCGCACGTCCTCGTCGCGGAGCCCGGCGGAGAGCGGCTCGCGGAACGCGACGTTGAGCTGCACCGGTCCCGGCTGCCCCGCGTGCCCCGCGGCAGCGGCGACGGCCTGGCGCACGAGGGTCCGGACCGTGTCGGTGGTGCTCGCGTCGACGCCGTGCGCGGTCGGCGCCTCGACGTCGCGGACGAACGGGACGGCCGCGCCGAACATACCGGGCTGCACGGTGGTCTGGTTGCTGCCGATCCCGCGGAGCTCGTCCGGCCGGTCGGCGCTCACGACGATCATCGGGACGCCGGAGTGGTGCGCTTCGAGCACGGCGGGGTGCAGGTTCGCGACCGCGGTGCCGGACGTGGTCACGACCGCGGCTGGTCGGCCGGACTCGACCGCCAGGCCGAGCGCGAAGAACCCTGCGGTGCGCTCGTCGAGCCGGACGTGCACGCTGATGCCGCCGGCACGCTCGAGGGCGACGGCGGCGAGGGCGAGGGCCTGCGACCGGGACCCGGGGCTGACGACCACGTCGGTGACCCCGGCCCGGGCGAGTTCGCCGAGCAGGGTCAGCGCGAAGTCGGTGGCCGGGCTGCCGGACCCCGCGGGGCCGTCAGCGATCGGTGCGGCCGTCGTCGTCGCGTCGTCGGTCGCGGCGGCGCTCCCGTTCGCGGTCTCGGAACTGCTGTTCGAGGTCTCGGAGGGTCTCGTCGTCCTGGTCCTTGTCCGTGTGGTGCTGCTCGGGGCCGGACGGGCCGCCGAGGAAGTCCGGGTCGTCTTCGGGTCCACGGTACCCGGAGCCGCCGCCGGGGTTCGTCGCGGGCGCACGGCCGAGCAGGAACCAGAGGACGCCGCCGAGCACGGGCAGGACGATCACGAGCAGGACCCAGACGCCGCGCCTGAGGGAACGGACACGTTGGCGGGGCATGGTGGCGCAGTCGATGGCCGCGTACACCGTGAACGCCACGGCGGCCACGACGACGATCAACCACAGTCGGACCATGGACGGAGTCTAGGTCGCGAGGCTGTGGGGTCCCTGCCGGTCGCGCGTCCGTAGACTTGCCGCGTGAAAGCGTGGCTCGTCTACACCCTGGCCCGTCTCGGCATCTTCGCCGCGGCCGTGGCGCTGCTCCTCCTGACCCCGATGCCCTGGTACTGGGCCGTGATCGTCGGCGCGCTGGTGGGCCTGCTCGTGTCGTACATCGCGCTCGGGAAGCTGCGCGGACAGGTGACGACCAGCCTCGCGAACCGCCGCGGGAAGCCCGAGCGGGACGCCGACACCGACTTCGAGGACGACTTCGTCGACGCCGAGGACACGGACGCGCCCGTCGCACGCCCGGTGTCGGACGCCGACCGGCACGCCGCGCGCCGGGACGCGGACGAGGACTGACCCCTACGGCTGGACGGCCAGCGTGATCCCGAGCACCACGCCGAACACGAGCGAGGCGAACGAGGACAGCTGCAGCGCGGTGATGAGTTCGCGGGGCTTCCGCGACGAGACCCCGATCGCCAGGGCCGGCAGCGCCAGCAGCAGCGAGAAGTACGTGAAGCCGGTCCGGAAGTACAGCAGGACGAACCAGAGCAGCACCACGTACGGCAGCATCAGGAACAGGCCGTAGAGGACGCGCGCGACCGGACGGCCGACGACGACCGCGAGGGTGCGCTTGCCGGCGAGGCGGTCCTCGTCGATGTCGCGGATGTTGTTCACCATGAGGACGGCGCAGGCGAAGAACCCGGCGGCGATCGCGGCGGCCCACCCGCTGAGGGTGACCCGGTCGATGAGCACGAACTGGGTGCCGAGCACCGCGACGAGGCCGAAGAACACGAACACGAAGACCTCGCCCAGGGCGTTGTACCCGTAGGGCTTCTTGCCGCCGGTGTAGAACCAGGCGGCGACGATCGCGGCGGCACCCACGAGCAGCAACCACCAGAGCTGGGTGAGCACCACGATGACGATCCCGGCGACGGCGGCGAGGCCGAAGAACGTCAGCGCCACCGTCAGCACGGTCCGGGGCTTCGCGAGTCCGGCGCCGGTGAGCCGTGCCGGGCCGACGCGGAACTCGTCGGTGCCGCGGACGCCGTCGGAGTAGTCGTTGCTGTAGTTCACGCCGATCTGCAGGAACAGCGCGACGGCGAGGGCGAGGATCGCGATGGCGAGGCGGCCGTCCTTCGCGAGGTAGTCGCCGAAGCCGCCGGGCTCACCGCTGTCGACGAACGCGACGGTGGTGCCCATCACGACGGGGACGACGCCGAGCGTCAGGGTGCGGAGGCGCGCGCCGCCGATCCAGTCGCGCGCGGTCGCCTTGCGCTTCGTGCGCTGCGGTGCCGCGGCCTTCGCCGGGTTGCCGGAGCGGCCCTTGGACTGCGTCGAGTTCTTCGTTCGTGCCACGACCGACCATCTTATTCGCGACGCGTCGGCGTCCGGTCGCGCGGGCCTACGAAACCGCCATGTCCTGGATCGCCCGACGGTCGGGCTTGCCGGACGCGAGCATCGGGAGCTCGGACACGACGACGACCGCGGCCGGACGCGCTGCCCGGCCGAGCGCCGCGCCCACGTGGGCACGGACGACCTCGAGGTCGATCGGCCGCGCGGTCACCACGACCGGCACCTCGCCCCACTCCCCCGACGCCCGCCGGGTCACGACGGCGGTGTCCTGTCCGGGCAGATCCCGCACCAGTCGCTCCACCTGTCCGAGTGGGACCTTCTCGCCGCCGGAGATCACGACGTCGTCGAGCCGACCGAGCACCCGGACCGCGCCGTCGCGCACCTCGGCGGCGTCGCCCGTGCGGTACCACCGGAGTCCGTCCCGTTCGGTGAACGTGGCGGCCGTGCGCTCGTCGTCGTCGACGTACCCCTCGGCGAGCATCGGGCCGGCCAGGAACAGCTCGCCGTCGACCACCCCGGCGCGCACGGTGCCGAACGGGACGCCGTCGTACACGCACCCCCCGCTCGTCTCGCTCGCCCCGTAGGTCGTCACCACGCGGACGCCCGCGTCGAGCGCACGCTGCCGGAGCGGTGCCGGCGTCGCCTGGCCGCCGACGAGCACGGCGTCGAACCCCGCGAGCGCCCGGGTGGCACGGGGGTCGTCGAGCACGCGCGCGAGCTGCACCGGGACGAGGGAGGTGTACCGCCGCGGGGCCGCCGGGCCGGTGTCGACCCGGTCGGCGGCGTCGGCGAAGGCCCCCGCGTCGAAGTGTCCGGGCGGCAGGACGACCGGGACGGTCCCGGCGGTGATCGACCGGGTCAGGACGTTCAGCCCGGCGATGTAGTGCGTCGGCAGCGCGAGCACCCACGCCCCGGGGCCGCCGAGGGCCGCGTCCGCCGCCGCCGCGCCGGCGAGGAGGGCCTCCGACGAGAGCGCCACACGCTTGCCGGTCCCGGTGGACCCGCTCGTCTCGACGACCAGGGCGACCCGCTGCGGGACGGTGGCCGGAGGCGGTGTCGGCAGCGCCGGGGCGCCCTCGGCGACGGGGAGCAGCGCGGGGCCGCCGGCGAGTGCCGCCTCCAGGCCGCGGAGCACGGCCAGCGGGTCCGACGTGCCGGTCGTGACGAGCGGACGGGCCATCAGTAGTGCCAGGGGAACGCGGTCCACTCGGGCGCACGCTTCTCGAGGAAGGAGTCGCGACCCTCGACCGCCTCGTCGGTGCCGTAGGCGAGCCGCGTGGCCTCGCCTGCGAACACCTGCTGTCCGACCATGCCGTCGTCGACGGCGTTGAAGGCGTACTTGAGCATCCGGATCGCGGTCGGTGACTTGCCCAGGATGATCTCGCCCCAGCGGATCGCCTCGCGCTCGAGGTCCTCGTGCGGGACGACGGCGTTCACCGCCCCCATCTCGTACGCCCGCTGCGCCGAGTACTCCTGCGCGAGGAAGAAGACCTCGCGCGCGAACTTCTGGCCGATCTGCTTGGCGTAGTAGGCGCTGCCGTACCCGCCGTCGAACGAGCCCACGTCGGCGTCGGTCTGCTTGAACCTCCCGTGCTCCGCGCTGGCGATGGTGAGGTCGCAGATCGCGTGCAGCGAGTGCCCGCCCCCGGCCGCCCAACCCGGGACCACGGCGATGACCACCTTCGGCATCATCCGGATGAGGCGCTGGACCTCGAGGATGTGCAGGCGCCCCATCGACGCCTGCGCCGCGGCCGGGTCGACGCCCTCCGGCGGAGCGCCCTCGTCGCCGACGTACTGGTAGCCGCTGCGCCCACGGATCCGCTGGTCGCCGCCGGAGCAGAACGCCCAGCCGCCGTCCTTCGGGCTCGGACCGTTCCCGGTCAGCAGGACGACACCGACACGCGGGTCCTGGCGGGCGTCGTCGAGCGCGCGGTACAGCTCGTCCACGGTGCGGGGCCGGAACGCGTTGCGGACCTCGGGACGGTCGAACGCGACCCGGACGATGCCCTTCGAGACGTGCTTGTGGTACGTGATGTCGGTGAACTGCTCCGCGACCGGAGCCACGGTCCAGACGTCGGGATCGAACAGGTCGGAGACGGGAGCAGCCATGCCCCCACGGTACCGCTCGGGGCTAGACGCCCATCCCGTCGGCGGCCGAGCCACCCATGTCGGTGAGGACCTCCGGGGCCACGATGACGAGCAGCACGATGAGGATGACGGGGTTGGCGAAGAACGCCACGACGACCCCGACCGCGCCGTACCAGCGGCCGAAGGACCCGACGGCTGCCACGAAGCCGAGCACCGCGGCGATGAGGGTCAGGAACACCACGACGAAGCAGATCCCGAACGCGAAGTCGGTGTCACCGCCCATGAACACGGCGAAGGCGCTCGCGTCCACCGCTGCGGAGACCACCGCGAGCCCGAGGGCGATCTTGCCGACGATCGGGTTGCGCTTCTTGCGGGCGCCGCGCGCCTGCTGACGCACGTCGACCGTGTTGCGCTGCATCAGACGGGCGAACTCGTCCGTGTCGCGGCCCGGCGCCGACGAACGCGCTGCGCGCTGCTGCGGTTCGGGCACCGCGCCTCCCTCGTCCTGATCGACCGTGGTCGACGCCTGTCGAACGACAGGTGTCGATGAACACCCTGCTGCCGACCCTGGCCGACCGATGCATGCTAATGCCCCGCCCTGGCGGTCCGCTCCGAGGAACCGTGAGGGGGCCTGGACGTCACCGCAGGGGGACGGCGCTGCCAGGATGGGGACGTGCTCCCCGACCACGCAGCCCTCCCCGCGCTCCCCGAACTCCTGGCGGACGCGCACGTCGTCGCCCTGCCGATGCGGGTGCGCTTCCGCGGGATCACCACGCGGGAGGCCGTCGTCCTGCGCGGCCCGGCCGGATGGACCGAGTTCTCCCCGTTCGTCGAGTACGACGACGCCGAGGCCGGCGCGTGGCTCCGCGCCGCCGTCGACTTCGGCTGGCGGGAGCACGAGCCGGCAGCCGACTCCGTCCCGGTGAACGCGACGGTGCCCGCGGTCGGTGCGGAGGACGTCGCCGGGGTGCTCGCCCGCTACCCCGGCTGCACGACCGCCAAGGTGAAGGTCGCGGAGCCGGGCACCACGACCGACGACGACGTCGCCCGGGTCGCCGAGGTCCGACGGGTCATGGGTCCCGCCGCACGGATCCGGGTGGACGCGAACGGCCTCTGGGACGTGGACCGGGCGGCGGCCGCCCTCGAACGCCTCGCGCCGTTCGGCCTGCAGTACGCGGAACAGCCGTGCCGCACCGTCCCCGAGCTCGCGGAGCTCCGCGGCCGTCTCGCCGGACTGGACGTCCCGATCGCCGCGGACGAGAGCGTCCGGAAGGCCTCCGACCCGCTCGCCGTCGCCCGGGCCGGCGCCGCCGACGTGCTCGTCGTCAAGGCGCAGCCGCTCGGCGGCATCACGGCGGCGCGCGCCGTCATCGCCGACGCGGGTCTGCCGTGCGTCGTCTCGAGCGCGCTCGACACGTCCGTCGGACTCGGGATGGGCGCGTTCCTCGCCGCCGCCGCGATGAGTCCGGGCTACGCCGCGGGGCTCGGCACCGCGGCGATGTTCGGGTCGGACGTGACGGCCGACCCGCTGCTGCCCGTCGACGGTCGGGTACCGGTCCGGCGCGCGGCGGTGTCGCGGGACCTCCTGGAACGGAACGCGGCCTCGCCGGAGCGCACCGCCTGGTGGCGCGCACGGCTCGAGCGGGTGCACGCGCTCGTCAGCGCGGCCTGAGGCTCGACCACCACCGGACGGGAGGCGCGGTGCCGACCGGCACCGCGCCTCCCGTCCGGTGGTGGTCGCGTCAGCGACCCGCGGGGTGGTCCGCGCTCACAGGCCCGAGTAGCTGTGCAGGCCCTTGAAGAAGACGTTCACGACGGAGAAGTTGAACATCACCGCGGCGAAGCCGATGAGGGCCAGCCACGACGACCGTGCGCCGCGCCAGCCGCGGGTCGCACGGGCGTGGATGTACCCGGCGTAGACGACCCAGATGATGAAGGTCCAGACCTCCTTGGTGTCCCAGCCCCAGTACCGACCCCAGGCCCGCTCGGCCCAGATCGCACCGGCGATGAGCGTGAAGGTCCAGAGGACGAAGCCGACCAGGATGACGCGGTAGGTCAGCACCTCGAGCCGGTCGGCGTCCGGCAGCGTCTCCATGAAGCGGAGCTTGCCGGAGGACGCACGACCCTGGCGGTAGTTCTGCACGAGCTGCGACACCGCGAGGCCGGCACCGAGGGCGAAGAAGCCCGTGCCGGCGATCGCGACGAACACGTGGATCACGAGCCAGTACGACTGCAGCGCGGGCTGCAGCGGCACGACGGGGACCCAGTAGTTCACGGTCGCGATGCCGAGCAGGATGATCGTCAGCCCGGTGATGAAGACGCCGAGGAACTTCAGGTTCTGCCAGAACTGCACGAGCAGGAAGATCAGGATGATCAGCCCCGTGCCGGTCAGCGAGAACTCGAACATGTTGCCCCACGGCACACGGTCGGCCGCGATGCCGCGGAGGACGATCGAGCCGACGTGCAGGACGAGCGCGAGGACGGTCATCGCCATGCCGACCCGCTCGAACCGGGTGCCGCCGCGGCGCGCGTTCCCGTCGTCCGACGACTGCGCCACCTTCTCAAGCACGACGGTGCCGCCCTGCACGGTGGCCACGGTGCGCTCGGCGGTGCTCGCCCGGGGCGCACCGGCTCCGTCGGCGGCGGCCGCGACGTTGCCGGACCGCTTCGCGACGTCGAGGGCGAACGCGATGAACGCGACGACGTAGACCGCCATCGCGGAGTACGTCAGCACGACCGAGTAGGTCGCGAGGTTCGTGGTCAGGTCGTTCACTGGGGCATCCTAACTCCGAGGTCCGACGTGTGGCGCTGGGCGATGTCCGCCACGGCACGTTCGAGGTTCGGGTCCTCGCCGCGGGCGAGGCCCGCGTACTCGAGGTCGAACTCCCCCTGGTCGGCGCCCGTGCGGGGCACCGCCTTCACCCACACGCGACGGCGCGGGACGAACAGGGAGGTGAGCAGGCCGAGGACGCTCAGCACCGCGAAGCCACCGACCCACAGCTGCGACGGGTCGTGGTGCACGTCCAGGGACACGTACCGCTTCACCCCGTCGAACGTGATCGAACCGGCGTCGCCGGGCAGCTGCTTGGTCTGGCCCGGCTTCAGCTCGACGCTCGCCGTGTCCGACTGGCGTCCGGCGATCTGCTTCAGGCCGCTGGTGTCCAGCGTGTAGACGCTCTGCGGGACGCCGTCGTCGAGCCCGAGGTCGCCCGTGTAGACCTGCAGGGTCAGCAACGGGTTCTGGTCGTCCGGGTAGGCGCTCGTGTAGGCGCCCGTCGAGAGCTTCGACGCGGTCGGGTAGAAGAAGCCCACCATGCCGAGCTGGTCCGGCACGGCGTCCGGCACCTTGATGACCCCGGTGGACGTGTAGTTCGCGTCCTCCGGGAGGAACGGCACGACGTCCTTGAACGCCACGTTGCCCTCGCCGTCGCGGACGGTCACCTGCATGGCGTAGCCGTTGCCGAGCAGGTACACGTTCGTGCCGCCGATGCTCACCGGGTCGTTGACGCCGAGTCGGCTCGTCTTCGCCGCCTGCCCCTGCTGTCGGGTCGTCACCGTGGCGGAGTAGTCGAGCGCCTGGCCGAGGGCGTCGAGGTTCCGCTCCTCGTACTTCGTGACGAACTTGTCGAGGGTCAGGTTGTAGCCCTTGAGGTCGGACTGCTGGAACCAGCGCCCCGGGTTGAACGAGTCGTAGGAGCCGAGCACGTTCGAGAAGGTCTGCCCCTCGACGAGCAGCCGCTGCCCGGTGTACCCGAACCCGCCGCCGACGCCGACCGCGAGGAGCACACCGACGAGGGCGGCGTGGAAGACGAGGTTGCCGGTCTCGCGCAGGTAGCCGCGCTCGGCACTGACGGAGTCACCGAACCGCTCGACCCGGTACCCGGAGCGCTTCAGGAGCGCCATCGCGCGGGTGACGGCCTGCTCCGGGGTCGTCTCGCCGGCGTCGACCGCCACCTTCCGGTAGCCGGCGAGCCGGGTGAGGCGGACCGGGGTCTTCGGCGGACGGGTACGGAGGGCCTGCCAGTGGTGCTTCGTGCGCGGGATGATGCAGCCGATGAGCGACACGAAGAGCAGCAGGTAGATCGCCGAGAACCACACCGAGGTGTAGGTGTCGAAGACCTGCAGCTTGTCGAGGATCGGGTAGAGCGTCGCGTGGTCCGCCTTGTACTGCACCACGCCGTTCGGGTCCGCCGTGCGCTGCGGCACGAGGGAGCCCGGGATCGCCGCGAGGGCGAGCAGCATCAGCAGGAAGAGCGCCGTGCGCATGCTCGTCAGCTGGCGCCAGAAGAAGCGCAGGTAGCCGACGAGACCGAGCCTCGGCTGGTTGACCCCGTCGCCGCCATCCGCGGCGGACGGGTCTGCCGGACCGGAGCCGTCGACGTGGTCGGCGGGGCGCTGCGGGTCCGCCGAGGTGTCGGTGGCGTCGACGTCGGTCGTGTCGGTGCCGTCGGTCGTGTCGGTGGCGTCGACGTCGGTCGTGCCGGTGGCGTCGACGTCGTGGTCAGACTGCGGGGACAAAGCTCTGGATCACCGCCCCGACGCTCGACATGACGGCCGACCAGATGCCGGTGACCATGAGCAGACCGATGACGATCAGGATCGCTCCTCCGATGATGTTGACGGTGCGCATGTGGCGCTTCACGGCACGGATCGCACCGGTCGCCCACCCGGCGCCGAGCGCGACGAGGACGAACGGGATGCCGAGACCGAGGCAGTACGCCACACCGAGCCACATGCCCTGCCAGGCGCTCCCGGACTGCACGCTCAGTAGGTTGATGGCGGCGAGGGTCGGGCCGAGGCACGGCGTCCAGCCCAGACCGAAGACGATGCCGAGCAGCGGCGCGCCGACGAGTCCCGTCGCGGGCGTCCACCCGGGCTTGATGGTCCGCTGCAGGAACGTGAACCGGCCGACGAAGACGAGCCCCATCGCGATCACGACGACGCCGAGGACCTGCGTGATGAGGTCACGCCAGCGTACGAGCCAGAAGCCGAGTGCGCCGAAGACGGTCGTGTAGGCGACGAAGACCGCGGTGAACCCGAGGATGAACAGCAGCACCCCGAGGACGACCCGACCACGCCGTTGCCCGCCGTCGGCGACGCCACCGACGTAGCCGAGGTACCCCGGCACGAGGGGCAGCACGCACGGCGACAGGAACGACACGAGTCCGGCGAGCGCCGCGACGGGGAGCGCCACGGCCATCTGCCCGCTGAGGATCGCGTCGGCGAAGGGGTTGCTGGACACGGGTCAGGACGCCTTGCCCGACAGTTCGTCGGACACGAGGGTGTTCAGGATCCCCGGGCCGTCGACGGCACCGAGCACCCGCGCGGCCACGCGACCCTGCTTGTCGAGCACGATCGTGGCAGGGACGGCGTTCGGGGCGATCTGCCCGGACAGCGCGAGCTGCATCGCGCCCGTCTTCTGGTCGAGCACGGTCGGGTAGTCGACCTTGAAGGTTCGCTCGAAGGCCTCCGCGGTGCCCTGCTCGTCGCGCACGTTGACCCCGATGAACTGGACGTCCTTGCCCGCGAACTGGTCGTGCACCGTGTTGAGGTACTTCGCCTCGGCACGGCACGGTGGGCACCCGGCGTACCAGAAGTTCAGCACGACGACCTTGCCCTTGAGCGCCTTCGACGAGACGGTGTCGCCGTCGATGTCCTTCGCCGAGAAGTCCACCGCGGCCGTGCGCTTGTCGGCGGCGACCTCGGTCACCGCGCCGTTGCCGGAGATGTAGTTCTGGGTCGTGCCGCTGCCGTACTGCTTGGACAGCGAGTCGTTGTCCGACGAGCACCCCGTCAGCACGAGGGCGGCGGTCACCGCCGTCGCCGCGAGGACCGCGAACCGCTTGCTCACGCGCACACTGCTGGCCTTCTTCACACTGCTCCCTCGTCCACGGCGGTCGCGCGCAGGGACTGCGCCGGGTCCGCGTACCCGACCTCGGTGAACGAGCCGGACGAGGTGGCGGGTACACGCTCGACGGTCGTGATGCTCGAGAGGTCGCAGCGTCGCTTCCTCGGGTCGTGCCAGAGCGGCTCGCCGGCCAGGCGGCGGTGCACCATCCAGATCGGCAGCTGGTGGCTGACCAGGACGACGTCGCCCCCGTCGACGCTCTCCCACGCCGTGTCGATGGCCGCGACCATGCGGTTCGCGATGGACTCGTACGCCTCGCCCCAGCTCGGCCGGAACGGGTTCGCGATCCACGGCCACTCGGCCGGGCGTGCGAGCGACCGCTTCGTGAACCCGGGGGGCTGCCCCTCGTAGCGGTTCGTCGGCTCGATGAGCCGTTCGTCGAGCGCGACGTCGAGTCCGTACGCCGCGGCCCAGGGCGCGGCGGACTCCTGCGTGCGCTGCAACGGGGAGGCCACGATGCGACGGACGTCGACCCCCGCGTCCTTCCACGCGGTCGCCGACGCGAGTGCCATCTGCTTGCCGAGGTCGCTCAGTCCGAAGCCGGGCAGCCGCCCGTAGAGCACACGGTCCGGGTTGTGCACCTCGCCGTGACGGACGAGGTGGATTCGGGACGCGGGCATGGGTTCCAGTGTAGGTCGCTCAGGCGTTCCCACCGCCCGCACAGGCGATTCACCGGATGCGGAAGCGCTCAGCCGAGTTCGCCCGAGAGCCGCCCGTGCAGCGCGATCGAGCCCGTGTCGAGGTGCACCACCTCGACCGTGGAGCCGTGCTGGGCGAAGCGCTGTTCCACCCCGTCGAGCGCGGCCACCGTGCTCGCGTCGAACACGTGCGCGTCGGTCATGTCGATCACCACGTGCTCCGGGTCCTCGGCGTAGGAGAACCGGGTGACGAGGTCGTTCGACGACGCGAAGAACAGCGCCCCGCGGACGCGGTAGCGGACCGTGTGGTCGTCGACCGGCTCGCGCACGACGGTCACGACGTGGGCGGCCCGACGGGCGAAGACGAGGGCCGCCACCACCACCCCGACGAGCACGCCGGTGGCGAGGTTGTCCGTCGCGACGACCACCACGACCGTGATCGCCATGACGGCCGTCTCGCCGAGCGGCATCCGGCGGAGGGTCCGCGGGCGGATGCTGTGCCAGTCGAAGGTCGCGATGCAGACCATGATCATCACCGCGGTCAGCGCGGCCATCGGGATCTCGGCGACGACGTCGTGCAGGACGATCGTCAGGACGAGCACCGAGACCCCCGCGACGAACGTCGAGATGCGCGTGCGGGCACCGGCCGTCTTCACGTTGATCACCGTCTGGCCGATCATCGCGCAACCGCCGGTGCCGCCGAAGAACGCGGAGACGACGTTTGTGATGCCCTGCCCCCACGACTCCCGCCACTTGCTCGAGCCGGTCTCGGTGATCGCGTCGACGAGCTGGGTCGTCAGGAGCGTCTCGATCAGCCCGACGATCGCGACGCCGAACGCGTACGGCGCGATGATCTGCAGCGTCCCGAGCGTGAACGGGGTCGTGATGCCGGAGAACCCCGGCAGCGCCGTCGGCAGCGATCCCTCGTCGCCCACCGTCGGGACGGCGACGCCGAACACCAGCGTGATCGCGGTGACCACCACGACGGCGACGAGCGGGGCCGGGACCGCCTTCGTGAGGAACGGGAACCCGACGATGATCGCGATGCCCAGCGCGGTGAGCGGCCAGACGACCGCCGGGACGTCCCCGCCGAGGAGGTTCGGCAGCTGCGCGGTGAAGATCAGGATGGCGAGCGCGTTCACGAACGCGACGGTGACGCTGCGCGGGATGAAGCGCATCAGCCGGGCGACGCCGAGGAAGCCGAGCACGAGCTGGAACACGCCGCCGAGGACGATCGTGGGCACGAGGTAGGCGATGCCGTGGTCGCGGACGAGCGGCGCGATGACGAGCGCCACCGATCCGGCGGCGGCGGACACCATCGCGGGCCGGCCGCCGACGATCGAGATGACCACCGCGATGACCACGCTCGAGAAGAGCCCGACCGCGGGATCCACCCCGGCCACCACGGAGAAGGAGATCGCCTCCGGGATGAGGGCGAGCGCGGTGACGATCCCGGCGAGGACCTCCCGCGTGAGGAGTCGGGGCGAACGCAGGGCGCTGCGCACGCTCGGGGCCGTCGGGGCGAGGGTGATCACGGACATCACCGGGAACTCTACCCTCACGTGAGGGTAGAGTTCGTCGCGTGAGCAGCACCATGCACATCGGGGAACTGGCCGAGCGCGCGGAGATGTCCCTCCGCACCATCCGGCACTACGACGAGGTCGGCCTGCTCGTCCCGAGCGGGCGGACGACGGGCGGGTTCCGGGTCTACACCGAACGGGATCTCGAACGGCTGCTCGTGATCCGTCGGATGAAGCCGCTGGGGTTCACGCTCGACGAGATGGCCGAGCTGCTCCGGGTCGTCGACGGTCTGGCGGCGGACGAGCCCGAGGACGGCCCGGCGCTCGCCGCTCGGCTCGACGAGTTCCTCGTGGACGCGCGGGCTCGGCACGCGAAGCTCGTCGAGCGTGCCGGCATGGCCGAGGAGTTCATCGGCACGCTCGGGACCCTGCGCGCGTCACTCCCGTGACAACTCCCCCGCCTCGATGAGCCGCTTCCGCTCGCGACGCGCTTCCCGCCACTCAACCTGTCGTCGGATGAGCTCGTCGTGTTCCCAGACGAGGCGCCGGGCCTTCCACGGCCGCAGGCGGTACTTCCGTCGGATCCGCTGGCGCCATTCCTCCTGGCGCCGAGCGACCAGTGCGAGCACCGGATCCTCCGCAGTCATCCCGATCCCCTTCCTGTGATGAGCCCGAGCACCATCGTGCCCAGGACCGCATCGCTCTCGCGAAGAATTTGCATGTCGTACATCGTGTCTGCGCTGGCGAACCCGATCTCGTTGCGCCCGACGTCCCCATCGCACGCCTGGTCGACGGCCGTCAGCCCGACCGCGAGCGCAGCCGCGACCACCGTCGCCATCGCCGCGGGCGGCCAGGCCGCGAGCCCCTCGACCCCTGCCGTCATCCGGGGCCTCCCTCCAGCTCGCGACCCGGCCACGTCGATGACGCTACGGCCGGGGCGGACCCGCCCCGTGCCTCCAGACCGTCCCTGTGGACGACGGCGGACGTACGCCGCCCTGTGGAGGGGAACGCACCGACCGGCGCGCCCGGAGGCAGACCGTTAGACTCGACCACCGTGATCGAACGCACCCGCATCGCCGACCTCGCCGCACGCCCCGACGGCCCCGTCTCCGTCGCCGGATGGGTGGAGACCGTCCGAGACCAGAAGAAGGTGCAGTTCGTCGTCCTCCGCGACGAGTCCGGCGCCGCCCAGCTCGTGAACCCCGCGACCCGCGAAGCCGTCGAGGGCGACGAGGCCTCCGCCGCAGCGCTCGCGACGACCGAGGCGGTCTCCGGCCTCGCGCACGGCACCTTCGTCCACGTGCAGGGCACCCTCAAGCACGACGAGCGCGTCAAGCTCGGCGGCCTCGAGGTCAAGGTCGGCTCGCTCGAGGTGATCAGCGCCGCGATCCCGGAGACCCCGATCGCGGACGACTCCTCCCTGGACAAGCGACTCGACTGGCGCTTCCTCGACCTCCGCAACCGCAAGCAGAACCTCATCTTCCGCATCCAGACGACGCTGGAGCACGCCTTCCGCACGTACTGGGTCGACCGCGACTACATCGAGATCCACACGCCGAAGCTGATGGCCTCCGCGTCCGAGTCGCGCGCCGAGCTCTTCCAGCTCGAGTACTTCGAGACGACGGCGTACCTCGCGCAGTCGCCGCAGAACTTCAAGCAGATGGCACAGCCGGCCGGCTTCGGCGCGGTGTTCGAGATCGCCGACGCGTTCCGCGCGGACCCGTCGTTCACGAGCCGGCACGCGACCGAGTTCACGAGCGTCGACGCCGAGATCTCGTGGGTCGAGTCCCACGAGGACGTCATGGCCATGCACGAGGAACTCCTCGTCGCCGGGTTCACCGCCGTCAAGGAGAAGTACGGGAAGGACATCGAGGAGGTCTTCGGCTTCGAGTTCGTCGTCCCGACCGCCCCGTTCCCCCGCGTGACCCTGGCCGAAGCGCGGAAGATCGTCGCCGACAGCGGCTACGAGGTCGTGCGCGCCGACGGCGACCTCGACCCCGAGGGCGAGCGCCGCGTGAGCGCCTGGGCGAAGGAGACGCACGGTTCGGAGTTCGTCTTCGTCACCGACTACGACGCGTCGATCCGCCCGTACTACCACATGCGTCACGCCGACGACCCGACCCTGACCAACAGCTACGACCTGCTGTTCAACGGTGCCGAGATCTCGACGGGCGCACAGCGCGAGCACCGCGTGGAGACCCTCGAGGCACAGGCCGTCGAGAAGGGGCTCGACCCGGAGGAGCTCGGCTGGTACCTCGACTTCTTCCGGTACGGCGTGCCGCCGCACGGTGGGTTCGGCATGGGCCTGGCGCGCGTGCTCATGCTCGCGCTGCACGAGCCGTCCATCCGCGAGGTCACCTACCTGTTCCGTGGTCCGACGCGCCTGACCCCGTAGTCACTGCGCCGGCCCCGCCGGGCCGTCCGCTCTTGGTGAGCAGAAATGGTCGCCTCCCGTTTCGGGAGGCGACCATTTCTGCTCACCAAGGGGAACGCAGCGCGCAGCGCGGCAGGGCCTGGAGGCGCGGCTCACCGCTCCCAGTCGATGGCGGCCCGCCCCGTGACGAGTCCGCGGATCTCGGCTGCTGCGGCCTGGTGCTCCGGGTGCACCTGGTACTCGTCGAGGCCGGCGAGGTCGTCGAACGTCGCCACGACGGCCACGTCCTGGTTCTTCCCCGGGTAGGCGACGTTCTCGACGACCTCGAGGGACCGGATCGACCCGACGGTGCCGACGAGCCCGACGAGGAGCTCCCGGATCCGGGCGATGGACGTGGCGCGGTCGAGGTCCTCCCGCAGGGTCCAGGAGACGACGTGGTGGATCATGCGCGGGCCTCGGCCTTCTCGAGTGCACGGTGGAGCCGGTCGGCGTCGACGTGCCAGTTGCTGTGGACGCGCCCGTCGACCAGGACGACGGGGATGTCCTCCGCGTACTCCTCGCGGAGGGCGTCGTCATCGAGGATGGACCGCTCCTGGAGGGTGGTGCCGGGGTGCTCGGCCACGACGCGCTCGACGATCGGTCGCGCGTCGTCGCAGAGGTGGCAGCCGGGCTTGGTCAGCAGGGTCACGGCGGGCATGCCACCACCATATCCGTCCCGAGGAACGCGAAAGCCCCGGCGGACCGGGGCTTGACGCTGCAGGCTCGGGGCCTACTTCTTGTTGCGACGCTGGTGGCGCGTCTTGCGAAGCAGCTTGCGGTGCTTCTTCTTCGCCATGCGCTTGCGACGCTTCTTGATGACAGAACCCATACGGACCTCACTCGGACTGATGTTGTGTGGACACCGGGCCAACGAGACCGCGGAAAAACAACCCCGCCGAGTCTAGCGGAGCGCTGACGCGATGTCGAACGGCGCGGTTCGTACCCGACTACCCGACGTCGGCGACGCCGCCGCGCAGGACGTCCGCCACGGCGGACTCCGGGACGCGGAAGGACCGACCGAAGCGGATGGCGGGGAGTTCACCCGCGTGGACCATGCGGTAGACGGTCATCTTGGAGACGCGCATCATCTCGGCGACCTCAGCGACGGTGAGGAAGCGCACGTCGTCGAAACTGCCGGTCATGGTCCGCCTTCGGGATTGGTGTGACCTGTGTGGTCACTGGCAACTGTAGGGGCCGGTGCGATCGCTGTCCAGATCGGGCTCAGTCCTCGTCCGCACGTCGGGTGAAGCGCTTGCGGCTGCGGTCCACGACGCGCTCCCAGCCCTGCTGCGCGCCGCTCAGGGCCGCGGTCGCCCGGTAGGACGCCTCGGCCATCACACGGCCGAGTTCGGTGCCGACCTCGACCGTCGCCTTGCCGGCCGTGCCGGTCCGGCGGATCGACACCGGCTGACCGTCGAGCGTCCACGCGGTGGTCGCCGGGGTGCCGTCCGCGTCCACCGCGCCGGTGAACGGGAGGACCCACTCCTCGAGGCTGACGAGCGGCTCCGGGTCGAGGCGGTAGTAGCGGTGCTGCCCTTCCTCGCGGCTGGTGACGAGACCGATGTCGCGCAGCACCCGGAGGTGCTTCGAGACGGTGGGCTGGCTGACGCCGAGTCGCTCGACGAGCTGGCCGACGCTGAGCTCGCCGCCGGTGACGTCCGATCCGTACGCGGACAGGAGCGCTCCGAGCAGCTCGCGCCTGGTCGGATCCGCCACGACGCTGAAGATGTCGGCCATGGAGCAAGGCTAGCCGGGGCACCACGGATGTACCATGACGAACCGTCCCGCCCATGTCCCCGGAGGCATACGATGCTCGACCGGCACGAGCCGACGCCCCGCTCGGCGGCCGCGCTCCGCCGACGGCCCTCCCGGCTCGGCGCCGCGATCCGGTCATCGCCGTCCCGCCTGGCGATCATCGTCTTCATCGCCCTGATCCTCGTCTTCACGGGCTTGTTCATGACGCCGTGGGCCGCGGCGGACGGTCGGTCCACGCACTTCGCGGACGCCCTGTTCACGGCGGCGTCGGTGGTCTGCGTGACGGGACTCGCCACCGTGGACATGGCGACGCACTGGTCGGTGTTCGGCAAGGTCCTCGTCGTGGTGGGCACGCAGATCGGCGCCGTCGGCGTGCTGACCTTCGCGTCGATCCTCGGCCTGTTCGTCACGAGGAAGCTCGGGCTCCGGGCCAAGCTCATGGCGGCCGGCGACTCGAACCCGCTGCGGACGCACCACGGCGCCGTGCCGGAGGGGCAGGCGGTCCGCCTCGGCGAGGTCGGCACGCTGCTCGCGACGGTCGCGGTGAGCACCCTGACGATCGAGATCGTCCTGGGGCTGCTGCTCCTGCCGTCGGTCCTCATCGCCGGCATGCCGTTCTGGACGGCGGTGGGCGACTCGTTCTACTACGCCGCGATGGCGTTCACGAACACGGGCTTCTCACCGAACACCAGCGGCCTCGAGCCGTTCGCCCACGACTACTGGTTCCTGTCGCTGCTGATGGTCGGCGTCGTCGCCGGGTCGATCGGCTTCCCGGTGATCCGGGCGCTCACGAAACAGCTCCGGACGCCCCGGCGGTGGCCGATCCACGTGAAGCTCACCCTCGCGACGAGCGGGGTGCTCCTGTTCGGCGGGGCGGCGGTCTACATCGCGCTCGAGGCGTCGAACCCGACCACCTTCGGGCACGAGGGCGCCGGGCGGACGGCCTTCCAGGCGCTCTTCCTGTCCACGATGACGCGCTCCGGCGGGTTCTCCCTCGTCGACTTCGACCAGCTGAACGGGTCGAGCCTGCTGGTCACGGACATGCTCATGTTCATCGGCGGCGGGTCGGCCTCGACCGCGGGCGGGATCAAGGTCACCACGCTGGCTGTCCTCTTCCTGGCCGCGGTCGCCGAGGCGCGCGGCCGTCAGAGCATGGAGGCGTTCGGCCGACGCATCCCGAGCGACGTCCTCCGGGTCGCGGTCGCCGTCGTCCTCTGGGGTGCCACGATCGTCGCGGTGTCCACGATCGTCCTGCTGCAGATCACGCACGAGTCCCTCGACCGGGTGCTCTTCGAGGTCATCTCGGCGTTCGCGACCTCCGGGCTGTCCTCGGGCATCTCCGACAACCTGCCCGATGCGGGCAAGTACGTGCTCGCCGCCACGATGTTCCTCGGCCGGGTCGGTACAGTGACCATCGCCGCTGCACTGGCCGCCAGCCAGAGCCGGCAGTTGTTCCGCCGTCCCGAGGAGAGGCCGATCGTTGGCTGACCGCAACCGCCCGCACCCGCTCGGTGTCGTGAGTCACGACGCCCCGGTGCTCGTCATCGGACTCGGTCGGTTCGGTGCGGCCACCGCCGGCCAGCTCGAGCGGCAGGAACGCGAGGTCCTGGTCGTCGACACCGACGCGGGGCTCGTGCAGAAGTGGTCCGACCGCGTCACGCACGCGGTGCAGGCGGACGCGACCGACATCGACGCGCTCCGGCAGATCGGCGCGCAGGACTTCCCGATCGCCGTGGTCGGCACCGGGAGCGACCTCGAGTCGAGCGTGCTCATCACGGCCAACCTCGTCGACCTCGGCATCCCGCAGATCTGGGCGAAGGCCATCAGCCGCTCGCACGGCACGATCCTCTCCCGGATCGGCGCGAACCACGTCGTCTACCCGGAGCGGGAGGCCGGCGAACGCACCGCGCACCTCGTGTCGGGCCGGATGCTCGACTTCATCGAGTTCGACGACGACTTCGCGGTCGTGAAGATGTTCCCGCCGGCCTCGGTGCGCGGGAAGGACCTCGCGACGACGGTCATCCGGACCCGCTTCGGCCTGACCGTCCTCGGCATCAAGACGCCGGGCGAGGCGTTCGTGCCGGCCACCCCGGAGAGCGTGATCGGACAGAACGACGTGATCATCGTGTCGGGCACCGAGAGCGCGTTGGAGCGCTTCGCCGCCCTGGAGTGACGTGGTGACGGCCGGGAGGCACGGGGCGGGCCCGACCCGTGCCTCCCGGCCGTCGCCTGCTCACGTCGCGGACGCGACCCCGCCCCGGAGTGCGCGGAAGAGTCGGTCCAGTCCGGCGCGGTGCGCCGCCACGACGGCGTCCCGGTGCTCGTCGGCGAGGATCCGCCGGGCGGTGTCCACGAACACCGTGCTGTAGCCCGCGACGACGAGCGCGGCGAGCAGCTCGTCGCCGATCGCACCCGCGATCGCCCCTTGCGCCTCGGCGACCAGCTCACGGACCCGCGATCGCAGCGCGGGCGACCCGGCGATGGTCCGGAAGAACGACTCGGACCCGGGGGCCAACCCGGAGATCGGCGCACGCTCGTCCACGAGCCGCACGGTCAGGTCCTCCAGCGCGTCGAGGACATGGTCGCGCGGAACGCCGTCGACCGCGTCGAGGAACCGCGCGACCGTCTCGGCGGACCGGTCGAGGAAGAGGTCCTCCTTCCGGGGGAAGTGCTTGAACACGGTGACGCTCGACACGCCGGCGGCCTCGGCGACCTGTGCGACCGTCACCGCGTCGAACCCGCGTTCCGCGAACATGCCGGAAGCGGTCTCGGCGATCCGTGCTCGCGTTTCCGGTCCTCCACGGGGTGCCGACCTGGGCATGCGGATCCGCCTTTCTGTTGACTGACTGAGTTGAGTGACTTAACTTAGTTGCATGGACATCGCTCGCCCCCACTCTGGCCGATCCCTTCGCGGTTCGCGCGTCGCCCTCGCCGGGCTCGCCGCCGTCTTCCTGTTCGAGATGCTCGACAACTCGATCCTCACCGTCGCGCTGCCGACGATCGGCCGCGGCCTGCACGTCGAGACGACCGGACTGCAGTGGGTGACCGGTGCCTACTCGGTCGTGTTCGGCGGGTCGATGCTCGCCGCGGGAGCGGTCGCCGACCGGTACGGCCGACGCCGGGTGATGCTCGTCGGGCTCGTCCTGCTCGGTGCTGCGAGCCTGGCGACCGCCGTCGTCACGACGGCGGACCAGTTGATCGCCGTCCGCGTCGCCACCGGGATCGCCGCGGCCATGACCACGCCGGGGTCGATGGCCCTGGCGTTCCGACTGTTCGACGACGACGAGCGGCGCGTCCGCGCGATCACCGTCATCTCCACGGTGGGCCTGGTCGGCCTGGCGATCGGCCCGACCCTCGGCGGGCTCGTGCTCGCCGTGGCGCCGTGGCAGGTCCTGCTGCTCGTCAACGTGCCGATCGCGGCACTGGCCTTCGTGGGCATCCGCGCGGGGATCGTCCGCGACGACCCGGCCGGCCTGCACCGGGCACCGGTCGACTGGGTCGGAGCGGTGCTCGGCACCGCGGCGATCGTCCTCGCCCTCGTCGCCCCGACGCGCTTCGCCGACGGCGGTGTCCGCGACTGGACGGGGTGGGTCGCCGCGGTCGGCGCGATCGTGGCCGGGGCGGGCTTCGTGGTGCGGGAGCGCCGCGCCGAGCACCCGCTGCTCGACCTCGCGCTGCTCGCCCGGCCGCTGGTGACGAGCGGCCTGGCGTACAAGGCCGCGACCGGGCTGGCCGTCGCCGGGCTCGGGTACCTGGTCACGCTGCAGCTGCAGCTCGCCTGGGGGTGGTCGCCGGCACTCGCCGCGATCGGCATGCTGCCGCAGGTGCTCGTCCTGGTGGCCGGCAGCTGGTTCGTGGGCCCGTTCGTCCGCCGCGTGGGACTCGAGCACGCCGCCTGGTCCAGCGCCGCGGCCGTCGTGGTCGGACTCGGGGTCTACACGCTGCTCGGGACACACGGCTACGGCTGGGTCGCCCTGGCCCTCGCGCTCGTCGCCGCCGGCATGCGGGTGGTGGGGGTCGTCGCCGGGACGAACGTGCTCCGCGGTCTGCCGGAGGACCGCACGACGATCGGCGCGGCGCTCGTCGACACGTCGTCGGAGGTGACCTCGGCGACGGGGATCGCCGTGGCCGGCACCGTGCTCGCGACCGTGTTCGCGGGCCGGCTCACCGCGACGCCGTGGACGCACACGCAGGGTCTGCAGTTCGACGGCGCGGTCCTGATCGCCGGGACCGTGCTCACCGTCCTCGCCGGGGCACTCGTGGCCTGGGCGTCGGCCCGGGCTCGGCGCGTCCGGCAGGAGACGGCGACGGCGTCCCGGGCCCCGGACACCGCCGCGGTCGGGTAGCGCTCAGCCCTTCGCGAGCTCCTCGGCGCGGGCGATCGCCGCACGGGAGGCCCGCTCGAACGTCCCCGCCAGGTCGGCCTCCTGCAGCACCGCCACGGCCCGCTCGGTCGTGCCCTTCGGACTGGTGACGGCCTTCCGCAGGTCGGCCGGCTCCTTCCCCGACGCGGCGAGGAGCTCGACAGCACCGCGGAGGGTGCCCTGCACCATGGCCTCGGCCTGGTCGTGCGCGAAGCCGAGGGACTCCGCGGCCCGCTGCCACTGCTCCACCAGGAGGAACACGTAGGCCGGCCCGGAACCGGACACCGCCGACAGGGCGTCGAGCTGCGACTCCGGGACCTCGATGACCACGCCCGAGGCGTCGAACACCGACGAGGCCAGCGCCACGGCCTCGGCGTCCGCGGAGGTCCCCGCGCTGATGCCCGTCACACCGCGGCCGACGCCGATCGGGGTGTTCGGGAGCGCCCGGACGACGCGGACGCCCGCGGGCACCGTCGCCTCCATGCTCCGGGTGGTCGTCCCCACGGCGACGCTCACGACGACCGTGCCCGGTTCGAGGTCGGCCGACACCTCGTCGAGCAGGTCCGCGATCGCGTACGGCTTCACCCCGAGGACCACCAGCGCCGCACCGCGCACCGCGGCCCGGTTCGCGTCGGCGTCCGTGTCGGTCGCGGCGGCGTCCAACCCGCGTGCCCGCAACGCGGCGGCGGACTGCTCCGACTTCGTGGTCAGCGTCACCGTCGCCGGGTCGAGGCCGGCGGCGAGCAGACCGTCGAGGACCGCGCCGGACATGGAGCCGACGCCGAGCATGGCGGTGCGGGGCAGTTCGATCGTCATGCTCCCGACCCTACCCAGCGCGCACGCCTAGGATCGTGGGCGCAGGTCAGGGAGAAGGGACATCTGTGAGCGCTTCCGGAGGCACCAAGGCCATCTTCGCCGCACTCGGTGCCAACGTCGGCATCGCGATCGTGAAGTTCATCGCCGCGGCGATCAGCGGATCGGCGTCGATGCTCGCCGAGGGCGTCCACTCGCTCGCGGACTCCGCGAATCAGCTCCTGCTGCTGCTCGGTGGACGACGCGCCCGACGCGCCGCGGACGAGGAGCACCCGTTCGGCTACGGGCGCGAACGGTACGTCTACGCCTTCGTCGTCTCGATCATCCTGTTCTCGGTCGGCGGCGTGTTCTCGCTCTACGAGGGCATCGAGAAGCTCACCCACCCGCACCCGCTCGAGAACTGGTGGCTGCCGATCGCGGTGCTCGTGATCGCGATCGGGCTCGAGGGCTTCTCGCTCCGCACGGCACTGAACGAGGCCCGGCCGCACAAGGGCCGGCAGAGCTGGGTGCAGTTCGTCCGCCGGGCCAAGGCGCCCGAGCTCCCCGTCGTGATGCTCGAGGACAGTGCTGCGCTGCTCGGCCTCGTCTTCGCGCTGTTCGGCGTCGGACTGACGGCGATCACCGGCAACGGCGTGTTCGACGCGATCGGCACCATCCTGATCGCCGTCCTCCTCATCGCCGTGGCCGTCGTGCTCGGCATCGAGACGAAGAGCCTCCTCGTCGGCGAGGGTGCGAGCGCCGCCGACGTCGAGCGGATCAAGGCGGCCGTGCTCGACGGCCCGGAGGTCGACTCGATCATCCACATCAAGACCCTGTACCTCGGGCCGGACGAGCTCATGGTCGGCGTGAAGGTCGCGGTCGACGGCGACCGTCGCCTCGGTGACGTCGCGGCGGGCATCGACACCGTCGAGCAGCGCGTCCGCGCGGCGGTCCCGATCGCTCGGGTCATCTACGTCGAGCCCGACGTGCTCCGCACCGGCCCGCGTCCGCCGACCGAGGCGATCGTGATCCGCGCCGCAGACTAAGGGCAGCCTTGCTGGCGGGCACCGACGCCGGTCATCCACGATGGTGACATGTCGGCGCTCTTCTCCATCCTGCTCGTCCTGCACTTCCTCGGCCTCGCGGCGGTGATCGGTGCGTTCCTCGTGCAGGTGCGACGGAAGGGCGGTTTCCAGACGTTCTGGCCGATCACCGGGCTCGTCGTGCAGCTCGTCACCGGCCTCGGGATGATGGGGATCATCGACGCCACGAGCGACGGCGGTGCGAACCACGCCAAGCTCGGCGTCAAGCTCGTCATCGCGGCGGTCGCCCTCGTGCTCGCGTTCGTCGCGCGGGCGCGTCAGAAGCGGGCCGACGCGGGTGCCGCGAAGGCGAAGGCCGCGCTGCCGTTCTTCCACTCGGCCGGGGCGCTGGCGATCGTCAACGTGCTGATCGCGGTCCTCTGGAAGTGAGGTACCCCGCTCAGCGGCGAGCGGCGAAGAACGCGTCGAGCAGGGCCGCGCACTCCCCCTCGAGCACGCCCCCGACCACCTCGGACCGGTGCGGCAACCGACGGTCCCTGGCGATGTCGTAGACGCTCCCGCTCGCTCCGGCCTTCGGGTCCCAGGCACCGAACACGACCCGCGGCACCCGAGCCGCCATCACCGCGCCGGCGCACATCGGGCACGGCTCGAGCGTCACCACCAGGGTGTGGTCCTCGAGGTGCCAGTCCCCGGTCACGGCCGCCGCGGCCCGCAGCGCGAGGACCTCGGCGTGCGCGGTCGGGTCCTGTCGCGCCTCGCGCTCGTTCCGCCCGACGGCGACCACGGTCCCGGCACGGTCGAGCACGACGGCACCGACCGGGACGTCACCGGTCGCGAGGCACGCGCGCGCCTCGTCGAGCGCGCGCTCCATCGCGGGCACGAACGGGCGGGCGGCGGGTGCCTCCACGGGACCTCCTGACGGTCGGCAGCACGGTAGGCTCGACCCTATGCGAGTCCACGTCGCCGACCACCCGCTCATCACCCACAAGCTCTCGGTGCTCCGCGACCGGACCACTCCCTCCCCCACGTTCCGCGCCCTCACCGAGGAGCTCGTGACGCTCCTCGCCTACGAGGCGACCCGGAACGTCCGTGTGACCGCCACGCCGATCGACACGCCGGTGGCCCACACCATGGGCGTCTCCATCGCCAAGCCGCGACCGCTCGTCGTGCCGATCCTGCGCGCCGGCCTCGGCATGCTCGAGGGCATGGTCAAGCTCGTCCCGACGGCCGAGGTCGGCTTCCTCGGGATGGCCCGCAACGAGGAGACCCTCGAGCCGCAGACGTACGCCGAGCGCCTGCCCGACGACCTCTCCGGCCGCCAGTGCTTCGTGCTCGACCCGATGCTCGCGACCGGCGGCACCCTCGCGGCCGCGATCGACTTCCTGTTCGACCGCGGCGCGCAGGAGGTCACCTGCGTGTGCATCCTCGGCGCTCCGGAGGGTCTCGCCGCCGTCGAGCAGGCGGTCGGCGACCGCAACGTCTCGATCGTGCTCGGCGCCCTGGACGAGAAGCTCGACGAGAACGGCTACATCGTGCCGGGCCTCGGCGACGCCGGCGACCGGCTCTACGGCCTGGCCGAGTAGGCGGAAGTCCTGGGACGGGAGGCGCAGGGCCGGCTGGCACCGCGCCTCCCGTCCTTCTGTCCGTCCGTCCGACCCGACGCACCGTCCGCACGGACGGTTGACACGACGCTGGTATCCCACCGATACTCGTCCCATGACTGCAACCGTGTCCACCCGCGTCCTCTCCGAGGCACAGGGGACCGCCGGCATGATGATGTCGGCCATGGCCGTCATGCGTTGTCGAATGTGTGCCTGATCGGCACCCGTTCCAGCCGGATCCCCCGCGACACCATCCCCGTCGCGCGAGCGTGATCCCCGGGTGACGACCACGTCGACGACACGCACCACGTCACGAGGTCCGTCCCCCGTACCCCCGGGTCGGCCCCGGTCCGCAGCAGGACCGCAGGGCGCCACGGCGATCGCCGTACCCGGACCGACGCATTCGACACGGCCGCGGCAGCACCCCGTGCCCGCAGCCACCCCGCCCGGAGAACCGCCATGTCGCTCACCATCGCTCAGCCCCGCACCGCCGTCCGCACCGCTGCCCCCGCCCCGACCGACCTCGGCACCGTGACCCCGATCCGTCCGCGTCGCCAGCCGGTCGCCCCGCCCGTGCCGACCGGCGTCCCCACCAGCCCGGTCGTCGCCCCGCAGCGCAACCGTGCACTCCCCGAGGGCACCGAGGCCCGCGGCTTCGCGCTGTACGTGGGCATCGACGAGGCCAAGGCCGCCGCGGCCGGGACGACGCTCGCCGCGGTGGTCGAACAGCTCAAGGCGCTCACCGCGCAGCTCGTCCCGGCCTCGGAGACGTACGCCGCGGTCGCCGTCGCCGCCGAGGGGTCCGGCGGTCGCGACGTCGACGTCGTGCGGCTCGCCCTGCAGGACCGCTCCGCGGTGGCTGCCCGCAAGCAGGCCGACAAGCCGGAGCCCGAGGAGACCGGGGTCGTCATCGACATCTCCCGGAAGCGCGTCACCCTGGACGGAGAGGCCGCTCCGTTGACGTACAAGGAGTTCGAGCTGCTGCAGTTCCTCGTCCTCCGCGAGGGCCAGACCGTCGACCGTTCCGCCATCATCGAGGGCCTCTGGTCCGACGGCGAGGACGAGACGCCGAACGAGCGGACGATCGACGTCCACGTGCGACGACTCCGGTCGAAGCTCGGCGCCTTCGAGGAGATCGTCCGCACCGTCCGCGGCGTCGGGTACCGCTTCGACCGGCACGCCGACGTGGCGGTCCGCTACGCCTCCACCCCGTCCCCGGACGTCTTCTGAGACCCGCCGCGCGTTCTTGGTGAACTCGCAGCGAACGACGCCGTTCGGCGCTAGCGCGCCGTTACCGGTTCGTTATACAGTCGGTGGTGCAGACGGTGTTTGCTGTGGCACCGCCTGTGGAATGTGATTGCAGGACACTCTTGGTGCAAGGGAGAGGGCCGGTCGTCCCCGTGACGGCCGGCCCTCATTGCGTTCCGGAACCGCGCCGGTACCGCGGGTCGCCTTCCGGGGGACATCGCTGCGCGTGGGCGGCGTGGCGCGTCGGAGGCCGTCGGTAGTGTGGGATGACCGCACGACCGGAGGGAGCGCGACCGTGGACGAGACCCGTCGCAGCGAGAAGGCGACCGCCGTCGCGGCCTGGGAAGCGCTGTTCCGCGCACAGGTCACCGTGATGCGGGCCCTGAACGCGGAGTTCCCCGGTGGCGAGATCTCGTTCAACGAGTACGACGTGTGCTTCAACCTCTCCACCCAGCCCGGCCGCCGGTGCCGGATGCGGGAGTTGACCGGCCACCTCCTCCTCACGCAGCCGAGCGTCAGCCGGCTGGTCGACCGCCTCACGGCGCGCGGCATCGTCGAGAAGCAGCCCGACCCGGCCGACGCCCGTGGCGTGATCGTCGCGCTGACCGCCCACGGGTTCGACGTCTACCGCTCGGTCGCGGTCCAGCACGCGCAGACGATCGCGGACCAGGTCGGCGCCGGGCTCAGCGACGCCGAGCTCCGGACCCTCACCGAGCTGTGCACGAAGCTCCGCACCGCGGCGGGGACGTCCGCACCGCGACGACGTGGCGCCCGCACCGCGGTCACCCCGGACCCGGCAGCGGTGTGAGCGGCGCACTCGTCTGGCTCCGCGACGACCTCCGTCTCGCGGACAACCCGGCCCTCCGAGCCGCGATCGACCACGGCGGCGACGTCACGATCGTGCACGTGCTCGACGACGAGTCCCCCGGGATCCGACCGATCGGCGCCGCCAGTCGTTGGTGGCTGCACCACTCGCTGGCCGCGCTCGACGCCGAGCTCCGCGACCGCGGGTCGTCCCTCGTCCTGCGACGCGGTCCGGCCGCGCGGGTGGTCGACCAGCTCGTCGACGACTCGGGTGCGGACGCCGTCTTCTGGAACCGCCGCTACGGGCCCGCCGAACGGGACCTCGACGCCGGCATCAAGTCCGCGCTGACGGACCGTGGGATCGAGGCCCACAGCTTCGCCGCGAACCTGCTCTGGGAACCGTGGACGGTGCAGACCGGGCAGGGTGAGGCGTACAAGGTGTTCACCCCGTTCTGGCGTGCGGTCCAGGCGATGCCGGAACCCCGGCACCCGCTGCCGAAGCCCCGCGACCTGCCCGGTCCCGCCCGGGTCGCGAGCGACGACCTCGACGACTGGGCGCTGCTCCCGAGCCGTCCGGACTGGGCCGGCGGCCTCCGCGACACGTGGGAGCCCGGCGAGCTCGGCGCGCACCGGCGTCTGGAGCGGTTCGTCGCGGACGCCCTCGAGGACTACGACCACCGCGACGAGCCGTCGATGGAGGCCACGAGCGGCCTCTCGCCCCACCTGCGCTGGGGCGAGGTCAGCCCGTACCAGGTGTGGCACCGCCTGCACGGACGGCTCGAGCCCGAACAGCGACAGCAGGCGTCGGCGTTCCTCCGGCAGCTCGCCTGGCGTGAGTTCAACTGGAACGAGTACTTCCACTGCGACGACATCGCCACGGTGAACGTCCGCCGGGAGTTCGACGCGTTCCCCTGGCGTGAGCCGGACGAGCAGGAGCTCGACCGGTGGCGCCGTGGTGCCACGGGCTTCGACCTCGTCGACGCCGGCATGCGAGAGCTCTGGCACACCGGCGTCATGCACAACCGGGTCCGGCTGGCGGCCGGCAGCTTCCTCGTGAAGAACCTGCTCGTCGACTGGCGGGTGGGCGAGGAGTGGTTCTGGGACACCCTGGTCGACGCCGACCCGGCGAACAACCCCGCGAACTGGCAGTGGGTCGCCGGGTCCGGGTTCGACGCCGCCCCGTACTTCCGGGTGTTCAACCCGGAGCGACAACTCGAGCGGTTCGACCAGCACCGCGAGTACGTCCGCCGCTGGGTGCCGGCGGACGAGACGCGTCCCGAGCCGATGGTCGACCTCAAGGAGTCCCGGCAGCGGGCACTCGACGCCTACGACCGGATGCGTCGGTCGTGAGCGGGACCGACGCGCCGACGGCCGTGCCGTCCGGGGCCCTGTCCGAGGTCGACGCCGTCTTCCGGGAGCGTGTCGAACGCGGGACGGCACCGAGCAGCGTCTGGGGCGTCTTCGACCGCGACGGGCTCGTCGCCTCCGGCGGCCACGGCGACCGCGGTGACGGGCGCGCTCCCGGTGCCGACACCGTCTACCGGATCGCGTCGTGCACCAAGAGCATCACGGCGGCCACGCTCCTCACCCTGGTGGCGGACGGCCGGGTCGCGCTCGACGCGCCGGTGACCGACTTCGTGCCGGCCTTCGCGGACGTGTCCCTCCCGACCGCGGACTCGCCCGTGCCGACCCTCCGGATGCTCCTGACGATGGCCGCGGGCTTCCCCACCGACGACCCGTGGGCCGACCGGCAGGAGTCGATGTCCGACGGCGACCTCGACGCCGTGCTGCGCCGCGGACTGCTCTTCGACTCGGTCCCCGGGACGCGGTTCGCATACTCGAACACGGGCTACGCCCTGCTCGGTCGTGTCGTGTCGGCGGTGACGGGTCGGCCGTACACCGAGGTGGCGAGGGACACCGTGATCCGCCCGCTCGGGCTCGCCGACACGGTGTTCAGCGCGTCGGAGGCCCGCGGGTACGTCGTGACCGGCGTCCGGCCCCACGGCGACGGCTGGGAACCGCTGGCACGCTCCGGACCGGGGGCGTTCTCGGCCATCGGCGGCCTGTTCTCCACCGTCACCGACCTCGCACGGTGGGGCCGGCACCTCGCCTCGGCGTTCACGGCGTCCCCCGAGCCGGGCCCGGTCTCGCCGGCCGACCGTCGGCTCATGCAGCAGGCGATGCGGGTGGTCCCGGCGGCCGTCGTCCCGACCTCGGCCCGCGCCACCGGGTACGGCTTCGGGTTGTTCGTGGAGCAGGACCCCCGCTTCGGTGAACTCGTCTCGCACTCCGGCGGCTACCCGGGGTTCTCCGCGCACATGCGGTGGTCCGTGCGGGACGGCCTCGGGGTCGTGGCGTTCGAGAACGCGACGCAGGCGAAGGTCTCCGTCGCGGCGGACCGGGCGCTCGACGTCGTGCTGGCCGGCGCGAGCACGAGCACCACCCCGAATGCGGGCGCCACCGTGCTCGATGCCGGGCCGGGCACGGCGCGCACCGCGGCCGCGACGCGCGCTGCGCAGGCGGCCGTCACCCGCCTCCTGGCCAGCTGGAGCGACGACCTCGCCGACGCGATCTGCACCCCGAACGTCGCCATGGACGTGCCGTACGAACGCCGGCGGCGTGCAGTGGCCGAGGCCGTCGCCGCGGTCGGGGCAGACCTGGCCGCCGCACCCGTGGAGGAGTCCTCCACCGCGCCGTCGCACCTGCGGTGGTGGCTGCCCGGGACGACCGGACGGCTGCGCGTCGAGATCCGGCTCGCACCCCTCGCGGCCGGCCTCGTGCAGACCCTGATCGTGACGCCCGAGCCCGTCGAGCGCTGACCGCCGAGCCGGCCACGAACGGCTTGCCCCGGTCAGACCGGCGGACGCCCGCCCACGAACCCGAGTGCCCGTGCCGCGACCCTGGTGCCCTCCCGCGCCGCCGCGCCGACCCGGACCGGGTCCGTCGCCCAGGCGCGGAGGAAGCCCGCGGCGAACGCGTCACCCGCACCGAGCGTGTCGACGACGGTCGCGGGGGTGATCGGCACGCGCTGTGGGCTCCGTCCGGGCCGACCGAGCAGCACGCCGTCGTGCCCCATCGTCACGACGACGAGGGGCACCCGTTCCGTCAGGACCGGGACCGCCTCGGCGACCGATGCCGCACCGGTCAGGGCGAGGGCCTCGTGCTCGCTCGGGAACAGGACGTCGACGCCGTCGAGGGCGTCGAGGAAGTCCGCCGCCCCGATCCTCGTGACGATCGCTGCGGAGGACGGGTCGAGCGCCACCCGTGCCGTGCCGGACCGTGCCCGATCGACCAGCGCGGCGATGCGGTCCGCGCCCCCGCCGCCGAGCATCGCCGCCCCGGTGAGGTGCACGATGTCCGCGCGCGCCGTGAGGTCGGCGGGGAGGTCCTCCGCCGACAGCACACCACTGGCCGCCGGATCGGACATCGCGGTCCGCCCGACGTCGTTGCGGACCGAGACGACGGCCCCCGTGGCGGTGCGCGCGTCGTAGCGGATGTGGGCTCGCACGCCGGCGTCGGCGAGGGCCCGTTCGTGCCGGTACACGTCGTCGACGCCGACACGGCCGACCAGGTCGACGTCGGCTCCGAGCCACCCGAGCCAGGTCGCGGTGTTGCCGGCGGCCCCGACGGGACGGTGCCGGATCACCGCTGCCGGGTCGTGGTCGCCCATGGTCACCGAGGTGGTCTGCACGAGCACCCCGTCCAGGACGTCGCCGACGACCAGGAAGCGCTTCCCCGCCCCGCGACGGCGGCCCGCGACCGCCCGTCCGGCACGGGGGCTCTCGGCCCGTGACGGGGCACCGGGGCGCTGGGACGACATGGACATCGCGCTCATCCTACGCGGAGCCGAGCAGAACTCGATTTCTGCGGACCGATGCGGGCCGATGCGGGCCGATGCGGGCCGATGCGGGCCGATCGGCCGCGTCGCCGCCACCCCGAGGGCCGTCCCCTGGCGCTCGCGCCGGGGGACCGCTAATATACTCAATGATCGTATGTGAACGGTCGAGCACGCCCACGACCTGCTGGAGACACCATGCCCCGGAAGCCCGACCCCACGCTCAAGCCCGCGATCATCGCGAAGGTGGCCCAGCACCTCCAGGACACCAAGCTCGAGGACGTCTCCGTCCGCAGCCTCGGCCGCGTGCTCGGGACGAGCGCGTACCCGATCGTGTACCACTTCGGCTCGCGCGATGCGCTGATCGACGCCGTCGTCGAGCACCTCGCCGACGCCGTGTCGACCGCGACGCTCGACCCCGCCGCCGACCAACTCGCCCTCGCCGACTACCTGGTCCTAGTGTTCGGCGGCCTCGACGACCCGGAACGGTCCCTCGCCGCGCGGCTCACCTTCGAGCTCGGCGCGGTCGAGTCCCTGGACGGCCGCGAGCGGGAGCACACCTTCCACCGCGCCCAGATCGACGCGCTGGCGGCCTGGTGCCGGGCGCACGGGTACGGACGCACCGACGCAGACCGAGCGGCGCAGGACGCCGTGCTCGCGGCGCGCGGCGCGCAGTGGGGCACGATCCTCGACCGCGAGCACACGGACACCGACGCCGCGCTGCGCGCGATCGCGCGCAAGCTCGTGTCCGGGGCGCACCTCGCAGCGGCCTGAGGCTCCGGACGCTCCCCCGGACGGACTGGAGGCCCGGTGCCAGATTGCACCGGGCCTCCAGTCCGTCAGTGGATCACCATCGTGACCCGCTGGGGTGTCGTCAGAGCGTGACGAACTGCTGCGACTTCGCGTTCGCGAAGCGCGCGGCGACGTTCTCCCAGTCGACGATGTTCCACACGGCCTTGACGTAGTCCGCCTTGACGTTGAGGTAGTCGAGGTAGAACGCGTGCTCCCACATGTCGAGCATGAAGATCGGGACGAGGCCGAACGGCACGTTGGCCTGCTGGTCGAAGAGCTGGAACGTGGTCAGCTTCTGGCCGACGGTGTCCCAGGCCAGGACGGACCAGCCGGAGCCCTGGATGCCCGTGGCGACGGCGGTGAACTGGGCCTGGAACTTCTCGAACGAGCCGAAGAACTCGTCGATCGCGGCGGCGAGCTCGCCCTCCGGGACCTTCGTGTCCGGGCCGAGGTTGGTCCAGAAGATCGAGTGGTTGACGTGGCCGCCGAGGTTGAACGCGAGGTCCTTCTCGAGCTTGTTGACGTTCGCCAGGTTGCCGGACTCACGAGCCTCGGCGAGCTGCTCGAGCGCCGTGTTCGCACCGGTCACGTAGGTCTGGTGGTGCTTGTCGTGGTGCAGCTGCATGATCTTGCCGCTGATGTGCGGCTCGAGTGCGGCGTAGTCGTACGGCAGCTCCGGCAGGGTGTACTCAGCCATGCGAGTTCCTTTCGATCAGTGGATTGCGGACGGTGCTCCGCGGCTCACGAGAGCCGGGAACGATCGGTGAGGGAGTGGAATTCCCGGTTGTGGTAGACCAGCGGCTCGCCCCGTTCGAGTCCGACGACGATGTCGAGGACCTCGGCCACGACCACGGTGGACGAGCCGATCGGCGTGGTCGACAGGGGCCGGCAGCGCAGTGCGGTCGCGGCGCTCGGCAGGTAGTGGTCGCCCGAGGGCAGTGTGCCCCAGATCGGGTCGTCGACGGCGGGGCTGCCGGTCGCAGCGAAGCGCTTCGCGAGGTCGACCCCGCGGGAGTCGACCAGGTGCACGACGAAGACCGGCGCGCCGAGCACGACACCGGCGGACCCGGAGTTGGTGGAGAGGGAGAACACGAGGACGGGCGGGTCGACGGCCACGCTCGCGACGCTCGACGCCGTGAGTCCGGTCGGGCCGTCCGGGCCGTCGGCGGTGATGACGGCGACACCGGCGGGGTGGCCGCGGAAGGCGGACTTGTACGCGTCCGCGATGGTCGCCGGTGCTTCGTCGGGCATGGGAGTCGTGGTCGTTCCTTCTGGTGGGGAGGGCCGCGGCTCCGCGGCCAGGTCCCAACGTATGACCTCAACCATGGTTGAGGTCAACGATTCCCAGGTTCGTCCGATCCCGGGCGCGCCGTGTGACCCCGTGTGACGCCCGCTGTGTGGGAATCTGGCGTGGACTGAGGCGTTCGGTGAGCAGAAATGGTCGAGTCACCTCGGGCGACTCGACCATTTCTGCTCACCAAGTGCGGGCTGCGGGCTGCGGGCTGCGGGCTGCGGGCTACGGGCTGCGGGCGCTCACCGAGTGCGGGCTGCGGGCGCTCACCGAGTGCGGGCTACCGGCGCTTGAGCATCACGACGGCACCGGCCGCGGCGACGACCATGAGGAGCGCAGCGACCCCCGCGGTGATCGTCACACCGGAGTCGAACGCGGCCCGCGCCGACTCGAGCAGCGCCTGCCCGGCCGATCCGCCGAGCGAGGTCGCCGCGGACACCGCGCCGCCGAGCGTCTCCTGCGCCGCGGTGTGCGCGGTCGAACCCAGGCCGTCCGGCACCACCACGTGCGCCCGGTACGCCGACGCCAGGATCGTCCCGAGCACCGCCGTCCCGAGCACCGCGCCGATCTCGTACGCCGTCTCGGACACGGCGGACGCCGCACCGGCCTTGTCCGCCGGCGCCGTCGAGATGATGAGGTCGTTCGTGACGGTCTCGGACGCGCCGATCCCGATGCCGAGCAGCACGAACGCGACCGCCAGCGCGACGATCGAGGCGTCGTGGCCGAGCACGGCGACCATGGCGTACGCCGCAGCCGAGAACAGCAGGGCGACGGCGACGACCCAGCGCGGTGCCACCCGGGCGACGATCGGCACGACGACGAGGCCGGCGACGATCGTCAGCACGGACCCCGGGACGAGCACGATGCCCGACGCGAACGGGTCGAGGCCGGCCACGAGCTGCAGGTGCTGCGCGATGAAGAACAGGAACCCGGTGAGCGAGAACATCGCCGTCATGTTCATCAGCACGCTGCCCGTGAAGGCCGTGCTCCGGAACAGCCGGAGGTCGAGCATCGGGGTCCGCGACCGGAGCTGCCGGCGGACGAACGCGATGCCGCAGAGCACACCGACCGCGAGCATCGCGACGGCGAACCCGCGCTCCTCCGGGTGCACGACGGACTTGATCGCCCACGCCGTCGGGGCGAGGGCCCCGAGGGACAGGAACATGCTCGGCACGTCGACGGGCCCCGGGTGCGGGTCGCGGGACTCCGGCACGCAGAACGGCACGGCGACGAGCATGACGACGAGGATCGGCACGGCCACGAGGAACACCGCACCCCAGTGGAAGTGCGCGAGCAGGGTGCCGCCGACGAGCGGGCCGAGGGCGTTGCCGGCCGCGAACATCGTCGACCAGACCGCGAGCGCCACCCGCCGCTCCCCCGCGTCGGCGAACACGTTGCGGATGATCGACAGCGTTGCCGGCATGAGCATGGCCCCGAAGACGCCCATCACGATCCGGGCGGCCACCAGCATCCAGGCGTCGGTCGCGAACGCCGCCGCGACCGAGAACACGGCGAACCCGCTGGCCCCGATCACGAGGATCCGGCGCCGCCCGATGCGGTCGCCGATGCTCCCCATCACCACGAGCAGCCCCGCGAGGACGAGCGGGTAGGCGTCCACGATCCAGAGCTGCGTGGTCGCGTCCGGGTTCAGCGCACGCGAGATCGACGGCAGCGCGAAGCTCAGGATCGTGTTGTCGACCGAGATGAGCAGGACGGGCAGCATGAGGACGGCGAGCGCGGCGAAGCGGCGGGCGCGGCTGCCCGTGACCGGGGTGGGGACGGGACTGGTGAGCAGGGCGGACACGGTGACTCCAGGGACGACGAGCCGGACCAGGTCGACGGCGGAACAGACGAGACGGAGCGCGGGGTGGGCACGCGGTCCGTCAGGACTTCGTTAGTGTACCGTCTGGACGGTGATGGTTGCAAATGCAACCAAAGCAGACTGGAGGCACGGTGCCAGCCCGCGCCGCGCCTCCAGTCCGTCACCCGGTCCCGTCCAGGGCGGGCCGTCGTCGTCAGGCCGACTCGCGCAGGAGCAGGCGGTGGCGCACGGTGCGCTGGGCCGCCTCGCCGTGCCGCGGCAGCTCCCCTGCCAGCATGCCGAGGGCGAGCCCGAGGGCCTCGCGCGCGACGGCGTCGAGGTCGACGGCGAGCGTCGTCAGCGTGGGCGAGACGAGGCCACCGAGGGGCAGTCCGTCGACGCCGACGACCCGGACCTCGCCGGGGACGTCGACCCCGGCCCGTCGGCACGCTTGCAGCACGCCGAGCGCCATCACGTCGTTGAAGGCCAGGACCGCGTCCTGTCGGCGCCGCCTGGCGAGGATCCGTTCGGTCTCCTCCGCGCCGCACTCCGCCGTGCCGTGCGCGGCGTGCACGAGCTCCGGCAGGTAGCCCCGCCGACGCAGCGCGTCCATCATCAGGACGCCGCGGACGCTCGTGTGCTCCGGTGACGAGTTGTCGAGCACGACCGGGTGCCGGACGCCCGTCGCCACGAGGTGGTCGGCGAGCTCCTCGATCGCGTCGGCGGGGTCGATCCAGACCGCGGCGGTGGGCGGGTCGTCCGACGGGTCGAGCTCCACCATCGGGACCGTCCCGAGCAGGTCGTTCCAGCGCTCGCGCCGGGAGCCGAGGTAGCCGATCACCACGTCGGTCTGCGCCCCGAGCGCCTGCACCATGCGGTCCGCGTCGCTCGCGAGGTCGACGTCGGCGAGCATCACGTTCCAGCCCTGCTCGGCGGCCAGGCGGAAGACCGCCGAGGCGAGCTGCGGCGTGTACGGGTTCCGCAGGTCGTTCACCACGAGCCCGAGCTGGTGGTCGCCGCCGGTGACGAGGCCGCGGCCGAAGCGGGACGGCCGGTAGTCGAGCCGTTCGGCCGCGTCGAGGACCCGCGCCTTCGTGGTCGCACTGATCCCCGACATGCCGTTCATGGCGCGGGTGACGGTCTGCCGGGACACCCCCGCGGCCGCGGCGACGTCGATGATCGTCGCCCGGCCGCCGGGGGCGGGGACCGGGTCGGTCAGTCGCGGAGGTCCAGCCATGCCACCTGTTCGGGAGTGAGGTCGACGGAGAGGCCCGTCATGGACGACCGGGCTTCCGCGATCGTACGCGGTCCGAAGAGCGGGAACGTCGGGAACGGCTGGTGCAGCACGTACGCCAGTGCGATCGCGGTCGCCGGGACGCCGAACCGCTCGCCGAGCTCGGACGCGCGCCGGAGCCGTTCGAAGTTGTCGTCGCTGTAGTAGCAGCGCACGAGCTCCGCGTCGCTGGTGTCCTCCGGCGTCGCTCGGCCGGTGAAGAAGCCACGCGCCTGGGACGACCAGGGCAGCAGGGGGACCTGGCGCTCCTCGAGCCACTGCTTCGACGCCGCGTCGGTCGCGTGCCGGCACCCCTCCCACGGGACGTCGTACGCCTCGGCGAGGCCGAAGTGGTTGCTGAGCACCTCGAACTCGTGCTTGCCGTTCGCGCGGGCGTAGGCGTTCGCCTCGTCGAAGCGGGCGGTGCTCCAGTTCGAGCCGCCGTACACGCGGATGCGCCCGGCGCGGCGGTGCTCGTCGAGGACGTCGACGAACTCCCCCACGGGGATGTCCTCGTTGTCGCGGTGCATCATGTAGATGTCCGCGTAGTCGGTGCCCTGGCGCTCGAGGCTCTCGAGCAGCTGGCGGGACAGGGACTCCGGGTCGCAGAACGGGGTGTGCGCGCCCTTGGTGATGACGACCACGTCCTCGCGGACGCCGCGGTTCTGGATCCACCTCCCGAGGCGTCCCTCGAGCACGCCGCCGCCGTAGATGTACCCGGTGTCGAAGACGTTGCCGCCCTGCTCGACGAACAGGTCGAAGATCGCGCTGGCGTGCGCCAGGTCGGGCTGGTTGTCGACACCCATCACGAGCCGGGACATCCGCTTGCCGACGCCCGCGATCTCGCCGTACCGCATCGGGTTGCCGTCCTGCACGCGCAGGGGTTCCCCGCTCACGGTGGGGATGTCGGCGGTCTCGGCCTCGAACGGGAAGCGCAGGCCGATCGCCGCGCGCCACTTGTCGAGGGTTCGAGCGGCGGCGAGCGACTCGTCGAGGGTGAACTCCGGCGCGTCGACCCGCCCGGCGGCGAGCGCTGCGGTGGTCGCGTCGGCCTCGAGCGCGTAGGGGTGTTCCGCCGCGAAGGAGAGCCTGCGCGGCTCGTCGTCGACCGTGCGGACCTCGATCGTCGGGTCGTCGCCGAGCGTCCACGGGTCGGTCAGCGTGATCGTCCCGGTGGTGCCGTGCACGACCACGGCGTTCTCGTCCTGCACGCGCACGCCGGTGCGGAGGTTCGCCGTGATGCCGTGCTTGTAGGTGAGCTCGGCCACGGTCCACTCGTCGACGCCGGTCGGGCCGAGGGTGCCTGCGGCGGTGAGCTCGGTCGGCTCGGCCACGCGATCGCCGGTGGCGGCCTGCACGATCGCGGCGGCCATGGTCACCGGGTAGCCGCCGACGTCGAGGATGCCCCCACCGGCGGTGTCGACGTCGAACAGGCGGCCGGTGCGTTCGCCCGCCCGGAACGCGAAGGACGCGTCGATGTGGGTGACCTCGCCGATCGCGCCCCGGCGGACGAGGTCGAGCAGCGCGGCGGTCTGCGGGTGGAAGCGGTACATGTACGCCTCGACGAGCGGCAGGCCGGCCTGCCGTGCGGCGTCGGCGAGCGCCATCGACGTGCCGTGGTTCGGTGACAGGGGCTTCTCGCACAGCACGGCCTTGCCGGCGGCGAGCGCCGCGAGGACGAGCGCTGCGTGGCCGGTGTGCACCGTCGCGATGTACACGGCGTGCACCCGCGGGTCGGCGAGCACCTCGTCGTAGGACAGCGCGGCGACGTCGGGGAACCCGTGCTCCGCCGCCTCGTCCGCGAACGCCCGTGCCCGCTCGGGCGACGAGCTGCCCACGGCCACCAGGGTTGCGCCGGCAGTGCTCGACGGGAGCTGGGAGAGGAAGCGGCGGGCGATGCCGCCCGGGCCGAGGACGGCCCAGTTCTGAGTGCCGGTGGCGGTGGTCGCGGTCTGCGCTGACATGCGGATTCCTGTCGTGTCGTGAACCTTCACGGTCGCAACGACCGTACTGCCCTGCGCCCGCGGGGGCAATGATGTTCGTGCTTGACACGGCGTGTCGGTCGGGGCATGCTCGCACCACTTCGTGAGCGTTCACGGTCGAACGCTCCGGATGTCTCCACCGCGATCTCAATGACGAGAGCAGGTACTTTCGTGACAGCAGCACCATCGATCAGTCTCAGCCGGCGGGGGTTCCTCGCCGGTGCGGGCGCCCTCGGCGCCCTCGCCTCCACGGCGTTCCTCGCCGGGTGCTCCACCGGCACCGCCATCTCGAAGGACCCCGACGAACTGGTGCTCTGGTACTGGAACCGGTCCCTCGACCCGAAGTTCCTGCAGCAGGCCGCCAGGGGGATCAGCGGCCACGAGCCCAAGCGCCTCCGTCCGGACCTGATCGGCGGGGCGTCGTACGACACGAAGTTCCGGACCGCCCTCGCCGGCAACGCGTTCATCCCCGACGTGCTCATGGTGAACTCGAACTGCTGGCTGTACTTCCCCGACGAGGACCTGTTCACCGACTTCGACGACCACGGTGGCCGGGCCAAGCGGAGCGAGTACTACGACTGGAAGACCGCGCTCGGTCGGACCCCGAGCGGCCGCCAGTGCTTCTGGCCCGTCGACACCGGGCCGACGGGGTTCTTCTACCGGCAGGACGTCCTGGCGAAGGCGGGGCTGCCGACCGATCCCGACGAGGTCTCCGACGCCATCGCGACCTGGGACCGGTTCCGGTCCTTCGGCGCGAAGATCCGGAAGGGCGCCGGCGCCGCGACCGTGATCACCGCCACGCAGCTCTTCAACCAGTACATCGCCGCCAGCCCCACCCGGTACTTCGACCGCGACGACCGGCCGGTGTTCGAGCAGGACGACGGTTCCGTGCGTCGGGCATGGGAGAACGCCGTCGCGTGCATCCGGTCCGGACTGACCGGCAACCTGCAGTCCGGCACCGACCAGAACGCCGGTTGGGTGTCCGGCCGGGTCGCCGGGCAGATCGAGGGCGCCTGGTGGACCCAGGTCATCCACGACACCGCGCCGGACGCCGCCGGGAAGTGGCGGATCGCACGCCAGCCGGAGCGTCCGGGCAACAGCGGCGGCTCGTTCCTCGCCGTCCCGAAGACGTCGAAGGACCCGGCCGCCGCCACCGCGTTCGCGCAGTGGATCACCTCGCCGGAGGTGCAGTCGCACACGTACAACGACGTGCAGCTCTTCCCCTCGACCCCGGCGTCGTTCCGGAACGGCGTCATGCGGAAACCCGGCGACTACTTCGGCGACCAGGACCCCTTGGCGTTCTTCAGCGCCACCGCGATGGACGTCCCGGTGACCTACATCTCGAACTCGGAGCGGTTCATCGGCGCGTTCGCGACCGAGATCACCAACGTGGAGTCCGGCAAGTCGCCCGACCGTGCCTGGCAGGACGCCGTCGACCAGACCAACCGGGTCCTCGAGAAGCGAGGGGTCCGCGCATGAGCACGAAACAGGCTCCCCCGACGACGAGCATCCCCGCGGTCGTCGGCACCCCGACGGCGTCCATCACCACGGCCGCGACCGGCGGGCGGTCCGGACTCCGACGCTTCTGGCCGCAGTACGTCGCGATCGCGCCGTTCTACGTGCTGTTCCTGGTCTTCGGGCTGTTCCCGATCGTGTTCTCGATCGTGTTGTCGTTCACCGACTGGGACGGCGTCGGCTCCCCCGCGTTCGTCGGACTCGCGCAGTACCAGTACCTGCTCGGCGACCCCCGGTTCTGGAACGCCGTGGCCAACACGTTCCTGATCTGGATCATGTCGACCGTCCCGATGCTCTTCCTGGCGCTGGTGCTCGCGTTCCTGCTGCACGGCGACATCCGCGGGAAGGGGCTCTACCGGGTGGCGTTCTTCATCCCGAACGTCACGAGCATGGTCGCGATGGCGATCGTGTTCGGGTCGGTGTTCTCCGACGGCTTCGGTCTGGTGAACGCCGCGCTCCGTGCGCTCGGCGCGGATCCGGTCGGGTGGTTGTCGTCGTACTGGGGCATCAAGGTCACCATCTCCGTCATGGTGATCTGGCGCTGGACCGGGTACAACGCGATCATCTACCTCGCCGGACTGCAGTCGATCTCCACCGAGCTCTACGACGCCGCGAAGGTCGACGGGGCGAACACGTGGCAGATCTTCACCCGGATCACGATCCCGATGCTGCGCCCGGTCATCCTGTTCACGGTCATCACCTCGACGATCGGCGGCCTCGGACTGTTCACGGAACCGCAGATCCTGTTCAACGGCCAGGCCGTCGGCGGCCCGGACGAAGCCGGCATGACGATCGTCCTCTACCAGTACGAGCAGGCGTTCAACCAGTTCGACTTCGGGTACGGCTCGGCGATCGCCTGGGTGCTGTTCATCTTCTCCGTGGTCTTCGCGATCATCAACTGGCGGTTGCTCACCGAGCGCGACGGCCTGAAGACCCCTCGGCGCCTGCGCACCCCGCGCACCGTCCGCACCGCCTCGAAGGGGGTCGACGCATGACCACGACCACGCAACCCACCACCACGAACACCGCCGCCGCGCTCGGCCGACCGGGAGCCGCCGGCACCGACCACGGACACGGGTTCCGCCGCGGGTGGATCGGGACCGCCGTCACGCACCTGTGTCTCATCGTCGGCGTCGTGCTGTCGATCTTCCCGTTCTGGTGGCTGCTCGTGATGTCCACCTCGACGAACGCGGAGATCTTCGGGTACCCGCCGTCGCTGTGGTTCGGCGGGAACGCCCTCGCGAACGTGGCGTCGGTGTTCAGCAACGTCGACATGCTCCGCGCGCTGCTCAACACGGTGATCGTCGCGGGCGGCACGGCGGTCCTCGTCATGTTGTTCGACTCGCTCGCCGCGTTCGCCTTCGCGAAGTACGAGTTCCCCTTCAAGCGGTCCCTCTTCACGGTGATGCTCGCCACGTTCCTCGTGCCGGGCAGCCTGTCGCTGGTGCCGAGCTTCGTGCTGATGGCGCACCTCGGGTGGATCGGTGGGTTGCAGGCACTGATCGTCCCCGGTGCGGCGAACGCGTTCGGGATCTTCCTGCTCCGGCAGTTCGCGACCGGATCGATCCCGAACGAGGTGATCGACTCCGCACGGGTCGACGGCGCCGGGTTCTTCCGCACCTGGTGGTCGATCGCGGTCCCGATGCTCCGGGGCGGCCTGGCGTTCCTCGGCATCTTCACGTTCATCACGGCGTGGAACGACTACGTCTGGCCGCTGATCGTGCTCATCGACCCGAAGGGCCAGACGCTGCAGGTCGCGCTGGCCGGACTGAGCTCGGTGAACGCGACCGACCTCGGAGCGGTGATGGCCGGTGCGGTGATCAGCGTGTTCCCGTTGATCGGGGTGTTCATCATCGGCTCGCGGCACTTCATCGCGAACATCGCCGCCGGTGCGCTGAAGGGATGACCGCGTGGACGGCAGCGCGTGTCCCGCGCTGCCGTCCACGACTCCCTAGACTCCTCCTCATGGCAAGTGCTCGCGATCGTGTCCTCGACAGCTTCGTCGCCATCGTGTGCGAAGAGGGGGAACGCCCGGCGACCCTCGACGCGGTCGCTGCCCGTGCCGGCGTCTCGAAGGGTGGGCTGCTCTACCACTTCGGGTCGAAGGCCGCCCTCGTCGAGGGGCTGTGCGAGCGGCTCTCCGACCTGTCCGCGATCGACGTCGAGCGGATGCGGGAGGCCGAGGACGGCGCGGCGCGGTACTTCGTGCGGAACTGCCAGTTCGTCGGCAGCGAGCTCGACCTCGCCCTGCTCGCCGCGAGCCGACTCCAGCAGGCCGGGTACGAGGAAGCGGGCCGCACCCTCGACGACACCGAGAACGCGTGGCTGGCGACCCTCGTCGACTCCCTCGGCGACGCCCCCACCGCACAGGCGATCAAGCTGATGGGCGACGGGCTGTACCACGCGGCGTCGCTCGGGGCCGCGAGCGACGTCCGTCCGGACCGGGCGAGCGTCGACATGGAGCCGCTCCTGGCCGTCGTCGACCGACTCATCGCCACCCGCCCCGGCGCGTGAACGAACATCCCCGCTCCTGGGGATAGACTGGGTGCTGATCCACCCGCCTGATTCCGGAGGTACCACTGTGGGCCGCGTCATCGCCGCTGTTTTCTCGATCCTGCTGCTGCTGGTGTCGATGTACCTGTTCGGTTTCGCGTTCCAGGTGAGCTCGGGTCAGGCGTTCATCTTCATGGGCGGCGTCCTGCTCATGTGCCTCTCGTTCTTCCTGCCGATCCACGTGTTCGGCAAGCGGTAACCACCCCGCACGCCGACGGGCCCCGCACCTCTCGAGGTGCGGGGCCCGTCGGCGTTCGGGGCTCCCCGAGGTCGAACCACGGATCCGACATCGAACCGGGCAGAATGCGGGGTTCGATGTCGGAAGCGTGGTTCGACGCGAGAGCCACAGCGCCGCAGCGCCGGGTCGACGCGAGCGCGAGCGCCGCAGCGCGCTACGCCAGCACGCGCAACCGGCGCAGGGTCACCGCCGTGGACACCGCGGCGTGCACCGCCTCGGCGCCCTTGTCCTCCTTCGACCCGGGCAGCCCGGCCCGGTCGATCCCCTGCTGCTCGTCGTCCAGCGTGAGGACGCCGAAGCCGACCGGCTTGCCGGTGTCCAGCGCCACGCGGGTGAGGCCGCTCGTCGCAGCGTCGGACACGTACTCGAAGTGCGGGGTCCCGCCGCGGATGATCACCCCGAGGGCGACCGCCGCGTCGAACCCGGCCTCGAGGGCGGCCTTCGCGACGACCGGCAGCTCGAAGCTCCCGGGGACGGCGATGACCTCCGCCGTCGCGCCGAGGCGTTCGACCTCACGCTGGGCGCCGGCGAGGAGCCCGCCGGCGATGGTGTCGTGCCACTGCCCGGCGACGATCGCCACCCGGATCCCGCTGCCGTCGACGTGGTCGCGGTCCGCCGCGCCTGCTCCGCTCATCGTGTCGTTCCCTCCGTGGGCGCGGCTCCCGCCGCTGCCCGGTCTGCCGCGTCGAGCCACTCGACGAGTGCGGCGATGGTGATGACGGGCACGCCCTCGCGCTGCCCCAGTTCGACGAGCCGCGGCAGGCGCATCATGCTGCCGTCCTCGTCGACGATCTCGCAGATCGCCGCCGCGGGACGCAGCCCCGCCGCGGTGACCAGCTCGATCGCTGCTTCGGTGTGACCCGCGCGTTCGCGGACGCCGCCGGGTCGTGCGCGCAGGGGCACGACGTGTCCGGGCCGGTGCAGGTCGCCGCGCACCGACGCGGGGTCGGCGAGGACCCGCAGCGTCCGTGCCCGGTCGTGCGCGCTGATGCCGGTGGTGACCCCGTCGGCGGCGTCCACCGTCACGGTGTACGCCGTGCCCCGGACGTCCTCGTTGTGCTGCACCATCGGCGGCAGGTCGAGTGCGTCGGCGATCTCGACGCTCACCGGCGCGCAGATGAACCCGGAGGAGTGCGCCACCGTCCAGGCGATCCACTCGGGCGTCGCGAGTTCGGCGGACAGGATGACGTCCCCCTCGTTCTCACGGTGCTCGTCGTCGGCGACGATGACGGGTCGTCCGGCAGCGATCGCCGCCACGGCGTCCTCGACGCTCGACAGCGCGAGCCGACCGGCAGCGGACGCGACCGCACCGTCAGCGACCGCACCGCCAGCGGACGCGACCGCACCGCCAGCGGATGCGACCGCACCATCGGCGGACGCGACCGCACTGCCGGGCGACGTGGCCATCACCGCGCCTCCAGACCGACCGACTCGAGCGAACCCGAACCCGAACCCGACCCCGAATCCGACCCCGACCCCGCCCCCGCCGACGCCCCCGCCGCGGCGTCGAGCCGCAGCATCCGCCGGACGTGCCGCGCCAGCACGTCGGTCTCGATGTTCACCCGGTCGCCGGGGACGCGGGCGCCGAGCGTGGTCGCCTCGAGCGTCTCCGGGATGAGGCTCACCTCGAACCAGGCCTGCTCCGGCGGGGTGTCCTCGGCGGAGACGGCGCTCACCGTGAGCGAGACGCCGTCGATCGCGATCGACCCCTTGTCGACGACGAGCGGGCTGAGCTCCGGCGCGAGCGAGAACCGCACGCGCCGCCAGCCGTCGCCGTCCGCGGTCTCGAGCACGGTGGCGGTGCCGTCGACGTGCCCCTGCACGATGTGTCCGCCGAGCCGGTCCCCGACCGAGGCCGCGCGCTCGAGGTTGAGCCGGTCGCCGACCGCGAGCGAGCCGTGCGCGCTCATGTCGAGCGTCTGCTTCATGACGAAGGCGGTGAAGGTCTCCGGGGTCTGCTCGACGACCGTCAGGCAGACGCCCGAGGTGGCGATGGAGTCGCCGTGACGCGCGTCCGCCACGACGAGCGGCCCGTGGACGGTGAGCGCGACGGAGTCGCCGTGCTGCTCGACGGCGGTGACGGTGCCGAGTTCCTCGATGATGCCGGTGAACACTGGTGTCCTCTCAACGGGACTCCGGGGCGTTCGACGATCGTCGGCATCGACGGACGGGTCACCTCCGCGGTCGCGGGGTGTCCTGTCCGCCAGCGCGCCTCCCATCCGGACTTTCACCGTCGGTCCCGGAATCCCACCGGGTCAACCTCTGCCGGGTTCGCACCCGTCATCAGTTCGTGGACTGTCACCACCGGTTCGGACTTGCACCGACCCCGGAGCGCTTGCGTAGTCGGAACGATACCCCACCGAGGTGACGGTCCGGCCACGACGACCCTGCGGACGTAACCGAGCGTCGCGGAGCCGCATCGTGCCGGACGGGAGGCGCGGGGCGGCCCGGCACCGTGCCTCCCGTCCGGCACCTGGTCACGCGTGCCGCGGGGCGGACACGTGGCCGGTCAGCCGCGACCGCGCGCCAGGGCGACCGCCTGCCGCAGCGAGAGGTCGGGCAGGTACGCGCGCACGACCGCGATCCCGATGGCCGGCAGGGCGACGGGGTCGGGGTACGCGAGCACGAGCGGGTGCAGCTCCGGCCCGAACTTCAGCTTGAAGCGCAGCAGCGACCGGAATCCGTACACCGGTTCCAGCACCCCGCCGACGAGGTCGAGCAGGTTCTGGACGCCGTCGTTCGTCGCGGCCCCCTCCGAGGCCTGCGCGAGCGGCGCCGCGGACAGACTGAGCCGTTCGACGCCGTCCTCGCGCATCCGGTCGGCGGCGCTCGCGACGAGGAACTCCATCACCCCGTTCGGGGCAGCGGCCGTGCGACGCATCACGTCCAGGGTCCAGCCGACGACGCGGCCCTCGCGGTGGCTCGGCAGCCAGCTCGTCACGGCGAGCACGGTGCCGTCCGGGTCCTGGGCGACGAGCGTGCGGACCGCCGGGTCGCGCATCTCGTCGACGCCGCCGAGGGTGAAGCCCATCTCCGGCAGCTCCCGTTCGGCGACCCACTCCTCCGAGATCGCCTCGATCTGCCGGGTCGTGGACGCCGGCAGCTGCTGCCAGCTCGACCACGTCGCGGTGAGCCCCTCACGCTTCGCCTTGTTCACCGAGGTGCGGACGTCCTGCTTCTTCTTGCCGCTCGTCGTCCAGGTGCGCGGGTCGAAGTCGGCGTCCTCGGCGACCGGCAGCGTCGCCCAGCCCTGCCGGGTGAGGGTCGCGGCCGCGTCCGAGCCGATGCCGTAGAAGACGGCGGTCCACCCGTTGTCGTCGCACCACCGGGCGAAGGCCGTCATCGCCGCCGCGCGGGCGTCCGGCCAGCCGAACGGACCGCCGACCGTGACGGCCACCCGACCGTTGCGACGGAACGCGACACCGGCGCGGCCGTCGTCGGCGAACCAGTAGGCGTTGCCGTGCCACGTCGTCATCCAGCCGAAGGCGTCGCCGCCACCCGCCTCGAGGAGGGCCCTGGCGCGCTCGCGGTCGTGCCGGGTGCCGTCCGCGTCCGCGTCGGGCTCGACGGCGCCCGTCGGCCGGACGGCGGCGAACGCGATGACGAACCAGAGCGCCGGCCCGGCGAGGCCGATCACCACGCGGAGCATCGGGTCGAGCGACGGCAGGCGGTCCCAGAACGTCACCGGCGCGATCGGTCCGAGTGCCGCGACGGCCAGGAGGAGGGGGTCCTCGACGTGCCGTGGCGACGACGCCGCGACGACGAGGACGACGGCCAGGATCGTCGCCGCCGCGGCCGCCACGGTCACCACGAAGGCGACGACGCGGCGTCGGGCGGGCAGCGCCGTGAACGAACGGCGGAGGACCACGAGCACCACGGCCGTCGCGAGCGGGACCACGATCGACGCGGCGATGGACACCCCGACGATGAACTGGTCCTCGGTGCCGTGCAGCCGGACCACCCGGCCGGGGACCACCCCGTAGGTGACGCCCGCCGCGACCGCGGTGACGACGTCGACCACGACCACGAGCCACACCGCGAACCGGCTGCCGCGGAAGAGCCCGAGCCCGCCGACGACGAGCACGAGGAGCGGTGCCGCGGCGAGGACGAGCGTCCACGGCTCGGTCGCGCGGTAGGCGAGGAGAGCCCGGAGGCACTCGCCCGCGACCCCGTCCGCCCGGCAGCCGCGCACGGGTGTGACCGGACCGGCGCCGACCACCGCGGCGAGGGGCGCGAGGAGGCCGACCCGGGCTCGGGAGACGAGTGCGATGACGGGTCCGACAGCCGAGACGAGGACGACGGTGCCGAGCAGGACCCGCGTCTCCCGGTGGGAGCTCCGGGCCCACCCGCTGCGCTTCGGCGTGCGGCGGAGGAGCTCGCCGAGCAGCCATCCCGCGCCGGCGGCGAGGACCGCGTACAGGTCGGACGCGTGTCCCGCGTAGAGCAGCAGTGCCGCGACCACGGCGAGCGCGTTCACCCGGATGCGTCGGCGCCAGAGCGGGCCGGCGAACGCGCTCGCCGTGACGATCGTGCCGACGATCGCGGTCCACGGGTCGAAGCTCGTGGCCCGGCCGAGGAGCAGCGGGCCGACCTCGCGCCCGTCGGTGTCGAGGAAGGCGCTGAACGCCCCGACGCCGGTGCCCACGACGGTCGTGACGACGAAGGCCAGCGCGGTGCGCCACGAGCCCATCAGGCGTTCGGCGGCACCGACGAGGACGACGACGCCCGCGAGGGTGAGCAGCAGGGCGAGGACACCGGTGGAGACGGCGAACACCCGGAACGGCCCGGTGGAGACGGGGCCGCCGCCGTGCAGGACCCGGAGCACCACCGCGGTGGCCGAGGTGGCGAGGACGAGGACGAGGATCGCGGTGGTCACCGGACGGACCCGGAGGCGCACGAGACTGCCGCGGACCACCGTCGGCCACCCCCCGGTGCGCGCGGGTGCCTGTTCGCCGGTCACAGCGCCTCGGGCGTCGCCGGGAGGCCGAGGTGCGCGATGACCGTCGGCAGCCCGTGCGCCAGCACGTAGCGGACCGTGTTCCAGTCGTGCGCCGACCCCGGCGAGACGACGAGCGACGTCTGCATCCCCTCGCGCTCCGCCACGGCCCGGAGCGCCTCGGTGGACGCCCGGTACGGGGCGTCGTCCTGGCCGTAGCCGAAGACCGTCAGGTGGTCCCGGTAGCGGCCGTGCGCCGTCATGATCGCGTTCGGCGCCGCGGCACGGTACGCGGCCGCCGACCCGCCGAAGCCCAGCGCGATCGTGTTCTGCACGCTGCCCGTCCGGGGCGCGAGCTCGCTCGAGATCGCGAGCGCGCTGCCGAACACGTCCGGGTGCGCCGTCGAGAACTGCATCGCGCAGGTCGCTCCCTCGGAGAACCCGACGATGCCCCATGCGCTCGGGGACGAGGCCACGGGGAGGTGCGAGCGGATCCACTGCACGGTGTCGGTCATCACGTAGGTCGCACTCCGGCCGAGCCGACGGGAGTCGACGCACATCGGGTTGCGTGCCGGAGCGCCGAGCTGGTCGGGCGCGACGACGATCGGGGCGAGTCCGTGGTGGGCGTCCGCATACCGGTCAAGGTACCGGCCGAGGTCGCCGGTCTGGAACAGGTCCGCCGGCTGGCCGGGCTGGCCGGAGAGCGCGATGAGCACCGGCAGGGTCGGCGGGTGCGCCGTCCGGGCGGCCGGCGGCAGCCAGACCACCGCTTTCCTGGCCCGGAAGTGCGACACCGTCCCGGGGATCCGGACGCTGAACGCTGCGCCCTTGGCCGGCATCCCCGCCGGCGCCTGCCAGTCGGCGGTGTGCACCACGGGACCGTCCGCCGGGGCGGGCAGGGCGTCGAACGTCCGCGACGGGTAGGGGTTGGTCGCGATGGCCTGCTCGACGTCCTTGTAGAAGCCGAAGTCGACGTTCACCCCGAGCCCGGCGGAGAGGGCGACGACGGCCGCGGCACCCACTGCGACGACGCGCATCGTCCACCCGCCCTGCACCAGGACGACGGCCAGGAGCGCGACGGCCGCGAAGGCGAAGGCGATCCACATGCGTGTCACGGGCGTGAACGAGACCCCGAAGAGGTCCAGGACGTCGCCCGTCCACCACACGACGACCAGCCCGATCCCGGCGCCCACGACGAGCGCCGCCAGGCGGATGAGGGTGGATCGCGCCGGGTGTGCGCGGTTCCGCCGGAGGATCGGTGCGACCACGACCCAGAGGATGAGGAGGGCGGCGGCGACGTCCACGGGGACGAGCACGTCGAGGCCGGTGATCGGGATGCGCAGGAGGTCGTGGAGCACGATCTCATCGTGGCGTCGGGCCGCTGTCGGGACGCCTCGGAGGCGCTTCCGCTGTGCACAGGTTCGGCATCGTCCACTCCCAGGTAGCGGTCGGACGCCTCCCAGGTGCAGGCGCGGCGACGAGGGGCACCGTCGCGCGGTGCCCCTCGTGCCCTCCGGTGCGCCGGCTGGTCAGGCCCGCTTGCGCAGCACCAGCGTGCCCGCTCCGGCCAGCAGCAGGAGCAGTGCGATGCCCGCGGGTAGGACCGGCGAGGTCGCTCCCGTGTAGGCGAGGGCGGGCTGGGCGCCCGTCGCGCCGACCGTGCGGACCGCGGCCGGTGCGACCGTCGAGACGCCGGTGGTCGCCGCGAGCACGGGAACCGTCCTGGAGGCACTGGTCGCCACCGTCGCGCCCGCTGCGGTGGCCGGGGTGGTCACCGACCCGGGCGTGCTGCCGTCGCCGGAGCCGGTCCCGGGCGTGGTCGTGCCGGGGTCGGAGCCGTCGCCGGGCGTGGTGCCGCCACCGGGGGTGGTCCCGCCGCCGGGGGTGGTGCCGTCGCCCGGGTCGGTGCCGTCACCGGGGTCCGTGCCGCCGCCGGGGGTCGTGCCGCCGCCGGGGGTCGTCGTGCTGGTGCCGTCACCGACGATGCCGATGCCGTTCCCGCCGATGGTGATCGGGAGGCTGATGACCGGGGCCACCTGGGTCCCTGATCCGGTGCCGCCCGCACCCGAGGTCGAGCCGCCGGCAGCCGGAGCCGTCGGACCCGTCGAACCCGTGCCGGTCGAGCCCGTCGAGCCCGTGCTCGTGCCGTCACCGACCAGACCGATGCCGTTCCCACCGATCGTCACCGGCACCGACACCACCGGGGACACCTGCGTGCCCGAGGCCGTTCCGTCCGCACCCGAGGTCGAGCCGCCGGCAGCCGGAGCCGCCGGACCCGTCGAACCCGTCGAACCCGTGCCGGTCGAGCCCGTCGAACCCGTGCTCGTGCCGTCACCGACCAGACCGATCCCGTTCCCCGACACGGAGACCGGGACGGAGACGACGCCGAGGACCTGCGTGCCCGACAGCAGCCCGTCGCTGCCCGAGGTCGACGCCGGGGACGCCGACGACGCCGCTGGGGTGCTCGCGGCCGGAGCCGTGGTCGCCCCCGATGCGCCGCCGTCGCCGAGTACGCCGATGCCGTTGCCCGAGACCGTCACCGGGATCGAGACGACCGGGGCGACCTGCGTCCCGGAAGCCGTCCCGTCCGCGCCGGAGGTCGTGGGTGCCGAAGCGGCCGGCGGCGTGGCCGGGGTCGCCGGGGTCGCCGGGGTCGCCGGTGCCGCTGCGGGCGTCGACGCCGAGGTGGCGTCACCCGCGACGGCGACGGCGTTGCCGGACGCCGTCACCGGGGCCGTGACGGCTCCGGCGACCTGCGTACCGGACGCGGTGCCGTCCGAGCCGGAGGTGCTCGGCGCCGCAGCGGGGGCTGCCACCGGTGCCGCCGGTGCCGGGGCGGCGGCCGGCGCCGCGGCTGCGGCGTCGCCACCGACCGCGACGGCGTTGCCGGTGGCCTGCACCGGCGCGGTGACGACCGGGGCGACCTGCGTTCCCGACGCGGTGCCGTCGGCCCCCGAGGTGCTCGGAGCCGGCGCCGATGCCGGAGCCGCAGCGGGGGCGGATGCCGCCGGGGCGGGGGTCGACGAGCCGCCGGTGACGGAGGACACGGCGTCGCCGAGCACCCCGAGGGCGTTGCCGGTCACGGAGACCGGGGCGTCGACGGACGGGACCACCTGGGTGCCCGAGGCGGCGCCGTCCGCTCCGGAGGTCGTCGCCGCGTTCGCCGCAGCAGCACCCCCGAGCGTCAGCCCACCGACGAAGAGGGCGAACCAGAGCCCTCTCGAGACGTACTTGTTCATGATCGTTGCTCCCTGATCGAGATGTGTGGCCGACCGCGATCGCGGTCGGTGGTGCGTTCCTGCCGTGCCGGACAGGCGCACCGATCTCAGTCAGGGGCGACGTCGTGCTCGCCCACGATCGACGCGGGGAGCGCGTCGTCGGAGCGGGTGCCGCGTGACCCCGCGGCGAGGGAGATCTGACCGTCGGTGGACCCGACGATGCCGACGGCCTCCGCGGCACCGGACGACCCGGCGGTGGTGCCGCCGAGGACACCCACGGCGCCGTCGGTCGGGCCGCCGTGTCCGGTGCCGTGGCCCTCGGGGACGAGGAGCGCACGGCCGCCGAACGTGGCGTCCTGCGGCTGCTGCGCGTCGGACGGGGAGGTCGACGCCGCGGTCCGGACCGTGGCCGGCGACGCATCGGCCGACGCGGCGCGCGCGGACACGGACGCGGCGAGGGACGCGGCTGCCTGCGCGCCGCGCGCGGCGGCCGGATCGACGGCGCTCCCCACGACCGACGTCGCGGACCCGAGCGGGGACCCGGAGCCGCCACCCGCCGGAGCCGAGGGGTCGATGACGACCGGATCCGTGCCTCCAGGCAGGGTGCCGCCGATCACCGGGGGCAGGCCCCCGACGGTGCCGGGCACGCCGCCGACGATCGATCCCACGTCGCCGAGGGTGTCGTCGACGAGCCCGGTCACCGGGCTCGTCACGGTGCCGAGGGTGTCGTCGCCGAGCACGGTGCCGACCACCGGCAGCGCCCCGACGACCTGGTCGAGCGTGCCGACGAGGCTGCCGACCGGGCGGGCGTCGGTGAGCGATTGCACGGTCCCGGTGACGGGCCGGAGCACCGTCACGAGCGTGTCGGTGAGCGGCCGGGAGGCGCTGCTCGACCCGGTCGGCACAGCGGGCGTCCCGGACGTGGCGGGGACCGTCTCGGTGGCCGGGTGGGTCCCACCGGCGTGCGCCGGCGCGACGGGTGCCGCGGGTGCCGGAGCGGCCGCTGCGGGAGCCGGAGCGGCCGCTGCGGGAGCGGGGCTCGACGGCGCCGGGGACGTCGCGGACGGGGCTGCCGGGACCGCGGGCGCCGGCGCTGCAGGCGCTGGTGCGGCGGGGACCGGGGCGGGTGCCGGAGCCGCCGGCGCGGGTGCCGCAGGAGCCGGGGCCGGAGCGGGCGCTGCCGGAGCGGGCGCCGCCGGTGCCGGTGCCACGGCCTTGCGGACCGGGGCGACCACCCCGTCGACCACGTGTCCGACCTCGCCGGTGACCCCGTGGACGGTGTCGCCGACGCCCTGGACCAGTCCCCCGACCAGGCCGCGGTGCTGCGACTGCTGGGTCTGGGGAGCGCCGGCCGGGGTGTCCGCCGAGGCCGGTCGGGCCCCGAGCACCAGGGTGAGCAGCACGAGGGCAGCGGCGATGCCGACGCCGAGGACGGCGTACCGGACGACCGCGCGCCAGGGTGCACGCATCGACTGGTCCATGCGCTCACCTCCTGATCTCGGCTGCGCACGTAGAGTGGTTGACCGGCACGGTACGCCGCTCCGCCCCGGAACGCACCCTGTTCCACAAGAAATCGTCAGGAAAGGCCCGTCTTGGTCTCGATCTTCAACGCTCCGACCCGCAATCTGGACATCGTGACGCTGCACGAGATCCTGCGCCTCCGGCAGGACGTCTTCGTCGTCGAGCAGGGCGCCGCGTACGCCGACATCGACGGGCGGGACCTCGAGCCGGGCACGCTGCAGTTCTGGGCCGGGCAGGGTTCGGTCGACGCCACGCTCCGACTCCTCCGCGAGCAGGACGGCACCGAGCGGATCGGCCGCGTCGCCACCGCCGCAGCAGCCAGGGGCCAGGGGCTCGCGGCCCGGCTGATGGAGGCCGCGATCGCCGAGTCCCGCTCCCCCCGGATCGCGATCGACGCCCAGGCCCACCTGGAGCAGTGGTACGCCCGTTTCGGGTTCGTGCGCTCCGGCGAGGACTTCTCCGAGGACGGCATCCCGCACCTGCCGATGGCGCGCACGCGCTGACGGTCCGGGTCAGGCCCGGCCGGGTCGGGTCGGGTCGGGCCGGGCCGGGCCGGGCCCGGCCGGGGTCCGGGTCAGGCCCGGCCGGGTTGGGCCCGGCCGGGGTCCGGGTCGGGCCCGGACGGCTCCGGGTCAGGCCCGCCAGCGACGCAGCTCGTCGAAGGACCGGCCCTGGTGTGCACGGTCCGCGACGAGCCGCTCGAACACGATGTTCGTCTGGGTCGTCGCGACGGAGGGGTCCCCGCTGAGCTCGTCCGCCACGAAGTCCCGGAGCTGCTCGGTCGACGTGCACGCGATGTGCACCAGGAAGTCCTTGTCGCCGGCGAGGAACGACACGTCCTGCACGACCGGCACGCGGAGCAGGCGCTTCGCGAAGTCCCGCAACTCGTGGCGGGCCGCGGCGTGCACGCGGACCGAGACCATCGCCTCGATCGCGAAGCCCAGCCGCGCGACGTCCACCTCGGCACGGTAGCCGCGGATGATGCCGGCGTCCTCGAGTGCCCGGACCCGGGTCAGGCACGTCGACGGAGCGATCCCGACGGCCGCCGCCAACCGGTTGTTCGGGATCCTGGCGTCGGCGGCCAGGGTCCAGAGGATCCGCTCGTCGACCTCGTCGAGGCGCGGAGCGGGATCGGGGCGGCGGACGGGACGGTCGGACACGGATCGACGCTACCGCCTCGCCGGGCCGCGCGGGAGAGCGGGCGTGCGCGGCGCCCGCGAACCTGCGAGGCGCCCGAGCGTCCCCGCAGGTGGCGTGACGATCGTCGGACGTGGCGCGTCCCGCAACGGGCGTGGAGCGACCGCGTCCGGACAGGAGCCCCCATGACCAGCACCGACGACGACACGACCGGCAAGCCGTCCCTCCGCGAGACGATCACGGCCGGTGTCGTCCAGAAGGCCCTCGAACCGGTGCTGCGCGCCGTCCGCGAGGAGGTCGCCTCCGCGCGGCGCGAGATCGGCGAACGCGCCGGGGCGGCGAGGACCGGCCTGGTGCTCACCGGCGTGGCCGTCGGGTTCGCGCTGACCACCCTCGTGCTGCTCGCCGGGCTCGTGGTCGCGCTGATCGCCCTCGCGCTCCCGCTGTGGGCGGCGACGGCCATCACGCTCGTGGTCTTCGCGATCGTGACGGCCGTGCTCGCCGCCGTCGGGGTGCGCGGCATCCGGCGCGGTGTCCCGCCGGTGCCGACGGACACGATCCATGAGGTGCAGGAGCGCATCGCGGACCGGTGAGGACCGAGGGACGCCGTGCCTACATCGCGAGCGTCATGCCGACGACGGCGACCGTCATCGCGAACACCTCGCCGCTCCGCACGGCACGGCGGTCCTCCCGCGCCCACTCGTGGCGGAGCAGCCACCCGCTGAACGCGCAGTAGCCGATCACACCGGCACCCAGCACCGCGGTCAGGGCGATTCCGTGACCGGCGTGCCCGTCGGCGAGACCCGTCGCGTGGCCCATCAGCAGCATCCCGGCCATCACGACCGCCGAGAGGGCTCGGTGCACGTCCATCGGCTCGGCACGACGACCGTCCGCTCCGCGCCGCCGCATCACCGGCAGCGGCGCGAGGAGGAGCAGCAGTGTCGCCGCGAGGAGGGTCCACACGGCGCCGGCGTGCACCACGGGCATGAGCATCGCGACGAGCATGACCGCCGCCGGGACGATCACGCCGGGGCGGGGCCGGTACCGGTCGCCGACGATGCAGCACACCGACGCGAACTGCGGCACGACGAGCATGGCGTCGGCGACGGTCTCGTGCACGGTGCGGTCCTCGGTGTGGCGGAGTGGGTCAGTCCTCGGCGCGCGCAGCGGGCTTCGCGGCCCGCTCCTGCTTCACGCGGGCGTTCTCGGCGTGCACGGCGGCCTGGGTCGCACGCTCACGGACGAGCCACTCGGGCTTCTGCTCGAGCAGCGTCTTGATCTCGGCGGTCGTGAGCGGCTCGTCGATCCCCGCACGGGTCAGGCCCGAGATCGACACGCCGAGCTTCTGCGCCACGACGGGTCGCGGGTGCGGTCCGTCACGGCGGAGGTCCTCGAGCCAGGTCGGGGGCTCCGTGCGGAGTTCGTCGAACGCGGTCCGGCTGATCGGCGCGTCCCGGAAGGTCTCCGGGGCGGCCGCCAGCAGGATGCCGAGCTTCTTCGCGGCCGTCTCGGGCTTCATGGTCTGTTCCTGCGCCATACCGACAAGGGTACGGCCCCTATGCTCGGTTGCATGACCGCGGCCCTCACCATCGCCTTCGTCCCAGGGGTGTCACCGGCGAAGTGGGCCCGCGTCTGGCGCGACCGCTTCCCCGACATCGAGCTCCGGCTCCGCCCGATCGGCTCGGACGACGTGGTCGACACGCTCGCCGGCGAGGCCGACATGGCCTTCGTCCGCGCCCCCTTCCCGGACGACCACAACGCCATCCCGCTCTGGACCGAGACGGCCGTCGTCGCGGTCCCGAAGGACTCGCCGCTCGCCGACCTCGCCGAGATCGACCTCGCCGACGCCGACGTGCACGTCGTCGACGCCGGCCCCGTCCCCGCGGACGTCGACGCAGCCCTCGACCTGGTCGAGGCGAACGTCGGCGCCGTGGTGCTCCCCCAGTCGCTCTTCCGTGCGGCGAGCCGCAAGGACCTCGTCGCCCGCCCGCTCCTCGGCGGGTCCGGCACCCGGATCGCGCTCGTCTGGCGGGACGAGGACGCCTCCGACACGACGGAGGAGTTCATCGGCGTGGTGCGCGGGCGCACCGCCAACAGCTCGCGCGGCCAGGACCAGCCTGGAGGCACGGATCGCGCACCCGACGCCGGCTCGCGTCCGTCCGGTGGCGGCAAGGCCTCCGCGTCCAACGCGAAGACCGTCGCGAAGCGCGGTGCGACCAAGGGCACCGGCGCGAAGAGCGGCGGCGGCAAGAACTCGACCGGGCGCGGCCGGGTGCAGCGCGGCATGAAGGGCAAGCCGAAGCGCGGTTCCAAGGGCAACCGCTGAGCGGTCCCGGGGTCAGCGCATCACGGCGGCCGCGGCGCGCGCGACCCGCTCCCCACGAGCGTCCTCGGCCGCGGCCCGGGCAGCGGTGACCACCCGGGTGTCGGCACGGACGGCCGACCCCGCGTCGAACGGCGGCTGCGGGTCGTACTCGATCTGCAGCTGGATCGCCTCGGCCGCGGGCTGACCGGCGAGCTCGGCCGCCAGCCACAGGGCCATGTCGATGCCCGCGCTCACCCCGGCCGCCGTCACGACCGCCCCGTCGTCGACCACCCGGTCGTCCACGGGCTGTGCACCGAACGCCGCGAGCATCGGCTTCGACGCCCAGTGCGTCGTGGCGCGCTTCCCCGCGAGGAGCCCGGCCGCCCCGAGGACGAACGCTCCGGTGCACACCGAGGCGATCCAGGTCGCACGCTCGGCCTCGCGCCGGACGAACCCGATCACCTCGGGGTCGAGCATCGCCTCGAACGCGCCCTCGCCGCCGGGGACCACGAGGACGTCGGCCGGCCCGGCCTCGGCGATCGTCGTGGTCGGGACCAGCGCGAGTCCGCAGTCGCTCGGCACCGGCTCGAGGGTCGCGGCGACGTACTCGACCCGGACGCCGGGCACCCGGGACAGCACCTGCGCGGGACCGGTCAGATCGAGCTGCGTGAGGTCGGGGAACAGCAGGAAGGAGATGCGCACCTCGTCGGGGTCGTGCTCGGGCGCGACGACGTCGTCGCTCGGCTCCGGGGCCGGCACCTCGACGTCGACGGGGACCTCCACCACCTCGGCGTCGACCGGGTGGACGGGACGGACGCGCGGGTTCTCGGAGCTCATGTCGCGACCCTAGCCCCGTGGCCCCGGTGCCGCCCCGGTCAGCTCCAGACGCCGGAGGTGCCGCGCCGGTGGCTGCCGACGAGGTGCGTGTCGACGATGCCGAGCGCCTCCATCAACGCGTACATCGTGGTCGGCCCGACGAAGGCGAACCCGCGCTTCCGCAGCGCCTTCGACAGCGCCACGGACTCGTCGGACTTCGTGGGGACCTGGGCGTACGAGCGGGGTTCCGGCGTGGTCGTCGGCCGGAACGACCAGACGAACTCGGCGAGGCCGCCGTCCTCCCGCAGGGCGATCGTGGCCTTCGCGTTCGTGATCGTCGCGAGGATCTTCGCCCGGTTCCGGACGATGCCGGCGTCCGCCAGCAAGCGTGCCACGTCGTCCTCGCCGAAGCGGGCGACGACGTCGGCGTCGAAGTCCGCGAAGGCGGCCCGGAACGCCGGTCGCTTCGCCAGGATCGTCCGCCACGAGAGACCGGACTGGAACGCCTCGAGCGAGAGCCGTTCGAACACGCCGCGTTCGTCACGCACGGGCATGCCCCACTCGGTGTCGTAGTAGTCTCGGAGCAGCGCGTCCGACGACGCCCACAGCGGCCGGGCGAGGCCGTCGTCCCCGACGACGAGGTCCGACACGGGCGCAGCAGGCTCGGTGCTCATGGCTCCATCCTGGCGCGGACCGGCGACACCGGGTGGCGAGGAGCGGGTCACTCGGCGGGCAGACCGTCCTGCGCCGCCTGCGGGTCCATCCACACGTACTCCCAGCGGTGCCCGTCCGGGTCGGTGAAGCTCCGCTGGTACATGAACCCGAGGTCCGTCTCCCCGCGGTCCTCGGCGCCGCCGGCCATCACCGCGGCGTCGACGACCCGGTGGACGTCGTCCTTCGACGGCGCGCTGAGCGAGTTGATGACCTCGATCGTGCCCGCGTCGGCGATCGTCTTGTCGGTGAACTCGACGAACTTCGCGTGCGTGAGCAGCATGACGTAGATGGTGTCGCTCACCACGATGCACGCCGCGGTGTCGTCGGTGAACGCCGGGTTGACCGAGTAGCCGAGCGCCTCGTAGAACGCCGTCGAGCGCTCGAGGTCGGCGACGGGCAGATTGATGAAGACCATCGTGTCCATGGGTGGGTTTCCTCTCGTCGTGCTCAACCTGGCCCGGCGGCGGCGAGCGCGCAACCGTTTCATCGGCGAATCAAGTGGAACGCAATGTACTGGATCGATGCAGCGCGCGTACGTCGACGAGTCCGAGCCGGGCGGCGGGCGCGACCACACGGCGTACCTCGTCGCCGCCGTCGTGATCGCCATTGACGCCGAGCTCCACGCGCGCCGTGATGTCGAGGCGCGGCGGCCAGCGAGGATGCGCAAGCTCCATTGGTACGAGGCACTTCCCGGTCAACGCCTGTCGTGGCTCGACCTGCTCCGCCACGCGATCGAGATTCTCATCATCCGGTACGACGGCCCACCCGCCCGGCCGGAGCGTCGCCGGCGTCGGTGCCTCGAGCGGCTCGTGCATGAACTCGACTCCCGCGGCGTTCGACACCTGGTCTTCGAGTCACGCGGACCGCACGCCGATCGTGGCGATCAGAAGATCCTCGATGCGATCCGATCGCGCGGTCTCGGCGTCCACCTCCGACACGAGCACCTGCGCGGATCTGAAGAGCCGCTACTCGCGCTCGCCGACATCGCGTGCGGAGCACATCGCGCCGGCGCACTGCAGGATGCCACCCGCACGGAGGAGATCGTCGTCGGGTGACGTGATCGGACGCGTCACGTCGCCCCGGACAGCGCAAATCCCCGGGCCCCGCGCTGGCTGCAGGTCTTCCGGGGATCACTTTCGACCGAGAGCACCCGACCGACATATCAATACTATGGCCGCCGAGCATCGACGTCAACGCGCTCGCAGATGGGGATCGAACGTCCAGGAAGCGCAAACCCCGAGCCCGCGCTGGCAGCAGGCGTACTCGGGGATCACTTTCGACCGAGCAGCACACGGCCGACATATCAATTCTCGTGGCGCTGGGTCCCGGCTGCCAACCCGCGCCGCGCCGGACGACCACCGCATCGACAACCGGCACCGCGCCTCCAGTCCGATAGCCGTGGAACGACGAAACCGCTGTCGTGCGACAGCGGTTTCGTCGTTCCCGGTCGGAAAGGAGCCACGCAGCCGACCCGATCCGAGCCGTCAGGCGAGCTCGCGCCCCTCGCCGGCCGCCTTCTGGTTCGCCTCGGCCTCGGCCTGGCCGATGATGTCCTCCGCCGGGACGGGGTTCAGCCGGTCCCAGAGGAAGAAGAGCAGCCCACCGACGAGCATCGACAGCCCGACCCACAGGTTGATGTGGATCCCGCCGGTCTTCTCGGGGTCGGTGTTCCAGTTGACGATGCCGACGATGGTGGTGATCACGCCGTACAGGACGAACAGGCCACCGAGGATGCGGCGCAGGTCGAGGCGGCGGGTGGAGCGGACGAGGGCGGCCTTCTGCTCCTCGGTCATGGCGGTGGTGGTGTCGCTCATGGGAGATCTCCTTCGGTGATCAGAGGAACGGGAGGTACAGGACGACGCAGAGCACGAGCGCGACGGTGCCGAGCAGCGCGGGCGAGCGGTACCAGGCGGTGTCGGTGGCCACGGAGTCGCCGTGCAGGTCGATCTTGCCGATGCCGTAGACCAGACCGCCGAGCTCCTTCTCGGGCTTCGGCTTCGTGACCATCGAGACGACGAAGCCGACGACGAGGACGGTCACGAACGAGATGATCGCGCCGTAGAGGGTCTCGGCCGTCGCGGTGGCGAACAGCTTGGGGTTCACGAGGTACGCGATCCACGTGATCGTCGGGGTGACGATGCCGAGGATGTAGCCCCAGAGCGCCCCGGCCGTGGTCATCCGCTTCCAGAGCAGGCCGAGGATGAAGACGGCGAACAGCGGCGCGTTGAAGAACGAGAACAGCGTCTGCATGTACGTCATGATGTTCGACGCCTGGGCGGCGATGAACGCGGTGGCGATGCCGACGAGGACGCCCACGACGGTCACCCAGCGACCGGTCTTCAGGTAGTGGACGTCCGGCATGTTCGGCTTGATGTAGCGCTGCCAGATGTCGTACGTGAAGACGGTGTTGAACGACGACACGTTCGCGGCCATGCCGGCCATGAACGAGGCGAGCAGACCGGTCACGGCGACGCCGAGCACGCCGGTCGGCAGGTACATCTGGATGAGCTTCGGGATCGCGTCGTTGTAGTCGAGCGCGCCGGAGGCGAACTGGTTGCCGACGACGGCTGCGGCGATGAGACCGGGGATGACGACGATCGCGGGGATGAAGAGCTTCGGGATCGCGGCGATGAGCGGCGTGCGTCGGGCGGCGGACATGTTCTTCGCCGAGAACGCGCGCTGCACCTCGGTGAAGTTCGTGGTCCAGTAGCCGAAGCCGAGCACGAAGCCCAGGCCGAGCACGATGGCGAGCCAGTTCGCGCCGATCGGGTTCGTGACGTCGCCGAAGCCGGTGCCGGCCCATGCCTGCAGGTGCTGGACGCCCTGGGTCTCGGTGATCGCCTTCGTCAGGCCGTTCCAGCCGCCGACGCGGTGCAGCCCGACGATCGTCAGCGGGATGAGCCCGGCGATGATCACGAAGAACTGCATGACCTCGTTGTAGATGGCGCTGCTCAGGCCGCCCAACGTGATGTAGACGAGCACGAAGCCGGCCGAGACGATGATCGCGAGCCACTCGGGCCAGCCGAGCATCGCCTCGATGACGATGGCCATCGCGTAGAGGTTGATGCCCGCGATGAGGACGTTCGACACCGCGAACGCGATCGAGTTCACCAGGTGCGGGGCCTTGCCGAAGCGGCGGAGCATGAACTCCGGGACCGAGCGCACCTTCGAGCCGTAGTAGAAGGGCATCATCACGAGGCCGAGGAACACCATCGCCGGCACCGCGCCGACGAGGTAGTAGTGCAGCGTCGCCATGCCGATCTGGGCGCCGTTGGCCGCCATGCCGAGGATCTCGGTCGCGCCGAGGTTCGCGGACACGAACGCCAGGCCCGTGATCCAGGCGGGCATCGACCGGCCCGAGAGGAAGAAGTCCATGCTCGTGCGGACCTGCCGCCGAGCCGTGAACCCGATGCCGATGACGACCGCGAAGTACACGATGATCATCAGGTAGTCGACCCAGCCCAAGTCGAGCCGGATCCCGTTGTTCGCTGCCGCGAGAACCATTCACACTCCACGTCGATGTGTTGCGGTCGACAACTCCGCCGACCCGGACGGGAACGTTACACCGATTTGTGACCGTTCACATAGCCGGGGTATGCATCGCAGTCGTCATGGCGACGAGGGCCCTCGGTAGGCTCGCCCCATGACCGAGCAGTCGCGCATCCTCGTCCTCAACGGCCCGAACCTCGACATCCTCGGCCGTCGCGACCCGACGCAGTACGGCACGGTCACGCTCGCCGAGATCGAGGCGATCGTGCACACCGAGGCCGCGGTGCACGAGCTGGAGGCGGACTTCCGGCAGACCAACCGCGAGGGCGAGCTCGTCGAGTGGCTGCACGAGGCGCTCGACCACTTCGTCGGCGTGGTGATCAACCCCGCCGCCTACGCGCACACCTCGGTCGCGCTGCACGACGCCGTCGAGGCGCTCTCGGTCCCGGTCGTCGAGGTGCACCTGTCGAACACGTGGAAGCGCGAACCCTTCCGTCATGTCGACCACGTGGCGACGGCGGCCACCGCCGTCATCGCCGGCGCCGGCCCGGACGGCTACCGCCTGGCGGTCGCGCACGTCGCTGCCCTGCAGCGCTGACCCCCACCGGTCTCGCGGCACGGCGTCGCGACCGACGAGGTCGCGTGGACTGCCGCTCGCGGTCGGCGCGGGCGTCCGTTCGTGCGACCTCGGCGGCGGACCTGCGCGTGTCGTGCGACCTCGCGGACGCTCCGCGCGTCAGAAGTCGGCGGGACGGCGGACCTCGACGCCGGCGGTCGAGAAGCCGCCGCGGATGATCGGCAGCGCACGCCGCACGGCCTGGTCGATGCGGAGCTCGAGGTCGATGCTCGCGATGTCGTACCCGCCCTCGCGCTTCGTGAAGTCCCGCTCGTTCCCGAAGACCCCGATCGGCAGCGTGGTCGACTGGAAGAAGCCGAACAGCGGTCGCATCTGGTGCTCGACGAGCAGCGCGTGCCGGTCGCTCCCGCCCGTGGCCGTCAGGAGTACCGGGGTGTCCACGAGGTCGTACTGCCCGATCCAGTCGAAGAACAGCTTGAACGCCCCGGAGTAGGCGGCACGGAACGCCGGGCTCCCGACGACGAGCACGTCGGCCGCCTCGACGGTCTCCAGCGCGCGGATCGTCCGGTCGGACATCGCCTCGCGGGACGACGCCGCGCCGAGGTCGGCGAGCAACGGGCCGATCTCGACGGTCTCGGTGCGCGCGTCCTCGATCTCCTGTCCGAGACGGGCGACCGTCGCCGCGACCAGGGTGGACGTCCGGGAGGGGTCCGATGGGCTGCCGCTCACGCCGACGACGAGTTCTCCGCTCATGCGTCCGATGCTCACACGCCTGCCGTCCCGTCGGCCGGGTTGTGACGACATGTGTCGGGTCCAGCGCCGCACGCGTACCGTCCACGGCATGCAGACCTTCCTGCCGTACCCGGACTTCCGCGCCTCGGCCGAGGTGCTCGACGACCGGCGGCTCGGCAAGCAGCGGGTCGAGACGCTGCAGGTGATGCGGGCGCTGACCCTGCCGGACTACGGCTGGCAGCACCACCCGGTCGTGGCGATGTGGCGTGGGTACCGTCCGGCACTGATGGCGTACCAGGACGCGACGTGCCGGGTCTGGGCCGAGCGCGGGCACGCCGACACGTGTCTCGGGAAGACGCTCGCCGACCTCGCCCTCGTGCCGGAGGACCTGGCCGCCTACGAGTCAGGCGACTACCCCACTCCCCCGTGGAACGACGACCCGGCAGTGCACCGGTCGCACCGGTCGAAGCTCGTGCAGAAGGCCCCGGAGCACTACCGTCCGCTGTTCCCGGACGTCCCCGACGACCTCGACTACGTGTGGCCGGTCGACCCCCGCGCAGCGCAGCCCGTCACGCCACGGACGACCACCGGGAGCCGTCTCGCCGGGTGACGGCCACCGACCGGACCTCGGCGGTGCCCGCGAGGCCGTCCGCGGCGTGCGCGGCGACGGCCTCGGCGATCTCGTCGGAGGGCGCCTCGAACCGGACGACCGCGCAGGGCACACCCCGGAGCAGCCGGACGTCCCGTGCCTCGACGACGGTGAGCTCCGCCACGAGCCGTGCCGCCTCGGGCAGGACGGCGTCGGGGGTGACGTCCGGAGCGAGTGCCCCGACGGCAAGGGTCACGCGGTACGAGGGCATGGCACCACGCTAGCGAGCACGGACGGCCGAGGCCCGTCGTGGGCGGAGGGGGCGGCGTCGCACAGGGGAAGCGACGCCCACGCCCACGACGGGCCGCGGGGTCCAGCGGGGCACAGCGGATCAGGGGTGCCGTGCCCCGCGCCGGATGCCGATCAGGGGCGGCGTCCGGCTCGTCGCACCGTCGGGTCCACGGGGGACGGACCCGACGGTGCTGGTCCTCAAGGGTGTTCGGTGTCCTCTCGGTACCGGTCTGTCTCGGTCGGTGCGGGCATCGACCGCCGGGCCGCGGCGGGCCGGACCATGGGGAGCAGCGCACTCCCGATGGTGGCCAGGGCTCCCACGACGGCGATCAGCCCGAGCGGGGCGGTGCCGAGGTCGTGCTGCGCGGCCAGGACGAGCGCCACGACGGTCGCGGGTGCAGGGAGGAGCTGGACCGCCCGGAAGTGGTCCTCCTGCCGGACCCGAGTCGTCATCGCGTTTGCCATGACTCCACCCTGACGCACTTCGCCGGTCCGCAAAAGGGGGGACACGACCCCACTCATGGAGTAGAACGTCTAGTACACCCTTGTCGACCGGTCAGGCCAGCGTCCGCACGGCTGCCACGGCGTCCGCGACCGCCCCGACCACGACGGGCACGTCGGCCGGCGACAGCTCCGCGTCGAAGGTCAGGCGGAGCGCCGTCCGGGCGACCTCCTCCGACAGCCCGAGGGCGGTCAGCACGTGCGACGCCTCGGCGCTCCCGGCCGCGCAGGCACTGCCCGAGGACGACACGACGTCGCGCTGTTCGAGCTCGAGCAGCACGGTCTCGCCGTTCACCCCGGGGAAGCAGAACGAGGCGTGCCCGGGCAGGCGAGCGACCCGCGAGCCGGTCACGAGGGCGCCGGGCACGGCGGCGAGCACACCGTCGAGCACGGCGTCCCGGGTCGTGGTCGCCACCGCGGCCGATCCGTCCCGTGTCGCGGCGAGCAGGGTCAGCGCGGTCGCCACGGCCACGGCGCCGGCGACGTCCTCGGTCCCGGACCGCCGCCCCCGCTCCTGGCCGCCGCCGTGCAGCAGGGGTTCGAGCGGGACGCCGGACCGGAGCACCAGGACGCCCGTCCCCTTCGGTGCGCCGATCTTGTGACCGGACAGCGACAGCGCGTCGACGCCGAGGACGTCGAGCCCGACGGGCAGCCACGGCGCGGACTGCACCGCGTCCGTGTGGAACCGGGCCCCGACCTGATGAGCGACCGCGGCGAGCGCGGGGACGTCCTGCACGGTGCCGATCTCGTTGTCGGCGTGCGCGATCGTCACGAGCGTCGTGTCCGGCCGGAGTGCCGCGCGCAGCACGTCCGGGTCGACGGCGCCGTCGGTACCGACCGGGAGGACCGTCAGGTCGAACCCGTGGAAGCGTTCGAGGTACCGGCAGCTCTCGAGCACGGCCTCGTGCTCGATCGCACTCGTCACGACGTGGCGGCCCCGGGGGGCAGCGAGCGCGATGCCCTTCACCGCGGTGTTCGCTCCCTCGGTGCCGCCGGTGGTGAACACGACCTCGGCCGGCCGGCACCCGAGCACGGCGGCGGTGGCGGCGCGGGCGTCGGCGAGTCCCCGGGACGCCGCGTCGCCCACACCGTGCGTGGACGACGGGTTGCCGAAGACGCCGGTGAGGTACGGCCACATCGCCTCGAGCACCTCCCGACGCACGGGGGTGGTGGCCGCCCGGTCCAGGTAGAACACGGGCGGGCTCAGACCGCGACGTCGATGTCGAGTCCGAGGTCGAGCGCCCGTGCGGAGTGGGTCAGCGCCCCGACCGAGACGACGTCGACCCCGGTCGCGGCGATCGCGGCGACGGTGTCGAGCGACACACCGCCGGACGCCTCGACGAGGGCACGCCCGGCGACGAGCGCGATCCCCTCGACGAGCATGTCCGGCGTGAAGTTGTCGAGCATGATCGTGTCGACGCCCGCGGCGACCACGGGTTCGATCTGGTCGAGGCGGTCCACCTCGACCTCGAGGTGCACGGTGTGTCCGAGCCGCTCGCGGGCAGCGGCGATCGCGTCACCGATGGCGGTCCCGCCCGCGAGGAGCACCGCGAGGTGGTTGTCCTTCGCGAGGACCGCGTCCGACAACGAGGTCCGGTGGTTGTGGCCGCCGCCGCACCGCACCGCGTACCGTTCGAGCGCGCGCAGCCCCGGGGTCGTCTTCCGGGTGTCGACGATGCGGGCGCGGGTGCCCGCGACGGCCGCGACGTAGGTGGCGGTCGCGGTGGCGATGCCCGACATGCGCTGCGCCAGGTTCAGTGCCACGCGTTCGGCTCGGAGCACGCTGCGCGCGGAGCCGCTGACGGTCGCCAGGACGTCCCCGGCGACGAAGCGGGTGCCGTCCGGCACGTGCAGCACCGCGTCGACGGAGGGGTCCACCGCGTGCATCACCGCGACGAACACGTCGCCGCCGCTCAGCACGCCGGGTTCCCGCGCCGCGAGGGTCGCCGTCGCCGTCGCGTCGGCGGGGATGAGCGTCTCGCTCGTGACGTCGCCCCACGGCGCGTCCTCCTCCAGCGCGGTCTCGATGACCCGGCGGAGCGCGTGCGGCGGGATGGTGCCGGGATCGATCGGTGCGGTGTCGACGGTCATGCGGGGACCTCCTGGGGGACGGCTGCGTGCTGGGCGACCCACGCGTACGACGCGGGCGCGGTCGGGTCGGTGTCGGGGTGGTCGGTGCGGGCGTGGGCCCCGCGTGACTCGGTGCGGGTCTCGGCGGCGAGCGCGACGATCCGGGCGAGGTCGAGCAGCGCGCGGTCCTCGTGGTCGCGCACGCCGACGGGGTCCGGGACGGCGAGGGCGTCGAGGTCGCGTCGGGCGGACGCGAGTCCGGTCGCGTCGCGGAGCAGACCCACGCGGTCGGTCATGACGGACTGGACCGCCTGACGGACGTCGGGTGCGTCGGCGACGCGTGTCGCGCCTCCAGGCAGGGTCGGACTGGAGGCGCGGATCGCGTCGGCCGCACTGGTGACGGTCGTGACGTGGAGGCCTGTGTCGCCCCGCAGGCGCAGCCGTCCGGGGCGCGGGGCGTCGAGCGCGTCCGCTGCGCGGACCGCGAAGACGAGGCCCTCGAGCAGCGAGTTGGAGGCGAGCCGGTTCGCGCCGTGCACCCCCGTGCAGGCGACCTCGCCGACGGCCAGGAGCCCGGGGAGGCTCGTACGTCCCTCGGCGTCGGTCGCGACACCGCCCATCGAGTAGTGCGCGGCCGGAGAGACGGGGACGCCCTCGCGGGTCCAGTCGAAGCCCGCCGCACGGGTGGCGCGGGTGAGCCCGGGGAACCGGCGGACCAGGAAGTCGGCGTCGAGGCCGGTGGCGTCGAGGAGGACCGGCGCCCCGCCCTGCTCCCGCACCGCGGCCGCGATCCCGCGCGCCACGACGTCGCGCGGTGCGAGCTCGGCGTCCGGGTGCACGGCCGTCATGAACCGGCGGCCCCCGGCGTCCCGGAGCACGGCGCCCTCACCACGGACCGCCTCCGAGACGAGGCCGCCTCCGGGGACGGCGAGCCGGGTCGGGTGGAACTGCACGAACTCGACGTCCGCCAGGACGGCACCGGCGCGCCAGGCCGCGGCGGCGCCGTCGCCGGTCGCGACGAGCGGGTTCGTGGTCTCCCGGTAGAGGTGCCCGGCACCGCCGGAGGCGAGCACGACCGCGTCGGCGTCGATCCGTCGCGGTTCGCCGAGCAGGTCCAGCACGTCGACCCCGACGACCGTGCCGTCGCGGACGACCAGGTCGGTCAGGCAGGTGCGCTCGAGGATCGTGACGTGCCGCCGGTGCAGGGCACCGATCAGGCTGCGCTCGATCGCCGCCCCGGTCGCGTCGCCGTCCGCGTGCACGACCCGCCACCGACCGTGCGCGGCCTCGCGCCCGCGGGCGAGGTCGTCGCCGTACCGGTCGAGGCTCGCGGGGTCGGTCGTCCGGTCGAAGGGGACGCCGAGCGACAGCAGGTCACGGACGCGTGCCGGGCCGTCCGTGCAGAGCACCTCGACGGCACGGGCATCGGCGCTGCCCGCCGCTGCGACGTGCGTGTCCGCCTGGTGGAGCGAGGACGAGTCGTCGGCGCCGAGGGCCACCGCGACGCCGCCCTGGGCGTACGCGGTGGCGCCGTCGGCGAGGGCGCCCTTCGTCACGAGGGTGACGTCGTGGCGGGTACTGGCGCGGATCGCTGCGGTCAGGCCGGCGATGCCGGAACCGACGATGACGACGTGCACGGTGCGCTCCGCTTCAGTCTCGCGGCTTCGCGGCGAGCATGCGCTCGAGGGCGACCTTGGCGTCGGCCTGCACGTCGGCGGGGACGACGATCTCGTTGAGGACCTCGCCGTCGACGAGGGCCTCGAGCACCCACGCCAGGTACCCCGGGTGGATCCGGTACATCGTCGAGCAGGGGCAGACGACCGGGTCGAGGCAGAAGATCGTGTGCTGCGGGTACTCGGCGGCGAGCCGGTTCACCATGTTGATCTCGGTGCCGATCGCGAACGTGGTCGGTTCGGTCGCGGCGGCCACGGTCTTCCGGATGAGGTCGGTGCTCCCGGCGGCGTCCGCGGCGTCGACGACCGCCATCGGGCACTCCGGGTGCACGATCACCTGGACGCCCGGGTGCTCGCGACGGGCCTGCTCGATCTGGTCCACCGTGAACCGGCGGTGCACCGAGCAGAAGCCGTGCCACAGGATCACCTTCGCCGCCTCGAGGTCGTCGGCGGTGTTCCCGCCGAGCGCCTTCCGGGGGTTCCACATCGGCATGAGGTCGGTGCTGATGCCCATCGCCTTCGCGGTGTTCCGGCCGAGGTGCTGGTCGGGGAAGAAGAGCACGCGCTGCCCGCGCTCGAACGCCCACTCGAGGACGGTCGCGGCGTTCGACGACGTGCACACGATGCCGCCGTTGCGGCCGCAGAACGCCTTGAGGTCGGCGGCGGAGTTCATGTAGGTCACCGGGATGACCGGCACGCGGCCGTCCGCGTCGGGTTCGGTGCCGTACACCGCCGTCAGCTCGGCCCATGCGGCCTCGACGCTGTCGATGTCGGCCATGTCGGCCATCGAGCAGCCGGCGGCGAGGTTCGGCAGGATGACGCGCTGGTCGTCGCGGGCGAGGATGTCGGCGGTCTCGGCCATGAAGTGCACGCCGCAGAACACGATCGCCTCGGCGTCGGGCTTCGTCAGCGCGGCGTTCGCGAGCTGGAAGGAGTCGCCGAGGAAGTCGGCGTGCCGGACGACCTCGTCGCGCTGGTAGAAGTGCCCGAGCACCACGACGCGGTCGCCCAGGGTGGCCTTCGCCCGCTCGATGCGCTCGTGGAGCTCGTCGACCGGCGCGTGCTTGTACTCGTCCGGGATCACGCCCTGCCGCGGCGCGGAGGTCGGGATGACGTCGGACATCGACGAGCCGGGACCGTAGCCGGGTCGGGCGTCGAAGTCCCAGGTCGGGAGGGCGAGGTCCGGCGTGCAGGTGCTGCCCGCGGCCCGTCCGTTGGAGATCAGTTCGATGGTGGTTGCGATGGACACTGCGGTGTTCCTATCGGTTCTGCGGTCGTGTGCCCTGCTGCAGCGGGCCGTTGTCCGCGTAGGCCAGGTCGGGGTTCGAGCGGTACAGCCGGGCCGGACGGTGCCGTCCCCCGCTCGTGGTCTCGTCGGTGGGCAGGATCGCGTCGGTCTTCTCGACCTGCCGCCGGAAGTTCGCGGGGTCGAGCGCGCGGCCGAGCACCGCCTCGTACACCCCGCGGAGCTCGGCGAGGGTGAACCGGTCCCCCAGGAACGCCTGGGCGATCCGGGAGTACGACATCTTGTTCCGCAGTCGCCAGAGGGCGTACTCGACGATGCGGTCGTGGTCGAACGCGAGCGGCGGGTGCTCGTCCGCGAGGAACCAGCGGACGTTCCAGTCGTCCGGGACCGAGCTCGCCTCGTCCGGGTGGACGAGGGCCCAGTACACGATGGACACCACGCGGCTCGGGGACCGGTCGACGTCGCCGAAGGCGTAGAGCTGCTCGAGGTACCGTGGCTGCACGTTCGTCGTCTCGCGGAGCCGCGCGGCGGCGGAGTCCTCGAGCCCCTCGTCCGGGCGCACCCAGCCGCCCGGGAGCGCCCACGACCCCTCGAACGGTTCGGCGACCCGGCGGACGAGCGGCATCCACAGCGCGGGTGCCCCGGTGTCCGGGTGCGGGCGCAGGGCCACGATCACGGTGGAGACCGCGACGCGGATGCTGGGCTCGGTTGGCTCGACTGTTTGTGTCATGTTGACTCGAAGTGTTCGGGTTGTGATGACACTATCACCGGGTTTCACGAGACGGAAACAGCGGCGAAAACTCCTGGTCGGACCGCGCGCCTACATTGAGCCGCATGACAACGGTGACGAGGATGCACGCCGTCGTGTCGGGGACGGTCCAGGGGGTCGGTTTCCGGTACTGGACCGCACGGAAGGCCGACGGGCTCGAGCTCGCCGGGTACGCGCGGAACCTGTTCGACGGGACGGTCGAGGTCGAGGCGGAGGGCCCCGCCGCGGCGGTCGACGCGCTGATGGCGTTCATCCGCACCGGCCCGCCCTCGGCGACCGTGACCGACGTGTCCTGCCGGCCCGTGGTCCCGCACGGTGACGTCGACGGGTTCGCGATCCTGCACTGACGTCCGCCCCGGCCCGTGCCGATGTCGGTCACGGGCGGAATAATCGAATCCACTCAGGCGGTTGCCCTGTCTGCGCCTCCAGCGCTCCCTCGTCCTCCCTCGTCGTGATCCACCAGGAGCCCCGCATGACCCAGGCCGTCGATTCCGCACCCAGGACCGGGAGCGTCGCACAGCCGTCCCCCGGCGAGACCCGGCTCGTCATCGGGCTCTTGCTCGTCTCCGCGTTCGTGGTGATCCTCAACGAGACGATCATGGGCGTCGCCCTGCCCCGGCTGATGGACGACCTCGGGATCAGCGCGGCGACCGGCCAGTGGCTGACGACCGGGTTCCTCCTCACCATGGCCGTCGTGATCCCGATCACCGGGTTCCTGCTGCAGCGCTTCAACACCCGGCCGGTGTTCGTCTGGGCGATGAGCCTGTTCTCCGCGGGCACGCTCATCGCGCTGTGCGCCCCCGGGTTCACGGTGCTGCTCCTCGGACGCATCGTGCAGGCCAGCGGGACGGCGATCATGATGCCGCTGCTGATGACCACGGTGCTCACGCTCATCGAGCCCGCGCACCGCGGACGGGTGATGGGGAACATCTCGATCGTCATCTCCGTGGCCCCCGCCATCGGCCCGACGATCTCCGGCCTCATCCTCAACGCGTTCTCCTGGCGTTGGCTGTTCGGCTTCGTCCTGCCGATCGCACTCGCCGCGCTCGTCCTCGGCATGGTGAAGGTCGCGAACGTGTCGACCCCGCGCAAGGCCCCGATCGACGTGCTCTCGGTCGTCCTGTCGGCGTTCGCGTTCGGTGGGATCGTCTACGGCCTGTCGAGCATCGGCGAGATCGCGACCACCGGTCCGCTCGTGCCGATCGTGGCGCTCGTCGTCGGCGTCGTCGCGCTCGCGGTGTTCATCCTCCGCCAGACCCGGCTGCAGCGCTCCGACAGCGCCCTGCTCGACCTGCGCACCTTCCGGACGAAGGGCTTCACGGTCCCGATCGTCGCGATGGGGCTGAGCTTCATGGCGATGTTCGGCACGCTCATCCTGCTGCCGATCTACCTCGAGCGCGTGCTCGGGCTCGAGGTCCTGCAGGTCGGGCTCCTGCTGCTCCCCGGTGGCCTCCTGATGGGGCTGCTCTCCCCCGTCGTCGGCCGGATCTACGACCGCCGTGGCCCGCGCGTGCTGCTCATCCCCGGCTCGATCATCGTCAGCGCCGTGCTCTGGGCGCTGTCCACGGTCGGCGTGGACACCAGCGTGTGGTTCGTCCTCGGCGCCCACGTCGTCCTGAGCATCGGGCTCGCCCTGACGTTCACGCCGCTGTTCACCGCGGCGCTCGGCGGGCTGCCGCCGTCGCTGTACTCGCACGGCAGCGCGGTCCTCGGCACGGCGCAGCAGCTCGCCGGCGCCGCGGGCACCGCCCTGTTCGTGACGCTGCTCACGATCGGCGCGTCCACGGCGGTCGCGGGCAGCGGCGCGGACGGACTCGCGGCGGCGACGGCCTCCGGCGTCCGGACGGCGTTCCTGGTCGGCGCGGTCATCTCGCTGTTCGGCATCGCGACCTCGGCCATGGTCCGACGACCCGCCACGCCGGAGGGTGCGCCCGCACCGTCGATGCACTGACGCCCGGCCGCCGGGTCGGACCACGGGTGTCGGTCGGGCGTGGCATCGTGGCCGCATGCGGTCGACGACGAGCGAACTGAACTGGTCCGGCACGGTCACCTACACGGCCGAACGGGTCGTACGCCCGGCGTCGATCGACGAGGCGGCCGAGGTCGTCGCCCGGTCCCCGCGGGTGCACGGCCTCGGCACCCGGCACTCGTTCAACGACTCGGCCGACGCCCCCGGAGTGCTGCTCGACCTCACCGGCATCCCGACAGACCTCGAGGTGGACGCCACCCGTGGCACCGTGACGATGGGGGCCGGCACCCGGTACGGCGCCGTCGCACCCGAGATCGACCGCGCCGGCTTCGGGCTGCACAACATGGGGTCGCTCCCCCACATCTCGCTCGGCGGGGCGATCGCGACCGGGACCCACGGCTCCGGCACCGCACTCGGGTCGCTCAGCACCGCCGTCCGGTCGTTCGAGGTGCTGGGGCCCGATGGGGCCTCGCGGACGATCGGCCGGGAGGACCCTGCCTTCCCGGGTGCGGTCCTCCACCTCGGGCTGCTCGGCATCGTCACCCGGGTCACCCTCGACGTCGAGCCGACCTACGGGATGCGTCAGGACACGTACGGCCCCGTGCCGTGGGACGTCTTCACCGCGAACGTCGCCGCGATCCACGCCGCCGCCACCTCGGTCTGCTCGTACACCGTCTTCGGCGACGAGATCAGCGAGGTCCTGCTGAAGTCCCGCGTCCCCGAGGGTGCCGCGGACGTGTCCGTCCCGGACGAGCTGTTCGGCGCGCCGAAGCTGCCGGGCTCCCCCGTCGACGGACACCACACCGCGCGTGACGGTTCGGTCGGTCCGTGGTGGGACCGGCTCCCGCACTTCCCGATCGAGTCCGTGCCGAGCCACGGGTCCGAGGTGCAGAGCGAGCACTTCGTCCCGCTCCGGCACGCGGCCGCCGCCCTCGATGCCGTCCGGGGCCTCGCCGACCGCATCCGACCGCACCTGCACGTATGCGAGCTCCGGACGATGGCGGCGGACCCGTTCTGGCTCAGCCCGACGCAGGGCGAGGACGTGCTCTGCATCGCCTTCACGTGGAAGAAGCACCCGGCCGAGGTCGCGGCGTTGCTCCCGGACCTGGAGCGGCGCCTGGCGCCGTTCGACGGGCGACCGCACTGGGGCAAGCTGAGCTCGCTCGGACGTGACGCGATCGACGGGCTGTACCCGCGCCTCCAGGCCTTCCGCGACCTCGTCGCCGAGGCGGACCCGGACCGCACGTTCGGCTCGGCGTTCGGCGAGCGCGTGCTCGGCGTCTGACCGCCTCAGTCGAGGGGCGTCACCGTCCGGGTCTCCCCGTCCCAGTGGCGGACACCGGCGACCCGCAGCGTCGGGGGCAACGGAGCCGCGCGCAGCACCGCGACCGCGCCCGGGAGGTCCGCGTCCCGCACCCGTCGCGCGAACGACACGTGCGGCGACCACCGGCCGGGCAGCGTGGTGTCGACGGCGTCCGGTGCGATCCGGTGCACCGCGTCGTGGAGGGCGGCGAGCACCGGGTCCACGACGACGGCCCGGGCGAGGACCGACCGGCCGGGTCCGGCGGGGAAGAGCAGCACGCCGCCGAGCAGGAGCGCGTCCGGGAGCGGGGCATCGAGGGCGGCGGGGACCGGGAGCGTCTCGCCCGCTGCGAGGGTGACGTGCGGCGCGTTCGACGGCGACGGGTGCCGTCCGAGACTCGGGAGGTCCGCATCGACGAGCGCGTCCCACACCGCCCGGACCGCGGCATCGGACGACGGTTCGAGGACGAGTTCGATGCTCCGCACCGGTCCAGTCAACCGCCCGGGGCGGCGCCCTGCCTGCCCGCCCTCCCCTGCCGGGCACCGCCCCTCCGTCACCGCGCTGTAACACGGCGGAACGGAACTCGCACCGCGGCGACCGGCCAGCCACACTCGACTGCACGCCGCGGACCACCGCGGACCCCCACAGCACCGCCCACGAGGAGCACCACCATGTCCGCAGCACCCGTCCTGCCCGAGAAGCCGAAGGGCAAGCGCCCGGTCGGCTGGATCATCGCCGCCGCGGTCGTCGTCGTCGCGATCGTCGTCGCCGTCGTCGTCGCGGCCGTCCGATCGGGCAACGACTCCGACGGGTCCGGCGCAGCGGCCGGCTCGCCGAAGACGGTCACCATCGGCGTCGCGGACAAGTCCCTCTCCTACTGGAGCACCTACACGAAGCTCGCGAAGTCGAAGCTCAACGTGACGGTGAAGCTGACGAACTTCGCCGACTACTCGCTGCCGAACCCCGCGCTCAAGGACGGCCAGCTGGACCTCAACCAGTTCCAGCACATCCAGTACCTCGCGGACTACAACGTGACCTCGAACGACGACCTGCAGCCCATCGGCTCGACCGCCGTGTACCCGCTGCCGCTCTACGCGACCAAGTACGACAAGGCGTCGGCGATCCCCGAGGGAGCGAAGATCGCGATCCCGAACGACTCGATCAACCAGGCGCGTGCACTCCTCGTCCTGCAGGGTGCGAAGCTCATCACGCTGAAGGACGGTGGCTCGGCGTTCTCCACCACCGCCGACATCGAGTCCAAGAAGGTCGACGTCGAGCCGCTCGAGGCCTCGCAGACCGCGAACGCCCTGCAGCAGGGCTCCGTCGCCGGCGCCGTCGTGAACAACAACTTCGCCACCGCCGCAGGCCTGCCGACGAGCGACGTCGTCTACCAGGACGACCCGTCCAGCGCGAACGCCGCCCCGTACGTGAACGTCTTCGCCGCCCGCGACGCGGACAAGTCGAACAAGACGTACCTCGCCCTCGCGAAGCTGTTCCAGGACGAGGCCGTGCAGAAGGTGTTCCTGAAGGACAACCCCGACGCGGTCGTCCGTGACGAGAGCGCCTCGTCGCTCCAGGACGAGCTCGCGAAGGTCGAGCAGGACGCGAAGGCGGCCAAGCAGTAGTGCCGGTCCTCGTCGAACTCCGCGGCGTCTCGAAGCACTACCGCCGCGCCGACACCGGCGAGACCGTGGTGGCCGTCGAGGACGTCTCCCTGGACGTGCACCAGGGAGAGGTCCTCGGCGTCATCGGGTACTCCGGCGCCGGCAAGTCCACGCTGGTCCGCCTCGTCAACGCCCTCGAACTGCCCTCCTCCGGCTCGGTGACCGTCGCCGGCCAGGAGCTGACGGCCATCCCCGAGAAGGACCGTCGCCTGGCCCGGCGGCGGATCGGGATGATCTTCCAGCAGTTCAACCTGTTCCGCTCCCGCACCATCGCCGGCAACGTCGCGTACCCGCTCAAGGTCGCCGGTGTGCCGAAGGCCGAGCGCGACCGCCGCGTCGCCGAGCTGCTCGACTTCGTCGGTCTGCTCGAGCGTGCCCACGCGTACCCGGAGCAGCTGTCCGGCGGCCAGAAGCAGCGCGTCGGCATCGCCCGTGCGCTCGCCTCGAACCCCGAGCTGCTGCTCGCCGACGAGGCCACGAGCGCCCTCGACCCGGAGACCACCTCCGAGGTCCTCGCGCTCCTGCGCCGTGTGAACCGGGAGCTCGGTGTCACCATCGTCGTGATCACCCACGAGATGGACGCCGTCCGCCAGATCGCGGACCGCGTCGCCGTCATGGAGCAGGGGCGCGTGGTCGAGGTCGGCGACGTCTACGACGTGTTCTCGGCGCCGCAGACCGGGGCCGCCCAGCGGTTCGTCCGCACCGCGCTGCACGACCAGCCCTCCCCCGAGGCGCTCGCGCGGCTCCGGGAGCGGCACCCCGGACGGCTCGTGACGGTGCAGATCACCGACGAGGCCGGACTCCAGAACCGCATCGACGCCGTGTTCCGCGCCGCTGGCATCACCGCCGAGCTCGTCTACGGCGGGGTCGGCGAGATCCGGGAGCGCCGGATCGGCTCGCTGACGTACGAACTCAGCGCAGCCGACGCGTCCGCGATCGACCAGGCCGTCGCCGTGCTGCGCGCCGACGGCGTCACGACCGACGAGGAGGCAGCAGCGTGAACAACAGCTTCCAGAGCGTGATCGACACGTTCGACGTCTTCCTCGCCTCGATCCGCGACACCATCGTGATGTCGCTCATCTCCCTCGTGATCGCCGGGATCATCGGGCTCGCACTCGGGCTGCTCCTCTACGCGACCCGGCCGGGCAACCTGCTCGGCAACCGGGCGGCGTACGCGATCATCAACGTGGTCGTGAACCTGGTCCGGCCGATCCCGTTCGTGATCTTCCTCGCCGCGATCGCACCGCTGTCGCGGGTGGTCGTGCAGACGACGATCGGCGTGCCGGCGGTGACGTTCGCGATCTCGCTCGCGGCGGCGTTCGCGGTGTCCCGGATCGTCGAGCAGAACCTGCTCGCGGTCGACCCCGGCGTCGTCGAGGCAGCCCGGGCATCGGGGGCGCACCCGGTGTCGATCCTGCTCACCGTGCTCATCCCCGAGGGCCTCGGCCCGCTCATCCTCGGCTACACGTTCATCTACATCGGCATCGTCGACATGACGGCGCAGGGTGCGTTGATCGGCGGCGGCGGTCTGGGCGAGTACGCGATCACGTACGGCTCGCAGCGGTACGACTGGTGGATCGTCTACGTCTCGGTCGCGGCGATCGTCGTGATCGTGCAGCTCGGCCAGTTCATCGGCAACCGCCTGGCGCGCGCCACCCTCCGGCGCTGACGCCCGCCCCGGGCGCCCGGGCGCCCGGGCGCCCCGTCGCGGGGCACGCCGGAGCCTCGAGATCGCACTTCGGCGCGGGTCCGTCTCGTGACGGGCCGCCGAAGTGCGATCTCGGCCCCGGCGGGCGACGCGACCGACTGGAGGCGCGGGGCCGGTCCACGAGACCGGCACCGCGCCTCCCCGAGCGTTCGGCGCGCCGCGCCGAGACGGCGCGTCCCGCCCACCCGCCGCGCCCGGCGGGCGACGCGACCGACTGGAGGCGCGGGGCCGGTCCACGAGACCGGCCCCGCGCCTCCCCGAGCGTTCGGCGCGCCGCGCCGCGCCGCGACGGCGCGTCCCGCCCACCCGCCGCGCCGAGATCGCACTTCGGCGCGGGTCCGTCTCGTGACGGGCCGCCGAAGTGCGATCTCGGCCCCGGCGGGCGGCGCGACCGCCTGGAGGCGCGGGGCCGGTCCACGAGACCGGCACCGCGCCTCCCCGAGCGGCGGGCGAGCGGCCCGCGGGGGCGTCAGGCGGCCGGGGACTCCACGGTGGCGACGGTGCCCGTCGCGCCGGGGTGCTCGTAGTGCGCGCGGACCAGGATCGGCCGGTGGTCGGAGATGCCCGCGGGCAGGGTCTCCACGCCGGCGATGTGCAGCCCGACGCTCGTCGCGAAGTCGAAGTGCCCGGTGAACTTCCGGTACCGGAGGTAGGTCGGCTGGTCCGAGAGCGACAGCGCGAAGCCGTGCTGCTCGATCTTCCGGCGGAGGTTCGTCTGGAACCACGGGTAGTTGAAGTCGCCGACCATCACGGCGGGGGCCTCGGTCGAGAGATCCCGGACGAACTGGTGCGCGGCCTCGATCTGCTTGCGGCGCAGGGAGTTCGTCGCGGTCAGGGGCGAGGCGTGGAAGGACGCGACGATCACCTCGGCGTCGGCCTCGGTGTCGCGCAGGCGCATGGCGATGAGCCGCTCGTGCGCGGGTGCGAGGACCCGGTCGTGCAGGGACTTCTGCAGGGAGTGGATGGAGAAGTCCTCCACCTCGAAGCGATCGTCGCGCTTGTAGATCGCGAGGCCGAGCCGATTGCCCTTGGTGGACGCGGCGAGGGACAACCCCGCGACGGTCGGGGCGAGGTCGTTGCTGTCGCACTCCTGCACGCAGATGACGTCGGCCTGCGAGGCCTCGGCCAGTGCGGCGAGCTCGCCGTTCGCGGTGTGCTCGCGGAGGTTGTAACTGACGACACGCAGCCCGGTCGGTTCCACGGCCGTGTCGGCTGCGATCGTCCCCTGCTGCTGTGGCGCGGCCATGCTGCCTTCCTGTTCCGGGCGTTTCCGGTCACCCTGCCGCGGTCACCGTACTCGGCGTTCGCGGACTGTTGCTGAGACTGTAGCGCGGCGCGGGTTTCGTCCGTGTGACCGTGTCGGAAACGGACGACGCCGTCGGATCCCCGACGTCAGGCGTGGACGCGACGGGCGGGCCGCACCGTCTCGCCGGCTGTACGGCTCATCAGGAGCCCCTCGACGCACGCGACGACGAGGAGCACCGCGATCACCCAGAACGCGACGTCGTACGGTCCGGAGCCGGTGAGTCCGTCCGCCGCGCGGATCACCACCGCGGCGACCGCGACGCCGAAGCCCGCGGCGGTCTGCTGCAGCGTGGACGACAGCGTGTTCGCCGGGGTCATGTCGGCCTGCTCGACGTCCGCGAAGGCGATGGTGTTGTACGCCGTGAAGCCGACCGACCGTGCGGCACCGCTCACCACGAGCAGCACGGCGAGGAGCCAGAACGGGGTGTCCTCGGTCATGAACACCATCGCGACGACGCTGAGGGCGGCGACGGCGCTCGAGACGACGATCACCGGCCGGTACCCGAACCAGCGGAGGAACGGCGTCGTCATGGGCTTGATGCCGAGGTTGCCGACGAAGACCCAGAGCACCGCGGACCCGGCGAGCACCGCGCTCCACCCCCAGGCGTCCTGGAACAGCAGCGGCAGCACGAACGGCACCGCGGACACGGCCAGCCGGAACAGGCTGCCGCCGGCGTGCGACACCCGGAAGGTCTCGAGCCGGAAGGAGTCGAGGCCCATGATCGGGTGCGGAGCACGGCGGAAGTGCCACACGGCGAGCCAGCAGCAGACGGCACCGACGATCCCGGACAGCACGACGGCGAGCACCGGGACGGTGTCGAGGGCGAGCAGCGACGCCATCACGACGAGCGAGCCGAGCCCGAAGCAGGCGAGCACCGACCCGAACCAGTCGAAGGGCACCCGCTCCGCGGCGCGCTCCTGCGGGACGAGCACGAGCGCGGCGACGAACGCGATCACGCCGAGCGGGAGGTTGATGAGGAAGATCCAGTGCCAGGACAGGGTGTCGACGAGTACGCCGCCGACGAAGGGCGCGATGATCGGGGCCGCCAGGGCGGGCCAGGTCAGGATCGCGATGGCGGTGACGAGCTGCTCGCGTCCGGCGCTCCGGAGCACGACCAGTCGGCCGACCGGGACCATGAGCGCCCCGCCGAGCCCCTGCAGGATGCGCCAGAGGGTCAGGTCGACGAGCCCGGTGGACAGGGCGCACAGCCCCGAGGCGATCGTGAACAGCGCGATCGCACCCGCGAAGACCGTGCGCGACCCGATGCGGTCGGTGAGCCAGCCACTCACCGGGATGAACACCGCGAGGGTCACCAGGTACGCGGTGATCGCGACGCCGACGGCGGCGGAGTCCACCCCGAGGTCCCGTCCCATCGCCGGCGCGGCGGTGGCGAGGATCGTACCGTCCAGGAGCTCCATGAAGAAGGTGCCCGCGACGAGCACGGCCACCGCCGTGCTCCCCCGTCGTCGTGTCGTCATCGTCGTCGTCATCGCCCTCGAATGCTATGCCCACACGGGGTTCTGCACTGCAGAATGACGGGAACGAGGGCGTTGCCCCGACGGACCGGTGACCGGGAACGTGGGGACACCGCACGACGCACTGGAGGCTCGATGACGACCACACCCGGCACGGTGACGACGAAGGGTGCCCCCGACCCGGCCGCCTCGCCGACGCGCCACGTCCTCGACCACGCGCACCTGCCCGTGATGACGCTGCGCGAGTCCGCCCTGGCGAACAACACCGCCGTCATGCAGGCCTACGTGGACCGCCACGGGCTCCTGTTCGCGCCGCACATGAAGACCCACATGGCCCCGGCGCTCGCGGCGCGGCAGATCGACGCGGGCGCCTGGGGCGTGACGGTCGCGTCCGTCCAGCAGGCCATGGTCGCGTGGGAGCACGGCGTCCACCGCATCTTCGTCGCGAACGAGGTGCTCGACCCCACCGGCCTCGCCTGGCTCGCCTCCCGTCGCGCCGCCGACCCGGATGCCGACGTCCTCTGCTCCGTCGACTCCCCGGCCGGGGTCGACGCGGCCAGGGCAGCGCAGGACGCCGTCGACGGCGCCTTGCACGTGCTCGTCGAGGTCGGGTTCCCCGGCGGACGCACCGGCGTACGGACCGCGGCACGGGCCCACGACGTCGCCGGCGCGGCCCACGACGCCGGACTCGCGCTGCGCGGCGTCTCCGGGTACGAGGGCGGCCTGCCCGACGTCGACGCGGCCCGCGCCTACGTGGAGGGCGTGCTCGCGGTCGCCGCCGCGGTGCGCCCTCTCGTCGGCGCCCCGCGGGCGCTGCTCAGCATGGGCGGGAGCGCCTGGTTCGACGGCGTGGTCGACGCCGTCACCGCACGCCCGGACGACCTCGACGTGCTGCTCCGGTCCGGCGCGTACCTCACGCACGACGACGGCTTCTACGCCCAGCGGACGCCCTTCGGCCGTCATCCGGAGGAAGGTTCGCTCGTCCCCGCGATCGAGGTCTGGGGGCGCGTCACGTCGTGTCCCGAGCCCGGACTCGCGCTGGTCGCGGTCGGCAAGCGGGACATCTCGTTCGACGAGGGACTCCCCGTGGTGCGTTCCGTCCGGCACGTCCGGCACATCCGGCCTGGAGGCACGGGTGACGTCGTTCCGGTCACCCCGGCCCCCGGGGCGGTCACCGTCACCCGCCTCGACGACCAGCACTGCTACCTCGCGCTGGCGGACGGGGCGCCCGGGCTGACGCCCGGCGACGTCGTCGTGCTCGGCATCTCGCACCCCTGCACGGTCTTCGACAAGTGGCGGCAGGTGCTCGTCCTCGACGACGACGAGACCGTCCTCGACACGATCGCGACGTGGTTCTGATGCGCGCCACGACACCGGTCACCCCGGCCACCGAGGACGCCCCGACCCGGAACGCCGCGCTCTCGCTGCGCCGCGGTCTCCGGCTGCTCGACTGCATCGCGGACCGCACCCGGAACGGCGAGCCCGCGGTCTCCCTGACCACGCTCGCGGCGGAGCTCGGGACCTCGAAGTCCACCGTGCTCCGGCTGACCGCACCGATGGTCGAGAACGACCTGCTCCGCCGCACCCCGGACGCCGGCTTCACGCTCGGGCTCGGCGCGCTCCTGCTCGGGCAGAGCTACCTCGAGGGCATCGACCTGCGCTCCGCGGCGGCGCCCTTCCTCCGGCGGACCGCCGAGCGCACCGGCCTGACGTGCCACCTGGTCGTCCCGGACGGCACGGACATCGTCTACGTCGACAAGGTCGAGACACGCGGGACTGTGCGGATGGGCTCCCGCATCGGCAACCGGCTGCCGATGCGCAACACCGCGTCCGGCAAGGCGATGGTCGCGTTCGGCGAACCGGAGTTGCTCGAGCGCGTGCTCGCCGAACCGGCGCGGGCCATGACGGAGCACTCGATCGTCGACGACGACCGGTGGCGTGCGGAGGTCGAGCGGACCCACGGTCGCGGCTACGGCATCGACGACCGCGAGAACGAACCGGACATCCGGTGCGTCGCGGCACCGGTCCTCGACCACGCCAACCAGGTCGTGGGCGCGATGAGCATCTCGGGGCTGGCCTCCCGCTTCCCCGCCGCCGCCGTCCGCGAGCTCGGGGACGGCGTCGTCCGGACCGCGCTCGAGATCTCCGTGGCGCTCGGCTCGTCGTCGGCCCAGCTCGCGCTGTCGCGGGGCGGCCGGTGAACCCCGCGCCGCGGACCGGACCCGTCGTGACGTTCGGCGAGACGATGCTGCTGCTCACCGGCCGCGACACCGGTGCCGTCCCCGACCTCGACCACATGCACGTCGACACCGGTGGCGCCGAGAGCAACGTGGCGATCGGCCTCGTCCGGGCGGGCGTGCCGACGACGTGGATCGGCCGCGTCGGCACCGACCCGGCCGGTGACCGCGTCGCCCGCGACGTCCGCCGCGAGGGGGTCGACGTCGTCGCGGTGCCGGACCCCGACCGGTCGACGGGCATCATGATGAAGGAACGCCTGTCGGACGGGCGCACCCGGGTGACGTACCACCGCCGGGGGTCGGCGGGCTCGGCGCTGCGACCGTCGGACCTGCCCCCGGGCGTGGTCGAGGGCGCTGCCCTGCTCCACGTCACCGGCATCACGCTCGCGCTCTCCGACGAGGCACGTGCGACCGTCGTCGCGGCACTCGACCGGGCCGACGCCGCCGGGGTCCCGGTGTCCTTCGACGTCAACCACCGGCCGAAGCTCATCGACCCGGACACCGCCCGCGAGCACTACCGCGCCGTCGCCCGACGGTCGTCGATCGTGTTCGCCGGCGACGACGAGGCGCGGCTCGTGCTCGGCTCGGCCGGCGACGAGGGCGACGACGAGGTACTCGCCCACGGCCTCGCCGCGCTGGCCCGGGGCCGCGCGGTCGTCAAGCTCGGGTCACGCGGCGCGGTGGCGTCGGTCGACGGCGAGTTCCTCCGCCGCCCGGCGACCCCTGTCCGCGTCGTCGACCCGGTCGGTGCCGGGGACGCCTTCGTCGCCGGTTGGCTCGCGGCGAGCCTGGCCGGTGCGACGACGGCCGAGGCGCTCGACCGTGCGGCCGACGCGGGCGCCCTCGCCTGCACCGTCGAGAGCGACTGGCGCCGCCCGGACCCGGCGGCGCTGCACGACCCGACCGTCCCCACGGACGTCGACCACACCGTCCACGACCGCGTCGACCGCTGACCCGGTCCCGCCGACCACCAGGAACGAGCACATGACGAACACCACCAGCACCGGCACCGGCACCGCAGCCGGCACCGCCGCTCCGGCTCGGCACCGGCACGCCGCGGGACCGGCGATCGCGATCCTCCGCGGCGGGACGGGCGAGCACGTCGAGGACGTCATCGCCACCCTCGTCGACGCCGGCGTCCGGGCGATCGAGATCACCACGAACACCCCGCGCTGGCGGGAGGGCATCGCCTGGGCGGCCCGGCGGTACGGCACGGGCGCATCGATCGGCGTCGGGACCGTGCTCGAACCCCGCCAGCTCGACGAGGCCGCGGCGGCCGGCGCGGTCTTCGCCGTGAGCCCGCACCTGGACGCCGACATCGGCGAGCGGGCACACGAACGCGGCCTCGGGTGGTACCCGGGCGCGGCGACGCCGACCGAGATTGTCCGCGCGTGGCAGCTCGGGGCCCGAGCCGTGAAGGTCTTCCCGGCGGCGCAGCTCGGCGGCCCGGCGTTCCTCAAGCAGGTCCTCGCCCCGCTCGACTTCGTCGACGTGATCCCCACCGGCGGCATCGGGGTCGACGACGCGTCCGAGTACCTCGCGGCCGGGGCGGTCGCGGTCGGACTCGGTTCCCCGCTCGTCGGCGACGCCCTCACCAGCGGGGACCTCGGCGCACTCCGGACCCGGGCGGAGCGTCTCGTGGCCGGGCTCACGCGGTGACCGAGCCGGCGGGCCCCGTCCTGCTCCGCGGCGGATCCGTGCTCGACGGGCCGGCGGACGACTCCCCCCGGCGTGCCGACGTGCTCGTGGCGGACGGGCGGATCACCGCCGTCGGACCCGACCTCGGCCTCCCCGCGGACGCCCGCACGATCGACTGCGGCGAGCGCCTCGTGCTCCCGGGGTTCGTCGACGCGCACTCGCACGCCGGGTCGCTCGTGTTCGACGAGGCCGTGCAGACCGCGCTGCTCCGGCAGGGCGTCACGACCATCGTCACCGGACAGGACGGCGTCGGCCCGGCACCGGGCGACGGCGGCTACGCCGACCGGTACTTCGGCGCGATCGACGGCCCGCACCCGCACTGGGACGGCGGCGGGATCGGGGCACTGCTCGCGACGTACGACGGCACGACGCCGCTCAACGTGGCGACGCTGGTGCCCGCCGGCACCGTCCGGCACGAGGTGCTGGGCGACGACGACCGGCCCGCGACCGCGGCCGACCTCGACGCCATGCGCGCCCTGGTGCGCCGCGGTCTGGTCGAGGGCGCGACGGGGCTCGCGACCGGACTCGACTACGTGCCGGGGCTGTTCGCGGACACCGCCGAGCTCGCGGCGCTCTGCAGCGAGGTCGCGGCGGCGGACGGGCTCTACGTGTCGCACATGCGCGGCGGGTACGAGGCGAACGCCCGCGCCGGGTTGGACGAGATCGCCGACATCGTCCGGGCCTCCGGCGTCCGCGCGCACGTCTCGCACCTGCACGCGCCCGTCGGGCTGGCGGTCGCCGCGCTCGCGGAGCTCGCCGCGTCCGGGGCGCCGATGTCGTTCGACGCGTACCCGTACTCCCGCGGCTGCACGATCCTGTCGATGCTGCTCCTGCCCGCCGAGCTCGCCCGCCCGGGTACGGACGACCTCGCCCGGGCGCTCACCGACGAGGCCGGACGGCACCGGGTGCGCGGCGCCGTCCTGGAGCGGGTGCTCGGCCGCGCCGACCTCGGGACCGACTGGGCGGACCAGATCACGCTCTCGCACGTCCCCGCGGCCGAGTTCCACGCCCTGCAGGGCAGGACCCTGGCCGAGGCGGCGGAGGCCACCGGCACGGACCCGGTCGACCTCGCGCTCGACGTCCTCGTCGACTCGGCGCTGCAGGTCACCGTCGTGATGCGGGTCCCGCGCCCCCGGACCGCCGACGACCTCGCACCGCTGTTCCGGCTCCCGGGGCACACGGCCGGCTCGGACGGGATCTTCGTCGGGACGCATCCGCACCCGCGGGCGTACGGCACGTTCGCGCGGTACCTCGTGGAGTACGCGGTGCCCGGTCGGCTCGGTTGGTCGGAGGTCGTGCGGCACCTGTCCACGACGGCCGTCGAGCGCTACCGGCTCGGCGACCGCGGGACGGTGCGGGTCGGAGCGGTCGCGGACCTCGCGGTGGTCGACCCGGACGGCGTCGCGGCGCGGTCGTCGTACGCGCGGCCGATGCGGCTCGCCGAGGGCATCGACGACGTGCTCGTCGCAGGCGTCCCCGTCCTCGCCGACGGCGCCCTGACGCACGCGACCCCCGGGGCCGGGATCCGTCGGGACGGGTCCGGAGCGGACGGGTCCGGAGCGGACGGGGCCGGCGCGGACGGGGCCGGCGCGGACGGGGCCGGCGCCCACGGGTCCGACCCCGGCGGGCGGTGAGGCTTCACTCAGCGATCGCGGGGGTCACTCCGCGGTCGGGAGGACCGCCACCACGTCGATCTCGACGAGGATGCCGGCGAGGTGCGACTGCACGGTCGTGCGGACCGGGTACGGCTGGGAGAAGTGCTTCGCGTACTCCTCGTTGAACGCAGCGAAGTCGCGGTCGGAGTGCTCGAGGTGCACGGTCGACTTCACGACGTCGTCGAGCGTCGCACCGTGCTCGGCGAGGACGGCGGCGACGTTCGCGAGCACCTGGGCGGTCTGTCCCGCGACGTCGTCGGCCATCGTGCCCGTCGCCGGGTCCTGCGGGCCGAAGCCGGCGGTGTAGACGAAGCCGTTCGCGACGATCCCCTGGCTGTACGGGCCGGCGGGCTCCGGGGCGGCGTCGGTCACGATGGCGGTCTTGTTCGGCACGGTGCTCCTCGGTGCTGTTCTGGTCGGTCGGACGTCGGATCGAGGTCCGTTCGACGTCGGTGTGGACGTGCCCTCAGGCTAGGCGGCGACGTCGCCGTGGACCCGGCCACCCGCCGGCCCGGTTCCGTCCTGCAGAACGTTCGCCGCGCCTCCAGGCCGCGTGGTGAGGAACCCACAAGCCGGCGGCGTCTACGCTCGTACCGTGCCCCCTGCCATGCCCGGACATCGCGGAGAGCCGCGGTGAGTCGACTGGACGGGACCCTGACGGAGTCGATCGCGAGCGGCCGTCGTCGCGTGCTCGACCTCGTGACCAGCCTGCCCGCGTGGGCAGCCGTGCTCCTCGTCTGGACGGGCGGCCGCATCGTCTCGACGTTCTGGCTGGCCCTGGCGTACCCGCTGATCGGCCGCGCGCTGCCGGAGAACGCGATCTGGGGCAACGGACACGGCTTCCTCAACTTCCTGACCGCGTGGGACGGCCAGTACTACGAGCAGATCTCGGTGCACGGCTACCCGACGACGCTGCCGCTCGACGCCGCGGGGCACGTCGCCCAGAACGCGTGGGCGTTCCTGCCGGCGTTCCCGTTCACGATCCGGATGCTCACCGCGTCCACGGGCGTGCCGTTCGACGTCGGCGCCCCCGTCATCGCCCTGCTCGCCGGGCTCGTCGCCACGTATCTGCTGCACCGGCTCGTCCGTGACCACGCCGGCGGCTCGGCCGCGATGTGGGCGGTGTTCTTCTTCACCTGCGGGCCGCTGTCGTTCCTGCTGCAGGTCGGGTACGCCGAGAGCACGTTCCTCGCCCTGACGTTCGGCGCGCTGCTGGCTCTCGAGCGACGGCGGTACGGACTGCTCACCGTGCTCGGCGTCGTCGCGGCGTTCACCCGTCCGGGTGCCCTGGCGATCCCGCTCGTGCTCGGGGTCGTCGCCCTCGTGCGGTGGATCGGGGCACGCCGGACCGACGGGGTCCGCTCGCTCGACGCCTTCCCGGTGGCCGAGCGCGTCCGGGTGGTCGCCGCCGGGGTCGTCATGGTCGCCGCCGGGTTCGCGTGGCCGCTCATCGCCGCGCACGTGACGGGGTCGCCGAACGCCTACCTCGAGACGGAGATGTCCTGGTGGGTGAACTTCATCGGGCGCGTCGACTTCACGCCGCTCACGCCGTGGTTCCTCATCGCCGCGCGCTGGCTCGGTGTCGGCGGGGTCCTGATCGTGGTGTTCCTGCTCGTCGCGTACCCGGTGTGGCTGCTCCGCCGGTCGACGCGGAAGCTCGGGTTCACGACCGTGGTGTTCTCGGCGGCGTACGCGCTCTACGTCTTCGCCGTCTCGCTGCCGATGGCTTCGACGCCGCGGCTGCTGATGCCGCTCGCGCCGCTGTTCGGGTCGCCCGAACTCGTCGCCAAGCCGTGGTTGCGGTGGACGCTGGTGGTCTGCGCCGTGCTCGGGCAGCCGGTGCTCGTGGCCGTGCTGTGGCTGCTCGGCCCGCCGTGAGACGCGCCGAGCAGCCGACGGGCGGCCGCGGCCGCTAGAGCTCGACCGTGCCGTGGTGGCCGGTGTCGGGCTGGCTCTGCTTGCCGATCGCGGCCTTCAGCGTCTGCACGAGGCTGCCCACGGGACCGGTGTCCTGGGTCCAGTACTCGACCGAGTCGCCCTCGACCGTGAGCAGGCGGATCGTGGGGTCGGTGCGTCCCTCCGGGAACCAGGCCTCGGCGAACGGCGACCACAGCTCGTCGATGACCGAGTCGTCCTGTGAGACCGTGGCCGTCCCGGCGATGGACAGGTAGCCGCCCTGCGACTCGATCGCGACGTTGACGTGCGGGTTCCTGGCGATGTCCTCGACCTTCTCGCTGCCGTCCTGCACGAGGAAGCGGAGGGAGCCGTGGAAGGCCTTGTCCTGCACGGCGAGGGGCCGGGCGTGGAGCTGGCCGTCCTCGCTCACGGTCGTCAGCAGTGCCGTGTGGGCTCCGTGGACGATGTCCGAGATGGCTGCGCGCTGGTCTGCCTCTGTGTCGGTCATGGTGCTCCTCTCGCGTCGTGCGCCCCGTTGTGCTCGACGTGCGGCAGGGTCTCCCCGGGGCGCGGTCCGTTCCAGCCAGTCTGCCCCTCGACCCTGGGCGCGTCCGGGGCGGAACCGGCGGGTGCACACCGGTCGGACGCGGGCGGACGGGCCCGGCGGTCAGGCGGGTTCGCGGATCGTCGTCTCGACGTCGACGACCTGCGGGATGCGCGGCATCGACGCGAACCCGAACGCCACCGGCGGGTCGAGGGGCGCCAGGGACCCCAGCGGCTCCCCCGCCCACGTCCCGCGCACACCGGTCACGTCGTGCGCCCCGGTCACGCCGTAGTACTCGCGACGGCCGTTGCCCGCGGAGCCCGCCGTCCCCGAGCCGGGGGCGACGAGGCGCGCCACGGGGTCGATCACGGCGAGCCAGCGCGGGTCGCGGGCGATCGGCTTCGGGACGATGCGCAGCACACGGCCGAGCGGGGAGATCGTGCCGACGTCCACGGACGCCTCGAGCGGCCCCGCGGCGAGCTCCAGCCCGCGGGCGGTCCGCCGGGCCCGGACGTCGACGACCGAGACGGTGTCGAACCGGTAGGTGCCGGAGACGTAGGCGGCGACGATCTCGTCCGGGGCGAGCAGGACGCTGGTGCCGTCCGGGAGCTCGAGGAACACGTCCGTGAAGGACCCGAACGGCGAGCGCTCCCACATGCCGACGACGATCCGGACGCCGGACGCGGTCCCGACGCCCATGATCCGACCGCGGAACCGACGCTCGACGGGGGACGGGACGGCAGCGGGCGACATGCCCTGGACCGTACCCGGCGCCCCCGTGAGCCGCGTCGGTGACCCGACCCGCGCCTCCCGGCCGGACCGCGCCGTGCCCCTACGGGACCGGGACCGGCTCGGCCAGCAGCTCCCGCACCCGCGGCGCGACCCGCGTGCCGTACAGCTCGATGGACCGCATCATGTCGTCGTGCGGGAGACGGCCCGTCGCGTACCGCATGTCGAACCGGCTGACGCCGAGGATCCGCATGTTCCGCGCGATCTTGCGGGCGACCGTCTCGGGCGAGCCGACGTAGAGCGACCCGCCGGCGGAGAGTCCGGCGCGGTAGCCGGCGACGTCGAGGGGCGGCCAGCCGCGCTCGCGCCCGAGCTGGTCGGTGACGGCCTTGTGGTACGGCCAGTAGCGCTCGGCGGCCTCCTCGTCGGTGGCGGCGACGAAGCCCGGCGAGTGCATCGCGATCGGCTGCTGCGGCAGGTCGAGCTGGGTGAACGCCTGCCGGTAGAGCCGCGAGAACGGCGCGAACTGGGCGGGCTGGCCGCCGATGATCGCGAGGAACAGCGGGAGGCCGTAGGAGGCCGCGCGGATGACGGACTGCGGCGAGCCGCCGACGCCGATCCAGGTCGGGATGGGGCCGTGCTCGAGCTTCGGGTAGACGTCCTGGTCGGTGAGCGGGGCGCGCTTGGTGCCGGACCACGTCACGGGGTCGCCGCCGCGGAGGGCCGCGAACAGCTGGAGCTTCTCCTCGAAGAGGACCTCGTAGTCGGCGAGGTCGTAGCCGAAGAGCGGGAACGACTCGGTGAAGGACCCGCGGCCGAGGATGACCTCGGCCCGGCCGTCGGAGAGCGCGTCGACGGTGGCGAACCGCTCGTAGACGCGGACCGGGTCGTCCGAGGACAGCACGGTGACCGCGGACCCGAGCCGGATCGAGGACGTCGAGGCGGCGATCGCGGCGAGGACGACCTCGGGTGCGCTCACCACGAAGTCGGCGCGGTGGTGCTCGCCGACGCCGATGAAGTCGACGCCGACCTGGTCGGCCAGGACCGCCTGGTCGAGGACGTCACGGATGCTCTGCGCGTCCGACTTGGTGCCGCCGTCGGGCGACTCGGTGACGTCGCCGAAGGTGTCCAGGCCGAGCTGCACCGGGCCGACGCGGTCGGGTGCGGGCGGCGGGACGTCCGAGGGGCGGTCGGTGCCGAATGCGTTGCTCATGGGTCCTCCAGATCGCACTTCCATGCGTTTGCATCAATTTAGCACGAACGGTGCCGCTGCGCAGCCCCCGCGCACCCGTCGCGTGTACGGTCCCCGGCATGCCGCAGATCCCCGACCAGACCGGCCGCCGCATCGTCGTCACGGGCGCGAACAGCGGAACCGGCAAGGAGACCGCCACGCGCCTCGCCGCCGCCGGCGCGTCCGTCGTCCTCGCCGTCCGCACGCCGTCCAAGGGCGACGAGGCCGCCGCCGGGATCCGTGCCGCGCACCCGGACGCCGACGTCGAGGTCCGCCAGCTCGACCTCGCCGACCTCGCCAGCGTCCGCCGGTTCGCCGCCGGTGTGCTCGCCGACGATCGGCCGCTCGACGTGCTCGTCAACAACGCCGGGGTGATGGCACCTCCGACGCGCTTCGAGACGGTCGACGGGTTCGAGCTGCAGTTCGGCACGAACTTCCTCGGTCCGTTCGCCCTCACCAACCTGCTGCTCCCCGCACTCCTGCGCTCGCCCGACGCCCGGGTGGCGACGATGTCGAGCATCGCGGCCGTCCCCGGTCGGATCCGCTTCGACGACCTGCAGTGGGAGCGCGGCTACAACGGCTGGCGCGCCTACGCCCAGTCGAAGCTCGCCGACCTCCTCCTCGCGCTGCACCTGCACCGGCTGTCCGTCGAGCTCGACTGGCCGGTGACGAGCACCGCGGCCCACCCGGGCTACACGCGGACGAACCTGCAGTCCGCGGGTCGATCCCTCGGGCGCGCGAAGCCGGTCCGGTCGCGCGGCCTCGCGCTGCCGTTCACCCAGGACGTCGAACAGGGCTCGGAGCCGCTGCTCTACGCGGCCGTGGGGCCGAACGCGACGGGCGGTGCGTACTACGGTCCGTCGGGGCCGTTCGGGCTGACCGGTCCGACGACGACCGCGTCGGTCCCCAGGTCGGCACGGAGCGCCGACCTGGCCCGGTCCCTCTGGGCCGTCGCCGAGGACCTGACCGGGACCACGCCGCCCGTGTGACCGGGGTCCGCTCGCGCGGCGGCCAGGAGGCGCGGCGCACGTCCGTCCCGACGGCTCAGAACCGCACGTGGTCGCGTGTCAGGGCCGCGATCACCGCCGCCCCGATGGCCTGCTGACCGCGCGCGGTCGGGTGCACGTCGTCGGACTGCATCCACTCCGGGTGCCCGCGGAGCGGCTCGCCGATGTCGACGAACGTGCCGCCCTCGCGGTCCAGCGCGCGGCGCATCGCCTTCGTGATCGCCGCGAGCTGTGCGGGTGGCGCGTCCTGGTTCCAGATGGCGCTGAGGCCGATCAGCCGTGCCCGCGGCAGGCGCCGGTGGACGTCGTCGACGACACGGTCCGTCGCGCTCCGGATCTGGGCGGTGTCGAGGCCGAGGTCGTTCGAGCTGGCCTGCACGATCACGACCGCGGGGCGCAGTGCGGCGGCGCGTTCCACCAGCGTCGGGTACGCCGCCGCGCAGTCGTCGGCGTCACCGACCGCCGCCACGCCGGCACCGTCGCACGACACGTCGGTGAGCTGCCACCCCTCCTGCTCGGCGACGAGGGCCGGCCAGGCCTCCGCGGTCGTCAGGCCGTGTCCGGCGGTGATCGAGTCGCCGATGGTCACGATCCGGAGGTCGCCGGTGTCGTCGAAGGGTCGGGACGACGGCCGGGCGGTCGGGGTCGCCGTGGCGGACGCGGTCGAGGTCGAGGTCGAGGGGTGCGTCCGTGCGGACGCGGGGGCGTCGGCCGAGCACGCACCGAGCGCGCTGACGACGAGGACGGCCACGACGGCGGCCAGCGCGGTCCGGGTTCCGGTGGTCACGAGCCGTGACCGTACGCCGCGCACACACGGTGCGCACCGGACGTGCGCTGCGGGTGCGTTCAGGCGTGGTGCAGCTCCACCGAACCGTCCAGCCGTCCCGGCTCGGTGAGTCGCGCGTGCTGGAGCAGCGTCCGCCCCGCGCCGACCGCCGCCGCGACGATGGACAGCGTCGCGAAGTGGCCGTCCCGCTCGTGGGCGTCCCGGAGGATCGCGTCCGGGTCGTCCGGCGACAGTGCCGCCGACTCGGCGAGCAGGCCGAACCAACCGCTCCAGCCGTCGCCGGCGTCGCCGCCGGCGTCGGCGGTGCGGAGCTCGTCGAAGGGTCCGAGGGCCGGCGGACCGGTCGGGGCGTCGACGGCCCGGAACGCGGCGAGCCATCGCCCGATCCGGGGCGCGGCCGGGTCGTCCGGTTCACCGTGCGTGACCATGTGCACACCGGGGCCGAGCGTGGTCGTGCGCACCCGGGAGCCGTCCCACGTCAGGACCTCGGCGCCGTCGGCGGTCGCGCGGACGAGGTTGAAGGCCCGCGTGGTGGGCACCGTGCCGTCGTGCCCGGGCAGCACCCCGTCGACGGCGTCGAGCGGGACGACCCCGCGCGTGGTCCAGGTCCCGTCCTCGGTCGGCACGTCCTCGCCGCGGTTCAGCACGACGGCGAGCCCGCCCGCGTCCGAGGCCGCGAGCCACGCTCCGCCGGCCGACCGGTCCCGGACGCCACGGATCGCGGGGTCGCGGCCGGGCCACCAGGCCGCCGGCGGGTCCCACGGTCGCTCGGGCGACTCGTCCCGCAGGGCGAGCATCGTGACGGGCCACTCGGACCCGGGGTCGACGCGGACGACGACGGTGCACATGGGATCGATCCTCGCACGCCGCCACGGGTAGCGTGACGGACGTGAACGCACCAGCAGAGGGCCGCCTGACCGTCGTCGTGGGGATCACCGGGGGCATCGCCGCCTACAAGGCCGTGGGCGTGGTCCGGGACCTCGTCAAGCGCGGACACGACGTGCACGTCGTCCCGACCGAGGGCGCGCTGCGCTTCGTCGGGCTCCCGACGCTCGAGGCGCTCAGCCGGAACCCGGTCACCACGAGCGTGTTCGACGACGTCGCCGAGGTCCGGCACGTGTCGCTCGGCCGCCGGGCCGACCTCGTGGTCGTCGCCCCGGCGACCGCCGACGCCCTCGCCCGGATGGCCGCGGGGCTCGCCGGCGACCTGCTCGGCACGACGCTGCTGGCGACCGAGGCCCCCGTCGTGGTCGCTCCCGCGATGCACCCGCAGATGTGGGAGCACCCGGCGACGGCCGCGAACGTCGCCACCCTCCGCGAGCGCGGCGTCCGGTTCGTCGGTCCCGTGGTGGGCGCGCTCACCGGCGACGACGCGGGGATCGGCCGGATGGCGGAGCCCGAGGACATCGTCGAGGCCGCGCTCGCGGTGGTCGGCGGCGCAACCGGCCCGGGGACGGCGTCCGGCACCCCGGCCCGCGGCGAACAGGGCGACCTCGCCGGCGTCCGGGTGGTGGTCAGCGCGGGCGGCACCCGCGAGCCGTTCGACCCGGTGCGCTTCGTCGGCAACCGCTCGAGCGGACGGCAGGGCCTGGCGATCGCGGCGGACGCCGCCGCGCGGGGCGCCGCGGTCACGGTGGTGGCCGCGAACGTCGACCCCGGGCTCACCGCCGGCGTCGACGCGACGGTCGTGCCGGTCGGATCGGCCCTCGAGCTCGCGGAGGCCGTGCACGCCGCCGCTGACGACGCGGACGTCGTCGTGATGACCGCCGCGGTCGCCGACTACCGCCCCGCCGAGGTCCGGACCGAGAAGCTCAAGAAGGAGGCGCAGGGCGACACGATGTCGCTCGAGCTCGTGCGGAACCCCGACGTGCTCGCCGACCTCGTGGCCGCGCGTCGGACCGGGCAGATCATCGTCGGGTTCGCCGCCGAGACCGAGCCGGACCGGGCCGCCCGGATCGAGCTGGGCCGCGCCAAGATCGCCCGGAAGCCGGCGGACCTGCTCGTGGTGAACCACGTCGGCTGGTCGGCCGGCTTCGAGCGGGAGGAGAACGCGATCGAGGTGCTCGTCCCCGGCGGCGAGGTCGTGCGCGAGACCTCCGGCACGAAGGCCGAGGTCGCGACCGCGATCCTCGACCTGGTCGCGACGGCGCTGACCTGACCACCGCACCGACCTGGACGCTCCCCGGACGCGTGCAGGGCGGCACGGGCACGATGGGGGCATGCGACGACGCGAGCGCGCACGACGCGCCACCCGGACCGCCACCCTCCTCGCCGTCGTGCTGGGCGGGGCCGGCGTCACCCACTTCCTGCGGCCGAGGGGCTACGACCGGATCGTCCCGGACGCGCTGCCCCCGCGGCTGACCACGCTGGCCTCCGGCGCCGCCGAGCTCGGCATCGCCACCGGCCTCGCGATCCCGGCGACGCGGCGGGCGGCCGGCTGGGCGGCGGCGGCGCTGTTCCTCGCCGTCTTCCCCGCGAACGTCAAGATGGCGAACGACCTGCTCGACAGCCCCCGATCGACGCGGGCGATGCGGCTCGTCTCGGTGCTCCGGCTGCCCCTGCAGGCACCGCTCGTCGCCTGGGCCGTGCGCGTCGGCCGCCACGCGCCGAGACGGTGACCGAACCGGCGCGGGCCCGGGCCGCGGTGCCGTTGCTGCACCGCCCCGTGACCGTGCACGCCTGGGAGGACATCGTGTTCGCGCACTGGCGGCACGAGCCCGCGTCCCTCGCCCGTCTCGTGCCGCGCGGCACCCGCCCCGACGTCGTGGACGGCAGCGCCTGGGCGGGCCTGTCGGCCTACGTGTTCCGCGAGACCCGGGTGCCGCCGTTCCCGCCGTCCGGGCGGCTCGGCACCATGACCGAGGTCACGATCGAGATCCTCACGATCGACGACCGTGGCCGCCGCGGCACCGCCTACCGGACCGTGGACACCGCGAACGTGCCCGCGATCGTCGCCGCGCACGCCCTGCTCGGGGTGCCCTACACCTTCTCCCACGCGCGGGCCCGCCGCCGTGGGGACACCATCGAGCACCGCTCGGTCCGCCACCCGGCACGCCCACTGCTCCCCGGCCGCTGGCTCCGGACCCGCGGCACCCGGTCGGGGGGCACGGTGCAGCCCCGCCACGACGCCACCGTCCGGGTCGTCGCCGGTCCCGAGGTCGACGGCCCGCTGGCCACGGACCTCACCACGCGCGAGGGCATCCACGCGCGGCACCTCGCCCAGACCGTGTTCTGGCAGCGCCAGCACCCGCCGCTGCGGCTCCGGTCCGCGCGGCTCGAACGGCTCGACGGCGACCTGCCGGACGCGGTCGGCATGCCGGGACTGTTCGACCGGGCACCCGACTCGCTCCTCGTGGTGGACGGCACCACGGTCCGGTACGGGTGGGGGGACGTGGTCAGGTGACCGACGGCGCGCACGCCCTCGAACGGTTCGTCGACGCCCAGGCCGGCGTGCACGACGCCGCCCTCGGCGAGCTCCGCCGTGGCCGGAAGACCTCGCACTGGATGTGGTTCGTGTTCCCGCAGCTGCGCGGTCTCGGCCGCAGTCCGACCGCGCAGCGGTACGCCCTGGACGACCTCGCCGCGGCCCGGGCCTACCTCGCCCACCCCGTCCTCGGCCCACGGCTGCTCGAGGCGACCGCGACCGTCGCGGCCGCACCGGCGCGCTCCGTCGAGGACCTGCTCGGCGGCGTCGACGCCCGCAAGCTGCGGTCGTCGATGACGCTGTTCGCCCGTGCCGCGGCGGACCCGGCGCCGTTCCGTGCCGTGCTCGACCGGTGGTACGCGGGGACCGAGGACCCGGTCACGGTGCGGTTGCTCGAAGCGGGCGCGTGACCCCGCGGGTGGATCCGCACGGGGCGCCGACCGGGACGCCGTTCGTATATCAGGTACGTTGTAGCGTGCGTCCGTACTGAACGGCCGGTCGCACAACCCGTACCCCTTCCGATCCGATCCCGAAGGAACCCGCATGCCGGTCCCCCGCAGCGCACCGACCGAGCACCAGCTGCTCCGCGACACCGTCCGTCACAAGATCCACGACGCGATCATGGACGGCACCCTCGAGCCCGGGGAGCGGCTGAACGACGACGAGCTCATCGCCTGGCTCGGTGTCTCGCGCACCCCGATCCGCGAGGCCCTGAGCCAGCTCGCCCGCGCCGGACTGATCGAGATGGCGCCGAACCGCTACACCCGCGTCACCACGCCCGACCCGTCCGAGGTGGTCGAGGCGCTGCAGACCCTCGGCGTCCTCTTCGGCGGCGTGGTCCGCCTCGCGGTGCCCCGCCTCGGCGCCGGTGCGAAGAAGAAGATCCTCGCCCAGCTCGACGCCACCATCGCCCACTACGAGTCCCACGACGTGCGCGCCGTCAACCGCGATGCGCTCGGCGTCTTCGCGCTCTACGTCGACGAGTGCGGGAACGAGAACCTGCAGCGCGTGTGCCGCGACACGATGGACGGGCTGGCGTTCCGCCTCCGCCTGCCGAACCTCGACGAACTCGTCGACTGGGACCGGATGACCGAGGACTTCCGCCGCCTGCGCGCGGCGACCGCCTCGGGCGACAACGTCGCCGCCGAACTCGCCACCGAGGCGATCCACCTCCTCCCCGGCGAGAAGCGCTAGCCCGTCCCCGGAGCCTGTGCCCGACTGAACGGTCGCACAGGAAGCCGCCCGTCTCGCCCCCGCGAGGCGGGCGGCACTCGTACCCCGTGCCTCCAGGCCGTCGTCGCGAGCACCCGCGAGACGCTCCCAGTCACACGCTCCGGCGAGCCGGTAGCATCGGCGCGACCGCCAGTCAGACCACCCGGAGCACCCCATGAGCCAGCGCCAGCCGGACCGTACCGAGATCGCGGCGCGCCTCGCCGCGGCGGTCGGCCGGATCAACCGACGGGCACGGACGGACTCCGCCGCCCTCGGGTACGGGATCGTCTCCGCCCTGGCCACCATCCAGCGCGAGGGACCCCTGCGGCCCGGCGACCTGTCGCGGATCGAGGTGGTCACGAAGCCGACCATGACCCGCATCCTCACCGAGCTCGAACAGCGCGGGTTCATCGAGCGCGAGGCCGACCCGCGGGACGGCCGCGCCTTCATGGTCACCGCCACGCCGGAGGGCATCGCCGCCGTCGAACGGGCCCGCTCCGACCGCACCGGCATCGTGGCCGAGCTCATCGCCGAACTCCCCGAGCACGACGTCGACGCGATAGCGGCAGCCCTCGACGCCCTCGAGCGCGTGGCACAGGGCGACCGCACCCAGGAAGCTCACACCTCCGCGTCCTGATCCGGCCGTTACCCAACCGTTACCGACGGGTGGACGGACGGTTCTGCCAGTCAGTCTGGACGCTGCGTCCAGGATGACGGGTCATCGTGTCCACTTCGCCCAGCGGCGGCCACCCCACGGTCGCCGGCCGGCGGACGGACGGGCCCCACACCACCGTCCGGTCCTCCCCCGGCTCGCGAGCTCTGACGACGGACGTCCCACGCCCGACACCCCTGCGCGCTCCCATCCCCCGCGTGCAGCGTCACGAGCTGCGCACCACGAGCCGGCCG